>ERZ1066118.82-NODE-82-length-105007-cov-15.006374_pt1 | contig 105007 bp, 86 predicted proteins | sample MGYA00382765_ERZ1066118 | MGnify/ENA primary metagenome ERZ1066118 (study PRJEB33369, sample SAMEA5778348) | biofilm metagenome | biome: Industrial cooling water; feature: Water cooling tower basin; material: Biofilm | place: United Arab Emirates | collected...
AGTTGCGCCGTTGTGAGTTGCTTTCAATTTGTTCTTTGAAGATATTGCGCACAACAAAGCGCTGGTTGACTACGTGCGAAACGAGGTTGTGAGTTGCTTTCAATTTGTTCTTTGAAGATATTGCGCACAACCCGCCCCGGTTTCCGCGTTACTCCCAGTTTGTTGTGAGTTGCTTTCAATTTGTTCTTTGAAGATATTGCGCACAACAACCCGCCGCGTCTGCGTCTTGGTGCCGTCGTTGTGAGTTGCTTTCAATTTGTTCTTTGAAGATATTGCGCACAACCGACCGGGGGCGTTTCCCAGTCCACGACGGGTTGTGAGTTGCTTTCAATTTGTTCTTTGAAGATATTGCGCACAACGGAAGGTTTCTTTCAAAACCTCAACGCCTGGTTGTGAGTTGCTTTCAATTTGTTCTTTGAAGATATTGCGCACAACACGAAGGAGTTTGTTTCGGCGCTGGCCCTCGTTGTGAGTTGCTTTCAATTTGTTCTTTGAAGATATTGCGCACAACTGGATGTGGTTTATTGAGTTGAAAAACAGCGAATTATCTTCAAAATTAGAAAGCTAAAATCTTCGTAAAAAAGCCCGTCCCGAGTACTCGGGACGGGCTTTTTGGCTTAAAACAGTTCGAGTTGCTGCGGGGTGTTGGGCGGTTTGGCCAGTTCGCAGCCGTAGAAAATCTCCATCATGCCGAACTGCTTGTCGGTGATGCATAAGATGCCCACGTGGCCTTTTTCGGGGAGCCACTTCTTCACGCGCTTGATGTGAACGTCGGCGTTTTCGCGGCTGGCGCAGTGGCGCAGGTAGATCGAAAACTGGAACATGGTGAAGCCGTCTTCGAGCAACTTTTTCCGGAATTGCTGGTAAATGCGCTTTTCCTTCTTGGTGTCGGTCGGCAGGTCGAAGAAAACCAGTACCCACATGATGCGATAGGCGTTGATGCGGTCGTAGGAGAGGTAATCGTCCTTCGGTCGGGGCATGGCTCAGAATTCCGGAAAGAGGATTTTTCGTTGCGTTCCCTCCAGGCAGCGGTAGAGCGAGGCCGTGGTGCGGCTCATGGCGACGAGCAGGGGGCTGCGTTCGTCCTTGATGACCACGTCGGTACTGGCGATGCCCAGCAGGCGGGCTTTCAGTTCGCGGGTTAGCACGGTGTAGTCGGCTGTGTCTTTCACGATCTGACACACGAGCGCGTCCACGAACGGTCGGTAGGGTTCCATCACGTCGTCGGCCAGGGCGTAGGCGTTGTACCGGTTGGTGTGGTGGATGCCGAAGGTGGGCAGCAGTCCCGACCCCACGAGCGCGCGGGCGGCAATGGCCCGGAGGATGGCGTAGCCGTAGTTGAGCAGGTTGTTTGGTGGTTCGCCGTCGCGGTTGCGTCGGAAGGCCGGGGCGATGGGAAACACCAATGGCCAGTAGTACACGGCGGCGCGGGCCTCGACGTTGGTCGGGTCGCCCGATTTGACCCCTTCGGCCCAACGCATGAGCGGGTCGGCAATCTGCTTCCGCTGCTTGAGCAGGGCGGCCTGGTTGAGGATTTTCGCCTGCACGGTTTGCTGCCAGAGTTGCTTGCGGAGCGGGGCCGAGGCTTCGACCTGAATCCGGAAGCGCTCGGCCTGGGTGTCGTGGCCGTCGAGGGGGAGCAGCAGGCCCACCGGGTGGTGGGTGGCGTTGCACTGCACCACGGCGGCGTTTTGCTCGAGCAGGGCCGTGAGCAGGGCGTGGCTGATGGTGAGTTGCTGGTTGTCGAGCACCACCAGAGCGATGTCTTCGACGGGCACAGTGTTCTGACCGGTGAGGTTGTCGAGGCCCTGCGCGTTGGGCAGGTTAATCACGAGTTGGGCGCTACGCAGCGAGAGGTAAGCCGGCGAGCCAAAGTAGAGGGTGCGTTTTAACATGGTCGAGAGGGACTGTTCTGGTTTCTGGAAATTACTCGCCGACGCGCACGATGCGACCCAGCACGTCGAGGCGGACTTTGATGCCGGTCATGCGCTCCAATGACTGAACCCGAACAAACTTTCCTATTTCGCGCGAAAGCAAGTCGTCTTCCAACTTCGTCTCACGATGCCGTCGAAAAACGTAATAGCTCGTGGCAATTTTTTGCGTCCGATACAGATGTTTGGAAATCAATGCCCAGTCTTTCCGCGCTATCGCATCCTCCAGTGCCTCCCGGTCGAGGCCGAAGACGAACATTTCGTTCTGCTGGATGGAAACCACCAGCGGCCAACCGTGTTCGGGAAGTGTCTTCTGGATGATGGGTAACCCTTGCTGGCGGCGTTCGAGGGCTTCCCAGAACGAAACCACCTCCTCGTGCAACCCGCCGTCGGGTTTTCGGTAGATGGCCACGTGGTGGTTGTTGCGGGTCGAGACGAAATCCACCGGGTCGGCGTGGGCGTACTGGCGGCGCATCCGGCCGGGCAAGGTTTGGCCGCCCACCGCTACGTGCAGCGGCTCAAGGTCGCTCAGGCCGGTGCGGCACCGCACCGATTTCACGCAGATGCCCTTCGCCTCGTTGAGCCAGATTGGGCCGTTTTCCTCCCGAAATGCTTTTTTCGGATCGTTGCCGAAGTGGGCCAGGCGTTCCTTCACCGCCCGTTTCACGCCTTCGTCCACGATGTACTCGGCGTCGGCGGCTTTGAAGTTGCCGTCGAGTTTGTAGCGCACCACGAATTCGGGTTTGTACACGGGCACTTTCACCAGCCGCTCGGTGTGGTCGCGGTCGAGCCAGACGGGGTTTTGGTCGAGGGATTTGAAGGCTTTTTTCGGGTCGTTGCCAAACTGGGCCAAGCGCTCAGCGAGGAGTTGGCGAATGTACGGCTTGGTCACACGGGGCAGCAGGGTGGGGTCGAAGCGGGTGGAGAGGGGCACGAAATACTCGTCCTTGAATTCGTCTTCGCCGCCGTGGAAGAGAATCCGCCCGAACACAGTCTCCTTGTGCAAAAACCCCCGCGGCGCAATCGTCACCTGCCCGGTTTGCTTGTTTTTGCTCCGCACGGCCACGCGTTTCCCCGCTTTGAACGAGACCAGAATGTTTTCGATGGCCCGCTGCGCATCGGCCACGAACGAGGGCCAGGGTTCTCGAAAATCTTCTCTTTGAAGTGTTTTCCGGCCTGTCGGCACCTGGCTCAAAGAGTTTAGCCTATTAATCATCGCCTGCTTTGTAGCGGCGATTACGATGGCATCCACAGCATGGTGGCGATGATCTTCTCGTTTACTCCAATCTTTGATCCGCCATTCTGTGCCACAGACTTCACCAAATCGATCATATTTTTCGACCTCCTCTACCCGCCCTACCCGGCGATACTCCTCAAAATTGACACTTTGGATTACTTTTTCCAACCCCCAAGTTTTCCTCAAAAAGCTCGTTATCCCCCCACTTGTAACCGTTACATTACGGCACACGGTACGTAATAATCCAGTTACTGTTTTGGAAATATATTGCGTTTGAACGAGTTGCCGATTGATAAAATCCTCGGGCATTGGATATCCTTTGCTTGGTGTGAGTAGCTTTTTCCGCTTCCTTTCGTCGTAACTACTCACTCGTTCCAGGTAGGCTTCAAATTCACCAGGACCCCTCGATTGCATATACTCATATGCAGTCAGGTCACCTTTGGCCGCGTTTATCTCTCTTTCAACCAAGACTAAATTCAGCATTGAATCATCGAAAAGCCTTGATTGAGGGATGATGTGATCTATGTCATACCCACCGCCTTTGACTACTTCCCAGAAACTGATATTGTCACCCGTGTAAGTAGAGCGTCGGCCTTGTTCAAGCCAGAGGCGGTATTTTTTCAAGAGTGCTTGAGCACGGGTATAATTTAGCTTAAATTCCTTCTGCAAAGTCTGAAGGTGAGCTTTATTCTCTCGTTCCAGAATTGAGTTTCTTTCTTGGATGGACTTGCGTTTTTTGATGTTCTGCTTCAGTTCCCGCGCCAATTCCACCCGAATCTCGTCGGGCCTGCCGAGTTCCGGGTCGGACAGGATGGCGTTGACGAGGTTAATCGTCTGGTTGACGATTTTCTCGACCACGGGCTGGCGGAGGCTGTTTTTGGGCAGAATCTTCAGGCGGTCTTCGAGCACCCGCTCCGCGTTCTGCTCGTTGGTCAGGCTGTCGGAGTGGTTGTAGCCCGCCGCTTCGCAGGCTTCGCTGTACATCAAACCCTGCTGGAGGTGCGGAATCAATCGCCGGATAGCGCGGGCGCTGAGGTTGCTGAAATCCTGCGTAAAGCTGACGTTGCTCACCACCTGGGCCTGTTCGGGCGTGAAGCCGAAGTTGCGGTGCAGCACGGCGGCGATGCGTTCGGGCTGGTCTTCGGAGTGGAGCAGGTGCCATAGCCGGTAGTGCGGCAGGCGTTCACAGGCTTCGTCCACGATGGGGTACGTGTAAAGCAGTTCGCCGGTTTCTTTGTCAACAAACCGGCCTTCCCGCACCGTCAGCGGAAATTCCAGCAGGTCGGGGCGGTTGACACCCGCTTTCTCGAAGGCTTCGGCCAGTTTCAGCCGCGTGACGTTGCCCGTCAGGTGGCTGTCGATGTTCACCGAATAATCCCGTCCGGCGTAACCCAGCCGCTTGAGCAGGTCGGATTTGCCCAGGCGCGGGTTGTGCGTCAGGTGCTCGAACAGGTCCTGTTTCTGGGCCAGCGTCAGGGCGATGGGCGTTACTTTTTTGTGAAAAACGGTGAGTTTGTTCACGTCCTGCCAAATCCGGCAGACCTGAAACAGCGGCGAACTGCGCGGGGCGACCTTGTACCCGGCCTCGCGGGTTTTGCCCGTGGTTTTGTCGGTGAACCTGAACCGCTCAAAGCGGCATTCGCCCACCAGCCCCTTCTGCGACTTCAGCGGGCGGTGGTAGTAGATGATGTGGTCTCGGAGGTGGCGGCGTAACGCGGGGGTGAGTACGTCGGGGTAGTGAGGCTGCTGGGTTTCCCAGATTTTGTCGAATTCGGCCTCGTAGTCGTGGCGGTAAAAAATGCGCTGCTTCAGCCGCACGTGCGGGTCTTCCTGAATCAATCGGAACAGGTATTGGCCCACCGTAAGACCTTGTTCCTGAAGCAACCGGTGCCGTTCGGTGATTTTGCCGAGGTAATCGCTTTCTTTTTCCTCCTCCGACTGCCCGCCCTTGCGGCTGTCGCGGTAGCCGCGCTTCTGGTTGAGGTGGAACAGAATCCGCCCCAGTTCGGGCCGACTGACGCGTTCGCGGGCGGCCCGGTCGCGCAGGCCGTAGAGTTCCTCGGTGGTCAGCGCGAACAGGGCGGCGTCGGGCTGCATCCCCAGGGGTCGGAGGGCCTTGCGAAGCAGATGCTTACGGAGTTTGTAGCGGTGCTGGCCCCGGCGGAGGCTGCGTTTCAGCGTGCGGGCGCGGTTTTTGGAAATCGCATTGCCTTTAGTGAATTCGTCGTTTTCGTCCGTCGTGAGCGGTACGATGCGGACGCCGACGTGGAGAATTTGGGAATTTTCGGCGTTGGTTTCGTCGGCGAGCAGGTAGGCCCAACCGATGGAAGCCACGCCCAGGTCGAGGCCGAGGATGCGGCGGTGCATGGGGATAGGTTTTGAGGGTTTGTTCGGCAAACTACGGGTTCACCTTTTCCCCGCAAAATTTTTTGAGCGAACGGTAGGAAATAGCGACGAAACCGGTATGTTTGCTCCCGAACAAATTGAAGCAACTCACAATAAGGTTTTACCGTTGTGAGAACATTCAGGCGGCCCGCGGGTCGCCTTTTTTTGTGGCCCTGGTTCAGGCTCCCGGCGAATCGAAAAGCCCGCAGTGCGGCAACACTACTCCGGCCTCACTGCATCCCCTGCCAAATCCCGTACCCCCCTACCGCCAAAATTGAAGCAATGCTCACCCACAGCGCCACGTCGTAGGCCGCCGAAGGCCGCAGCGAAGGGGGCAGCAGCCGGTACCGAAACTGCACCGCCGCCCACACCACCACCACGAGCAGCACCGACGTGGCCACGCCCCCGAGCAGAATCATCCGCACCGGCACCCGCATGAAAAGGAACAGCCCGCACCACACCGCCGGAAACACCCAAGCCAGCACGGCCAGCGCCCGGCGGTAGGTGGCCGGGTTGCGTACATTGATCCAGCCAAATTGCCCCAGCGCGTCGGCGTAGAGCCGCGCCCAACTGGCGTTGGCCGTGAACAGGGTGGAGTAGAGCACGAAAAACGCCCCGACCAGGAAAATGTACTTCGCCCCCGGCCCCAGCGTGGCCGTGAACAGCCGCGAGAGCGTTTCGACCATCGCGTAGCCTTCGGGAATCGGCCCGCGCTCGTGCAGCAGTGACGCGCCGAGGAGGTAAAACGCCGCCGTCACGAGCGTGTACACCACCATCGAGGCCAGGGCGTCGAGGTACATCACCCGAATCCAGCCCCGCGCCCGCGCCGTCCATTCGGGTGTCGGTTCGTAGGGGCCGGTGTAGGCGGCGTAGCCTTTTTCGAGGCACCAGTAGGAGTAGTACATGATTTCGTCGCCGCCCACGCCGGTGATGCCGAAGGCCGCCAGCGCCACGCCCACCGTGGCCGGGGGCAGGCGGAACGAAAGGCCCTCAAGCAGGTGCGCGCCCGTGATGGCGTAGGGGGTGTTTTGCAGCAAAAAAAGCGACAGCAGGATGGTGCCCGTGAAGAGGCCAATCATCAGCAGCGCGCCTTTTTCGACCCAGCCGTACTGGCCCCGGTAAATCAGCAACGCCGCCGACAGGGCCGACAGCACCGCCCAAATCCACGTCGGCACCGCCGGGAAGGCCATGCTCAGCACCAGCGCCACGCCGCCCACGATGCCGCCCATTTGCAGAAACTTCAGCGCTTGCAGGGCCAGCCAGAGCCAGAGCGTCCAGTGCGCCCGGCCCAGCCGGGGGCCGGGCAGGGCGTTGAGGGCGGCCATGCTGCTCTGGCCGGAGTGAATCGCGTTTTTGCCAAACTCCAACTGCAAGGCGACCTTCATCAGGCAGGAAACCAGAATGACCCAGAACGTGACGAAGCCCGCCTTCGCGCCGAGGGCCGTGGTGGCGATGAGTTCGCCCGACCCCACGATGGCCGCCGAGAGGATAAAGCCGGGGCCAAGCTGGCGAAGCCGACCGGGGAGCGTGGTGGGGGCGGAGCGGACGAGGGAAGCGGCTGCGGTGGTGGTTTCCAAATGGTTCGGAGGTTTTCGGGAAAACTACGCAGCCTGCGCCCCAAAACAAAAAAGCCAACCCCAACCGGGCTGGCTTTCCGTGTATCTCTCCGCGTCTCCGCGCCTCCGCGTGACCGATTTTTTCACGCAGAGGCGCAGCGACGCGGAGGGCGTATTTGGTTAGAACTCGACTTCGATGTGCTTCTGGAAGCCCCGCGCCAGGTCGTTGAAGGGCAGGAACACCCGCCACTGGTCGCCGAGGTAGCGGGCCGAGATGGCGTCCACGTCCACGTCGTTGGGCAGAATCAGGTTGCCCAGCAGGTCGGGCAGGAGCGTGTCGGGTTCGGCGTCTTCGCGGCCGAGTACGGGCCGCAACTGGTAGAGCCAGAGGCGACCGTCGGTTACGTCCACTTGCAGGGCGTCGGCTTCGACGCCGGGACGTTTCACCAGCACCTCGTAGCCATCCTGTTGGCGGGCCACCTTCAGCGTGGTTTGGCTGCGACCCCCATTGAGCGCGTTCAGCATGTCAATGGAAGCCAGTATTTCTTTGGGAATCCGGATCGTTTTCATGTGTTCTGTTTGCTCGTTAGTGTGTGGAGTAAAAACGCCGTTCCAATCAAAAAACGCGACGAATCGTCTTAAGGATTGTTAATGAAAACGGCTTTTCCCGACAAAATGGCCCTTATTTCCGCCGTTGGGCAGCCAAATTGGAAAGCCCGGCAACGGGGGGTAATTTTGCCGGAATCGGACTACTCACGCTGCATGACCAAAATCACCGAATACATACGCAACGCCGCCGGAAAAACGCTGTTTTCCATTGAAATCATTCCCCCGCTGAAAGGCGAAAGCATCCGCGCCCTGATGGATTCCATCGAGCCACTGATGGAGTTCAAACCGCCCTTCGTGGACGTGACCTACCACCGCGAAGAGTACATCGAGAAGGTCGTGGACGGGAAGATTGCTCGCATTCCCACCCGCAAACGCCCCGGCACCGTGGGCATCTGCGCCTCGCTGATGCAGCGGTTTGGTGTGGAAGCAGTTCCACACGTCATCTGCGGAGGCTTCACGAAAGAAGAAACGGAGGACTTTCTCTTCGACCTGCACTACCTCGGCGTCGAGAACGTGCTCGTGCTCCGGGGCGACCCGGTGAAGGGCCACTCGCACTTCACCCCCGAAAAAGGCGGCCACGCCTACGCCACCGATTTGATCAAGCAAGTCGTAGACATGAACGGGGGCAAGCTGCTCCACGAGGAAACGAAAGCCTCGCCGACCAACTTCTGCATCGGCGTGTCGGGCTACCCCGAAAAGCACTTCGAGGCCCCCAACCGCAACGCCGATTTCAAGTACCTCAAGCAGAAAATCGACCTCGGCGCGGAGTACATCGTGACCCAGATGTTTTTCGACAACCAGCGGTACTTCGACTTCGTGGCCAAATGCCGGGAGCACGGCATCACCGTGCCCATCATCCCCGGCCTGAAACCGCTTTCGACGAAAAAACAACTCACCGCCCTGCCGCGCATTTTCCACCTCGACATCCCCGACGACCTCGAAGCAGCCGCCCAGCAGTGCCAGACCGACAAGGAAGTTCGCCAGGTGGGCATCGAGTGGGGCATCCAGCAATGCCGCGAGCTGATGGCCGCCGGCGCGCCGGTTCTGCACTTCTACACGATGGGCAAGTCGGACAACGTGCGGAAGATTGCCGAAGCCGTTTTTTAAGTTTGTAGTTTGTGGTTTGTAGTTGTTTGATAGCCAACTACAAACCACAAACTACAAACCACAAACCTCATGAAACTCATCGAATGCCCCCGCGACGCCATGCAGGGCCTGCACGACTTCGTGCCGACGGAACTGAAGGCGGCGTACCTTCAGAAACTGCTGGCCGTCGGGTTCGACACGCTCGACTTCGGCTCATTCGTGTCGCCGAAGGCCATTCCGCAGATGCGGGATACGGCGGAAGTGCTGGGAAAGCTGGAGTTGTCGGGGACAAAAACCCGGTTGCTGGCCATCGTGGCCAACCCGCGCGGGGCGGAAGACGCCTGCCGGTTTCCCGAAATCGCCTTTCTCGGCTACCCGCTGTCGGTGAGCGAGACCTTCCAGCAGCGCAACACCAACCGGAGCATCGCCGCTGCGCTGGATGACCTGACGACGATTCAGGAGGCGTGCGAAAAAGCGGGCAAAACCCTCGTCGTGTACCTCTCGATGGGTTTCGGCAACCCCTACGGCGACCCGTACAGCCCGGCGCTGACGGTGGAGTTTACGGGAAAACTCGCCGAACGCGGCGTGCGCGTCGTGGCCCTGTCGGACACGGTGGGCACGGCCACGCCCGCCGCCATCACCGCCCTTTTTTCGGAACTGATTCCGGCGTTTCCCGCCATCGAATTTGGCGCGCACCTGCACTCCCGGCCCGACGAGGTGGAAATCAAAGTCGCCGCCGCCTACGCCGCGGGCGTCCGGCGGATGGACGGGGCCTTGCGGGGCTTCGGCGGCTGCCCGATGGCCAACGACACGCTTACCGGCAACCTGCCCACCGAGCGCGTCGCGGCCTGGCTGACGAGGCAGGGCGTTGAACTTGGGCTGGATGAAGCGGCGTTCGCGGAGGCGATGGCGTTTTCGGCAAATGTGTTTGTCTGATGGTCTGAACCGCGATTGGCCTGGATTTTAAGATTCTCAGGATGGCTGACACTTGATTTTTCATCCTACAAATCTTAAAATCCAGGCCAATCGCGGTTCAGACCATCACATGAATTCGCTCCTCACCTCCTCCTTCAAAAACCGCAACGCCTCGTCGGTAGGCGGGGGGGTGAGTGCCACCCAACGTTCAAAGATGCGGCGGGAGAGTTCCAGGGGCGGGGCGTCGGCGGGGAGTTCCTGGGCGGCGGTGTTGACGGTGGCCGTGACTTCGTTGAGGGCCAGGCGGATGCGCTCCCAGGCTTCGTTGCTGAGGTACACCTGCTGGGCCAGGTTGTGGTTGAATTCCTCGCGCACGTCGCTGAGCAGCAGTTGCTGCAATTCCACGGCGCTCGTGGCGCTGCCGCTCAGGCGCAGGAGCAGGTTGTTGGGCGCGATGCGTTCGAGAAACAAGGCCATCCGTTCGTAGGCTTGCAGGCGAATCGGCAGCAGCGTTTGGGCGTAGCCCGCTTTCAGGTCGGTTTGGCGCTGGACGAGGTCGCGGCTGAGGAAGGAGCGTACCGTGAGGTACATGGCGTACAGCACGAGCGCGGCAGGAAGGACGATTTTGAGCAGTTCGGTGAATAAATCCATGGGGATTGGTTGTTGGTTGCTGGTTGTTCGTTGTTGGTTGACAGTTTTTTCAACGGAAAACCAACAACGAACAACCAGCAACTTCCTTGACAGCGCAAAGATGAACGTTTCCGTCGAACCCATCCGCCTGACCGAGGCCGCTCGGCGGCAGATTCAGGCCATTCTTCAGGAAAAACGCATTCCCGACTTCTACGGGCTGCGCGTGGGGCTGCGCGGGGCGGGCTGCGGGGCCGAGTACCTGCTGGGCTTCGACGTGGCGGGCGATTCCGACGAGACCTACCGGGTTGGCGAGGTGCAGGTTTTCATCGACCGCCGCCACCTGATGTACGTGCTGGGCCTGGAAATCGACTTCGAGGCGGGGGAGGAGGGAGCCGGGTTTACGTTTCACCGGGAGTAGTTGAAAATTGAGAATTGAAAATTGGGCGTGCGCTGAATTTTCAATTCTCAATTTTCAATGTTCAACGACTTGCCGGGAATTACCTTTGCCCAAACCCCACCCGCGCGTGCGTTTTCTGAAAACCCACCTCTTGCTGCTGTTCAGCCTGCTGGCCCTGGCCGTCGGCGGACTGCTCCTGCTCGGTGCCGAGCCGGGGCCGGTGTCGGCCTCCGAAACGCGGTACCTGGCGGGGGTGCAGCAGCGGGTGCTGGACGAACTCCGGCGGTCGGAAGCGGATTTAGGGGCGGTGGAAGCCCGCTTTTCGCTGACGAGCGACACGAGTTTCAGCCGCCTGCTCGTTACGACCCACCACCCGTATTTCATTTTCCGGAACGGTCGCCTCGTGTTCTGGTCCGACCACCGCTTCGTACCCGCCTACCGGGCGCTGGCGGGGCTGCGGTTTCCGGGCGTGCTGGCCTGGGAGGACAGCCGGTTTCTGGTCAGCCGCCGCGTGATTCGCCAGCGGCCCGAACGGGTGGAGGTGGTGTCGGTGGTGCCGCTGTACCGCACCTACGGCATTGAAAACCAGAACCTCAGCAGCGGTTACAACCCCCAGGTTTTCAGCCTCCGGCCCCGCGCCCTGCGCCTGACGCCCGCCGCGCCGCCCTTCAACGTGTACGCCGCGCCGGGGACGGCCGCCGAAAACTTTCTTTTTTCCCTCGAAACCCCCAGTCCCGACCTGCTCCGGCACCAGTCGGTGCCCAACCGGGTGCTGGTGTGCTGGTCGGTGGCCTTGCTGCTGCTGGGGGCCTACGGCCTGCGCTGGCTGTGGGTCTGGCGGCGGCAGCGGCGGTACGAGTGGGGGTTCCTGGCCCTGGCCGCGTACCTGCTCCTGGTGCGGGGAACGATGATTTACTTCGGCATCCCGTTCACCTTCCACGAATCCGACCTCTTCAACCCGGCGCTGTACGCCTCCTCGGCAGTGGCCCCTTCGCTGGGAGATTTGCTGCTCAACGTGGGGGCCGGGGTCGGTTTGCTGCTCTACGCGGCGGTCACGTACTTCCGGTCACGGGTGTACCGCTGGCTGGTGGAAGCCCGGACGCTCACCCAGGTCGCCGTGTCGGTCGGGCTGGTGGGGGTGAGCTACGCCGCCTACGACGGGCTGTTCCGCGGACTCAACGGCCTCTACACCCACTCCCGCGACGCGCTGGATTTGAAGCTGACGCTGACGTTTTACGAGGAACCCCTCCGGCTAGCGGCGCTGGGGGCGTTTTTGCTGCTTTCCGTTCAGTATTTTCTGGCCGTGCACCTGCTCGTCGGGCTGTTTGCCCGGCTCAACCGCACCCGGTCGTGGCGGGTGAGCCTGCGCTGGCTGGCACTGGGCACGGTGCTGGCGTTGGGCACCGCCTGGGCGCTAAGTTCGGTGGAAAGTTCGGGGCTGCTCCTGCTCAACGGGCTGTACTTCGCCGTGCTGTACCTGTCGGGCTTGCCGCAGTCGCTGTACTCGTTTCGCTACCAAACCTCGGTGTATTTTTTTACCGGGGCGGTGGTTTGCGCGCTGACGGGGGCCTGGGTGGTGTACGGGCAGGAACAGGCCCGCGATTTTGGCAACAAACAGATTTACGGGCAGGAATTTCTGGCCGAAAACGACAAGTACGGCGAATTTCTGCTCCACCGGATGAACCGCGAAATCCGGGGCGACACGGTCATTGCCCGGCTACTTTCTGACCCTGTTTTGCCCCGCGAACGGGTGCTCCAGCGCATCCGCGAGCGGCACCTGCGCAACTACTTCGACAGCTACGACGTGAGCGTGGTGCTCTTCGACCCGGCGGGCAACCCCATCGGCGGCGGACCGGGAACGCCCCGCTTCGACACGCTCGTGCACCGCTACCGCCAGCCCCGCTACCGCACGGCCTACCCCGATTTGTACTTCGTCAGCGAACCGCGCTCCCTGCCCGCCGACTCGCTCTACGCCGACAGCTACCTGAAGCAGTACGTGGACTTTGTCGGCATTCCCACCGCCGATTCGACGGGGGCGCTCCGCGGTACACTTCGTGGCACGCTCGTGCTCGACCTGACCCTCCGCGACCTGATTCCCCAGCGGCCCTACTCCGAACTGCTCGTCGATGCCAAGCACCGCCGCGTGCCCGAAGCCGCCACCACCGAGTACAGCCACGCACTCTACGACGCGCGGGGGCGGCTGATGTCGAGCACGGGGCTGTTCAACTACGAAAAACGCTTCCCGCCCCAACTCCTGGCCGACCGGCGGCTGTACGCCGAGGGCCTGAACCACGGGGCCTTCCGGCACGTAGGGCTGGCGGGGGCCAACGGGCGGCGCATCGTGGTTTCCTCGCGGGAGGCGACGTTCGCGGGTTTCTACTCCGGGTTTTCGTTCCTGTTTCTGGTGCTGGTGGTGGGCGTGATTGCGCTCGTGCTGGGGTACGCCGTGCGGTACGCGGTCACGGGCCACCGAGTCAACTTCACGGCCCGCATTCAGATTTACCTGCACAGCGCGTTTCTGCTGCCGCTGGTTCTGGTGGTGGTCATCGCCCTGAGCCTCATCAGCCGGACCCTGCTCGACAACCAGGAAAAATCGTACGTTACCCAGACCCGCAACGTCAGCACGGCCTTCGCCACCCAGCTCGACGCCTACGCCGAGGGCCGCATCAGCCAGGGGTACCTCGAACAGGAAGTGAAAAAATTGGCCTCCGATGCGGGCCACGACGTGAGTTTGTTCAACGCCCTCGGTCGGCTGGTCATCCCCAGCCAGCCGGAATTGTACGAAAAAGGGCTGCTGTCGCGGTACATCAACCCCGAGGCCTACCTGCGGCTCATCGAAGACCGCGAGCGTGAGGTGCTGCTGCCCGAATCGTTGGGAAATTTAACCTACAAAACCGCCTACGTGGCGCTCAACTCGGCCGAAGGGCGGCTGCTGGGCGTACTGAGCGTGCCGTTTTACGAAGCCCGGCCCTCGCTCGAACGACAGGTACTGGCCGTGATTGGCTCCATCCTCAACACGTTCACCACCGTGTTTCTGGTGTTGCTGGCCCTGTCGTACTTCGCCTCGCGGGCGCTCACGGTGCCGCTTCGGCTCATCACCCAGCGCCTGCGCCGCACCAACCTCGACCGGCCCAACGAGCCGCTCGACTGGAAATCGGACGACGAAATCGGCCTGCTCATCGGCGAGTACAACCGCATGATTGCCAAGCTCGAAGACAGCAAACAGGCGCTTTCGCAGAGCGAAAAACAATCGGCCTGGCGGGAAATGGCCAAGCAGGTGGCCCACGAAATCAAAAACCCGCTGACGCCGATGAAGCTGACGCTCCAGCAGTTGCACCGCATCCTGCCCGCCGAAAATCCCTCGACCAAGCGGCTGGTGGACAAAGCCTTCGGTTCGCTCATCGACCAGATTGACAACATTTCGGACATCGCCAATTCCTTCGCCGATTTTGCGAAAATGCCGGTGCCGAAAAACGAATTGTTCGATTTGGTGCCCGTTGTGCAGAAAACCCTGCACCTCTACTCCGACGACCGGAACATCAACCTCCGCACGAACATCCGCCCCCGCAGCGCCCACGTGGTGGGCGACGCTCAACTGATGAGCCGGATTCTCACGAACCTGATTCTCAACGCCGTGCAGGCCGTACCCGCTTCGCGCAAACCCGAAGTCCGCGTCAGCCTGACGACGGGCGACGAATTTGTGGTGCTCGAAGTGAGCGACAACGGCGCGGGCATTCCCGAACCCATCCGGCAGAAGGTGTTCATGCCCAATTTCAGCACGAAAGACGGGGGCAACGGCGTGGGCCTGGCCGTGGCCAAGCGGGGCGTGGAGCACGCCAACGGGAGCATCTGGTTTGAATCCAGCGAGGAACGCGGGACGACGTTCTACATCAGCCTGCCCCTGGCGGAGGTGAAGCAGGGGAGGGCGGTGGAAGCGGGGTAAAAATGTTCAATGCTCAATGTTCAATTTTCAACGTTCAATGCGATGAAAATCAAATCATTGGACGTTGAAAATTGAACGTTGAGCATTGAACATTTTCAACTGCCTACTCCTCCAATTTCACGTGCTTCCAGTTCTCGCCGGAGCGGATGCGGTTGAGTTGGGTGTGGGTGATGCCGAACTGCTTGGCAATCATTTTCAAGCGGTTCTTGTCGTTTTTCAACATCTTTTTTATCATCAGCACCTTGCTCTCAGTGAGCTTGTAATTCTTGGTGCGACGCGGCACGGCTTTTTCCTTCAACGACGGATTCAGGCGGTTGTGCTCGTGCATACCCTCCCGCGTGACCCACTTCAGATTTTCGTGGTGGTTGTTGAGTTTGTCGAAATCCACGTGGATGACGAAGCGGTGTTCGTCGCTGGGCCGGTCCACGAAAAACTCGGCCACCAGCTTGTGGATGTAGCGGTTGGCGGTGCGGGCGTGGGGCAGCCGGATGTTCAGCGATTTGTAGCCCTGAATGACCGAACCTTTGATGATTTCGCCGTCGGGGTTGACCTGAAAGCTGCGCAGCCGGCCGTAGTTGGAAACCTCGTACCGGGGCGGATTTTCCACCTCATCGAACGGAATGGCCCTCCATTTTTCGTTCCAGAAACTAGCCGATTTCTTATCCGTCATGGTCTTCAGTCGATTAGGTGTTCAACATACTCCCCGGCTAAACGCAATGTTTACCGAAATGTTTCAAAACGCCGGGATGGTTTTGGATTTACTGATGTAAACGAAACAAAGCGAACTTCTGACGTTTCCGAAAGGAGGTGATTCATGAAAAAAACGCTCGTGCTGGGAGCCTCCGAAAACCCCAACCGCTACTCCAACAAAGCCACGCACCGGCTGCTTTTTCACGGGCATCCGGTCGAACTGCTCGGCCTGCGCGAAGGCCACATCGCCGACCGGCCCATCCGCACGGGCCGCCCCGCCCTCGATGGCATCGACACCGTGACGATGTACGTGGGACCAAAAAACCAGCCGCCACTGTACGAGTACATCCTGAGCCTCAAGCCGAAGCGCATCATTTTCAACCCCGGTTCCGAAAACGACGAACTGATTGAATTGGCCGAAAAACAAGGCATCAAGGTCGTCGAAGGTTGCACACTGGTGTTGCTGGCGACGGAGCAGTTTTAAGTTGTTTGGGTGTTCGGGTGTTTGGAAGTGTGGTTGTTGGTGCTACTTTCTTTCAACAACCAAACCTCCAAACACCCGAACACCCAAACAACCTGTTCACCACCGAATCAGCGCCGAGGCCCAGGTGAAGCCGCTGCCGAAGGCGGCGAGGCAAACCAGGTCGCCGGGGTTTACGCGGCCCCCTTCCCAGGCTTCGGCCAGGGCGATGGGAATGGACGCGGCGGTGGTGTTGCCGTAGCGCTGGATATTGTTGACGACTTTCTCTTCGGGCAAACCCATTTTCTGCCGAACGTACTCCGAAATACGCAGGTTGGCCTGGTGGGGCACGAGCAGGTCGAGGTCGGCGGTGGTGAGGCCGTTGGCGTCGAGGGCTTCCTGAATCACTTCCGGGAACCGCTGGATGGCGTGTTTGAACACGGTGCTGCCATTCATGACCACCTCACGGCTGCCGTCGGTCAGCGTTTCTTCGCTCAGCCAGCGGTCGGGGCGGCTGCCGCCGGGACCGCGCACGTAGAGTTCTTCGGCAAACCGCCCGTCGGAATGCAGGTGGGTGGACAGAATCCGGTGCTCCTCGGAATCCGTGGCCTGGAGCACCATCGCTCCGGCCCCGTCGCCGAAAATCACGGCTACGTTGCGACCTTCCGTCGATTTGTTGAGAAACGTGGATTGGATTTCGGCCCCGACCACGAGGACAGTTCGGTACATGCCCGACCGCACGAATTGGTCGGCCACCGCGAGGGCGTAGAGGAAGCCCGAGCACTGGTTTTTGACGTCGAGCGCCCCGACGTTTTCCAAACCCAGTTCCCGTTGCAGCAGCACGCCGTCGCCGGGAAAATAGTAGTCGGAGGTTATCGTGGCAAAGACGATGAAATCAACGTCCGCCGGTTGCAGCCCGGCCCGTTCGATGGCCTGCCGCGAGGCGTGGGCGGCCATGCTGGCCACGGTGTCGGTGCCGTGCTGGAAAAACCGCCGCTGCTGGATGCCCGTCCGCTCCTGAATCCAGGCGTCGGAAGTGTCCATCAGGTGTTCCAAATCGTGGTTGGTGACGACGGTTTCGGGCACGTAGTACCCCAGGCCGACAATTCTCGAAAATGGCATTCGCTCGTTGGTTCAGAGGCTCAAAAATAGCCCTCTTTTGTGAGAGGTAAGACGTGAGAAGTAAGAAGTTAAAATGCGGGTGTTGACTTTTACCTCTCACCTCTTACCTCTCACTAACCACGAACGAAAACTCCTCCATAATCAAATTCGCCAGCAGTTTTTCGCAGGCTTCGCGGACGAGGGCTTCGGCGCCGTCCTGGTCGGGGGCTTCGACTTCGAGGGTGATGTGCTTGCCGATGCGGACGTTGTCGATGGCGTCCATGCCCAGGTTGTGCAGGCCCAGTTTGACGGCTTTGCCCTGCGGGTCGAGGATTTCCTTCTGGGGCATGACGGTGATGTCGGCGAGAAACTTCATGGAGTACGGGTTACGAAGTACGAATTACGATTTTTTGAAAAGAACCGAACTGACCAGCGAAAGCAGAATGTACACCGCGACGATGACGGGAATGGCCGCAAACTTCAGCAAAAGCAACAACACCACCGCCAGGCCGAGAAACGAGAACCGGATTTCGTTGCCCGTCCAGCCGAACGACTTGAATTTCAACGCGAACAGCGGCAGTTCGGAAACCAGCAGCAGCGACATCACGACGCTGTACCCGGCCAGCACGTAGGAATTTGTCAGCCCGGCGCTGAACTGATGCTGGTAGACGAGAATGGCCGGAAACGAGGCCACGACGAGCGCGTTGGCGGGCGTAGGGACGCCGATGAACTGGTCACTCTGACGGGTGTCGATGTTGAACTTGGCCAGCCGTAGGGCCGAGCACACGGCGACAAAAAACGCCGAGTAGGGTAGCCACTCGAATTCGGCCCGCTGCGGTTCGTTGGTGAGGTAAAATTTCGTGTAACCCAGATCGATGTTGAGGTTGTACGGAATGCCACCCATCAACTGAAACAGCAGAAACGCGGGCAGCACGCCGAACGTGACTACGTCGGCCAGGGAATCCAGTTCTTTGCCAATCGGCGAACTCACGTGAAGCAGCCTTGCCACGAAGCCATCGAGAAAATCGAGCACCGCCGCCGCGCCGATGAGCGCCGAGGCAACCAGCGGCTTTCCTTCAAAAACCAGCAAAATGCCGATGCACCCACAGAGCAGGTTGCCGCAGGTCATGGCGTTGGGCAGGTGGCGCAGAAGGTTCATTTGGAAAAGTCGGCGAGCAGAAACGGGTTGGTCCGGCGCTCCGCGCCGACGGTGGTCTCGGGGCCGTGGCCGGGGAATACCCGCGTGGCGTCGCCCAGGGGCAGGAGTTGGGTGCGGATGCTTTCCATCAGTTGGGCGTGGCTGCCGCCGGGCAGGTCGGTGCGGCCAATGCTACCCCGAAACAGCACGTCGCCGCTGAAGCAGAGGTTTTCGACGCGGTTCACGAAGGCCACGTGGCCGGGAGCGTGGCCGGGCACGGCCAGCACCTCCAGTTCGGCGCTGCCGAAGCGCACGACGTCGCCGGGTTTCAACAGGATTTCGGGCAGCAGTTCTTCGTAATCGGGAAAGCCCCAGATGGCCGCGTAGCTTTTCACGGCGCGGAGCGTGGGCAGGTCGGCGGCGGGGAGTTGCAGGGGTACGCCGTAGGTGCGGGCCACGAAAGCATTGCCCAGCACGTGGTCAATGTGCCCGTGGGTGTTGAGCAGACCAACGACCGTCAGGTCGTTTTTTTCGACAAAATTTTTCAACCCCTCCCGCTCGGCCCGGTTCGAGCAGCCGGGATCGATGATGACCGCTTGCCGGGCATCGTCCCAGAGCAGGTACGTGTTTTCGGCGAGGGGGTTGAAGGTAGAAACGTGGTGGTGGATCACGGGCGCGGGGCTGTTGCGGGTGCAAACCTACAACCGGACGGCGAAAACTGCTGCCTCCGCTCAGGGAGCACCGAGCAGAAACACGGTGGGTTTTTTGTGCAAATCGGGCACCTGCCCCCGCCAGGCGGCGATGGACTGGGTTTTCACGAATTCGTCTTCCGCCGTCAGGTTAGCGGCGATACTGAGCAGCGTGGTGGGCTGGCAATGGGCGAGGAGGTCGTCGAGCAAGGCGCCGTTGCGGTAGGGCGTTTCGATAAAAAGCTGGGTTTGCTGGTACTGGAAGGCCGCTTTTTCGAGCTGGCGAATGCGCTGCGCCCGCGCGGCCCGGTCGATGGGCAGGTAGCCGTGGAAGGCAAACGACTGCCCGTTAAGCCCCGACGCCATCAGGGCTAGCAGCAGCGACGACGGGCCTACGAGCGGCACGACGCGGATGCCCAGTTCGTGGGCCAGCCGCACGGCCACGGCGCCGGGGTCGGCTACGCCGGGGCAACCCGCTTCGGAAAGTACGCCCACGTCGTGCCCGGCTTCGTGCCACCCTTTCAACACGTTGCGCACGTGGCTGGGTGGGGTGTCTTTGCTGAGTTCCTCAAAATGGAGGCTTTCGATGGGGCGGCCGAGCTTCAATTCACTGAGGAAACGGCGCGTGGTGCGGAGGTTTTCGGCGAAAAAATGGTCCACCCGGCCCAGCACGTCGATGACCTGCGGAGCAAGCACCTGCCGGGCGGTGCCGGGGGCGAGGATGGTGGGGATTAAAAACAGCATTTTTTATTGTGGGGCGGGTTGATAACCCGCCCGTAGTGCCGTCACAAGTAGTCTGGATTTAACCAAGAGTAGGGCCATTGCTGCCAGTCATTCACCAAATCCGCTTCTACCGGATTGTTCAACACATAGCCAATGATTCGGCTCAATTCCTCGTCATTTCGCACGATGCGGTCCCAGTTTTCATCCTGCCAGAAGGGACCTTTCAGCCCCAATGCCGCATTTGTTTGCTGCCCGACGTACCGTTTCAGTCGGCCCATGACCCAGTGTAGTGGCATCCCGTCGTGCAGGGGCGTGAAAACCATGTGGGTGTGGTTGGACATGACTGTAAAGCAAATCAACTCGTACACCGTTTTGTGGCGGTACAAGGCGGCATCGAAAAAAAGCTGGGCAATGACGGAATTTCTGAAGTGATGAGGCCCTTCTTCAACCTGATGAAGAACCCTATCCATTCTCCGAAAATGCCGACGGTTTTCTTCATCCATCAAAAACTGACCTTCTTCGGGTGAGTTTGCTTTTCGGTGAATCAGCCGAACCGATTGTTCATGGATTTCGGCCAATCGCTCCAGCACGGATTTAGGCAAACTGCCGTGGAGGCGACTGGTGACGAAGTAAGTGGCGTTGTCGTGCTGGAAATGGGGCAGTCGACGGCGGTAGTGGTGTTTGAATTCCATCACTAGAATGGGAAAGCAGGCGGCTAACGACCAACAAGTTGGCAAACCACCCACGGGCGGGTTATCAACCCGCCCCACAATAAGCACCCAGCACCACAACATCACCCCACAAACCCCGTCACCGCCGCCACGAACGCCTCCGGCTGGTCGGCCTGCACCCAGTGGCCCGCGTTGGCAATCGTTTCAATCCGGGCATTGGGAAAAATCCGGCGGATGTCCCGCTCATCCTCGGGCAGCACGTAGCTCGATTCGCTGCCCCGCAGAAACAGCACCGGCTTCGTCGTGATGTGCAGGCCGGTGAGTTCGCTGCCCACCAGGTGAATGTCCCGCGTGAGCACGTCGAGGTTGAGCCGCCAGCCGAAACGGCCCGTCGCGGAATCCCGATAGAGATTTTTCAGCAAAAACTGCCGCGTGCCGGGGTCGTCCTCGTAGCGGGCCAGGATGTCCTCGGCCTGTTGGCGGTTTTCGAGCGTCGTGAGGTCGATGGCGTTCAGGCCGGTCAGAATCCGGTCGTGGTGAATGGGGTAAAACTTCGGCGCGATGTCCACCACCACCAGTTTGCTCCAGGCCGCCGGGTAGGTCATGGCGAACTGCATGGCCGTTTTCCCACCCATCGAATGGCCGATGACGACCGGGTTTTCCAAACCTTGATCGGTGATGAATTCGTGCAGGTCGGCGGCCATCACCTCGTAGTCGAACTCGTGGCTGTGGGGGGAGCGCCCGTGGTTGCGCTGGTCCACCGTGAACACCCGGTAGCGTTCGCCGAGCACTTTGGCCACCGTCAGCCAATTGTCGGCTGAGCCGAAGACGCCGTGGAGAATGACCAACGGCGTGCCGGATTCGCCGGTTTGTCGGAAAAAAAGCTTCATAACGAAATGGAGAATGGAAAATGGAGAATGGAAAATGAAAGGCAGCATCGGACTTTTCATTCTCCATTCTCCATTCTCAATTAATGTACACCACCTTCTCCCGCCGTTCCACCAGCCGCCCGAAGGGTTTGAGAGCAAAACCCGCTTCCCGCATTACTTCCTCGAACAGCACCGCCCCGCCCGGTTCGACGGCCACGAGCAGGCCGCCGGAGGTTTGCGGGTCAGCGAGCAGAAAACGTCGTTCATCGGGCAGGTCGGCGATTTTAGGGCCATAGCTGGCCCAGTTGCGGTGCGTGCCGCCGGGGATGGAACCCTGGGCCAGGTACTCGTCGACGGTCGGCAGTTTCGGCACGGCGTCGAAGTCGATTTCCGCCGAAAGGCCGCTGCCTTCAGCCATTTCGACCAGGTGCCCCAGCAAGCCGAAGCCCGTCACGTCGGTCAACGCTCTCACCTGGGGCAAGCCACCCAGTTTCTGACCGATTTTGTTGAGTTGGGCCATTTGCCGGGGAGCCAGGTCGGCGTGTTCGTCGCGGAGGATGCCCCGTTTCTGGGCCGTCGTCAGGATGCCCACGCCGAGGGGTTTGGTCAGGTAGAGCACATTGCCTGCCGTGGCCGTGTTGTTCTGCCTGAGGTGGTCGAGGCGCACGCGGCCCGTCACGGCCAGGCCGAAAATCGGCTCCGGGCTGTCGATGCTGTGGCCCCCCGCGAGGGGAATGCCCGCCTCGGCGCACACGGCCCGACTGCCTTCGAGCACCCGTTGGGCTACCTCGGGCGGCAGCACGTTGACCGGCCAACCCAGGATGGCGATGGCCAGCAGGGGCGTGCCGCCCATGGCGTACACGTCGGAGATGGCATTGGCCGAAGCGATGCGCCCGAAATCGTAGGCGTCGTCAACGATGGGCGTGAAAAAATCCGTCGTGCTGATGAGGGCCTCGCCCGAGCCGAGGTCGTACACAGCGGCGTCGTCGCGGCTTTCGTTGCCCACCAGCAGGGCGGGGTGGGTGGTCGGGGCGAGGTCGGATTTGAGAATCTGGTCGAGAACCTGCGGGGAGATTTTACAACCGCAGCCAGCACCGTGGCTGTACTGGGTCAGTCGGAGGGGTTCGGAAACAACGGACATGAACGTTGGAAATGCGATGGGCAAAAGTACTCAGGAACCGCCGCCCCGAGGCGAATGCTTGGATAAATGCAAAAACGGCGCAAATGGTTTTCGGAACCGGGGTTAACAATAATTTAACACGCCGAAATGGCCTTTTTCCAACGGACAACTGGATTTAGCGTTGAAAAAAGACGTTTTAAACCCTTTTTCAATAAACTGGTTTCTGACTGTAGGTTGGCGGTCGGCGGGAAAAGTTGTTTCTTTGCGGCGAAATTTTCTGCTTACCCACTTCTAAAAATTCAACACCTAACAAAACCAAATTTTCCATGCGGAAAAGAAATTTACTCCTCCAGTGCGTGTGTAGTCTGGCGTTTGTGTTGCTGGCCGTGCTGGCTGGCAACCGCGCCACGGCTCAGGTAACCACCTCGACCATCAGCGGCACGGTGACCGACGCCAAGGGCGATGGCCTGCCGGGCGCGACGGTGGTGGCCGTCCACGAGCCTTCGGGCACCCGCTACGGCACCGTCACCAACGCCGCCGGTTTGTACACCATTCCTGGCGTCCGGGTGGGTGGGCCGTACCGGATTACGGTGAGCTTTGTCGGCTACAAAGAGGAGGTGATCGAAGGCATTGGGGCCAACCTCGGCACTGCGGCCAACGTCAACGTAACCCTTAGCGACAACGCGTCGCAGTTGCAGGAAATCGTCGTGTCGGGCAACCGCTCGGACATTTTCTCCTCCAACCGCACCGGGGCCGCCGCCACCTTCGGGCGCGATGCCATCAACAGCATCCCGACCCTGGGCCGGACCGTCAACGACATCACCAAGTACAACGCCTACAGCAACGGGCGCTCGTTTGCCGGGCAGGACAGCCGTTTCAACAACTTCACCATCGACGGGTCGGTGTTCAACAACGGCTTCGGCCTCGGCAGCCAGGCCCAGGCCGGGGGCCGCACGGGCACCACGGCCGTGTCGATTGATGCTCTGGACGAACTCCAGATCAACATCGCCCCCTACGACGTGCGCCAGTCGGGTTTCTCCGGGGCGGGCATCAACGCCGTGACCCGCTCGGGCACCAACGACGTGTCGGGTTCAGTGTACCACCTGTTTCGCAACAGCGACCTGGCCGGTAAAAAAGCCAACGGGCAGGATTTGCCCCCAGTCACCATTAACGAAAAAACGACCGGCTTCCGCCTGGGCGGACCCATCATCAAAAACAAGCTGTTTTTCTTCGTCAACGCCGAGCAATTCACCAGCAGCCGCCCGGCCCTCGACTGGGTGCTGAACCGGCCCGGTGCCCAGGGAAGCGTGTCGCGGGTGACGGAAGCCGACATGCTCGACCTGAGCAACTTCATGCAGACGAATTTCAACTATTCGCTCGGCGCGCTCGACAATTTCAACAACGATATCAAGAGCACGAAGGGCCTGATTCGCCTGGACTACAACATCAACGACAAACACAAGCTGTCGGTGCGGTACTCGCACCACGATTCGCAGTCGGGCATTCCCATCAGCAACTCGAACAGCTCGAACACGGCGGGCAACGGCAACCGGACCAACTCGGCCCTGGCCATTTCGCCCCAGAACACGGGCTACCTCATTGCCGACAATACCCGTTCGTTCGCGGCGGAGCTGAACTCCAACTTCAACGGGAGGTTTTCGAACAACCTGATTGTCACCTTCAACAAGCAGATTGAAGACCGCCAGTACCTGACGCCCGTTTTTCCGACCATCGACATCCTGAAAGACGGTACCACGTACACCTCCATTGGCTTCGATCCCTTCACGCCCAACAACCGGCTGAACTACTCGACCTTCAACGCCACGAACAACTTTAGCTATTTCGCCGGAAAGCACACGCTCACCTTCGGGCTGGCCTACGAGCATTTCACGTCGAACAACGTGTTCTTCCCCGCCTCCAACGGCGTGTACGTGTACAACTCCATCGACGACTTCAAGACGGCGGCCCTGGCGTTCAAGGCCAACCCCAATGCCACGACTTCGCCGGTGACGGTCAACCGCTACAACCTGCGCTACTCGCTGCTGCCGGGCGGGGCCGAACCCCTCCAGACCCTGCAAACGGCCACCTACAGCGCCTACGTGCAGGACGAATACCAGGCCACCGAACGGCTCAAACTGACCCTGGGCGTGCGCGGCGACATGTTCGTGTACGACAATTCGCTGGCTACCGACTTCTTCAACCCGGTGGTGGCGGGCCTGACCTTCCGTGATGAAGACAACAACCCGTACCGGGTCAACACGGGGGCTTTCCCCAAACCCCGCTTCCTGGTGTCGCCCCGCCTGGGCTTCAACTGGGACGTGAAGGGGGACAAAACCACGCAGGTGCGCGGCGGTTCGGGCTTCTTCGTGTCGCGCATTCCGCAGGTGCTGGTCTCGAACCAGTTGGGCAACAACGGCGTGAACACGGCCGTCATCAACGTGACCAACACGACGGCCTATCCGTTCACGACCGACCCGAGCCGGTTCTACCCCGCCAGCACCGACATCACGCGCCTGCCGCCCTACGTGGTCAATGCCACTGACGAAAACCTGCGGTATCCGTTCATCTGGAAAACCAACGTGGCCGTTGACCACCGCCTGCCCGGTGATCTGGTGCTGACCCTGGAGGCCATCTACAACAAGCAACTCCAGGCCCTGCGCTACATCGATGCCAACCTGAAAGGCCCCGACCGCACCTTCAGCGGTCCCGACAACCGGGGGCGCTTCCCGGCCTCGGGCGTGACCGGCTCGGGGGTCAACGCGGCGCGGTTCTTCAACCCGGCGGTGACCAACGTGTTCGTGCTGCGCAACACCAACCTGGGCGATTCGTACACGCTGACGGCCAAACTCGAAAAACCCGTGACCCGTGGTTTCGGCGGGATGCTCGCCTACACCTACGGCATGGCCCGCGACATGGCCTCGGTGGGCAGCACCGTGCAGGGCAACATTCCGACCGTGGCCGGGCAGAATTTCCTCGGCCTGTCGTTCTCCGACAACGACCTGCGCCACCGCATCGTGGGCTTTGCCACCTACCGCCTCACCTACGGCGGGAAGTTCGGCGGCTCGACGGCCTTCACGCTGGGCATGGTGTCGAACAGCGGGGGGAAAGTGTCGTACACCTACGGCAACGACCTTAACGGCGACGGGCAAATCAACGACCTGATTTTCGTGCCGAATCGCGCTTCCGAACTGACGTTCGCACCCCTGACGGTGGGTTCGGGCGCTTCGGCCGTGGTGTTCTCGCCGGAGCAGCAGGCGGCGGCTTTCGAGGCTTACATCGAAAACAACGAATACCTGCGCACCCGCCGCGGCCAGTACGCCGAGCGCAACGGGGGCTTCTTCCCCTGGCTGACGCGCTTCGACTTCACGGCCGTTCAGGAATTTTACGTGAAAGCGGGCAAGCGGGGCAAACCCCACACGCTGCAATTCCGCGCCGACATCCTCAACGCTGGCAACCTGCTCAACAACAAGTGGGGCGTGGGCTGGCAGGCTACGGCGTCGAACAACCCGCTCTCGGTGGCCAGCGTCAGCGCGGCGGGCGTGCCCACGTACCGACTGGCTACCCAGGTGGTGGACGGCGCGACGCCCGGCACCCGCCAGACCATCCTGCTCCGCGATTCGTTCGTGAAGGGCATCAACATCGACAACGTGTGGCAGGCCCAGATTGGCCTCCGCTACATTTTCAACTAAGGTTTTTTCGGTAACCCTAATCTCGAACGAAAGCCCCCGACCGGTTGGTTGGGGGCTTTTTTTGTGGAAAAGCCGGATTGTTTCAGCCCACGGATGAATCCGTGGGTAGCGAAGAGACGGGGGATTTCAACCGTTTTGATTTGAAACGATTGAAAGCCGACCATTCCTCGTTCCCCACGGATTCATCCGTGGGCTGGTAAATACACTAAATTCACGACCAAAACCAAGCCAAGTCCCTGAGGTTGAGCAAACGGTGGTCGCGTTAACCGTCAACAAAAAAGCGGCCCCGCTTTCGAGGCCGCTTTCATAAAAAACAAACGCCTTTCACTTCCCCACCGCGTGGCTCCCCGCCTCGTAGGGCGTGCCGTAGCGGTAGTTGGCCGCCGAGTAAAGTTCCTCGTGCGAGAGGGTTTTGAAGTATTCGTAGGTCCGGCGCAGGCCCTCGGCCCGGTCCACTTGGGGTTCCCAACCCAGGATTTCCTTTGCCCGCGTGATGTCGGGGCGGCGCTGCTTGGGGTCGTCCGTTGGGAGGGGCTTGAACACCAACTGCTGGCTCGTGCCCGTCAACTTGATGATTTCTTCGCCAAACTGCTTGATCGTGATTTCGGTCGGATTGCCGATGTTCACCGGGTAGGCATAATCGCTCAGGAGCAGGCGATGAATGCCTTCGATGAGGTCGTCCACGTAGCAGAAGCTCCGCGTCTGGCTGCCGTCGCCGAACACGGTCAAATCCTCACCCCGCAGGGCCTGGCCGATGAAGGCGGGCAGCACCCGGCCGTCGTTCAACCGCATCCGGGGGCCGTACGTGTTAAAAATCCGGACGATGCGCGTCTCAACGCCGTGGTACCGGTGGTAGGCCATCGTGATGGCTTCCTGAAAGCGCTTGGCCTCGTCGTACACGCCCCTCGGCCCGATGGGGTTCACGTGGCCCCAGTAATCTTCGGTCTGGGGGTGGACGAGCGGGTCGCCGTACACCTCCGAGGTGGAGGCTACCAAAATCCGGGCGCCTTTCGCCTTCGCCAGGCCCAGGCAATTGTGCGTACCCAGCGAGCCGACTTTCAGCGTCTGAATCGGGATTTTCAGGTAGTCAATCGGGCTGGCGGGCGAGGCGAAATGCAGGATGTAGTGCAGTTCGCCGGGGATATGGATGTACTTGCTGACGTCGTGGTGGTAGAACTCGAACTGCGGCAGGGGCATCAGGTGCTCGATGTTCTTCATGTCGCCCGTGATGAGGTTGTCCATCCCGATCACGTGGTGGCCTTCTTTGATGAACCGGTCGCAGAGGTGCGACCCCAGAAACCCGGCCGCGCCGGTGACAAGAACCTTTTTCATAGGCGTTTGGAATGTTCAATGCTCAATTTTCAATGCTCAATTTTCAATGGTGATGTGCGACACTAAGTTAGGGTAGTCTACTTCCTTCAAAAAGTGCTGTTTTTATCATTGAAGACGTCCGTTGAAGACGTCGCATTCTGAAGCCAACCGTGGATTTCGCCTGAATCAGTGCAAATCAGAGGGTACCCTAACTTAGTGTCGCACATCAATGGTTTACATTGGACGTTGAACATTGAAAATTGAGCATTGAACATTTCTATAAATTAAGATTTCACCGTTTCCCGCCCAATTGAATAATACGTGTAGCCCAACTCCTGCATCTGCTCCAACTCATAGACGTTGCGTCCGTCGAAGATGACTTTGTTTTTCAGGAGTACATCGAGCACCTCGAATTCGGGTGTGCGGAACTGCGGCCACTCGGTCATGATGACGAGCGCATCGGCTCCTTTGAGGGCCTCGTAGGGACCTTTGGCGAACGAGAGGCCTTCCCGTTCACCGAAATGTTCCTTCACCCGTTCGACCGCCTCGGGGTCGTAGGCCTTCACCTTCGCCCCGGCTTCGAGCAGGGCTTCGATGTTGTACAAGGCCGGGGCCTCGCGGATGTCGTCGGTGTACGGTTTGAAGGCCAGCCCCCACACGGCGAAGCACTTGCCGGCGAGGTCGTTGCCGAAGTGGTTTTTGATGACCGGAATGAGCTTTGTTTTCTGCTCCTCGTTGACGGCCATCACCGAACGCAGAATCTGGAAATCGTAGTCGAAGTCCTTCGAGGTTTTGTGGAGGGCCTGCACGTCTTTCGGAAAACACGACCCCCCGTAGCCAATGCCCGCAAACAGAAACCGCTTGCCGATGCGCGAGTCGGTGCCGATGCCCCGCCGGATGGCGTCCACGTCGGCCCCCACGCGTTCGCAGAGGTTAGCAATTTCGTTCATGAAGGTAATTTTGGTGGCCAGAAACGCGTTAGCGGCGTATTTGGTCATTTCCGCCGAGCGCTCGTCCATGAAAATCACCGGGTTGCCCTGCCGCACCAGCGGGGCGTAGAGTTTTTCCATCACCGATTTGGCCTTCGGCGAGGTGGTGCCGATGACCACCCGGTCGGGCTTCATGAAATCCTCGACGGCCACGCCTTCGCGCAGGAATTCGGGGTTCGACACCACGTCGAACTCGACCCGGGCGTTTTTAGCAATGGCGTCGCGGACCTTCTCGGCCGTGCCGACGGGCACCGTGCTTTTGTCAACGATGACCGCGTACTGGTCGAGCAGTGGCCCGAGGTCGTCGGCGACTTTCAGGATGTACTTCAAATCGGCGGAGCCGTCTTCGCCCGGCGGGGTGGGGAGGGCCAGAAAAATGACCTGCGCGCCCTTGATGCCCTCGGCCAGATCGGTGGTGAACTTCAGGCGGTTCTCGTTGGTGTTGCGGTGGAAGAGTTCTTCGAGGCCGGGTTCGTAGATGGGCACCTGCCCGGCTTTCATTTTTTCAACCTTGCGGGCGTCAATGTCCACGCAGGTGACTTGGTTCCCGGTTTCGGCGAAGCAGGTCCCGGTGACCAGCCCCACGTAGCCCGTTCCGACGACGGCTAATTTCATGCGTTAAGAAATGGTTAAACTTGGCGGAGTTTTCTCAAAGTAGTTGATGAATGGTTGGGTGAGCAGCCGGGCAATTGCATTTTCCGGCTAGCCGGGCAAAAATAGGTTATTTTACCCATTCGTCTAAAAACCGGGCGGTTCCTCACCGGTTGAGCGGGATTTTCATCGCTAAGTACAAAAAGTTGCCGGATGGGTGAAAAATTTTTTGTTGGGCGAAGCAGACCAACTTCGCAATTTTCTTCGGTAGCAAAATCGAATTCCGGCGGTGATTTTTAGGAAAATTCCAATGTGACCAACGCGGCCCTCCTGGCAGGATACCCCCCCCGAACAACCTTTTTTCGGTTTGGCCGTTCAAATCGGTAATTTCAGGCACATTTTTCGTCAACACCAACGAAACCAAGTCATTACCCATGAACGCGACCTTCCCTACCGTTTCCCACGAAAACCAGGAACTGATTGCCCAGACCGTCCGGGATTTTGCCGAACGGCACATTCGCCCGCACGTGAGCGAGTGGGACCGCGCCCAGCACTTCCCCGCTGACGTTTTTCACCAACTCGGCGAACTCGGTCTGATGGGCGTGCTCGTTCCCGAAACCTACGGCGGGGCGGGCCTCGGCTACCGGGAGTACGTGGCGGCCATCGTCGAACTGAGTCGGGTCGACCCGGCCATTGGCCTTTCGATGGCGGCTCACAATTCCCTCTGCACCAACCACATTCTGTTGTTCGGTAACGAAGACCAAAAGCGCGAATACCTGCCCAAACTCGCCACCGGCCAGTGGATCGGGGCCTGGGGCCTGACCGAACCCAACACCGGCTCCGACGCGGGCAACATGCGCACCGTGGCCGCCCGCCACGCGGATCACGGCGATTGGATGCTGAACGGCTCCAAAAACTTCATCACCCACGGCCGCAGCGGGCACGTGGCCGTGGTGATTGCCCGCACCGCCGCCCCCGGCGACAAGCGGGGGGCCACCGCCTTTGTGGTGGAGCGGGGTACGCCGGGTTTTTCTGGCGGAAAAAAAGAAGACAAACTGGGGATGCGGGCCTCCGAAACCGCCGAGATGATTTTCCAGGACTGTCGGCTTCCCGATAGCCAGCGCCTCGGCGTGGAAGGCGAAGGGTTCATCCAATCGCTGAAGGTGCTCGACGGGGGCCGGATTTCCATCGCCGCCCTCAGCCTCGGCACGGCCATCGGGGCCTACGAAGCGGCCCTGGCCTACGCCCAGGAGCGGCAGCAGTTCGGCAAGCGCATCGCCGATTTTCAGGCCATTCAGTTCAAGCTGGCCGATTTGGCGACGGAAATCGAAGCCGCCAAACTCCTCGTGTACCAAGCCGCCGACATGAAGGACGCCGGAAAACCCGTCACGAAAGAAGCCGCGATGGCGAAATACTACGCCTCGGAGGTGTCGGTGCGGGTGGCCAACGAAGCCGTGCAGATTTTCGGGGGCTACGGCTTCATCAAGGATTTTCCCGTCGAAAAATTCTACCGCGACTGCAAACTTAACACCATCGGCGAGGGCACGAGCGAGATTCAGAAACTGGTGATTGCGCGGCAGATTTTGCGGTGAGTGTAGAGTTTAGGGTTCAGCGTGCAGGGTTTGATCTTTTTTACATCGCTGAACTCTGAACCCTAAACCCTACACTTTGAACGCTAAACTTTTTATGGAAAAACCCGTCATCCGCAAATTCAAATCCTGGGACGAGGTGCCCAAAAACGACCTGAAGTTTTGGCTGACCAAAACCCCTGCCGAGCGGCTGGAGGCTTTGGAAGCCCTCAGGGAACAGATTTTCTGGTTGAATCCCACCTTTCGCCATGAACGACCACTTCCTGCGCTTTATCCGGTTGTTAAACGAAGAAGCCGTTGAGTACGTGGTCATCGGCGGGTTCGCCGTGGGGCGGCACGGTTACGCACGCTACACGAAAGACATGGATTTTCTCATCGGCGTTTCGCCCGAAAACGCCGAAAAAATGCTCACGGTCATGCTCCGTTTTGGGTTCGGACCGCACGATTTCGAGCTCAATGATTTCTTACAAAAGCCGTTTTTCATTTCCTTCGGGCAGGAACCCTTCATCATCGAAATCCTGACCGAAGTACCCGGCGTGGACTTTGAAACCTGCTACGCCAACCGCCTCGTGGACGACGTGAATGGTTTGCCCGTCAATTTCATCGGATTGCGGGAATTGATTCAAAACAAAAAAGCCGTCGGGCGGGAGCAGGATTTGCGGGATGTCGCCAACCTGCCCTCGCCCGACGACGAATAGAAAAAGCCACCCCGGTACACCGGTGCGGCTTTTTTGTCACTTCAAATTCTCCACCAGCTTCTGAATCGGCTCGCCCACGCAGCCGTTGGGTTCGAGCACGTTGAGCATCGCGGCCAGGGTCGGGGCAATGTCGGCCACTTTCGTGGGGGCCACCGTGAAACCCGCCGGGATGCGCCAGCCGTACCACAGGCAGGGCACGTGGGTGTCGTAGTTGTAAAACGTGCTGTGCGAGGTGCCCACGCCCGGAAACGTGCCGCTCAGCCAGCCCGGCTGGAGGGCCACCATCACGTCGCCGCTGCGCTTGGGGTTCCAGCCGTTGCGGAGCAGGGCCAGGTGGTAGGTGTCAAGGGGCGCGTTGGCGAAGTCGTGCAGGTTGATGACGTTGGCGATGCCCTCCATCGGCAGCAGCGTCCGGCGGATGACGTCGTACACCTGGCCGACGGTCAGTTTTTTGTCCCGCAGCAGGTCGTGGTTGAGGTAGTACTCGTAATTGGCCTCGCCCCGGATGAATTCCCCCTTGCCGAAGGCTTCGTTGAGGGCGGCCCGCACGGCCCCCGACGCACGGGGGGTGCTGAACCGCCCCGCCGGGAGGCGGTGCGAGGCAGCGAATTCGGGCACGTCCACCACGCCGTGGTCGGCGCTCAGAAACACGAGGTAATTGTCTTTACCCACCCAGCCATCGAGGAACGTGAGCATCTCGGCCAGGTCGCGGTCCAGGCGGAGGTACACGTCCTGGCTTTCCACCGAGTTGGGGCCGAAGGCGTGGCCCACGTAGTCGGGGGAGGAAAAACTCACGGCCAGGAAATCGGTGTCGGTGCCCTTGCCGAGGTATTCGGCGCGGATGGCGGCCAGGGCAAATTCCTTCGTCAGCGTGTTGCCGTGGGGCGTGGGGGCGATGTACGCGTAGCGCTCCTGGCCCACGGGCGCGGCCATTTCGTGGGGAAAAACCGATTTTTTGTCCCCCGCCATTTTCACTTCCCAGGGTACGTCGTCGGGGGTGCTTTGGGTGTACTGCTCCAGGGGCAGCAGGGTTTTCCAGCCTTCGCGCAGGTACTGCGCGGGCAGGTTGCGGGCGTTGAAATCGGCCACCCACTTGGGCAGGTTTTGCATGTAAAACGTGCTCGAAATCCACTTCCCGTCGCGGCCGTCGAACCAGTAGGCCGTGCCCGTGTGCCCGGCGGGGAGGATGGAGCCGCGGTCTTTAAGGGCGATGCCGATGGTTTTCGAGCGGAAATTCGTCGCCAGCCGAAGCTGGTCGGTGATGGTGGTGGTGAGCAGGTTGCGGGGCGACATCCGGCCTGCCGCCGAGGGGTTGCCGTCGGTGGCCCGCACGCTGTCGTCTTCCACGCAGTACACGTGCCGCCCGCGCCGTACGTCGAACCAGTCGTTGCCCGCGATGCCATTGACCGACGGCACCGAACCCGTGTACACCGAGGCGTGCCCGGCGGCAGTTACGGTCGGGAAGTAGCTGTACTGGGTGTTCTTGGCGTTAAACCCGCCCTCCATCATTCGTCGGAACCCGCCGGGGCCGTACTGGTCGGCGTAGCGGTAGAGGAAATCGTAGCGCATCTGGTCCACCACGATGCCCACCACGAGCCTGGGGCGGGGAGGCAGTGCCGATTGACCGAATGAAAAACAAGGAATGAAAAATGAAAAATAAAAAAGTGGGGCAAGACGGGTGTATCGGAAATTCATGGATGTGGAAATTCAGTAGCGTTGCGAAGTTCGGGAAAAGCGGTTGGTTTTTTCGCTACTCCTTCACTTCGTAGCGTTTGGGTAGGTTCAACTCCTTCGCGTAGTAGGCCGGGGCGTATTGCCAGACCCGTTCGAGGAGGCGGTTGGTGGCGTCGATGAACTCGAACTGGAGGTCGGGGTGGAGTTTGGGCAGCTTTTTCAACAGCGCCTCCGTCCGTTTGGCCACGTACTGCGCCAGGGTATCGGATTTGGAGGAGTAGCGCTCAATCCAGCGGAGTTGTTCGTCGAACACGCCGTTCAGCAGGTGCAGGAGCAAGTCCACCTCGCCGTACAAATCCTTCGTGGTTTTCACGTGCCGGGTCAGGTCGCCGTGGACCTCGCGCATGTCCATCATCAGGTAGCCCGACGAGATGGCCTCGCGGTTGTAGAGCCGGGTGATGGCTCGGTGGATGACCTCGCGGCGTTCTTCGAGGGTGGCCCCGTCTTCGACGAGCCGGAATTGCAGTTGCTCCTGCAAGTCGGCGTGTTTGCCCACCAGCCGGAGCAGGAGTTTGTCTTTTTCGTCGCGGGGCAGGGCCAGGATGGCGGCTTTGAGGTCTTTGGAAAGGGCCATTGGGTGGGTCGGTCGGCTGCTTTTTCGCCAAAAGTAACCGAAAAGCGGCGAGACCGCGCGCGACTGGCAAGTTTCACAACTTTCGCGTAGCTTGCCGACGACTACCCACTTTCATTCCTCCCTGCCATGAACATCAATCCATCCTCCGAGGCCCCGGAGTGGGGCTTTTTCAGCCCCGAAGGATTTTTCCAACCCCTGAGTGCCCTGACGGTCCGCCAACTGCCCTTCGTGTGCAAATCCGTTTCGCAGTTGGAAGAAGAAATGCGCCAGCACCTCGAACGCGAAGGCTACGAAACCTGCGCCATCATCCGCGACGAACTGGCCAAACGCTACGCCTGGCTGGCAACGCGGCCACTACCGGCGCGGGTGGCATCGTAGCGTCGGTTTTCCGCAAAAAAAAGTCGGCTCCCGAATGTTCGGGAGCCGACTTTTTTTTGCGGAAAAGACCCATCAATCTTTCGTGGCAAAACCGGCCTCCAGCGTGATTTCGGCATTGAGCAATTTTGAAATCGGGCAGTTGGCCTTCGCGCCTTCGGCGATTTTCACGAATTCCTCCTCGCTGAGGCCCGGTACCACGCCCGTCACGACGAGGCGGCTGGCCGTGACGACCCCCTGCTTGGGGTCAAGCACGACGGTGGCGGTTGCGCTGAGGCTCTCGGCGGTGTACCCGGCGGCGTTGAGGTCGAAGCTCAGTTTCATGGCGAAACAACCCGCGTGAGCGGCGGCAACGAGTTCTTCGGGGTTGGTGCCTGATTTGTTCTCGAAGCGCGTAGCAAATGAGTACGGCGTTTCGTGCAGCGTGGTGCTGCTGGTGGTCAGTTGGCCGGTGCCTTCTTTGCCGGTACCCTTCCACAGGGCGGTGGCGTTGCGTTCGATCATGGGAAAATGAAATTGGGTTGAAAACTAAACGTCGTTCGGGGGCAAAAGGTAACGACTTTTCACCGTTTCAAAATCTTAAATGCCGTGCCACGACCCTGACCTTGCACCAGTGCGAGGTTAATCCATACGAGCGCGAAGCTTTCGAGCAACGGAATTTTATCGTCACCGCCGAAGTCGTAGCATTCGGCAAACCCCAGGTCGAGGGCCAGTTGACGGGCCACCGCCTTGCCGGCGGCGGAGCTTCCGGCCATAAACATGTCCACTCCCGTGCCACCGTAATTCGGGTCAGCCATGTTTTCCCAACCCGTCGAGTTAAAGCATTTCACCACGTCGGAACTGCGGGTCCAAGCCCGGAGGGCCTCCGAGGTAGAAGCGAACTCGCCCGCCTTTTCCCGAACGGAATTCATGGCGTCGAGGATGATTTTGCCCGACACATCGCCAAGCGCCCCGGCGATCTCACGGGTCGCAGACGGCGTGGCGGCGACCAGAATCACCTCCGAAGCCGCCACCGCGTCGGCAATCGGCACGGCACTGATGCGGGGCAGGTCGAGCAGAGCCTTGCCCTTGAATTGGTTGAGGTCGCGGACGCCGAAGCGGATGGTGTGACCCGCCCGTGCCCAGCCCTGGGCCAGCGTGCCGCCAATGTGGCCAGAGCCAATGATGGCGATGTTCATGAGTTGGGACAAATCAGAATTTTCGGACAAGATACACCCCCGCCACCACCAACCCCACGCCCACCGCCCGTTGCCAGGTGAGGGCGTGTACGGGGGCGTTGAGCAAGCCAAACTGATCGATCACCAAAGCGGCGAGCACTTGCCCCAGCAGCACCATCAGCGTGACGGTACCGATGCCGAGCGCGGATGCGCAGATGACGATCAGCAGAATGTAGGCCCCACCCAACACGCCGCCGAGGTAGCTCCAGCGGGGTGCTTCGGCAAATTGAGCCGCAGTGGGCGGGGCCTGACGGGTCAGGACGTTGTACAGCGTCAGGCCGAGGGCGGCCACCACGAACACGGCGAGGGCCGAAAAGTAGGGGCTTTGCAGGCTTTTACCCAACTGCGCATTCATGGCGCTCTGGAACGGAATCATGGCTCCGGCACACACGGCCAGCACCACGAACGAAACGGAAGAATTCATTTTCATTCAGGAAGTCAAAACGGAAATCAACGGTGGGTCGTGCGCAACGTGTAGGCCAGCCCAACGGTCAGCAAGTTGTCGTCGGGCTGCACCCTGGTCGCCACGACGTTTTCGTGCGTGTACGAATACAAAACACTGAAGGCAAGACCTTTCCAGACAGCGGCATCCACGCCGACGTCGGCCTGCCATCGGTAGTTTTTAACGTCCCGAAACGCCGGTTGCCAGTAGGCGTCGTAGTACAGCCGAACGCGACTCCCCGGCAGGGAATGCCAACCACCGAGCCAGGTGGTACCCCGCCAGAGTGCAATCGTGGGCGAACCATTGTAGGCGGTTTCATTGAAGGTCGTGGCCGCGAAGCGGGTGTGTTCATGCACAACCCCCGCCGCGATTTTCAGCCCATTTCGGGGCGTACGAATGAGTTGCGCCGTCAGGCCCGCGCCCGCGAAATAGCGGAAAGCGATTTTCCGCCGGTAGTTGGCCGAAACGTAGGCAATGGCGAATGGGTACACCCGCCGTTCGGGCCGGTAGTAGAGGTAATTCCGGCTGAAGAGGTCGCTGTCGGCCTTCACCGAGTAAAAGGTCTGGTAGAGGCTGGAATTCTGGGATTTAACCACCCAGGCCCTCATCCGTGACACGGTAAAATCGAATCGACCGCGTAGGGTGAACACCTCCACGTTACCGACCTGATGATGGGCGGTCAGTGCCACCCGCACTTGCAAGCGAGTCGTGTCGCTTTCGTTAAGTTGGGCCTGAGCCGGAAAACCACTCACCCCCATCAGTACGGCAACCAGCGTTCGATTCATGCACTTTGTTGACAAGCAGGACGAGGTTCACCCGCCGAGGGCTTCGATGATGGCCCGGGCCGTTTCGGCACCGGAAAAGTTCTGCTGGCCCGTCACCAGGTTGCCATCGCGGACGGCAAAACCCCGCCACAAGCCAGCCTGTACGAAGTTGGCTCCGAGGGCTTTCAGTTCGTCCTCGATGCGCCAGGGCATCAGATGCTTGCCGCGTGCGAGCAGACCGTAGTCCCACACGGCGTTATCGGCAAAGTCTTCCTCGACGTTGGCAAAGCCCGTTACGGTTTTGCCCTTAGCCAGGTATTCGCCGGTGGACAATTTGGCGAAGCGCAGAATGGCCGTGCCGTGGCACAGCGCCGCCGTGACTTTGCCCGACTCGTAGAATTCGGCAAATTTGCGCTGCAAGTCGGTGGCGGCTTCAAACGTGAACATGGGGGCCTGCCCACCGGCGACGACGAGCGCGTCGAAGTCTGCGACGTTCAGGTCGGCAACGGGCTTGGTGTTGTCCACCAACGAGCGGAGTTTTTCGGTGTGGATGAAACCCTGGGAAATCAAATCGGTCGAGGAGTAGCCGCTGGGGTCGTTGGGGTCACTCATGGCGTCGGCTTCGCAGGGTCCGCCGTTGGGGCTAAACACGTCCACTTCGTAGCCTTTTTCCGCAAATTCATAATAGGGGTGGGCCAACTCGCTCCACCAGAATCCCACCGGCCAGCCAGTGGTCGTCGATACGGCAGGGTTGGCAATGACGATGGCGACTCGCTTGGGACGCCCAGGATTTACGACGTTGGGATCTCTCAAACTCATGGCTTGCTTTGCGGTTTGGTTGTGGTCGCAAAAGTGGGGAGGCCTCGTCATTCAAAGAAGATTGTACAATTTTGTGCGAAACGCACTTTTTGGTACGCATGAGCGATTTCGTCTACAACGGTAGGGTGTATTACAACCCCGTCGATTTTGCGATGGGGCAGATTGGGGGCACCTGGAAGATCCCTATTCTGTGGCGCTTGCGTAAGCGGACACTCCGCTACAAGGAGCTGCAAGCGGCCATTCCGCACATTTCCCAGAAAATGCTGACGACACAATTGCGCGAACTGGAAGCAGACGGCATCATTCACCGCGAGGCGTACCCAGTGGTGCCGCCGAAGGTGGAGTATTCGCTGACCGACAAAGGCCGCCGGGCCATCGAAGTGATTGAAGTGATTCGGAACTACGGACTGGAATTGATGGACGAGGCGGGCATTGAGAGGAAATATTAAGAGCCTATCCGAAAATAGCCCCGTCGGGCGGCTGGCCACCGCTAATTCACCCACCGCGCCCTAAATCCTCTTTTTAATGGGCCACGGGAAGTTCGGATTAGGCGCTAAGCACTCATTTCGTCCGCTCGATGGTGTACTGCACCAGTTGGCCGAGGGCGGTGCGGTGGGGCGATTCGGGAAACTGCGCCAGCAACTCGTTGGCCTCGGCCACGTAGCGCTGCATGGCCGCCGTGGCGTACGCGATGCCGCCCGAACCTTTCACGAACTCAATCACCTCGGCCACGCGGGCGGGTTTCTCCGACTCGTTGCGGATGAGGTTGATGATGCGGCGTTTGGTGAGCCAGGGGGCTTGGCCGAGGGCGTGAATGAGGGGCAGGGTCATCTTTTTTTCCTTGATGTCGATGCCCACGGGCTTGCCGATTTCGGCCTCGCCGTAGTCGAAGAGGTCGTCTTTGAGTTGAAAGGCGATGCCAACTTTTTCGCCGAACCGGCGCATTTGTTCGACGGCCTCCGGCGGTTGCCCCACCGAGCGAGCGCCCACGGCGCAGCAGGCGGCGATGAGCGTGGCGGTTTTCTGGCGGATGATGTCGAAGTACACGTCTTCGCGGATGTCGAGGCGGCGGGCTTTTTCGATTTGGAGCAGTTCGCCCTCCGACATTTCCTTCACGGCCCGGTTGATGAGGCGCAGGAAGTCGAAATCCTCGTGATCCACGGCCAGGAACAGGCTGCGCGAAAGCAGGTAATCGCCCACGAGCACGGCGATTTTGTTTTTCCAGAGGGCGTTGACCGAGAAAAAACCCCGGCGGTAGTTGGAGTCGTCCACCACGTCGTCGTGGACGAGCGTGGCGGTGTGGATGAGTTCGATGAGCGACGCACCCCGGTAGGTGGAGTCGTTGATGGTGCCGCAGGTGCCCGCCGCCAGGAACACGAACATGGGCCGGAGCTGCTTGCCTTTCCGCCGCACGATGTAGCCCATGATTTTGTCGAGCAGCATGACGTCGCTCTTCATGAACTGGCGAAACTTGCCCTCGAAAGCGGCCATTTCGCCCGCAATCGGGGCCTGGATGTCGCGGATGGATGGACTCATGCGGTTTGGCGGGGCAAGTTTACCACGAAAACCGCGTTTTTAGGCGGAGAGTTGCCGGTTGTTTGCTTCCCAGCGTCGGAATTCGTTGATTGGCGGCTAAACCACACCTTCCCTGTTTTCGTGAAAAAAATCCTCGTCCTCGCCGGCGGCTCGGTGAAAGGCGCGTTTCAGGCCGGGGCCGTGCGGGCGGTCGTCGAGGCCGGTTTCCAGCCCGATTGGGTGTACGGCATTTCGGCGGGCGCGCTCAACGGCTCGTTTCTGGTCAACGAACTGGGCCGCCAGGCCATTGAAGGGCAATCCCTCGACTGGGGCCGTGCCGTGCAGGAACTCTGCGAACTCTGGCACGACCACATCACCACCCCCGACAGCCTGGCCTGGCGGCGGGGCACCTACGAACTCGGCCTGAGCGCCCTGCGGCGCAATTTCGAGGGCCTGCTCGACACCACGCCCCTGCGCGATTTGGTGTTCAACACGCTGACGGTCGAACACCTGCTTGCCAGCCCCGTTCACCTCAAAATCGGGGCCGTGGACGTGACCGACGGGCGCATCGTGTACGCCGACCCGACCTACCCGCATTTCCTGGATTACGTGCTGGCCAGCAGCGCCATCCCGATTCTGATGCCGCTCGTGCTCATCGGGGGCAACCCGGCCATGCCCTACCTCGACGGGGGCATCCGCGACATGGCCCCCATCCGCCGGGCCATTGCCGACGGGGCTACGGAGATTGTGTGCGTGGCCTGCCACAGCCAGGAACTCCACGGGCAGCCCTTTGCCTACGGCAACCTGCTGGCCCTCGTGGACCGGGCGATGGACATCACGGTGAACGAAATTCTGAACAGCGACCTCGAATGGGCCGAGTTTTTCAACGCCCTGCTGCCCGACGACGGCTCCGCCGTGGCCGGGGGCGTGATGAAGGGATTCAAGAAAATGAAGCTGACCATCATCCGCCCCACCGCGCCGCTCAACGTGGACATTCAGGCGTTTAACGCCGACGACATCCGGCGGCTGGTGGCCATTGGGTACCAGCGGGGGAGGGAGGTGATGGAGAAAGGGTAGGGTTTGAAGTTTGTAGCGGACGCCGCGCGGTTTGAAGTTTGTAGTTCCAGCATCAGCAACTACAAACTACAAACTTCAAACCGACATGATATCCGCTTCCTTCGTCGCGAACAACTGGTCGATTTTGGCGATGAAGCTGTCGGTCAGTTTCTGCACGCGCTCTTCGCCCTGCTTGACGGCGTCTTCCGACACGCCTTCTTTCGTCAGTTTGCGGAGCGAATCGTTGGTGTCCTTGCGGATGTTGCGGATGTTGACCTTGCCAACTTCAATTTCCTGCTTTACCCGTTTCACCAATTCGCGGCGGCGCTCTTCGGTCAGGGGGGGAATGCTGAGGCGAATCACCTCGCCGTCGTTCTGGGGGTTGAGGCCGATGTTGGAATTGCGGATGGCCTTCTCGATTTCGCCGATGAGTTTCCGCTCGAAGGGCTTGATGGCAATGGTGCGGGCGTCGGGGGTATTGACGGTCGCCGCGCCGGTGAGGGGCGTCATCATGCCGTAGTAGTCCACCTGGATGCCGTCGAGCATGGCGGGCGACGCCTTGCCCGCCCGGATTTTGGAAAGCTCGATCTGCGTGTGCTTGATGGCTTTTTCCATCGTGTCCTTCGCGTCATCGAGAAATAATTCAATCTCTTCCATAAACCGTGATTTGCGTGATTTTGGAAAATCGGTCCTAAAAATTCGTCAGGAAATCAACGTCCCGACGCCGTCTTCGCCCTCAACGATACGGCGCAAATTACCCGGCCGGTTCATGTCGAAGACAATGATGGGCAGGTTGTTTTCGCGGCAGAGCGTGAAGGCCGTCATGTCCATCACGTTGAGTTCTTTGGCGATGACCTCGTCGAAACTGATGTGCGTGTAGCGGGTGGCGGTGGGGTCTTTGGCCGGGTCGGCGGTGTACACGCCGTCCACTTTGGTGCCCTTCAGCACCACGTCGGCCCCGATTTCGTTGGCCCGGAGGCTGGCGGCGGAGTCGGTCGTGAAAAACGGATTGCCCGTGCCCGCACCGAAGATGATGACCCGGTTTTTTTCGAGGTGCCGCACGGCCCGGCGCTGGATGTACGGCTCGCAGATGGCCTCCACCCGCACGGCCGACAACAGGCGGCTGGGCAGGCCGATTTTTTCGAGGGAAGCCTGGATGGCGATGCCGTTGATGATGGTCGCCATCATACCCATGTGGTCGCCCTGCACGCGGTCAATGCCGGTTTTCTCGACGTCTTTGCCCCGGAAAATGTTGCCGCCGCCGATGACGATGGCCACTTGCACGCCCGCCTGCACCACGTTCTTGATTTCGGCGGCGTACTGGTTGAGGATGTTGGAATCGATGCCGTAGCCGCGCTCGCCGCTGAGGGCTTCTCCGCTTAATTTTAAAAGGATGCGTTGGTACCGGGGTTTGTCCATGAAGGGTATGCGCGGTTTTTGGAACGCAAAGATAGACCGGATTTCGGATTTGGGATTGCGGATCGCGGATTGAAGAAAACACCCTGAAATCCGCAATCCCAAATCCGAAATCCGCTCTCACTCAAATTCAACCAGCACCTGATTCTTCTCCACGTTCTCGCGGGGCTGTACCCGAACGGCCTTCACGGTGGCGTCGCCGGGGGCTTTGATGACGTTTTCCATCTTCATCGCTTCCAGAATCAGCACCGTGTCGCCCTTCGCGACGGTCTGGCCAGGCTGCACCCGGATGTCGACGATAAGGCCGGGCATGGGGGCTTTGATTTGGGAAAGTTTGCTGCCCGCGGCCTGGCCCATGCCGAGTTGGTCGAGCAGCAGGTCGAAGCGGTCTTTCACCTGCACGGGGTAGGTGCGGCCGTTGATGCGAATCGTGAAGGTTTTGGTTTCCGCCTCGGCGCTGAGTACCTCGGCGTTGTACGAGCGGCCTTCGTGGAGAATGTGGAAGGCATTCGGCCCCACCGCCACCACGTCCCAGGCCAGGGGCTGGCCGTTGACGGTCAGGCGGTCTTTTTCGGCAAGAATTTCAAACGTCTGGTCGTGGACGGTGGCTTTGTGCATGGGTACAGCGATAAAATTTCACGCGGAGTCGCAGAGACGCAGAGGCGAAAGTAACGACTCCGCCGCGTCTCTGCGACTCCGCGTGAAATTTTACGGCCTGGCTTCGTCCGCAACGGGTTGGCGGGTAGGTTTCGGGGCGGGGCGGTTAACCAAATAAACTCCCACCAGAATCACTCCCATGCCCAGCACCTGCTGGAGCGCCAGCCGCTCGCCGTCGAGCAGCCCCCAGCCCACGGCTACGATGGGAATCAGGTACGTGACCGAACTGGCAAACACGGCGGAGGTCATCTGGAGGAGGCGGTTGAACAAAATCATCGCCACGCCCGAACCAATGACGCCGAGCAGGGCCGCGAGCAGCAGGGGCTGGAGCGCCTCGGGTCGCGCCGCCCGCTCGAAAAAATCGCCGGAGCCGAGCAGCACCCCCGCCGCCAGCGGTCCGATGGTCGTGAAGGTGGCCGCCGTGAGCGCCAGGGCCGGAATGCCGCTCAGAAACGTGCGCACCACGTGCAGGTTGAAGCCGTAGCACACGGTGGCCAGCACCACGAGCAGGGCGTAGCCGTTGAGGGCCAGTTCGCCGCTTTTGCCCACGAGAATGATCATCACGCACCCCACCAGTCCGAACAAAATGCCCGCTACCTGGTCGGTGCGGACTTTGTTTTTGAAAACCAAAACGCCCGTCACTAGCACGAACAGCGGCGTGAAGGAGTTGAGAATACCCGACACCGAACTGGCGATGTGCGCTCCCGCCGTCGCGAACAGCAGGGAGGGAATCAGGTTGCCGAGCAGCCCCGCCACCAGGCACCAGCCCCAGCGGTTGCGCGACGGCAGGTTCCGCCGCTGGGCAATGAGAATGGGTACGAAAAACAGGAAGGCGAAAAAAATGCGCAGCCCGCCTACCTGCGGGGCTGTGAAACCCGCGAGGGCTTTTTTGACGAGGATGAACGAGCAGCCCCACATCACCGCCAGCACCGCCAGCAACAGCCAGGCGACGGGCGTGGGACGGGAAGCAACGGAAGTCGAAGCGTTGGCCATTGAAGAAGGTTTTGCCAAAAAAGAACGACCGAAGCAAATTAGTTTCGGTCGTTCGCGGCGCGGCTACGGATTCTTGCCAAACTTGAATTCGTTCCCTCAATCGTTCAACACCAGTTCGTAGGCTTCGCCAATTTCTTCCAGAATCTGGAGAATCTCCGCGTACGTCGGCGCTTCTACGAGGCGGGTACGGAAGGGCTTGAAGTTTTCCAAACCCCGGAAATAGTTCGTGTAGTGGCGGCGCATCTCGAAAATGCCCGTGCGTTCGCCCTTCCAGCGCACCGAAAAATCGAGGTGCTGGCGGCAGGCGTGCACCCGGTCGGCCACGGTGGGAGCGGGGAGGTGTTCGCCGGTGGCGAGAAAATGCTTGATTTCGTTGAAAATCCAGGGGTAGCCGATGCTCGCCCGGCCAATCATGATGCCGTCCACGCCGTAGCGGTTGCGGTAGGCGAGGGCTTTTTCGGGCGAATCGATGTCCCCGTTGCCGAAAATCGGAATGCGGATGCGGGGGTTTTCCTTCACCTTCGCGATGAGCCGCCAGTCGGCGTCACCCTTGTAAAGTTGGGCACGGGTGCGGCCGTGAATCGTCAGGGCCTCGATGCCCACGTCCTGCAACCGTTCGGCCACTTCCTCGATGTTTTTGGTCGTGTCGTCCCACCCGAGGCGGGTTTTCACCGTCACGGGCAGGGGTGTGGCTTTCACGACGGCGGCGGTCATGCGGGCCATTTTCGGGATGTCCTGCAACAAGGCCGCCCCCGCACCCCGGCAGGCCACCTGCTTGACGGGGCAACCGTAGTTGATGTCGATCAAATCCGGCCCGGCTCCCGTGGCGATGCGGGCGCACTCGCCCATCGTGTCCACGTCGGAGCCAAACAGTTGAATGCCGATGGGCCGCTCGTACTCGAAAATGTCGAGTTTCTGCACGCTCTTGGCCGCGTCGCGGATGAGCCCTTCGGACGAGATGAACTCGGTGTACATCAAATCGGCCCCGTGCTGCTTGCAGACGGCGCGGAAGGGCGGATCGCTCACGTCCTCCATCGGGGCGAGCAGGAGGGGAAATTCACCGAGTTCGATGCTGCGGATTTTTACCATAAACGCTTAATCATCCGCCTCCAGCGAGCGGTAGTACTGCACCGGGTCGGGCTTGTAGTTGAGTTTGTTGACTAGAATCCAGTCGTCGGACGGGTAAAGGAGCGGTTCCGAAAGTACACTACCCGGTTCGTAAATCTGTACGGCAGAAATACCCCTGCGGGATTCAGGGGGCAAGACCTGGAAAATTTTCTCCACCACCGTTCGAATGGCATCCGGATTTTTTTCTAGGAATTCTCCACTCACCTGGAAATTATAGGACGTGCTGCGCAGCCCAGGATAAACCGGTGTGATGCCGGCGAAGGTGAGTGGTTTCCCCTCCGCTTCGAAGGCTTTGACGACTTTGTACAGTTCGGTTTTTATTGATTCAGTATCCATTGCAAAAAACCGTTTTGGGTGTTTTCGATTGCGTCAATCAGGCTTTTGGCCGCACTTTTGGAAATCAGGCCCGGAGAAGAATACCGTTTTGTCTCCTTCCAGCCTTTGATGACCGACCAGTTTGCCACCAAATCCGGATTTGTAATTACCTCCCGGTCAAGGCGCTGGCTCAACCCGGAAAGCAACAGCAGCTTTGAAAGTTCGTGCAACTTGAAAAACTTTCCAATCTGTGAGTGGCTGAACGAAGCTTGGTTGTTCGCTGATGATTCAGCGTCCAGAAATAGATCGGGCAACTCAAGCCTTTCGCAGATTTTCGCCTTCAAATGCAACTCAACGCAGTACCCAGCCAGGTAATACGCCCCTTCATAACTGGTGCTCAACGGGCTATCAACGAGGATTTTCGCCTCCAGCAACCGCTGGTCGGCGATGCGTCTTATGTCGGTGGGCGTGTTCATGCAACCTAATTTCCCGTAAATTTACGACGCCTATGCCCGAACACGATTTTTCGCTTCAAAATTCCGAACCCTTCGCCGCCCGGCCAGACCGGCGTTCGCTGGTGGCCAATCTGTTCATTCTCACCGGGCTGGTACTGATGGGGCTGTTCGTCGGGCAGCTCGTCGGCATGGTGCTGGCCTGGCTTTCGACGGGCATTTCGCTCACCGAACTGCCTAACGTGCTCGAACAGCCCAGCCGCTATGCCGGGGCCTGGTCGGCGCTCATGTGGTTGCAGGCAGGCTCGTCGCTGGGCGGGTTCGTGGGCGCGCCGCTGCTGTTCTGGCTGCTTTTTGAAAAACGACCCCTGAGTGCTTTCGAGGGCCAGCCCCTGCCCGCAGCGGTGGTCTGGCCGCTGGTGTTGCTGCTCGTGGTGCTGGCCTTTCCGTTCAACGGCTACGTGTACGAACTCAACCAGGCCCTCGACCTGCCCCCTTCGTTGCAGGGCGTGGAAGACTGGATGAAAACCAAAGAAGCCGACCTCGAGGGCCTGACCAAGTTTCTGACCGGATTTACCTCACCCTGGCAACTCCTCGTCGCCCTGCTCGTGGTGGCGGCCGTTCCGGCCATCGGCGAGGAATTGTTGTTCCGGGGCGTGGTGCAGAACCTCTTCCGGCAGGCCTTCGGCAACCCGCACGTCGCCATCTGGCTGGCGGCGGCGATTTTCAGCGCGATTCACTTTCAGTTTTACGGCTTCCTGCCCCGGATGCTGCTGGGCGCGCTGTTCGGCTATCTCTACTTCTGGACGCGGGATTTGCGGGTAGCCATGTTCGCGCACTTCGTCAACAACGGGGCCACGCTCGTGCTGGTGTACCTCCACAACCGCCAACTGCTCGATTTCAACGTCGAAGAAACGGAGTCGGTGCCCGTGCTGGCGGCGGCGCTCTCGCTGGTGGTGGCGGGCGGGTTGCTGTGGGTGGTGAGAAAGAATTCCGTTTCGGGTTCAGGGTTTAGAGTTTAGCGCGGCCGCCGCGCGGTTGAAATGCAACCCTGAACACTAAACTCTAAACCCTGAACCATCACCGTGGAACCCGAAGCCTGGGAAAAAATCTACGAATCGCCCGACCGGCTGAAAGTGGAATTGTTGCGGGCGTTTTTGACGGAAAAACACGAGATTGTGGCCGTGGCACTCAACAAACAAGACAGCCTCTACCATTTCGGAATGCACGAACTCTACGTACCGACCCGCGACGCCCTGCTCGCCAAATTTCTGATTACCCATGAAGCAGCGGCTGAGTAGCTATTCCAACCTCGCCCAGCGGGTCATTGCGGCGGTGGCGGGTGTGGCGCTCATCCTGCTGGCCGTGACGCTCAACGAGTGGACGTTTTTCGTGCTCTTCACGGCCATCAGCGTACTGACACAGCTCGAATTTTACCGGCTCGTGGGCCTCGACGACATCGCTCCGCTCAAGTTTTACGGCACGTTCGTGGGGGCGTTTATCAACGTCGTGACGTTTCTCATCGAAGAGCATTACATTCATTTTGAAAATTACTTTTTGATTTCGCCCCTCGTCACGGCCATTTTCTTCATCAAACTCTACAAAAAAGGCGAACGCAAGCCCTTCACCAACATCGCGTTTACCTTCCTGGGTATCATCTACGTGGCCATCCCGTTCGCGCTGATTACGGTCATCGCCCTGCCCTCCGGCGGGTACAGCTACCAGCGGGTGCTGGGGTGTTTGTTTCTGCTCTGGGCGAGCGACACGGGGGCGTACTTCGCCGGAACAAAGTTTGGCCGCACGAAACTTTTCGAGCGGGTTTCGCCGAAAAAATCCTGGGAAGGGAGCCTCGGCGGGGCGGCCTCGGCCCTGGTGGTGGCCCTGCTGCTGGGGCAATACTACACCGACCTGCGGCCCTGGCAGTGGCTGTGCATCGGGGCCATCATCGTCGTGGCGGGCACCTACGGCGATTTGGTCGAGTCGCTCTTCAAGCGGAGCATCGCCATCAAAGATTCGGGGACGTCGATTCCCGGTCACGGCGGTTTTCTCGACCGCTTCGACGGGCTGCTGCTGTCGGCTCCGTTCATCGCTACGTTTTTGAAAGTTTTTTGAGGCAGAACAGCGAACACATTTTCCTAAATTCTGTTAAAATCGGCGAGCACCCGCCCTCGGGCTGGGGTTCCCGGAAAAAGGCAATACCTTTGCGAAAAGGTCGTTTTTCGGCAAACCTCTTTTTGATTCAGGCTTGATTTTGAGAACCTTCCATACCGTTTTTCTACTCGTGGCCGTTCTGGCCCTGGCGGGCACCGCCGCCCACGCCCAGGGCGAAATCAAGGCGATTACGTTCACGGGCCTGCTGACGGGGGGCAAAAACAGCGAACCCCTCTCCAACGCCTACGTGTACCTGCCCAAAGCCGGGCGTGGCACCCTCACCAACAGCTACGGGTATTTCTCGATTCCCGTGTACCCCGGCGACAGCGTGGTGTTCAGCTACGTGGGTTACGAACGGCAGTACCACGTGGTGCCCCGCACCAACGAGCAGACCTACTCGCGCATCATCGAACTGAAAGAAGACGTGACTCTGCTCCGCGAGGTGAAGGTGTACCCCTACCCGACGGAGGAGGAATTCAAACGGGCGTTTCTGGAAACGCGCCTGGCCGACGAGAAGGAGCGCGAAAACCTGGCGAAAAACACTGACCCCCGCTACCTGCGCCAACTGGCCGCCTCGATGGGCATGGGTTCGGCGGCCAACTACCGCTACTTCATCGAACAGCAGAACAATTACACCTTCAACCGCACGGCGGTGACGACGATTCCCTTCGTGAATCCGTTTGCCTGGGCGAATTTCATCCGGTCGGTGAAACGCGGCGACTTCAAACGCGACGATTGGAAAGACGCCGCCAACTCGACGCCCTACCAGAACCTCAGCCGCGACCAGTACATCCGGCAGCAGTCGAAGCAGTGAGCAGTTGGCAGTTGGCAGTTGGCAGAAAATGTAAGCCCGCAAGTTCGTCCGAATTTGCGGGCTTTTTTTGGCCCGGACGCAACGGTTCTCCCGGTTGCTGCATCTGTTCGCCGGTCGGGTTTCGCCTGCCGTTCATCACTTCGTCGCGCCAGTTTTGCCTTTCATCCGGGAAATAGGCATATTCAAGAACTTTGCATTGCACAGTACCGGCCTCGTGCTTCAAATTTGGCCCATCAATCAACGCTGAAACGAACTCTGCTCATCAACTCTGACCACAAAAGGGTACCCAAACTCATGCAATCAACTCGAAACACCCTGCTCGCGGGGCTGGCGGTGCTGACCGCCGCCCTGGCTTCCGCCCAAACCCCCGACCGGGGCACCGTACCCGGAACGGTGAAGGGCAACGTGACCGACGCCAACCGCAAACCCGTCGAATTTGCCACCATCCTGCTGCTCAAAGCTGCCGATTCGACCCTCGTGAAAGGGGCCGTGGCCGACGCGGGCGGGCTGTTTGAACTCGCGCCCATCGCCGAAGGCCGCTACCTCGTGGCCGCCACGCAGGTGGGTTTTCAGAAAACGTACTCCCAACCGTTCGCGCTGCGCGCCGGGCAGACGGTGGCCCTGCCTGAACTGCGCATGGCCGAAGCCGCGAAGCAGTTGAACGAGGTGAAGGTGACGGCCCAGAAGCCCTTCATCGAGCAGCAGATTGACAAAACCGTGGTCAACGTCGAAAACAGCGTGGTGTCGGCGGGCAGCACGGCCCTCGAAGTGCTCGAACGCGCCCCCGGCGTGACCGTGGACCGCGAGGGCAACATCAGCCTCAAAGGCAAAGCCGACGTGCGGGTGATGATTGACGGCAAACCCACCTACCTGACGGCCCAGGACTTATCGAACCTGCTCCGCAACATGCAGTCGAACCAGGTGGCGACGGTGGAAATCATGACCAATCCGCCCGCCAAGTACGACGCGGCGGGCAACGCGGGCATCATCAACATTCGTTTGAAAAAAGCCGCCAACCTGGGCTTCAACGGCTCGGCCACGCTGGGCTACGGCTACGGACTGTACGGCAAGCAGAACGGCTCGGTGAACCTCAACTACCGGGAAAACAAGTGGAACCTCTTCGGCAATTACAGCGTGAACCGCCGCCGGGGCTGGCGCGAGCAGGACATCACCCGCGTGTTCCGCGAAGGCAACGCCGTGGCCTCGTTTTTCGACCAGTCCGCCGAAAATTTTCAGCGCAGCCACAGCCATAATTTCAAGGCCGGGGCCGATTATTTTGCCTCGAAAAAAACGACCGTGGGCGTGCTCGTGACCGGTTCGCTCGGCCGCTGGGGGCAGACGAGCAACAACGTGACGGACATTTACCAGGGAATGACCACGCTGGACTACACCACCCTTACCAACGCCGTCCACAGCCAACCCTGGCAAAACCTGGCGACCAATTTCAACTACAAACGCACACTCGACTCCGCAGGGCGCGAACTCACCGCCGACCTCGACTACGCGTTTTACAACAACCACAACGACCAGACCTTCGACATCCGCAACTTCAACTCCCTGGGCAACCCCATCAGCCCCCTGCGCACCGACATCGGCCTGCAACTCGGCAAAGTGGACATTTACTCGTTCAAAGCTGACTACGTGCATCCGCTGGGCAAAAAAGCAAAGCTGGAAGCAGGCGTGAAAACGAGCTTCGTGACGACCGACAACGACATGAAGTTTTACATCCGGCTGCAGCGAGAGGTTCCCCGCCCCGACAGCCTCGATCCCGGCCGCACCAACCAGTTCGTGTACCGCGAAAACATCAACGCCGCGTACCTGAATTTTAGCCACCAATTCAACAAAACCGGGGTGCAGCTCGGCTTGCGCCTGGAGCACACCGCCGCCCGCGGCCACCAGGTCACGACCGACTCGGTGTTCACCCGCAACTACGTCAACCTGTTTCCGAGCGTGTTCGTGAAGCACGAACTCAACAAGAAAAACAGCCTCGGTTTCTCGTACAGCTACCGCATTGACCGCCCCGACTACGGCACGCTCAACCCCTTCGTGTACTTCCTCGACCCGTACACCTACGGGCAGGGCAACCCGTTCCTGCGGCCCCAGTTTACCCACGCCTTTGAAACTACCCACACCTTCGGCGGTTTCCTGACCACCACGCTCAACTACAGCCGCACCCACGACGTGATGACCCAGGTGCTGAAGCAGGACGACGCCCAACGCGTGACGTTCCAGACCGTTGAAAACATTGGTTTCCGCGAGAACATGGGCCTCGCCGTGTCGGCTACGTTTCCGGTCAAAAAATGGTGGACCACCACCAACTACGTCAATGTGTTCCGCAACCGCTACGTGGGCCAACTCCTCGGTGGCGACCTCGACCTGAGTTTCACCTCGTTCACGGCCAACGTGCAGAATCAATTTACGCTGGGCAAAAAGGGCTGGTCAGCCGAACTGAGCGGGTTTTACACCCACGGCTTCCTCGAAGGCATCCTCGTCGGGCAGCCGATGGGTCAGGTGTCGGTGGGGGTGCAGAAGCAGCTTTGGAACAAAAAAGCCAGCCTGCGCCTCAACGTCCGCGACGTGTTCTGGACCCAGTACTTCCGGGGCACGGTCAAGTACCAGAACCTCGACGTGTTCGTGCGGAGCCGCTGGGAAAACCGCGTGGCCAACCTCACCTTCAGCTACCGCTTCGGCAACGCCAAAGTGCAGGGTGCCCGCCAGCGCAAAACCGGCCTGGAGAGCGAGGCCGGTCGGGTGCAGCAGAACAACTGACCGGCCAAAATTTTCCAATGAAAAAGCCCCGGTCATCGCCGGGGCTTTTTCATTGGAAAAACGTTCGTTTACCGCCAGAACGGCATTTCGGCTTGGTCGATTTTTAAATCCCGAATCTGAGTCACGGGCAGGTTGGTGGCGGCACGGGCGACGTCGAGTACGAATACCTGGCGGATTTTGTCGCGGTTGCCGGTGTTGTCGACGTTCGTGAAGATGACAAATGCCCCGTTGGGCGAGAAGCGCGGCTCCAGGTCGTTGGTGCCCTCGGGTTTGCCATTCGAAAGGTCCGCGAGGGCACCCGACGAGAGGGTAAGCAATTGAATCCGGGCGTTCAATTGCCGCCCCTGGTCGTTCTGAAAGCCACTCGCGTCGAGCGAGAACAGCACCTGCTGGCCATTGACGGAGAAAACCGGGTTGCTGACGCGGTTCATTTTCCGGGTGAAGATGACCGTCGGGTTGGTGCCGTCGGGCGAAACCAGCAGGAGTTCATTGTCGTACACGTTGCCCCCCGTCGTGCGGGCCACGATGCGGTTGCCTTGCTCGGTCCAGTCGCATCCGGCGAAGAACCGCCCCGTGGGGGCCTGATACACCAGGCGCAGGCCAGTGCCGTCGGTGCGGACGGAGTACAATTTGTCGTTGCTGGGGTAGAGCAATTGCGTCCCGTCGGGCGACCAGCAGAACGACAAATCGAGCAGGGAAATGCCGTTGACGGGCACGGTGGTCACCCGGCGGAGGTTGCTGCCGTCCTTGTTCATCACGTACAGGTGCGTTTCCGTATCGATGTTGGAAAGAAACGCAATCCGTTCGCGGTTGGGGCTGGCCACGGGCCGCCAGTTGCTGCCCTCCTGGGTGAGTTGGAAGGTAGCCCCGGCTTCGTTGCTGGCGAAAATCTGGAATCGCTCCCGCTCGTCGCGCCGGGCGAACAGGAACGAGAAATCCGGAATGGACGCCGTGCGGAAGGTCCAGACGTCGCCCACCGTCGAGCTTTTCGAGTCTTTGGCCACCACTTGCCAGTAGTAGGTGGTGTTGTAAAGCAGGTTGCGCACCAGTATCGAATCCGCTTTCTGTTCAAAACCAATGGTCGTGTAGGCCGTCTCGCCTTCTTTGAACAACCGTACTTCGTAGAGCAGGGAGTCTCGTTTGTCGGGGTCAGTGGCTTTCCATTTCAAAACCACGGTCGTCGGCACGTTGAGGCTACCGGTGGCCGGGCTGGGCGAGGCAGGCATGGTGGGCGGGCGGTCCGTTGACACGTCGTTGCGCAGGTAGGCCGTCACGTTTTGGGTGCGTTCGTCGTCAATCTGCACCGTCAGGGCCTCGGTCTGGTAGCCGGTGCGGGTAATCTGAAGCGTGTAACTGCCTGTGACCAGGCTGTCGAAGAAAAACCGTCCGGAGGAGTCGGTCACGACGGAACGACCCGTGCTGGAGACCCGCACCAGCGCACCTCCGGCGGGCTGCTGGGTCGTGCTGAAAAACACCTGACCGCGCACGGCTCCGTACAACTTCGGTTCGACGTACACGTCTTCATTGCAGGCTTGCAGCAGGCTAACGAACGCCGCAAAAAAAAGGAGCAGCGAAAGGCGGGGTATCTGAATGCGATGGACGTTGAAATACATGGTGAGTAGAGTGATCAACAGAAGGGCTGATTTAGTTGCTGCCGGCTGGGGCGGCGGGCGTTGGTGTGGAAACGGGAGCTGTTCGCGGGGAAACGATGGGCCTTCCGGCGCTGCCAAATTTCAGTGACAAACCCACGGTACCCCGTAGGTAATAATCGTTGAACCGACCGGCGCGCACGTCGTCGAGGCGATCGGAGAAGGGAAGGTGGTATTCAACCCCCGTGCGGACGCCCAGGAATCGGTTCAGGCTGACTTCCAGCCCGACCCCGGCGTTCACCTTCGTGGTGCGCTGGGTGGGCAGGCCAATCGTGTTGCCAATGCGCGGCCCCACGAACCCGCCGCCCGCGTACAGCAGGGGGGTGATGCGCTGGTACGGCATGGCCCGGTACAGGAGATTTGCCTCGAAACTGCTCACATTGCGCGAAAAATTCGCACGAGTGGCCAGGGTACCCAACCCCCCGTTGAACTGAACCCCCCAGTGCGGGTTAACGAACAATTCCAGCGAAATGCCGTAGCCGGTTTTCACCGCAGGGGCGGCCAGGTCGCCCTGGTAGCGCCAGCCGCTGTAGTACGGTTGGATGCTCACGCGGGAAGGTACGGCCTCGTTGCGGCGGATGCCGTACACGTCGGTCAGGCTCATTTCGGTTTTCTCCTTTTCGTACGCCGTCAGGGCAGCTTTGGATTCTTCGCCGCTTTTCTCATCGACGCTCCAGAGTCCGTCACGGATGCCCTCCAGCACGAGTGAAATCACGGCCTTCTCAATCGCTTCGGTGACGGCCATCTGCGCAGGCTCCGTGGTGGTAAAGCCCGTTTCCGTTTCCAGCAACCGTTTAAAGCGCACGTACCGGAATACCCCGGCGCTGACGGTCTGCGAAAGGAGGGTTTTCGACGTGTACACCGTTTTCAGAATCTTACCCGATTTGGTGGCCACGGCGCGCAGGTACACCGAAACCCGATCCTGCCGGTACTGGGTCGAGCCGCCGGTGCCAAAATACCGCAGCCCCGCCCCGCCCGTAATGATGTTGGCGTCGTACGAAACAATGCCTCCTTCCAGAATCACCCCGGCGAAAAGCAGGGGAGGCAGGTTGTCGGCTTCGTTCTTGAATTGGGCAAGGCTCGAACGCACGATTTTGCGCTCGTTGAGCAGGTTGCTGACGTTTTCCCGCTCGATGGGCAGAAACCAGTTGCTTTCCTCCATGGCCTTGAGCAGGATGTTGGTGGCCCCCTGCGTCACGGCCGTCGACCAGTTGACGCCGGTCTCGGAAGGTTTATACTGACCGGTCTGGTCGCGGAATTTGTACACGGCCGCCGCGATTTTTTCCTTCGGAGCGGGCAAGCGGCGCAGGTCGGCGGTGATGGTGGTTTCTTCGCCCAGCCGGGCTGACCGGGGACGGGTAGGCTGGTGGAAGTACGCCGTACAGCCACCCAGAAACAACAAGGCAGAAGTTGCCGAAACACCGGTCAACCACCGGTTGAGTAGAGGTTTTGTCATGAAAGTGAGTAGCAATCGGGTGATGCCCGGGCGGGCAGGCGAAGCGCTGGAGCGGCTCAATAGTACGGCACGACAATGTTGGATTCACCTCCGTTGCCATCGACGATGCGGATGTTCAGGCCGTCGGCTCCTTCGGTGATTTCAACCGTCAAATCGCCGAACTGAAACGAACCGGGCTGGAGGGTGTCCTCGCCAAACTGCGCGTCGAGGATCTGCCGGGAAAGGCGGCTAAGCAACTGGCGCTGCAACTGCGTCGAGAAATCGTCGACCGGGTTCCGGGACGCCGCAGTCCGGGCGTCTTCCTGCGCCTTGAGGGGGTCTTTGTACGTGTCCTGGGCCTGGGCCGAACTCAGCATCCAGGCGTAGTTGAACGTGTTGCCGCCGAAGTTGGGGTTTTGAGGGGTGTAGACGAAGGCCTGCGCCTGGGCGGTGCACTGAAGCAACAAAAAAAACGCGGAACTGAGGAGAAGTTGTTTCATGGTTGGTGGGTGGACAACGTGAAACCTGCTGGGATTAACTGATTATGGATTGTTGAGAAGTGAGCACCTAATACACGCCTGTACCCACCATGTCTTTTGTTTGGAGTTCACCCTGAATGGCCTGATAACTCTCGAAATACGAGACGGCACTCTCCCGGGCGAAAATGGCCGCGCTGGTGACAACGTCGATACGCGGTTGTAAAAATTGCTGAAAAATGAGTTGGTCGTTGATGGAAATCGTCACGACGGTGCCCTGGTTGACGGCGGGAATTTCTTCAATCATGATGACGAAATCCTCCGGGTCGAGGCCCGCCATGATGCGCGAGGCCGCCGCCGTGTCGGCGATGGCTTCGTTGAATTCCCGGTAAAACAATTCGTAAAAATCGCGGCCAGTCTTGGTACGGGTGTTGTCCAGAATCAAACTCGTGGACGTTTCCTCGACCAGCATGCTTTCCTGGAGCACGGCACCGGTCTCGTTCTCATCGACTTCGGAATCTTGGGCGACACCGCGCGTAGAAGCACTCAGGACGGCCAGAACAAACAGCAGGAGGCGCATCATGGTCAATTGCCGTGCGTGACGATTAACTGCATTCCTCCGGACTGCTCAATCCGCATGGGTACCCCGCGCCCTCCGGGGAGAAAAGTGGCTTCGAGCGTGCTGTTGCCGTTCTGCGTCAGTCCAAAGGCCGTATTGTTTCGAAAATCCGTGATTTTCAGATAATTGTTGTTGTTGTTTTGCTGAAGGCTGTACGAGTTTTCATCACCGTACACCCGCAGGTCGAGTTCGTTGTTCGACCCGTTCTGGCCCAGATAAGCGCTCGTGGACGTACCGTTGTCCTCGTAACTGATGCGGTTGTTTGCCCCAGCCTGCGTGATGGCGATTTCGGAAGGCCCACCGCTCGGATTGTACTGGGAATTGCGCAGCAGCAGTTGGGCCAGGAATAAATCCTGGTCGCGAAAGCGAATCGGCGAAGACGCATCCCGGTCAAGATTCAGGTTGCGGTCGAAGTGAATCCGGAGTTGGCTAAAACCAAGTGTCGGCAGCAAAAACAGCAACAGCAGAATGCGCGGAGCCATGGACAGACGGTTTAGAGTGAATGCACTGGGTGCGAAGGGAGTTGCCGGTCGTTTCGTTACGGTGAAACTACTTGCTCCCGAGACAGAATGAAACGACTTTTCCCCAAAAAACGGATTTCCGAAAAAAGCACCTGAACAAAGATAAACTGCGGAGCTTCAAAAATACAACCCCGGCAGACGGGCTTTTGCCAAAAATGCGATGAATGAGGCGATTTGAAGCCCAATATCTAGCGAACGGTCGATAAAACACCCGCTCGGTTCCGGTGGACAAGCTCGCGGTGAACCGCGACGGGGAGCATCAGGGCTTTTGCACGATGATGGATACGTTGGCGACCCCTATCTGCACGATGTTGATGAGGTTGCCGTTGCCCTGCTGGGAGATGTAGGCGGCGTTGTCGCTGCCCGACTGGAAGATGTTGGCCGAGTTGTGGTTGCCGAGTTGAGTGGCGGCCATGCGAAGTACGTTTTCGTACACCACGTTCCGACTGCCGTATTGATCGACGTCGAAGTGGTTGTCGTCGCCCAACTGCCGGAGGGCGGCGGCGTTCAGGCCCCCGTCCTGGGCAATGTCGGTGTAGTTGCTGGCCCCGGCTTGTTCGACGCCCGCGTAGTTGGAACTGCCCTGCTGCCGCGAAGCGGCGTGGTTGGCAAAACCCCACTGGTAAAAATCGGCGGTATTGCCGTTCCCGCCTTGTTCCTGCCGTGCCCAGTTGGCATCACCGAACTGGCTGATGTTGGCAAAGCCCGCGTTGCCGTCCTGGTCGATTTCGGCGTCGTTGCCGTCGCCGAACAGTTGGGTAACCCGGGCGTAGTTGTTGTTGCCCCCCTGGCTGATGCGGGCGCTGTTTTTGTCGCTGAGCTGCGAAATGTACGCCACGTTGTCGTTGCCTCCCTGGTCGACGGTGGCGCTGGTGTTGCCGCTGCCCGATTGACTGACGTAGGCCCGGTTGCGGTTGCCGCCCTGGGTCACGTCGGCGGAATTATCACCCCCGAGTTGGCTGACGTCGGCCAGGTTTTGCCGACCGCTCTGCCCGATGGCGAGGCTGTTGTCGTTGAGGTTTTGCGTGGCAATCAGCGTGTTGAATTCACCACTCTGTTCGAGCGAGGCGCTGTTGCGGTTGCCGTTCTGGACGAGCGAAGCGCTGTTGTAGCTCCCGCTCTGGTTCAGGTTGACCGACGTGTTGAAATTGCCGTTCTGCGTCAGGTTCCCCGTGTTGCCGTGGGCCGATTGGGTCAGGCCCGCCCGGTTACCGATGCCGTTTTGCAGGATCGTTCCGGCGTTGTAACTGCCGGTCTGGAGAATCGTCGCGGTGCTGAAAAGGGCCGATCCGAACACGCCCTGGCCGATGGTCGCCTGGTTGTCGACGCCGCTCTGCGTGACCGTGGCCGCGTTGAACAGCGCCGAGCCAAACACACCCTGGTTGATGGAAGCCGCGTTGAGCACGTTGCTCTGCGTGATGGTCGCGGTGTTGTTGGTCGCCGTGCCGAACACGCCCTGCGAAATGGACGCTTCGGAAAGCAGCGCCGATTGGGTGATGGTGGCCTGGTTGGAATAGGCCGTGCCGAACACACCCTGGTTGATGAAGGCCGAACCAGCCTCCCCGCTTTGCAGGACGGTGGCCGTGTTCAGGTAAGCCTCCCCAAGCGTCCCCTGCGAAACGGTGGCGGTGTTGCCAACGGCCGACTGGTGGACGGTCACTTTATTTTTATCGGCAAAGCCGAGGGTTCCCTGATCAATGGAAAGCTGGTTGGCGGCGGCGGTCTGGCGCGTGACGGTCGAGTTGCCGAAACCGTTTTGCACTACGTTCGCCACGTTGCTGGCGGCGTTTTGTTCGATGTCCGCTTCGTTCTGGACGCCGCTCTGCGCAATGGAAGCCGAGTTGAGGTCCTCGGGTTGCAGGATGCTTGCCTGGTTTTTGGTGCCGTCCTGGCCGATGAAGGCGTCGTTGAGGTCGGCGCTTTGGTCGATGCTGGCCTTGTTGGCCGTGCCGAATTGATTGAGGGTGGCGGCGTTGAGGTCACCGCTCTGGAGAATCGACGCGCCAGCGGGACTACCCTGGCCGTTGTCGATGCCGTTCTGAAGCAGCGTCGCCGAGTTGGCGTCGCCGGTTTGCTCCACGCGCGACGTGTTGTCGATGCCCTGCTGCGAAAGGTTCGCCTGGTTGACGTCGCCCGTTTGCAGGACGCTGGTGGCGTGGCCCTGGCCCCCCTGCGAAACGCCCGACGTGTTGAAATTGCCCCCCGCCGCACCGGGCGTACCCTGCGTGACGGTGGCGGTGTGATTGCTGCCGTTCTGACCAATCTGGCTGCCGTTGCGGCTGCCGTATTGGTTGTTGGTGGCGGTGTTGCCGACCTGCGCGTACGACGCAAAGGCCATCAACAGCGCCGCAACGGTGACAATCGGTTTTTTCATGAGTTGAAAAGGGTGTAGGAAACAAACCGCCGCCCAATCGGGCGGCGGTTTGTGAACGAACCAACCAGAGGCCTTAGGGAGCCACCTGGATGATGACCGACAGGTTCAGGTCGCCCGTCTGCATGACATTGAGCGAGTTGTTGTTGCCCGTCTGCTGCATGACCGAATCGTTGCGGTCGCCCGACTGCACTGCAATCGCGCTGTTGCCGTCGCCCACCTGGAAGGCCGGGAGGGTCGGATCGTACGGGGAAGTGGCCCCGATGTTGTTGCGGTTGCCCGACTGGGTGGCGTCGAAGAGGTTGCCGTCGCCAATCTGCTCCATGTCGGCGTTGTTCTGGTTGCCCGACTGGTCGCCCATCGCTACGTTTTCGTCGCCAACCTGCACGATGCCGAAGTAGTTGCGATTGCCGCCCTGCATCACGTCGGCCATGTTCATGTCGCCACCCTGGAAGATGTCGGCCACGTTGCGGTTGCCCGCCTGAGCGATGATGGCGTCGTTGTCAAACCCGAACTGGTCGATGAAGGCGTCGTTCTGGTCGCCGCTCTGGGTGACGTCGGCTACGTTGTCCTCGCCGCCATCCTGCACGACGTAAGCCTCGTTGTCGTCGCCCGACTGGGTCACGTTGGCCGTGTTGCCGTCGGTGAGCTGGGTCACCAAAGCGAAGTTGTCGTCGCCCGACTGGATGACCTGCGCGTCGTTGTCGTCGGCGTTGTTCTGGTTGACGAAGGCCACGTTCTGGTCGCCCGACTGCACCACGTCAGCCTCATTGTCGTTGGAGTTGCCCCCGTCGAGACCCTGCAGCACGGTGGCCGTGTTCTGGTCGCCCGATTGGTCGATGTTGGCGTAGTTGCCGGTGGAGACCGTCCCGCCGGTGGTCAGGCCCGCGCCCTGGTAGATGAGGGCCTCGTTGAGGTCGCCCGACTGGTAGATGCCGGCCTCGTTGCCCGAGGAGATGGCCGCGAAGCCGCCCAGGGCGTAACCTTGCCAGATGGTGGCGTCGTTCTGGGTGCCGCCCTGCTGGTCGATGGTGGCCAGGTCGTTGGTCGAGGAGCCGAAGCTGCCGCCGCCGACACCGATACCCTGGAGGATGTCAGCCGAGTTCTGGCTGCCGGTGCGGATGGTGGCGTCCGAGCTGTTGGCGTTACCGAAGCCGCCGGCCACGCCCACGCCCTGGAAGATGAACGTGATGTTCTGCATGCTGGCCTCGCCCTGCACGATGTTGGCCGTGCTGCCACCCACGTTGTTACCGATACCGGCGATGCCGTAACCCTGGTAGATGCCGCCGATGTTCTGCACGCCGTCCTGGCTCAGGTCGGCCCGGGCACCGATGGCGTTACCCACGCCCCCGGCGGAGCTGGCCCCCTGGAAGATGCCGCCGATGTTCTGCACGCCACCCTGGTCGATGCGGGCCACGTTGTTCACCGAGTTGGCGATGAGACCGCCGGCGGGGAAGTCACCGCCCACGGCGAGCAGGCCGAGTGCCAGCGCGAATTCGGTCACGAACACGTCGGTGAAGGGCGAGGGGCTGCTGCCGAGGCTCAGGTACGAGTCAGCCGCACCCTGGAACACGCCGCCGACGTTCTGGAAGCCCGACTGGACCACCGAGCCGCTGTTGGCACCGCCCGTCCCGAAGAGGTTCTGGGCCACTTCGGCCAGGTTTTGGTCACCCGACTGGTCGATGAGGGCGTCGTTGAGGTTGCTGAACTGCGAGATGATACCCGAGTTGAGGTTGCCCGACTGGTCGACGGTGGCGTCGTTGATGTCGCCGTACTGGTAGATTTCGCCCAGGTTCAGGTTCCCTTCCTGGCGGACCGTGGCGCTGGTGTTGAAGTCACCAACCACCTCCACCAGACCGATGTTGCTGTTGCCTTCCTGGTAGATGGCGTTGGCGTTGTTGCGGCCTTCCACCGTGATGACACCAAGGTTGTCATCTCCCGACTGCTCGATGTCCGAGTTGTTGCTGCCCTGGAAGCCGCCCCAGAAGAGGTGGGAGATCTGAGCGATGTTGCCGTACCCCGACTGGGTGATGTCGGAGGTGTTGTTGTCGGTTTCCTCAAAGATGATCGCCAGGTTGAGGTCGCCGGTCTGGGTGATGTTGCCCGTGTTGAACCAGCCAAACTGGTCCTGGAAGATAAGTGCGGTGTTGGCATCGCCGCTCTGGGTCACGTTGCCTTCGTTGCGGATCCCAGTCTGGAGCACCTGGGCGAAGTTGTCGCTGCCGGTCTGAATGACGTCCGAGGAGTGCTGGTCGCCCGACTGGAGCACGAGAGCGAGGTTGTTGTCGCCTTCGTTGGTGGCCATGATGCCCTGCGTGACGTTGGCCTCGTTGTTGGTGCCAAGCTGGAGGATCTGGGTGACGTTGTTGTCGCCGTACTGGTTGTTGGTCGCCGTGTTGCCAACCTGAGCGTACGACGCCAGGCCAATCATCAGGGCACCTACGGTAATGATTATTCTTTTCATGTTAAAAAGGGAGATTGAAAAAGGGTTTGTGAAAAAAAAGTTTGTTGGTTTGATTGAAAAAAAACTGTATTACGGGGCGGATTTTGAGGTTCAAACGTAAGGACAAACATCCGCCGCCCGTCCGTGGGCGGGGGCGGAAAAAGCAGAAGACGGGGCACGGGGAACAGAAACGTTTTTCATGCATGTGGTGGGCGCTTCGGCGCGTTGACCAGGGAGGCCCGGATGAACAAACCGGAACCACAGTGACTTCGACTTGACTGAAAGGCCGGATAAACGATTCGGCAGGGCAAAAGCCCCCTTCGGACCCGGGGGTACGGGCGTCACAGCCTCGTGGAGCCTCTTGTGGAGTCAAACGCTGTGACCCGTACGCGGGCGGGCATCAGCCCAACGCCCACGGAGGGCTACCGGCGAACGCAACGGACAATCGTAAACGAAACGGGAGTGCCTGAACGGCAACAGCGAAAGGAGGTAGAGTAGAATTCATAGTGCGACAGGGATAGAGTCAGAGCGGTACGTGCTGATTCCGGGCCAAAGGAAGCGATTATTTCGCATTCCGTGTAACCGTTCACTCAAAAATTTATTAAACGGTAACATTGGGCCAACCGAACGTCAGACAAAGCCATTACGCGGACAACACCCCTGGCGGTGGGTAGTGTACGGGGGCCAAAGTAATATTAATCACTGCGAAAGTTCAAAATCTTTCCGCTATAATTTTTTGACGGCAGACCGTTTATCCAGCAAATATCACCTGTCAAGGTGTTTTTTGCCCCAAAACGGCCTCAAGTGCCCCCAGGCGCGCCCGGCATTGGTGCGAACCACCGCAGCGAAAGCTGCCCTGACGCATATACGGCGTAGGTGCGGGCGTGGAGCCATTCACCCAGGTTGAGGTAGCGGCTGTGGGTGCCCAGGGGCAGGTCGAGCGGGAGGTGACGGTGGCCAAACACGTAAAAATCGTGGTGCTGCCGGGCCTCGACGCTCCGGCAGTACTGGTAAATCCACTCGGTTTCCTCCCCGGTGAACCGCTTGGGATGGTCAGCCTGCGTCCGTCGGCTGTGCCGCGACCAGCGGTGGGCCAGGGCCATACCCACGTCGGGGTGCAGCCAGCGAAAGGCCCACTGCAAAAAACGGCTGCTGAACATCGGCTTCAGCAGCGTGCGGTACGTGCGGTCGCCCGGCCCGAGGCCGTCGCCGTGACCGACCAGCAGCAGCCGGGGCGTGGCCTGCTCCGGGTCGGTGATGCGCACCTGGGTCGGGGCGTGAAAAACGGGGATGCCCAGTTCCTGCGGGAAATAATCGGCCAGCCACAAATCATGGTTGCCCGCGAAAAGGTAAAACTGGATGCCCGCCGCCCGCAATTCGGCCACTTTGCCCAGAAACCGCACGAAGCCTTTCGGTACCACTTTCCGGTATTCAAACCAAAAATCAAACACGTCGCCGACCAGAAACACGGCCTGGGCGTCGGCGCGGAGGTAATCGAGCCAGGCCATCACCTGCTCTTCGCGGTGGCGACTGTGCGCATCGGTGTGGGTACCGAGGTGGAAGTCGGAAGCAAAATATACCTTCTGACCGGGGAGCAACTGGAGGTCGAGCATGGAACGCGGAACCGGGTGGGCAGCCGGTTCAAAAAAAAGACCCGCCAAAGATAGCGGGTCTCGCGGGAAGGGCGGTCAGCGCGTCCGTTTGGTCTTGGCCAGCACCACCGGTACGCACAGGGCGGGTGGGCAGGCCACAGCCACGGGGGGAGCCTTCACCGTTACGACGGCCTCGCCGCCCGACGTGCCCGCGCCGCAGGCTCCGCTGATGGCCTTGACCGTGTAGGTGGTGGTGGCGGTGGGGGTTACTTCAACCGAATGGCTGTTGAGGGTCGTCTGCGTCACGCTCGTGCCGTCGGAAAGCTGGAAACTCCAGGGGCCTTCGCCGGTCAGGCTCACCGACAGCACGGCTTTCTGCCCCGGCTCGATGGTCTGGGTTCCCGCCAGCGTGGCCGTGGCCCGCGCCCGGACGCGGAACGCCGGACTCAGCAGCGACGTGGTGGCGGGCGAGGAGCCGACCAGCCGCAGGCGGTAGCCCGCGTGGGCGGGGGTGTTTGCGGGAATGGTGACGGCGATGGGGCTGGTTTTGCCGCTACCGATGGTGGTGAACTGCGTGCCCGTCGAATCCGACAACTGCACCGAAAACGTGTTGTCGGGGTTGAAGTCGCCCGTCGGCGTGAAGGCCACGTTCAGCGTTTCTCCCGCGCAGATTTCTTTCGTCGAAAACCCGTCGAGGGCCAGGGTGGGGACGGGTTTGGGCGTCACCTGCACGGTGGTTTCGCCGCTGCCCTTGCCCGGTCCGCAGGCATTGCTCACCTCACCGATGGTGTAGGTGGTGGTTTCGGTGGGGGTGACTTTCACGGCGTGGGGCGACGTGGTCGCCTGGCCGGTGGTGCCGTCGGAAAGTTTGAAATTCCAGGGGGCGTCGCCCGTGAACGCCATCGACAGCGTGGCCGTTTGCCCGGCCTGGATGGTCTGCGTGCCCGCCAGCGTCGCCGTGGGTTGGGCTTTCACCCGGAACGCCCCGCTCAGGGCCGAGGTTACGGCGGGGGCCGAAGCCACCAGCCGCAGGCGGTAGCCCGCGTGGGCGGGGGTGTTTGCGGGAATGGTGACGGCGATGGGGCTGGTTTTGCCGCTGCCGATGGTGGTGAACTGCGTACCCGTCGAATCCGACAACTGCACCGAAAACGTGTTGCTGGCGTCAAAGTCGCCCGTCGTGGTGAAGGCCACGCTGAGGTCCTGGTCGGCGCAGATTGCCGTGAGGGTAAAATCCGCCAAGGCCAGGGTAGGAGCGGGTTTTTCGGAAACCGTCACGATGGCCTGCCCACTGCCGCTCCCCGTGCCGCAGGCACCGCTCACCGACGCCAGCGTGTACGTGGTGGTTTTGGCCGGGGCCACTTCGACGACGCGGGGGGAATCGGTAATGCCCGCCAGGGTCGTGCTGTCGGAGAGTTTGACCGTCCACGGCCCCTGCCCCGTGAAGCTGATGTTCAGGCGGGCTTTCGTGCCGGCCACGATGGTCGTATCGCCCGTCAGTTTGGCCGTGGGCACGGGCAGCACGCACTCGTTCAGGTTTTCAAACACCCCGGCGGCGGGCACTTCCTGCTGAGAATAAACGAAGGGGTTGGTGGAGGTGATGATGACTTCGCTCATGCCCGTGACCGGAAACTGCGTGTCGGTGTGCCAGGTGAAGCCCACGCAGCCCGTCGGCGCGACGACGTCGTACTCCAGCGTGGCCACCGAAATCCAGGCAGGCCCCACCTGTTCGGCGTCCTTGTTGTTGCCGGTGTAAAAAATGTTCAGCGAAGCCGTGGCCAGCGTGCTGCCTTCCTGCACGCTCAGCGATTGGGGGGCGTAGTTGCCGTCGCTGGGCGTGGCCGCGCTCGAAAACGCCTCTTCGGTTTTTAAAACCAGTTTTTTAACCTGCTTCGGGTTGTAGTCGAACCGCAGGTTGGCGCTGCCCAGCCGGAAGACATGTTCAGCGGAAGAGGCGCGGAGCTGCACCCGCACCTGGCCCTTTTTGGTCGAACAGTCGGCCCCGGCGGGCACCAGGCGCACTTCGTAACGGCCTTTTTGCGCCGTGGCGGGCTGAAGCGCGCAAAGCAATCCGGTCAGAACAACCGCCAGGAAACGAAGGTGGGAAACGTACCGCATGGGAGAGGGATAAGCATGACAGGAGAACTAACCGCACATTACGTGCCAATTTTTACGGAGCGACTGAGTGATTGAGTGACGGAGTGACTGAGTGAGAAAAAAGACATTGCACTGTATTTCACTCAGTCACTCAATCACTCAATCGCTCAGTACCACTCAGTGCGCAATGCCTGAGTAGTTGCCCGAATTCTTTTTCCAGAACAACTGGTCGGCGAAGTTCACGTCGGCGTCGAGGTTGAAATCGCCGCGCAGGTAGCGGTCAAACTGGCCGCTCTCGGTCTGCCACACGGTGACGTCGTTGTAATTGATGTCGAAATTCTGCGTACCCGGCGATTTGACGGCGTCGGCGGCAAACATGAGGTACTTCGTGCCCACCCGGAGTTGCCCCGCCGTGGGCGGATCGGTTTTCACGTACGACTGTTGCTGCGTGAAATCATACGTGAGTTTGCCGCTGCTGATGGCCAGGGCCATGGGCGTCATCACGCCCAGGTGGTTGCGGTGTTCGACCAGTACGTGGTACGTCTTGTCGGTCGCCAGGACGGGGCAGGGCGTGACCAGGGTCACCCGCCCGTCGCTGCGGAGCAGCCCGGCCCCCCGAAACACGGGCGTCACGTTGTTCGGGTCGGTGCGGAGCGAAACCAGCACCCAGTCCACCACGTCGGCGTCGTAGGCCGCTACGCTGTCCTTGCCGGCGTAGTTCCAGGGGGACTGGTTGTAAGGCTGCGTGGCGGGCTGGGTTTTGACGCCCAGCGGCCCGACGGGGGTTTGGCCCGGCAGCAGTCCACGCTGGTTCAGCGCGGTTTTCATCAGCGACGTGCTTTCCGAGTACGGTCCTTCCATCAGCACCTTCACATCCAGGCAGATGGCCCCGGTGGGCGTTTCGGGCTGGTTGGGGTCAATCAGGTTGACGGTGTAGTCGTGGGTTTCGCCGTAGAAATAATTCCAGCAGGGGTCGTCGTACTCTTCGGCGGCTTCGCGGGTGCGGACCCGGAGGCGGGTCGGGCCTTTTTTGGCCGAGGCCGGTACGGTCAGTTCCTTGCGCAGGGCGGGATTCATGATGTCGCCAGGTGAGTTCGGCAACGGATAAACCCGCTCTTCGGGTGAAAACGTGCCGTCTTGGTTGGCGTCAAGCCAGATGCTCACGCGCTGGGGAATGTAGGTGGGGTTGCCCCCGTCGCCGATGGAGAAAGCCGTCCGCGCCACGAACGTGTACGCCTGACCGAGCTTGAGCGTGGTCGTCATCGACGTGAAATCGCCGTAGCCTTTCTCCGAACAACCCGTGTTGCGGTGGTCGAGGGGGGTGTTTTCAAGGCTAAAGTCGGCCAGCGCGAGGGTGGTCTGCCCGGCACTGCACCCTTCGAGGTAAACCGGGGTGCAGTACGTCGCAACGAGCGCTCCCGAAGCCGACGGAGGGGAAGACGTTGGGGGGGAAGGTTCGTTGGCCCGCAGGGGCAGGGAAACGGCTATCGAGCCAAGAAGACCGCTGTACAGGCAGAACGTTCGTAACGAGTGGGACATGGGTAAGCGGTAGGTTGAATGGGTGGCGGTTTGGGTTTCCGGCGTGCTGAATGAACACTTGCCACAAACTCATTGCCTAATTCGGCGCAAAGACCATTCCAATTTTTTACTCGTTCGGCCAAAACGGGCCTTTCGGAAAAAGGGCCTGAGAAAAAAAATGAATGACGGGTCGTATGAACAACAAATCCAGCCGCAGACGCGGCTGGATTCATCGTTTCGGGGAAGGAACATCAGGTCCAGTACAAAGTTTTTGAGCCGGGGAAACGCTCCTGCCAGGCCCGCTCCAAAAAGCGCCGCAACGCCGCCATGTCCGCCGGCGTGAATACGTACTTCACGCCCCCAAACTTGTTGCGCTTGGCGCTGCGCGTGCTTTCGTCCAGGTCGAGGCTGGTGCTGGGGTACCAGTCGAGCAGCACCTCTTTCGAGCCGGGCGTGAAGCGGTGGGTGATGAATTCCACCGTCAGGTCGCAGGGAAAATCGAGGGCCGCCGCCAGCCGGTCGAGCAACTCGGCGTAGTGCCGTTGCCAGTCGGGAATGGGCAGGATGGGGGCCAGTACCACGCCCACGGGGTAGCCCGCGAAGGCCAACTTGCGCAGGGCCTGGAGCCGGGCTTCGACCGAAGCCGTGCCGCCTTCGAGCCGCCGGGCGACGGGTTCGGCGTTGAGGCTGAGCCGGGCGCGGGTGCGGCCCCCGTGCGGGAGGTCGAGCAGGCCGTCCACCTGGTCGAACTTCGTCACCCAACGGAGTTGGGCACCGGGGCGATTACCGAAGTGCCGGATGATTTCGCCCAGGCTGCCCGTCAGGTGCTCGATGCCCAGCGGGTCGGTGTAGCAACTGGCCTCGAAAGTGGTCAGGCGACCGGGCTGCTCGTAGCGGACGGTATTTTCGAGAATCTGCGGCAGGTTGGCAAAGGCCCGCACCACCGGCGGCCCGGCCAGGCTCCCCGCCAGGTAGCAGTACTGGCAGTGGGCCGGACACCCCTCGGCGAGGTGAAACTGGAAGTCGGCGCTGGGCGGGATGGGTTGCAGCCGGAACGCGCCCGGCGGAGCCACCACCAGGGCCAGCGTGTTTTTAGCAATGCGGTAGGTTTCGCGCTCGTTGGCCCCGCGTAGGGCCGTGAGGCGGTTGGACTTGAGTTTCTCCACGTCCAGGCCGAGGCCCGTCAGGCGTTCGGCCATCCGCTGCCCGAAGGGTTCGCGCAGGGCGTCGGGCGTGGCGATGACGCGTTTGGGCATCCAGGGGCGGGCGTCCACACCGGGAGTTTTTGCCAAAATTGAATCCTGCATTTTTCTCGGAAAATAGGTTGTTGGTGAAGGCGTTCGGGCGACGAAAAATGGGTTTCTTTTTCGATTCAAAGCCACTTTTCCAACAAAAAAGCACTCCCGCCTATTCGCCGAAACGCTGTAAATTTTCGAGAAAATCGAAATAAAAAAGCCCGCAGATTTTTTTAAAATCTGCGGGCTTTTTGCCAACTGCCGATTGCCAACTGACTCACCCCTCCGTCGTCACCGGCTGGGCCTCGTTGGGGTCGGGCGTCGGTTCAGGATAGCTTTCGGGGCGGTCTTCGCCTTTGGCCTGGCCGTTCATGAAGCCCTGGTAAGTCGTCGGCGTGTCGAAGGGCCGCTTGCCGATGAGCCGTTCGAGGTCGTTCTGGTACAGGATTTCTTTTTTCAAAAGTTCCTGGGCCAGAATTTCCAAAGCAGGGCGCTTGTCTTCGAGCATCTGCTTCGTGCGCTCGTAGGCCACGCGCACCAGCTTGCGCACTTCCTCGTCAATCTCGCGGGCCGTTTCTTCGGAGTATGGCTTGTTAAAGGTGTACTCCGGCTGCTTGGAGTCGTAGAACGAGATGTTGCCGATTTTGTCGTTCATCCCGTACACGGTCACCATGCTGTAGGCCAGTTTGGTAACGCGCTCGAGGTCGTTGGAAGCGCCGGTCGAGATTTTGTTAAACACCAAATCTTCGGCGGCGCGCCCGCCCAGCGTGACACACATTTCGTCGATCAACTGCTCGGTGCGGTACAGAAACTGCTCCTTCGGCAGGTACTGCGCGTAGCCCAGCGCCGCCACGCCCCTGGGCACGATGGTCACTTTCACGAGCGGGTTGGCGTGCTCGAAAAACCAGCCCGTCACGGCGTGACCGGCCTCGTGGTAGGCCACGATGGTTTTTTCTTCGGGCGAAATGAGCTTGTTTTTCTTTTCCAGCCCGCCAATCACCCGGTCCATGGCTTCCTGGAAGTCGTGCATGTCCACGGCTTTCTTTTCGCGGCGAGCGGCAATCAGCGCGGCCTCGTTGCACACGTTGGCGATTTCAGCCCCGGCGAAGCCCGGCGTCTGGGCGGCGAGTTCCTTCGGGTTCACGTCCGGCGCGAGCTTGATGGGCTTCAGGTGGACTTTGAAAATGGCTTCGCGGCCCACGATGTCCGGCTTGTCGATGGAAATCTGCCGGTCGAAGCGGCCCGGTCGCAGCAGGGCCGAGTCGAGCACGTCGGGGCGGTTGGTGGCCGCCAGGATGATGATGCCCGAGTCGGTGGCGAAGCCGTCCATCTCGACCAGCAGCGAGTTGAGCGTGTTTTCGCGCTCGTCGTTGGCACCGGGCATGGCACCCCGACCGCGCGAACGGCCCACGGCGTCGATTTCATCGATGAAAATGATGCAGGGGGCTTTTTCCTTCGCCTGCTTGAACAGGTCACGCACGCGGGCCGCGCCCACGCCGACGAACATTTCAACGAAATCCGACCCCGACAGCGAGAAAAACGGCACGTTGGCCTCGCCCGCCACGGCCTTCGCCAGCAGGGTTTTGCCCGTGCCCGGAGGGCCGACGAGCAGCGCGCCCTTCGGAATCTTGCCGCCGAGGTCGGTGAATTTTTTCGGGTTTTTCAGAAACTCCACGATTTCGCGGATTTCCTCCTTTGCCTCGTCCAGCCCGGCCACGTCGTTGAAGGTGATTTTCACCTTGTTTTCGGCGTCAAAAAGCGCCGCGCGCGATTTGCCGATGTTGAAAATCTGCCCGCCCGGTCCGGCACCACCCGCCATCCGGCTCATCATGAAGTACATCGTGAGCACGATGAGGATGAGGAAGCCCCAGCCGGTGAAAAATTCGTAGAGGCCCGTGCGCTGGTCGGGGCGCACTTCGATCTGGTGCTGCGCGGGCAACTCGGCGTTGAGTTTTTCGACGCTTTCCACGAAAGCGTCTTTCGAGACGATGCGAAACGAGAAGTGCGGCCCCTGGGTACTGGTCATCATCGTCCGGTCCTGCGACAGGCTCCGGTACTTTGGGTTGCGGAGGGCTTCGGGCGTGAGCGTGACCTCCACGGTTTCGTTGTTGACGAGCGTGACGTCGGCCACTTCGTGGGCCTTGACCATCTCCACGAAATCCTTCTGCTTGATGGGTTCGGTGCTGCTGCGTTGCGTGAGGAACGTAATCAGCAGCACGGCCATAATCAGCCCCACGATGAGCCAGCCCTGAAAGCCGGGTCGTCGGGGGACTTTGGGTAAGTTACTGCGGTTTTTTTGCGGTTCTTCTGCCATGATGCAAGATTTTCAATCGCTCCGGCTATTCCAACCCCACGTTAACGAACGGGAGCGAGGGGATGTTTTTTGGTTCAGAAAGCGGATGGGAAGCGGCCCGGCGGGGGTCAGGCGACGGCGTCCTCCTCGACGGGGGTGATTTCGGCGTCGCCCCAGAGTTCCTCCAACTTGTAGTATTCGCGGCGGTCTTTTTTAAAGACGTGGGCCACCACGTCCACGTAATCAATCAAAATCCACTCGCGGGCTTCTTTGCCTTCCTGGTGCCAGGGATTCTGGCCGGTGGCCTGGTGCACCTGCTCGTCGATGGAGCCGGCGATGGCGTCAATCTGAGTATCGGAATTCCCCGAGCAAATCACGAAGTAATCGGCGATGGCGTTTTTCACGTTGCGGAGGTCCATCACAACCACGTTCTGGGCTTTTTTTTCGAGCATGCCCTTCACGACGAGGTTGCAGAGTTGCTCGGCGGGGATCGCTAGCTGCTTGGTTTTTACCATTCGGTTGCGTTGAAGATCAATCGTAATTTGGCCGCCTGAACGGCCTGTAGCCGGTCGGCCCGGCTGGTTTTCAGATTTTAAAACTACAAAGAGTGCCGTACAATTTTCAGCCCAGCACGCTTTTCCTCGGCAAAAAAAGTCGTTTTATGCCAACTTGTCACTCGACCAACGACGAACTGGCGAAAATGATTCAGGAATTGGGGGAGGAAATTCCCGAAGGCACCGTGGTCGCCACAACCCACCAAACGGCCGGGCGGGGGCAGCGCGGCAACCACTGGGAAGCCGCGCCGGGCGAAAACTTGACGTTCTCCTTTTTGCTCAAACCCCGCTTCCTGCGGGCCACCGATCAGTTTCGCCTGAGCATCGCCGTGGCCCTGGGCGTGCACGCGTTCCTGCGCGGGCACCTCGACGAGGGCCTGAAGGTGAAGTGGCCCAACGACCTTTTTTTCGGAGACCGGAAACTCGGCGGCCTGCTCATCGAAAACACGATTCAGGGCCACTCGCTGGCCGAATCAGTGGTGGGCATCGGCATCAACGTGAACCAGCTTCGGTTTGGCGTGCCCACGGCCACCTCGCTGCGGGCCGCGACGGGTCAGCCCTACCGCTACGACCTCGACGCCCTGCTTGTCCGCCTGCTCGAATGCCTCGAAGCCGAGTACCTGCGCCTGCGCCGGGGCGACCACGAAGCCCAGAAGGCCCGCTACCTTGCCGCCCTCTACCGCTACCAGGAGTGGCACCCCTTCCGCGACGCCGAAGGCCGCCTGTTCAACGGCCAGATTCTGGGCGTGGACGAAGCCGGGCGGCTGGCCCTGCAAACCGAAAACGGCGGGGTGCGGTATTTTGGGGTGAAGGAAGTAGGGTTTGTAGTTTGAAGTTTGTAGTTCCAGCACCAGCAACTACAAACTACAAACTTCAAACTCGTTTCAAAACTCCACCATTTGCTTGTACAAATCGACCAGCTTGGGGTCGCGCTCGGTGGCTTTGATGTCGCGGCGCAGGCCCTTGACGCCCTCCACGTCGGTGAGCAGGCCGAGCACCTGGTAGGCGGCCAGCCTCACGAAGTACGTGTCGTGGCGGCGGGCGATGCCGTCGAGAAGGGAGATGCTGCGGCGCTTGACGGCGTCGTTCGACTTGATGAGGTATTTTCCGAAAACCGGCAAAAACTGGTACAACCCGCTGGCGTTTAGCCGTTCAAGTTGCGTCTGAAACCAGGGGTAGCGGGCTTCGTCGCCGCCGTTGGCGAGGAAATTGCCCACGGCCACGACCACCTCCGGGTTGTCGGAGTGCTCGAAGCGGGCGGCGATGGCGGCGGCGTCGTCGGGTTTGGTGATGAGGTAGGCTTCGAGGGCCTCGGCGGCCACGCGGTCGGAAGTGTCCTGGAGGGCGGCGCGGTAGAGGTCCACGTTCTCGTCGTCGTTGAATGAAGAAAGCGCGATAAGCGCCTCGGCGCGCACGGCGGGCACGGGGTCGAAGCGGATGAGTTTCTGGAGCATCAATTCGATTTCGACGAACTGTGGCCCGTCGTAATCGGTGAAATTCCCCGCCGCCACCTGCCGGATGCGCCAGAACTTATCGGTCAGGCCCAGCATCATGATGGAGCGGGCCACCGAGTCGGTCATGTTGTTTTCGAGGCGGGTGATGGCCTCGTACCGGGCGGCATACGGTTCGGAATTGCGGTACTGAAATACCCAGTCTTTGAGGGGTTTGCTGTGCTCGATGGAGCCGGGGATGACCCGCTCGGCGTCGAGAAGCACGAGGTCGGGGCGGCGGTTGAGCGGGAACTCAAACACCTGCTTCGGCTTATCGAGCACCACGTCGTAGCGGGTGCGGCGGTTGTTGACCCACAAATCCAACGTGGTGGGCAGGCGGAAAATGGGCGTGTAGAGCGTGTCCTGGGTCTGGGAAATCGTCACCGTGAAGCGCCCCACGTCGAAGTTCTGCTCGACCTTGATTTCGGGGTGGCCGGGTTGGAGAAACCACTGTGTGAAAAACCAGTTGAAATCCTGCCCGGTCACTTCCTCGACCACCTCGCGCAGGTCGTGGATTTCGGCGGTGCCGAGGGCATTTTTCGTCAGGTACCGGTTCAGGCTTTCAAAAAACGCCTCGTCCCCGATGAGTTTGCGCAACTGGTGCAGCACCCGCGCGCCCTTTTGGTAGGAGTGCGCGTCGAACATCTCTTCCCGGTCGCGGTAGTGGAAGCGCACGAGCGGTTCCTGCTTTTGCTCGGCTTCGGCCAGGTATTCGTTGAGGTGCTGCTGGGCCTCGTAATCGGCGGCGTCGCGGCCGTGCTTGTGCTCGGCCCAGAGGTACTCGGCGTAAGTGGCGAAGGCTTCGTTGAGGGGCAAATTCGCCCAGGATTCCGCCGTGACGTAATTGCCAAACCACTGGTGGGCCAGTTCGTGGGCAATCGTGTTGTCGTCGTTGGCGTCCACGAGTTGCTTGGGCGTTTTCTGGACGGATTCGTGGTGGACGGTTGCCGTGGTGTTTTCCATCGCGCCCGTCACAAAGTCGCGCACGACCACTTGGGCGTATTTTTCCCAGGGGTACCGAACGCCGAATTTCTCGTTGAAAAACCGGAGCATCTCAGGCGTGCGCCCAAAAATGTGCTTGGCGTAGGGCTGGTAGGCCGGTTCGACGTAGTAGCTCACCGGCACGCCGTCTACCTCGCCGTCGGGCACCACGGCGTACTCGCCCACGGCCAGCATGGCCAGGTACGGTGCGTGCGGTCGGGTTTGCCGCCAGTGGTCGGTGCGGGTGCCATCGGGATTGGTCGTGGACTTGACGAGCCGCCCGTTCGAGAGGGTTTTGAACGCGGGTTCAACCGTCAGGAACACGTCCTGCGTCATTTTCACGTTGGGCGAATCGAAGGTCGGAAACCACACGGAATTGGCCTCGGTCTCGCCCTGGGTCCAGAGCTGACGGGGTTTGGTCGAATCGGCCCCCATCGGGTTGACGAAGTACAGCCCCCGGTCGCCCTTGCCCGTGCCGGGGGGCAAATCGGCGGGCCGGGCGGCGTACTCGATGCGGAGCACGACGCGCTGCTGGCGGGTGAAATTCCGGCCCAAGTTGATGGTCAGCGTTTTTCCGTCGTGCTGAAATTTCAGCGTGTCCGAGGTGATGACCTTGCCCTCGGCGGTCAGCACCGTGTCGCCATGCATCCGGCTGCGGGCTACGAAGGCGCTGTCGAGGCGCAGTTGCCCGGTGGTGTCGGCCCGGAGTTGCGCCCGGAGCGAATCGCGCACGACGAGGCTGACGCGGAGTTCGTCCGACGCCCGCACCGTGTCGAGCCGCACCACCCGCTGGACGCGCATGGCTTTGGCATCGAGTTCGACCGTGGTTTGGGGGTAAAAATGCGGGCGGAGCGTGAGCGTGGCCGTGCCGGTGAGTTCCTGGCGCTGCCAGTCGGGGCGCAGGTCGAGCCGGGTGTGGAGCAGGTCGTGCGGGAGCGTGCGGGAAGGCCGGTACGGGCCTTTTTTGGAAACCCAGGCGGGCGCTTTTTTCGCCGCGCCCGTCGTCGGGGCGGGGGGCGGTGCCAGCACGGCTATTTCTTCCAAAACCGGTTGGGCCACGGGGCGAGCGGGCACGGAATCGGCGACGGCCGGTCGCGGCGCGGCACCCGATACCTGAGCCTGGCCGACGGCGGTCAGCAGGCAGCAGGTTCCCAGAAAGAAAAAGTAGCGGAGGTAGCGAAGCGGCATTCGGTAGGGGCGATACGTTCGGAGTAACGACGAAACTTCCTTTTTCAAGATACAGCCCGGCTGTTTTGCAACCGGGCAGCCTGCACGGCCGGGCCGTAAGAGGCCAGCAGCGTGATGGCCACCAGCGCCAGGGCCGTCAGCGCGAAGTCCCCGGCCTGCATTTTTACCGGGTAGGCGTCCACCAGCGAGGTCATCAGGCCCATTTTCACCAAGCCAAATTCCTGCTGCGCCCAGCAAATCAGCACCCCCAGCACCAGCCCGACGACGGCCCCGGTGAAGGCCACCAGCGCGCCCTCGGCCAGGAAAATCCGGCGGATGAGCGTGGGCGTGGCCCCCATGGCGTACATCACGCGCACGTCGTCCTGCTTGTCGAGCACGAGCATGTTCAGCGAAAAATAAATGTTGAACGAAGCCACGGCGATGATGAGCGTCAGCGTGACGAACACGAACAATTTTTCAATCTGAATGGCCCGAATCAGCCCGGCGTGCTGCTCATCGGGGGTCTGAACTTTGAAACTTGGCCCCATCACCCGTTCGGCGGCGGCGCGGACGGCCTCCGGGTCGGCACCGGGTTGCAGGCGCAGTTCGAGGGCCGTGCGGCTGGTTCCGGCATCCACCAAGTTCTGTGCCACGGCGAGGGGCACGATGAGGTAGTGGTCGTCGTACTGCTGCTCGATGCTGAACACCCCGCCGGGCTGCACGGATTCGCGCTGGAAGGCGTCGGCGGTGGGCAGGGTCAGGCTGGCGTCGCGGCGGGGGTACCAGAGTTCGAGGGGCGTGAATTCGTCGTCCACGGCCACGCCGAGGCTGCGGGCCACGCCGTAGCCGAGCAGAGCGTAGGGGGTGGGGCCTTCCTGGAGGGTGAGGCGGCCTTCCACGAGCGCCGTGTCGAGTTGGGGGCGGGTGGCGAGGTTGTCGTCCACGCCCCGCACGGTCACCACGGCGCGGAGGTTGCGGTACTGGGCCAGGGCGTTTTCCTCAATCACCTGCGCCGCGACCTGCACGCCGGGAATCCGGCGGAGTTGCTGGAGCCGCGCCGGGTCGACCTCGAAGCGCTTGCCTTCGGTGGGCGTGATGGTCAAATCGGCGTCGAAAGTGCGGAACAGTTGGCGGTTGAACTCTTCCAGCCCGTTGAACACCGACAACACAATCACCAACGCCATCGCGCCCACCCCCACGCCGAGCATCGAGATGTTGGCGATGAGGCTGATGAAGGTTTTTTTCTTTTTCGAGAAAAAATACCGGCGGGCGATGCGGGTGGCGAGGGACATGAAGATTTTCGATTGCGGATTTTGGATTTTCGATTGTGGATTGTCGTACAAACTGCGGGACCTGTTCAAAATCCGCAATCGAAAATCCAAAATCGAAAATCACTCATTCCTTCTCGGCGGGTGGAATGTCGAGGTTGGCGAAAATGGCGTCCATTTTGGCGGCGTAGTCGGCGGTGTCGTCGAGGAAAAATTGCAGTTCCGGGATGACGCGCACCTGGTGGCGGATGCGGTTGGCGAGGAGCTGGCGGATGGTTTTGGTTTTTTCCTGCACGTCCTCGAGCGTACCCTGCTTGTCTTTGGCGAGCATGAAGCTCAGGTAAGCACGGGCCAGGCCGAGGTCGGGCGTGACCTTCACCTCGGTAACGGTGATGAAGGCATTATCGAACTGGCTGCGGAGGTCGCGCTGAAAAATATCGCTCAGGTCTTTCTGAATTTGCCGGGCGAATTTCTGTTGGCGTTTGGAATCCATAAACGGGAGTCGTAAGTGGTAAGTCGTAAGTGAAAAAGTTATGCCGGTTCTGCTTACCACTTACGGCTTACCACTTACGACTTTTCCCACAAATATCCGCAATTGTGGACAGTTTGGGGGCGGGGGTGAAAAGTTTCGGGCGAAAGGGGCGAACTTTGGCGGTTGACCCACGGGCGGGTTATCAACCCGCCCCACAATACCGTGCTCAGTTTTTTTCGTTCCAACGCCGTTATTCAGGTGTTCAGCCTGCTGCTGCTGCTGGTGCTCGTGCGCCTGCCTGCCTACCTCACCGGCCTGCCCCTCCTCGTGCCCGAATTGCAGTGGATGCTGCTGGGCGAACAACTCCACAAGGGCCTGCTGCTCTACGTGGACGTGTGGGACAGCACGGCCCCCCTGGCGGCGCTGGTGTACGCGGGCCTCGACGCGGTGTTTGGCCGCTCGCAGACGGCCTACGAAGCGGTGGCCCTGCTGGTGTCGGCCATCCAGGTGGTGTACTTCAACGGCATCCTCAACCGGCGCGGGGCGTTCCCCGAACGCACCTTCCTGCCAGGGCTGATGTACCTGGTGGTGCTGAGCACGTCGGTGGACTGCTTCACGCTCTCACCCGCGCTGATGGCCACGTTGTTTTTGCTCCTGGCCCTGGGTACGCTGCTCAAGCAACTCGACCGCACCCAGACCTCCGACGAGGTGTTTGAAATTGGCTTTTACTCCGCCGTGGCGCTTTTGTTTTACCCTCCGGCGGGCTTGTTCATCGCCTGGGCAGTGGTGTCGTTGCTGCTGTACAGCGGGGCGAGCTTCCGGCAGCATTCGCTGCTGGCCTTCGGGTTCCTGTTCCCGCTCGTGCTGACGGCGCTGTACTACTACCTCAATGGGCACTACGACGATTTCAGCCGAATTTTCCTGAATTCGCTCCTTCAAATCCGCCAGTACAACCTCAACGACTTCCGGAGCCTGCTCCTGGCCGTGGTGCTGCCCCTGACGGTGGCCGTGCTGGGGTTTTTCCGGATGCTCAACTACAAACGGTTTACCAACTTCCAGACCCGCGTGCAGCAGGTGATGGTGTTCTGGGCCATTACCTGCGTGCTGTCGGTAGCCTTGATGCCATTTCTGGCCCCCATGCAGTTCGTCACGTTCGTGCCCTGCGTGGCGTTTTTCTGCGTCCATTTTTTCTCCTCGTTCCGGCGGGTGGCGGTGGCCGAACTGCTGTTTCTGGGCTTTTTCGGGGGTGTGCTGCTGGTGTGCTACCTGGCCGTTTCGCCCCTGTTCGGCAACGGGGCCACGGGCCAGCTCGCCAGCCTGCGCCTGAAACCGGCCAACCTGCCCCCCGACATCCGCAACCGGCGCATCATCGTGCTGGGCGAGGCCCTCAGCGAGTACCAGGACAACTACCCCGCCACACCCTACCTCAACTGGAGCCTGGCCCGCCACGACCTCGAACGGCTCGACAATTACGACAACGTCATCAACATCCTGCGCAACTTCGAGCAGGACCCGCCCGAGTACATCATCGACCGGCAGAACCTCGTCCCGAAACTCTTCAGCCGCATCCCCGCCCTCGAACGGCGGTACAAGCGGGTGGGGGAGGGGATTTACCGGAGGGTGTGAGGAACCGAAAAATGTAAAATGAAAAACCGCAAAATGAAAAAGTAAAAGGTAGTTGGCATTCTCCTTTTTCGGTTTTTCATTTTACATTTTTCGGTTCTGTTCTGTCAGCAACTCATCTTCGCCACCCGCCGCTGGTGCCGACCGCCTTCAAACGGGGTTTTCAGGAACACATCCACACAGGTTTTGGCCTGCTCGACGGACGTGAACCGGGCCGGGAGGCAGAGTACGTTGGCGTCGTTGTGCTGGCGCACGAGGGCGGCCACTTCGGCGTTCCAGGCCAGGCCGGCCCGCACGCCGTCGTGCTTGTTGGCGGTGATGGCCACGCCGTTGCCGCTGCCGCAAACGAGGATGCCGAAATCGACCCGAGCCGTTTCAACGGCTTCCGCCACGGGGTGCGCGAAGTCGGGGTAATCGACGGAATCAAGGCCGTAGGTACCGAAGTCGGTGACCTGGTGGCCCAGCAGGGCGAGGTGGTCGGCGATGGCTTTTTTGTAGGAAAAACCGGCGTGATCGGCGCCGACGGCAATATGTAATGACATGGTGCTTGAAAATGGGAATGCTTTTTGTAACATTTGGGGAAGTTGTGGCGTTAGCCAACTCCGCCCGTTGAGCAACAAAAGTAGTTACCCGCTCCTCGTCGGCACTTCACCGCGTACCGCAAAATTCCATCCGAATTTCCTGGGAACGGCGAACGACCGCCGGTGAGCGTTCACCGCAGACGCCCTCGCCCGGCGAGAGCCGCTCTGCCCATCAACCGATTGCCATGAAAGAGGAATTATCTCTGAACGCCGAAGCGCAAAACGGACTGTCCGTTGCGCTGCCCGCCAACCCAAAACTACCTCACCCCCACGCCGAAGCACCCCAGGAAGCCAAGTTGACGGATGTCTCGCTGATGAACCCGGCCGTGCCCGCCGACGAAGCCATGATCCGCGAGGCCTTTCAGGACCGCAACTGGAACGAAATCAAAAGCGCCGATTCCTGGGTCGTTTTTAAAGTCATGGCCGAATTCGTCGAAGGCTTCGACCGCCTGGCGAAAATCGGCCCCTGCGTGTCGCTGTTCGGTTCGGCCCGCACCTCGCCCGACCACGACTACTACAAAATGGCCGAAGAAATCGCCGCGCAACTGGTGCAATACGGCTACGGCGTCATCACCGGCGGCGGGCCGGGCATCATGGAAGCCGCCAACAAGGGCGCCCAGTCGCAGGGCGGCAAATCGGTGGGTTTGAACATCAAACTGCCCCACGAACAGTTTCCCAACAAGTACATCGACATCGACAAGAGCATCAACTTCGACTTCTTTTTTGTCCGCAAGGTGATGTTCGTCAAGTACGCCCAGGGCTTCGTGGTGCTGCCGGGGGGCTTCGGCACGCTCGACGAACTCTTCGAGGCCCTCACGCTCATCCAGACGGGCAAAATCGCCCGGTTCCCCATCGTGCTCGTGGGCCGCTCGTTCTGGCAGGGGCTGTTCGACTGGATACAGGACGTCATGCTCACCCGCGAAGCCAACATCAGCCCCGGCGACATGAAGCTCGTCAGCCTCGTGGACACACCCGATGAAGCCGTGCGGGTCATCAACAATTTCTACTCGAAGTACCTGCTCCGGCCGAACTTCTGACGAGACCTGTTGACGAAGTATTCTCTTTTCAAAACGAAACCCCAACCGTCGTGCGACGGCTGGGGTTTCGTTTTGTGAAAAAAGCGGAGTCAACTCAGAGCGTCCCGATGGGATCCGGCGTGGCGTCTTTGTCGCCGGTGATGGTTCCGCCGTTGCCAAACGTGCCGTTGCCGCGCACGAGCAGGATGCCCGCCGCGTGGGGCGCGGCCATCGACGTACCGCTCAGGGTGGCGTACTGGCCGTTTCTGTAAGTCGAAAGTACGCTCACGCCCGGCTCGGAAATGTCGATGGGCGGGTTGCCGAAGTTGCTGAAGCTGGCGAGAGCACCGTTCTGTCCGAAGGCCGAAACCGTGTACAGCCGGGCCGCGTTGGCGCGGGCGGGGGAGTAGTTGTTGGCATTGGCAGCGCTGTTGCCCGCCGCCACGGTTACGTACACGCCGGGCTTGTTGGCGATGGCAATCACGGCGTTGTCCATGGAGGTCGAAACGCCGCCGCCGAGCGAGAGGTTGGCCACGTCGCCCGACTGGGCGTTGTTGGCCACGTAGTTGCAGCCTTTCACGATGTCAGAAGTCGAGCCACTGCCGTTGTTGGCGAGTACCTTGACGCCAATCACGGTGACCCCCGGTGCAACGCCCACTACCCCGATGCCGTTGCTGCCTTTGGCCCCGATGGTGCCCGCTACGTGGGTGCCGTGGCCGTTGCCGTCGTCCTTGCTCCACGAACCAATGCCGAAGGTGACGAACTCGGCGCTCTTGGCCACGTCCACGTTCAGGTCGGGGTGGTCAAGGTCCACGCCCGTGTCAATGACCCAGGCGCGCTTGCCTGCGTAGCTGGAGGGGTTGGTGCTCGGGCCACCCACGCGGGTGATGCCCCAGGGCACGGTTTCGGCGGCGATGCCGACGGACTGCACCTCGGCCTGGATGCCCGGCTCGCCGCGATCCAGATCGACGGGAAAGTCGAGCGTCCAGATGCGGTCCTGCTCGACGTATTCCACTTCCGGGCGGTTACGCAGGCGTTCGGCTTCTTCGCCGCTCATCCGGGCGGCAAACCCCGAAAATTCGCCCACGTAGGTTTGGGTGATTTCATCCGCCCGGACGTCGAGGCCCATCCGCCGCAGGTACGACTGGGTGTAGGTTTCCATCGATTTCACTTCCTGCAAATAATCACCCGAGTACGCACGGCGGGCGGCGGGAAGGCTCTCGGAGCGGTACTTGACGATGTAACTGCCGGCAATCAACGCACCGTTTTCTTGGCCGGGGGTGGTTTCATCGGCGTTGCGCTGGCAGGAGGCCAGCGCCAGCAGGCCAGCCATAGCGAAGGCGGCAGCCTGACGGGGGGTAAAGGTCATCATTGTGTAGAGATGTGATGAAAAAAAGATTTGACTGCAACGGAGTGAACCTCCGATTTAGGCGCAGTTTAATCAAAAATGTTGAGATGGAGCCAAGTCCGTGGCAAAATTTATTTAACGGTCAAGCCCGTTTTGCCAAAGACGTGCATCAAAAATGTAGTTTCTACAAAATAAGATTTTGTACAAAAAAAAGGACTTGACCCCTTTAAATGCCAAACGCCCCCAGCCCATTGGACTGACGGCGTTTGGAAAAAGCCAAAGCGACCTTGCGCTTACTTAGGAATGCTGATGACTTCGATGTCGAACACCAGCGGGGAATAGGGCGGAACCCGCCCGTCGGAATTGCCCGTTGTGCCGTATCCAATTGTCGAGGGCATAATAGCCCGCACCCGATCACCAACGCGCAGTTTGAGCAGGGCCTCCTGAAAACCTTTAACCACTTTGCTCAAATCGAACGAGCTGGTTGTAAAAAGATTTCCGGTTCTGGGGTTGGGGTCAATCTGCGTTTCATCAAGCAACTTCGTATTGTACCGAATGGTTGGCGACGAGGTGGCTTTCACCGTATCCGCCCCGGCAGCGGCCCGCTGGAGGTAGGTCAGGCGCAGACCGGTATCGGTGCGCTCGTCCACACGAATGTTGTTTTCGCGGATGTAGGCTTCAATCTGCTCGTCCTCATTCTGGATGTTCAGGATGTTGAAATCGTACCGGAGTGTGGAGAAGGGCAGCAGCCCCGGTCCGCCCGCCGCGCCATAGGCGAGGTTGGAGGGGGCGAGTACCAATCCCCTGTCGCCGGTGTGAAACAGACCGATGCCTTCGCGGAGGGCTTCGGTGTTGCCCTGCACGCCGAAAATGAGTTTGATGGGCCGGTTGCGCGCAACCCGGCTGCTGTCGATGATGACGTCGTCCAGCAGGCGTCGGAGGGTAAAGTGAAACGTGACGAGTTCGCCTTTTGCCGGTAAGCGGCTGCTGCCCGAAGGCTGGGTGATGGCGTAGTACAGCCCGGAGGCCGTTTTCTGAACCGGGAGGTTGTTTTTGGTAATGTAGGCTTGGATTTCCCGCTCGTTCTCGGCGAGTTTTTCTTCTTCAAGGTCGTTTTTCAAACAACCGCTCAGGCCCAGCACCAGCGCGGCCAATCCCCAAATCAAACTTCTTTTCATTAAAATCAGCGTAAAAGCGAAGTGCAAAGGTAACGAGGCGGGAAGGGAAAATAGTTTGAAGGTTTGAGGGTTTGAAAGTTTGAAGTACGAACCGCATTGGCCCCTCAAACTTTCAAACCCTCAAACTCCGTCACACCTGCAAGGCTCCTGCCTTGATTTCCTCCACCACGGCTGGATCGAGCAACGTGGTCGTGTCGCCGAGGTTGCTGGTGTCGCCTTCGGCGATTTTGCGGAGGATGCGGCGCATGATTTTGCCCGAACGGGTTTTGGGCAGGCCGGTCACAAACTGAATTTTGTCCGGCTTGGCGATGGGACCAATCACCCGGCTGACGGTGGCGTGGATGTCTTTGCGGGTCAGTTCGGGGTCGTCGGGGGTTTCGTCGGCAATGACGAAGGCGTAGATGCCCTGCCCCTTGACGTCGTGCGGGTAGCCCACGACGGCGCTTTCCACCACGCCCAGGTGCATGTTGATGGCGTTTTCGACCTCCGCCGTGCCGATGCGGTGGCCCGACACGTTGAGCACGTCGTCCACCCGGCCCGTAATGCGGTAGTAGCCGTCCTCGTCGCGGAGGCAACCGTCGCCGGTGAAGTAGAGGTTGGGGTACGTCGAAAAATACGCTTGTCGGCAGCGTTCGTGGTCGCCGTAGGTGGTGCGGATGATGCCCGGCCAGGGGGCTTTCATGCAGAGGTTGCCGCTGACGCCGTTGCCCTCTATTTCCTTCCCGGTTTCATCGACCAGGACAGGCTGCACGCCGGGCAGGGGCAGGGTGGCGAAAGTGGGTTTTTCCTTCGTAATCCCGGCGATGGGCGAGATGAGTACGCCCGCCGTTTCGGTCTGCCACCAGGTATCCACCAGCGGGCAGCGACCCTTGCCGACGTGCTCGTGGTACCAGTGCCAGGCTTCCTCGTTGATGGGTTCGCCCACAGAGCCGAGTTTTTTCAAACTGGACAAATCCTTGTTTTTTACGAAATCCAGTCCGAAACCCATCAGCGAACGGATGGCCGTGGGCGCGGTGTAGAGGATGTTGACCCGGTGGCGGTCCACGATGTCCCAGAACCGCCCGGCGTCGGGCCAGGTCGGGATGCCCTCGAACAGCAGCGACGTGGCCCCGTAGCACAGCGGCCCGTACACGATGTAGCTATGGCCCGTGATCCAGCCGATGTCGGCGGTGCAGAAGTGGATTTCCCCCGGCTCGTACTGAAACACGTTGGCGAAGGTGTAGGTGACGTACACCATGTACCCCCCGCAGGTGTGGACGACGCCCTTCGGTTTGCCCGTGGAGCCGGAGGTGTAGAGGATGAACAGCATGTCTTCGGCGTCCATCTCCTCGGCGGGGCAGTCGGCGGTGACGTATTTTTCTTCGTGTTCCCACCAGTGGTCCCGGCCTTTGATCATCGAAACCGGCGTGCGGGTGCGGGTCATCACGACCACGCTTTCCACCGACTTGCACTGCACGAGGGCGTCGTCCACGGTGGCTTTCATCGGAATTTCCTTACTGCCCCGGAAGGCCCCGTCCGACGTGACGACCAATTTGCACTGGGCATCGTTGATGCGGTCGGCGATGGATTGGGCCGAAAAGCCGCCGAACACCACCGAATGCACCGCCCCGATGCGGGCACAGGCCAGCACGGCCACGGCCAATTCGGGCACCATCGGCAGGTAAATGCACACGCGGTCGCCCTTGCGGACGCCCAGTTTTTTCAAGACGTTCGCGAAGCGGCAGACGCGTTCGTGAAGTTGACGGTAGGTGATGGTCAGCGATTCGTCGGCGGGGTCGTTGGGTTCCCAGATCAGGGCGGGCTGGTCGCCCCGGGTGGGCAGGTGCCGGTCGAGGGCGTTTTCGGTGATGTTGAGTTTCCCGCCCGCGAACCACTTCACGCGGGGTTCGGTGAAATTCCAGTCGAGGGTTTTGGTCCAGGGCTTGCGCCAGTGAAATTCCTGGGCGATTTCGGCCCAGAAGCTTTCGGGGTCTTCGACGGAACGTTGGTACGCCTGCTCGTATTCGGCGAAGGTGCGGACTTGAAACGGCATGGGTTCGGAGGTGTTTTTAACCGCAAAGACGCAAAGATTGCGCAAAGGGCGCGAGGATACTTTGCGGCCTCCGCGCAGACTTTGCGTCTTTGCGGTTCAATTTTTCGGCACCAAACTACGCAGATTTTGCTGCCCGGTCGTACTCCCCGCGCAGGGCGTAGTAGCCGAACAAGCCCAGGCTGCTGACAATCAGCGGCGTCAGCACGAGCAGCACGACCCAGCCGAAAATCTGGTCGTCGAGTTTGGGCGAAGCGATTTTTTTGAGGCTATCCACGACGCGATCGTAACCGACGTAGAGGCCGAGGGCGACCCACACGGGGCCGAGGAGGCGTTTGAGGAGGTTCATGGGATTTTGTCTGAACCGCGATTGGCCTGGATTTTAGGATTGACAGGATGGCTTCTACGGATTTTCTCAGAATGAATCAATCTGACTTTTGTGTTTCATCCAGTCAATCCTAAAATCCGGGCCAATCGCGGTTCAGACGTCAGGGTTCAGACGATGCTTATCCGACAAATACACCAACCCAATCACCAAACACACCCCGGCGACCAGAATCGGGTACCAAAGTCCTTGCAGGTAGGCGTCGGGCGTGCCGGTGGCTTTGGCTTTTTCGACCAGGGCCGTGGCCAGAAACGGCGTCAGCCCACCAAACACGCCATTGCCGACGTGGTAGGGCAGCGACATCGACGTGTAGCGGATGCGGGTGGGGAAGAGTTCAACCAGAAAGGCCGCAATCGGCCCGTACACCATCGTGACGTAAAGCACCTGAAGCAGCACGAGCAGGGTCATGGCCCAGAACGGCCCCGAGCCGAGCGTGATGCTGACGGTGGCCGGGCCGTCGCCCGCGTTCGTGCGGCGGTACACCGTACCGTCGCTAAAGGTGCGCGTGGTGACAAAGGCCGTCCCCGCCGCGCCGGGCTGCACTTCGTAGTTGTTCGCGACCTCCGTTTTTTTCGTCACGTCGGCGATGTCGTACATCTGCCGGTAAATCGGCCGGTAGGTCAGCACGGCCAGGAGCATCCCGGCGAGCAGGATGGGTTTGCGCCCAACGCGGTCGGAAAGCCAGCCGAACAGGATGAACCCCGGCGTGGCCACCAGCAGCGCCAGCACGACGAGGTAGTTGGACTGCACGAAATCGACGTTGCAGGCTTTCTGAATGAACGACAAGGCGTAAAACTGCCCCGTGTACCACACCACGCCCTGCCCGGCAGTGGCCCCCAGCAGAGCCAGCAGCACCATTTTCAGGTTTTCGCGTTTGCCGAACGACTCGGCCAGCGGGTTTTTCGACACCTTGCCTTCGGCCTTAATTTTCTGGAAAAGTGGCGATTCGTGCATTCGGAGCCGGATGTAAATCGAAATGGCGACCAGAAACGCCGACAGCAGGAAGGGCACCCGCCAGCCCCAGTCTTCGAACCGCGCCACGCCCACCGACTGCCGGGTGGCCAGAATCACGAGCAACGACACGAACAGCCCCAGCGTGGCCGTCGTCTGAATCCAACTCGTGAAGTAGCCCCGGCGGCCCTCCGGCGCGTGTTCGGCCACGTAGGTGGCGGCCCCGCCGTATTCCCCGCCCAGGGCCAGGCCCTGAAGCAACCGCAGCACCAGCACCAGGACGGGCGCAGCCACGCCGATGGTTTCGTAGCGGGGAATGCAGCCAATCAAAAACGTGCTGCCGCCCATGAGCACGAGCGTGACCAGAAACGTGTATTTCCGCCCCACCAAATCACCCAGCCGACCGAACACCAGCGCCCCGAAGGGCCGCACGACGAAGCCCGCCGCGAAGGTGGCCAGCGTGCTGAGCAGGGCGGCGGTGGGGTTTTCTTTCGGGAAAAACTGGGTGGAAATGATGGTGGCCAGGGAGCCAAAAATGTAGAAATCGTACCACTCGATGAGCGTCCCGACCGACGAGGCCGTGATGACGCTGCGGATGGTGGAAGCCGAAACCACCGGGTTTTCGGTGGTTTTTGCGGGGGAGGGCATGAAGCGGTTGGTCAGGTTAGAGGTTCAGAAGTGCAATATTCAATGTTCAATGCTCAATTCTCAATGTTCAATGAATTGAAAATTAAACCGCGAGGCGTCGGCATTGAGGATTGAACATTAAAAATTGAGCATTGAACATTCACCGCTCACTCCCGCAGCCGCCTGCCTTTGGTTTCTTTCAGAAAAATCAGCCCCACCACCAGTGTCAGCCCGGCCAGGAACATCGGGTAGTAAATCCCCGCCAGTTTCGAGCCCGTCAGAGCACCCAGCCAGGTGGCCACAAACGGCGAGCAGCCCCCGAACACCCCGTTGGCAAAATGGTACGGCACCGACAGCGACGTGTAGCGGATTTTCGTGGGAAACACCTCCACCAGAAACGCCGCAATCGGCCCGTAAGCCATCGTGGCAAACAGGATTTGCACGAAAATCAAGGCAATCAGCGCCAGCTTGTCGCGGCCCGGCAGCAGGATTTCGGTCTTGGTCACCGTCTGGCCGTTGGACTGGGGCGTTTCCAGCAACCGCACCACCGAATCGTCTTCGTAGCGCTTGAAGGTGCCGTTTTCCAGTTGGCCCGCCTCCACGTGGGTGCCGCTGGGCGTCACGACCCGGTCCATGGCCTGGTAGATCGGAATGTATCCCACCACCGCCAGCGCCATGCCCGTCATCATCACCGCCTTGCGGCCCAGGTGGTCGGACAAGGCCCCGAACACGACGTAGAACGGCGTGCCCAGCACCAGGGCGATGGCCATGATTTGGTTGGCCGACTCGAACTCCACGTGCAGGGTGTTGGTCATGAAAATCTGGCTGTAAAACTGGGCCGTGTGCCAGGTGGCCCCCTGCCCGACGATGGCCCCAAACATGGCAATCAGCATCAGCCGCACGTTACGGGGGTCGGAGAAACTCTCCCGCAGCGGGCTTTTGGAGACGGCCCCCTGTTTTTTCAATTCCTCAAAGACGGGCGATTCGTCCATGTTGCGCCGGATGAGGTAGGAGACCACCACCAGCAGCCCCGACAGGGCAAACGGCACCCGCCAGCCCCAGTCGTTGAAGGCCGGTTTGCCCAGCACGTTCTGGCAACTCAGAATCACGCCGATGCTGACGAGCAGTCCCAGGGCGGCCGTGGACTGGATGTAGCTGGTGTAGCGCCCGCGCTGGTGGTCGGGGGCGTGTTCGGCCACGTAGGTGGCCGCCCCGCCGTACTCGCCGCCCAGGGCCAGGCCCTGCACAATCCGGAGCAGCACCAGCAGCACCGGGGCCAGCGTGCCGACGGCGGCGTAGGTGGGCAGCAGGGCAATGAGGAAGGTGCTGCCGCCCATCAAGAGCAGGGTGAGCAGGAAGGTGTACTTGCGCCCGATGCGGTCGCCGAGACGACCGAAGACGATGGCCCCGAAAGGCCGGGCCACGAAGCCGGCCCCGAAGGTGGCCAGGGTGCTGAGAAAGGCGGCGGTGGGGTTGTCGGCGGGAAAAAACTTGCCGGCCAGGACGGCGGCCAGGGCGCCGAAGATGTAGAAGTCGTACCACTCGATGACCGTGCCGGCCGAGGAGGCGGCGATGACTTTGTAGAGCTTGGAGCGGCTGACGGCGTTGTTGTCGAAGGTGGTTGGCGAGGAGGAGGTTAGAGGCATGGAGCGAGGTTTTGGCAAAAATAGACCCTTTCGCCGTACTTTGAAGGAACAATCCCATGCCGTTTACTCACCTGCTCACGCCCGAAGCCCGGAAATTTCTCGCCGACCACGCCGGGGCCGACCCGGCGAAGCTGGCTTTGCAGGCGGCGCGCTTCCCCCGGTTGCCCGTTCGTGAGTTGGTGCAGCAACTTGCCGCCCGGCAGCGGGTGCGGGAAAAACTGCCGACCTGGGCGCAACACCCCGACGTGCTGTTTCCGCCCACGCTCTCGCTCGAACAGGCCAGCTCGGAGCGCACGGCGCGGTTCAAGGCGGGGCTGGTGGGGGGCGAAACACTGGCCGATTTGACGGGCGGGCTGGGCGTAGACGCTTGGGCGTTCGGCGAAACCGTTTCAACGGTTTTTTACGTCGAACGAAACGCCGAACTGGCCAGCCTCGCCGCCCATAACCTGCCGACGCTGGGCCGTCAAAACGTGCGGTTTTTTTCGGAGAACGCTGAAGATTTTCTCGAAAAAAATGGCCCCTTTGACTGGCTTTACCTCGACCCCGCCCGCCGCGACCCGGCCCAAAACCGGATTTTCCGCCTCGACGAATGCGCCCCCGACGTGCTGAAGCTGAAGTCGTTCTTGCTTCAAAAAGCCTCCAACGTGCTGCTCAAAGCCGCTCCCCTCCTCGACCTCGACGGGGCCATCCGGGCACTCCAAACCGTTGAAACGGTTCACGTCCTGGCCGTGAAAAACGAGGTGAAGGAACTGCTCTTCACGCTCAGCCGCCGGGGCACCGAGGAGCCGGAAATCCGGGCGGTGAACCTGCCCGGAACCGGCGGCGGCGACGCGTTTGCCTTCCGCCGGAGCGAGGAAGCCGCCGCGCTGGTTGAATTTTCTTCCCCCGAACGGTTTCTCTATGAACCGCACGCTGCCCTGTTGAAAGCCGGGGCTTTCCGGTTGCTGGCCGCCCGATTTGGCCTGAAAAAACTTCACCCCAACAGCCACCTCTACACGTCGCAAACGCCCCGCGCGGATTTCCCCGGACGGATTTTTTGGGTCAAAACGCTCCTCAAACCCGACCGGCAGGCCCTCCGAGCCGCCCTGCCCGGAGGCCGCGCCAACCTGACGGTGCGCAATTTTCCGGCAACGGTGGCCGAACTGCGGAAAAAGCTGGGGCTGGCCGAAGGCGGCGACGACTACGTGTTTGCCACGACTCAGCCCGACGGCAGGCACGTGCTGGTGGTCGCCGAAAAATGGGAAGCGCGGCGCGTTACCGCCGGGGCAGCCAGCGGTGCACCGCCACCGGCCCCGAATTGAGGGCGGTGACGACGCGGGTGGGACGCGAAAGCACGCAGGACCGGCGCGCATCGCCAACCACCTGAAACCCGCTTTGGCCGGGGTCAAGCGCCGTGAATCCGCCCCGCCCGTCGCTCCGGAGGAGCAAGCCCGGCGAGGCGTCCTGACGGCCCATGTTGGCTTCGTTGCCCCAGAAACCGCCCGTTGCCAGCGCGTCGAGGTGACCGTCGCCGTCGAAGTCGCGCACGACGAAGCCGAAAATCGGGGACATCTGGGCCAGCATGGGCAGCGGGCGAAGCGCGAACCGGCCCCCGCCGAGGTTCTCGGCGTAGCAACTCCGCAGTTCCCGGGCTTCGCCCCGCCAGGCCCCTTCGAGGTCATTTTTTGAAAACAACTCGTCGAAACCGGCCTTCGCGTAGTCGGCGTAGTGGAGGAATTTCCGCCGGAACTGCACAATCTGCTGGTTGAGCGCGTCGCGGGGCAGGGCCGGGTAGCGGGTGCCGTCGATAACGTACCCGAGGATGGGGTCGAACAGCCCGTCGTCGTTGAAATCCTTGCCGACGATTTGCACCGGCTCGGCGGTTGAAGCATGGTAGAGCGTGTTGAGGCCCTCGTTGCCCAGCAGCAGGTCGGGGTCGCCGTCGCCGTCGAAATCCCCGGCGGCGAGGCCGTTGTACCAACCCGAAGAGGTGAGAGGTGAGAAGTGAGAGGTGAGATGTCCGTTTTCGTTTTTGAACACCGTCACCGGCATCCATTCGCCGACGAGGACGAGGTCTTCGTCGCGGTCGCCGTCCACGTCGAGGGGCAGGGCGTCGCAGACGAGGCCGATGTTGGTCAGGCCGGGCGCGACCTGGGCGGTGACATCGGTAAAGTGCAGGGGGCGGGGGGCAGGGGGCAGGGGGTTCTTTTTTTGCCCCCCGCCCCCCGCTCCCCGCTCCTCGCCATCGTTTCGCAGCAGGTAGCTCCGCGCGGGCAGCGGGTACTTGCCCGGAATTTGCCGCCCGGCAATGAGCACGTCCACATCGCCGTCCCGGTCGAAGTCGAGGGCGCGGACGCATTGGCTGCTCACGGCGAGGTTGGGCAGCAGGGGTTCGGCGGTGAACTTCCCGTTGCCGTCGTTGCGGTAGAGTTGGGGCGTGTAGGCTTCGGCGGCGGCCAGGGGCCGTTCGTTGCCCCCACCCACCACGAGCAAATCCAGGTCGCCGTCGCGGTCGGGGTCGAAAACGAGGACGTCGCCCACTTCCATCGGTGCGTTGGGCATCCAGTCGGTGCGGGTGAAACCGCCGTCGCCTTTCCCGAAAAACAAGGCCCCCGCGCTGCCCCGGTACGAAGCCCCCACGGCCACGTCGTCTAGGCCGTCGCCGTTGAGGTCGCCCACGGCCAGGGCCGGTCCGGTGCGGGAAAGCATTTTGTGCAGGGCGGGGGTGGTTTTGAAATCCACGAAATCGGATTCCTGGTGCCGGTAACCGGGCAAATCAGGCAGGCGGGTGAACAGGGTTTGGGTGTTCGCCGGAAGCGGAAGCGGCGCGGATTCCGCCTCCGCCGCCTTGAACACGAGGCGTTGGTTGGCCCCCACGTTCCGCCGGGTTTGCGTCGCGCCGCCCGGCCAGACGACCCGCACCGAATCGGCCCGCGCCGCTTTGCCCAACCCCACCACCAGTCCCGTGCCCACGCTCGACAGGTAGCCCCGGACGGGGTAATTTTCAAGCGTCTGCGTTTTCTCGCCCGAAAACACCGTCACCCGCGCCCCGATGCCCGCCCGGTTGGCGACCGGCCCCTCAAACGCGAGGGTCAGGAAGTTGTTGAGGTTGCGCTCCCGGCTTTGGTTGCGAAAAATCGAGGCTTGTTCGTCGATGTTGTTGACGACCAAATCCAAGTCGCCGTCGCCGTCGAGGTCGGCGTAGGCGGCCCCGTTGGCATAGGAGAGTTCGTCGAGTCCCCAGGTTTTCGACACGTCATCAAAACTCAAATCGCCCCGGTTGCGGAAGGCCGCGTTGCGGAGTTTGATTTCGGGGACTTTCTCCAGCAGTTTGTCGCGGCGCTGTTGCCGGGCCTGGTCGGTACCAAACTGGCCGAATTCCTCGGTGTAGCTGATGAAGTCGCGGTCGGTTACGTTTTTCCGGTAGCCCGTCGTGATGAAGGCGTCCTTCCACCCGTCCCCGTCGTAGTCGGCCAGCAGCGCCGCCCAACTCCAGTCGGTCTGGGCGATGCCGGCGAGGAGGCCGATTTCGGCGAAGCGGGGCGGTCCGACGGGTCGGGCTTGGGGCAGGGAGCGCGGGGCAGGGGGTAAAGGCATTTTTACGCCCTGCTCCTCGCCCCCTGCCCCAAGCCCGTTCAATTGCAACGCATTCCGCATGTACTGCAAGTGGTAGCCGTAGCGGAGTTGGATGCTGATTTCTTTTTTGTCAAAATCCGGCGCGCCGAGCATTTGCTTGAGGCGGGCGTTGTCGCGGGGGAGCATGTCGAGTTGAAGCAGGTCCACGCGGCCATCGTTGTTCACGTCGGCGGCGTCCACGCCCATGCCGAACAGGCTGGTGTGGCCCATCGCGGCGGTGATGGCGTTTTCAAACGTGCCGTCGCCCCGATTCAGGTAGAGGATGTCGCTGCTGATGAAGTCATTGGACCCGTACATGTCGGGAAAGCCGTCGCCGTTCAAATCGGCTACGACCAGGCCCAGCCCCAGGCCCTCGTAGCGGATGCCCGCCTCTTTCGATACGTCACGAAAAACCGGATGCCCGCCCGCCCCGACGCCCTCGTTGCGAAACAGCCGGTCGGTCGAAGGGTGGCTGCCATCGTTGACCACCGGTCGGAGGGTGTTGGGGTTTTGCAGGTCGGGGGCGGTGTTGAGCAGGAAGCAATCGAGGTCGCCGTCGAGGTCTTCATCGAAAAACGCGGCCTGGGTGCTGAATCCGGCGTAGTCGAGGCCGTAGTCGGCGGCTTGTTCGCGGAAGGTGGGTGAGGCGGTTTTTTGGTTGATGAACAGCAGGTTGCGGGTCTGTCGCATCGTGGGGTGGGCGGCTACGCACACGTAAAGGTCGTCCCAGCCGTCGGCGTTGACGTCGGCCACGCTGACGCCCGTGCACCAGCGGTCGGTGTTCACGCCCGCCGATTCGGTGACGTCGCTGAATTTGAAATCGCCCTCGTTCAGGTACAGCCGACAGCTTTCCTGGTTGCCCGTGAAAAACAAATCGGGTTTGCCGTCGCGGTTGAAATCACCCATGCCCACGCCGCCGCCGTTGTAAAAATTGGTGAAGGTGAAGGCGTTGAGCGAGTCGCTGGGCGTGAGGGTGTTGGCGAAGCGGATGCCGGCGTGCGAGGCGGGGATTTTCTCGAACAACGTCGGCGGGTCGGGGCGGCAGGCGGCCAGCGCGACCAGGAAGAGCATCGGGAGGCGGTTTTTTCGGAAAAAAAGCAGGCGGGAGAACCGGAGCATTGGGAGTGGATTCAAGAACCGAAAGTTATTCAAATCCAGAAGTTCAGGCGAGAATTGCGCGGTTTTCTCGTCCGCGCAACCCACCCCCAGCCGCACATGCCCACCGCCCCCCTCCCAGGAAGCAGGGCTGTTAAGTTCTGGTTGGTAGCGTAAAAAATGTTCAATATTCGATGACTGAAAATCAAAGAAATAACCCCTTGAGCATTGAACATTGAGTATTGAACATTGAGCATTATTTACCATAGTAGTAGACCTTAACAGCCCTGCCTCTCCTGGGAGGGGGTGCGGCGGGACCGTGCGGCTGGGGGGTGGGTGCGGAAGACGAACCGCTCAACAGGAACCATGAAAGCATTTTCCCCACAACAAAAAAACTCCCTCCCCAAGCCGGGAAGGGAGTTTTTTCCGAAAAACCCGAAATCAATACCCCGGATTCTGGTCCTTCAAATCAATGGCCGGGTTGTTATCGACTTCGGTCTGCGGGATGGGCAGGAATTCGTGCTTGCCCGCCTGGAAGTACGCAATCGGTTCGGCCTTCAGTTTTTTGTTTTTGCGCCAACGGATGATGTCAAAATTGCGAACCTGCTCACCGGCCAGTTCGACCATCCGCTCGTGGACGAGGGCATCGAACACCTGGTCCTTGTTGGCGCAGGGGTAGTTTTTGGTCGGGTACGGCGGCATGGCGACCGACGCGCGGGCGCGCACCTGGTTCATCAACCGGATGGCCTCGGCGGTGTTCCCGACTTCGTTTTCGCACTCGGCCAGCATCAGCAGCACGTCGGCGTAGCGCATGATGCGCATGTTGATGCCGCTCTGCTGGTTGGCCGCGGCCGACTTGTACATGATGGAGTACTTTCGCCAGCTCACCTTCAGCGTTCGGCCGGCCACCGTCGAGGTGTTGCCCTGCACCATGCTGGAGGTCAGCACGGTATTGCCGTTGTTGAACCGGTCGCCTTCCGACCAGTACGAAAACGCGTAGCGGGGGTCGTCTTTGGCGTCGCCTTTGGCCACGGTTTCGTACTCGTTCAGGAGTTTGTTCGACGGGATGACGTTCCGCCAGGCGATGGCCGAATACTCCTGCGACCGGACGGTCTCTTCCTGCAACACCACGCCGTCGCCATCGGCCCCCCAGTTGTAGGCCCCGCCCGAAGGCATGAACACCACCTCCAGGATCGACTCGGGGTTAAACTCGGCCTCCTCGTTGGTCAGGTCGGTGTAATTGTCGACGAGGCGGTACAGCCCCGAAGCGACCACTTTTTGCAGTTCGGTGCGGGCGCTGGCGTAGTCGCCCAGTTGGAGGTACGTGCGGGCCAGCAGGGTTTGGGCGGCGGCCTTGGTAACCCGCCCCTGGTTGGCGGCGTTGTAAGTGGTCGGGAGGGCCGCTTCGGCGGCTTTCAAATCGGAAATGACCAGGTCGTAGGCTTCCCGCTGGGGCGAACGGGGCCGGGAGCCGTCCACCGACGTAACGAAGTTCTTGTAAATCGGCACGTTGCCAAAAAACGTGGCCAGTTCGTAGTACGCCCAGGCCCGCAGGAAGCGGGCTTCGCCCACCAGCCGGTCGCGGGCGGCCGGGGTGATGTTCTTCACCTCCGCACCTTTTTCAATCACCACGTTGGCCCGGTGGATGGTGCGGTACCAGCCCCGCCAGATGGCGGCGACGAGGCCGTTGCCCGTGTCGTGTACGCCGATGAGCAACTGGTTGCGGCCGGTTTCCAACTGGCCTCCGCCCGAGGCCATTTCGTCGCTGCGCAGGTCGTGGGTGAAAAACCACTCCCGCGACACGAGGCTGGTCGATTGCACGAGGGCATACACGCCGTTGACGCTTGCCGTCAGTTCGGCTTCGTTGTTGAAGTACGTTTCGGAAGTAACGCCGTTGGGGTTCACTTTGTCGAGATCGTCGGTATTGCAACCGATGACACCGCCGATCACCAGGGCACCACAAAGAAGGATGGTCTTTTTCATTGGAAACTGAGTGATTGAGTGAGTGACTGAGTGGCTGAGTGACTGAGCGAGATGCCATGTATTTTTCTCACTCAGGCGCTCAACCACTCAGTCACTCAGTAGTTAAAAGCTAAGGTTAAGCCCAACCATCACCGTCCGCGCCTGGGGGTACTGGGCGTAGTCGATGCCGTTGTTGAGCAGGTTGTAGTTTCGCGACGACACTTCGGGGTCATAGCCCGTGTACTTCGTGAACGTGAGCAGGTTTTGGCTCGACACGTACACCCGCACCCGGCTCACCACGTTGTTGGTCAGGCGCTGGAGCGTGGCCGACGGCAGGGTGTAGCCGATGCTCAGGTTTTTCAGGCGCAGGTAGGAGCCGTCTTCGAGGAAGCGGTCGGAGGTGCGGGAGTTCTGGTTGGGGTCGCCGCTGACCGAGCGGGGCACGTCGGTGTTCGTGTTCTGGGGCGTCCAGGCGTTGAGCACGTCGGTGGTGGCGTTGAACAGCCGCAGTTGCCCCTGGCCAATCACCTTCGTGCCGTTGTAAATCTTGTTGCCGTACACGCCCTGGAAAAACACCGTGAAGTCGAAGGCCTTGTAGGTGCCGGTCCAGTTCAGGCCGTAGCTGAATTTCGGAATGAAGCTCCCGAGGTAGGTGCGGTCGTTGGCGTCCACCCGGCCGTCGCCGTTGAGATCCTTGAAGCGGATGTCGCCGGGGGCGGTGCGGTTGTTCTGGTAGAACGTCTTGTCGTCGCCGTCGATGGCATTGGCGGCGTCGATTTCGGCCTGGTTCTGGAAAATGCCGTCGACCATCCAACCGAAGAACGACTGGATGGGTTGTCCGGCCTCGGTGCGGGTGATGTCGAAGCCCCCAAAGTCGGCGTTGGACCCGGAATTGATGGTCGCGTTGGGGGTGGCCAGGTTCAGCACCCGGTTGCGGGTCATGTCGAAGTTGGCCGTCAGTTGCCAGTTGAAATCCTTGCCGGTGTGGTTGTAGCCGGCAGCGAGTTCAAAGCCCCGGTTGCGCATGCTGCCCACGTTGGCCAGGGGGTTGACCGAATACCCCAGCGATTCGCCCAGCGGCACCCGCAGCAGCAGGCCGTCGGTTTGGCGGGTGTAATACTCGGCGCTGAGGTTGATTTTGTTGTTCAGCAGCGAGGCGTCGATGCCGATGTTGGACATGGTGGTCACCTCCCAACTCAGTTCGCTGTTGCCCAACTGGTTGAAGTACGAGCCGAGTTGGCTGGCGTTGCCGAAGGGGTAAATCGTGTTGTTGGCCAGGATGAGCGGCTGCCAGTCGTAATCGCCGATGGCGTTGAAGCCGGTCTGGCCGTAACTGCCCCGGAGTTTGAGTTCGGAAATCGCCGTGGCGTTCTTCAGGAAGGCTTCTTCGCTGATGCGCCAGCCCGCCGAAATGGCCGGGAAGGTGCCCCATTTGCGGCCCGGTGCAAAGCGTGACGACCCGTCGCGGCGAATGCTCGCCCCCAGCAGGTACTTACCCGCGTATTCGTAGTTGAGGCGACCGACGTACGAAATCAGCAGGTTTTCCGACCGCGAACTCGACCCGTTGGGGTTCGAAACGCCCTGGATGACCTGGATGTTGTTGTCGGGCCGCTGCCCGCTGGCGCTCAGCCCCCGCGATGCGCTGCGCTGCTGCTCGGCCACGGCCGTGAGGTTGACGTAGTGCTTGCCGAAGGTTTTGTCGAAGGTCAGTTGGTTGGTCACGACCGTCGAGAAAAATTCGTTGCGGTTTTCGCTCACGTTGGCGATGGGGCGGCTGCGGTTGCCGTCGGCGTAAATCGGCAGAAAGCCGTTGAAGCGGGTGGTGGCGTAGTCGGCACCGATGGTGAAGCGGTAGCGGAGGAAATCGGTGAACCGCACCTCGGCGAAGGCCGTACCGAGGAACTTGAAGCCCCGGTCGATCTGGAATTGCTGCTCCTGCTCGGCCACGCGGAGGGGGTTTTCGGGGTCGGTGGCGTCGAGGCCCTGGGCCGTGGTGCTGAAGCCTCCGAGTTTGGTCGGGTCGCGCTCGGGCCAGTACGGAATCATCCGCATGATGTTCATCACCAGGCTGCGCCCGCCGCCGTCGCGCTCCAGTCGCCGCCGGTCGGTGGCGGCCAGGAGGGTCTGCCCGATGGTCAGGTACTTGTTGACTTTGTGGTCGGAGTTGATGCGGAAGCTGTAGCGGTTGTAGTCGGTGAAGGGCAGGATGCCCTGCTGGTTGAAGTACCCGAACGAGCTGTAAAACCGCGAGTTGGCGTTGCCGCCCGAGAGCGAAATCTGGTTGTCGGAAATCGGCGCGTTGCGGAACATCACGTCCTGCCAGTCGGTGTCGGTCTGGGCGAAGGTCTGCGTGGCCCCGTCGTACACCGGCGTGTTCAGGTTGTTGAAACGCCCCGGCACCGGCTGCCCCGCCGCCGTGAGCAGGGCCGTGCCGTAGCGGATGTACTCGTCGCGGTTGAGCAGGTCGAGCTTGCGCCAGGCCGATTGGGTGCCGAAGTACGAATCGTAGCTGATGGTCATCTTGCCGTTGTTAGAGCCTTTTTTCGTCGTAATCAGGATCACGCCGTTGGCCGCCCGCGAGCCGTAAATGGCCGCCGCCGAAGCGTCTTTGAGCACTTCGAGCGATTCGATGTCCTTCGGGTCGATGTTGTTGAGGCCCCCCGCCGGCACGCCGTCAATGACGTACAGCGGGTTGGGATTGAGGCTGATCGACCCCACGCCCCGAATCCGCACCACCGGCTCGCTGCCGGGGCTGGAGTTGTTGGTGATCGACACCCCCGGCACCCGGCCTTGCAGGGCCTGCGTGGCGCTGATGACGGGCAAGGCCCGCAGTTCTTTCGGCGAAACCGACGACACGGCCCCGGTCAAGGACGATTTTTTCTGGGTACCGTAGCCCACCACCACCACTTCGCTCAACGAGGTGGGATCGGCGCTCAGGGCCACATCAATGACCGAGCGGTTGCCGACGGAAATTTCCTGGCGACTGAAGCCCACGTAGCTGAACACCAGCACGGCGCTCCCGTCGGGCACGGCGATGGTGTAGTTGCCGCGGCCGTCGGTGGTGGTGCCGCGGGTGGTGTTTTTCACCAGAATGCTCACGCCCGACAGGCCCTCGCCGGTTCCGGCGTCGGTCACGCGGCCCCGCACCGTCACGTCGAAGGGACTCGCCTGCCCCGGCAAGCCGAGGGGTTTCAGGGTTGAGAGGTTCGGGGTTTCAGGTTGCTGAACGGGAACCGTCGGGATCCGTTCGGGAAATCGCGACCCGGCGGGGTCGTCCCTCCTTCCGGTTTCGGGACGCGAAATCACGTACCCGCCGGCTTTCGATTTTTTGTACACCAGGCCGAAGGGCTTCAGCACGGCGTCGAGGTTGCGCTCCAGACGAAGGTCGAAATTCACCGCGTCGGCGGGCACGGTGTAGCCTTCGACGGTGCGGTCGAAAAACAGGATGTCAACCCGGTAACGGTCTTTCAGTTCCCTCAGGACTTCGTTCAGGCTCAGGTGACTGGCCCGGGTCGGGGGTTGAGCGGGTCGGGTGGTTTGGGCTTTGGCCAGCAATTGGGCAAAGCCCGGTTGCGACAGGCCAAGCAGGACCGCGAGCAACCACGCAGGTAGGCGTTTGTTCATGGGTGGTTTTGGGGTTTAAGAGAAACGTGGAGGTGTTACAGGGGTAGAGGTGAAGTGGATTCAGGGCAAGGAGAGCACGACGTCGTCGGCCCGGCGGGTGTACCGCAGCGAGGCCGCCTCGGTCAGGCTTTCAAGCAACTCGTCGGCGTTGCGGGCGGTGAACGAACCGGAAACCGTCCAGCGGGCCAGGCTGGAATCGGGGATGGAAAGGTGCAGGCCGTAGGTTTCCTCGAACAACTGGGCGATTTCGCTCAGGGTGGTTTCTTCAAACACGAAGCGGTTTTCGCGCCAGGCGGCCCAGTTTTCGGGTTGGCGCAAGCGGCGGAGGTTGACCCGCCCCCGGCGGTCGAGCGTCACGGCGTCGCCGGGCTTCATCGTCAACTGGCGCGTGGCGGCCCCGGCGTCGTAGCGCAGTTGCACCTTGCCCCGGCTGAGCACCACCCGCCCCCCCCGCGACCGGGTGTACACCGTAAATTCGGTGCCCAGCACGACCACCTCGAAGTGCCGGTCGGTTTTCACCACGAAGCGCCGCTCGTCGGGGGTATGGACGACCGAAAACGTGGCCTCGCCCGCCAGGGTGACCTCGCGGGTGCGGGTGCCAAATCCGAAGCGGGGAAACGTCAGGCGCGAATTGGCGTTGAGCGTCACCCGGCTGCCGTCGGGCAGGGTCAGGGCGCGGGTTTCGCCGTAGGCCGTCGAATGCGTTTGATTCAGCAGGCTCTCGCGAAACGCCCAGGCGCTGCCCAGACCCAGCACCAGGCAAGCCGCAATGCCCCACCGCAGCCAACGCCAACCGAAAAAGGCCGGTTGCGGCGGCTCGGTCGGGAAGATCGGACGCGCCCCGGCTTCCGGGTTGCTGAGCCGGGCCTGGTGGCGCTGCCGGGCTTGCTCCACGTTGGGCAGGTACTGGGGGTTTTGCGCCTCCCAGGCTTCGAGCCAGGCGTAGAACTGCTCCCGGTGGTCGGGGGTCTTTGCCCATTCGTCAATCAACCGCTTCTGAAAGGGCGTAGCGACCCCCTCGAAGTAGCGGAAGAGCAGTTCCTGGGTCACTTCATTTTTCATGGTCAAAAAATCGCTTGACGCCGGTGCGCCGAACGGGTTGGGTTGGTGTGGTCAGCAAAACAGGAACAACCCCGCCAGGAGCAGCCATTTTCCCGCCATAAAATCGCGGATGGAATGGCTGGCTTTGTACATGTGGACCTCGACCGTGCGGGCCGAAAGCCCCAGTTCGGCGGCGATTTCGGCGTACTTTTTTCCTTCGAAACGGTGCATCACGTACACCTGCCGCTGCTTGAGGGTCAGGGCGTTGATGGCCCGCTCGACGTCGTGGTACAGTTCCTCGAACTGCGTCAGGGAGTCGGGTTGCTGGTCGGCCCGGAGCGGGAGCAATTCGGCCCCGTCGAGCGAGGTGCTGCGCTTCATTTCGGCCTTCACGTAGTCGAAGGCCCGGTTGCGCACCGCCGTGAACAGAAACGCCCGGAACGACGTGGTGATGCCCCGGTGCAACTGCCCGACGTGGAATTCGTAATAAATGTCGGAAACGAGGTCTTCGGCGATGGCCTTTGAGGCCACGAACCGTACGGCATGGCTGCACAACGGCCCGTAGTAGTGCTGAAACAGCAGGGCCATGCCCGCGTCAGGGTCCGCCTCAAACGCCCGGCGGAGGAGAAACTCGGCATCAATCACCCGGCCCGCGGTGGGTTCGCCCGCGGGGGAAAACGCCGCCTCATGAGTTCCGGTCTGGTCTGACTTCAGGCGTAGAAGTTGCCCCATGTCGCGGTGAAATGCTAAAAATTCCAGAAAATGCCCGATTTTCCTCCGGCCTCTTCACAAAGACGGTTGAGCGGGGAAAAAACACGTAGGCGCGTCGAAAACTTTTTCCGTTCCCGAATCGGTCGCCCCCTGCCCCCGGCGACGTTGCCAACAAAACGCCAATGCCGTATGTTTGACGGATAAGTCCTGAATTTCCGGAAAATCCGGTTCAATTCCCGTAGCCCCACCCTTCCTTTTCCCATGAAAAAGTACCTACTCACCTTCACCGCCCTCGTGTTCGGACTGGGCGCTGTCGCCCAGGGCGTCGTCCAGCCCGCGTTTCTCGACATCGACAAGCAAAAACGCCAGGGCTACGCCGCCAGCACCGACCTCGACCGGCGCGTGGTCGAAAAAGCCTGGAAAGACAGGCTCGAACAGTACGGCCGCGTGGACACCAAACGCGACGTGTACACGGTCAATTTTGCCAAGCTGCCCTTCCTCGACCAGCAGGCCCGCATCATCAGCCAGTTGAACACCAGCAAAGGCCGCACGCAGATTTTCCTCAGCGTGGACCAGAACGGCGGCGAAGCCATCGCCGCCGGCCACGGGCAGGGGCGCGAGGTGGAAAACCTCCTGCTCGATTTCATGAAGCAGATGGACTACGAGGCCCAGCTTCGCGTCGCTCAGAAAGGCTACGAAGAAGCCGAAAGCGCCAGCAAAGACGCCACCCGCCGGGGCGAACGCCTGCTCCGCGACCTTGAATCGAACAAAAAGGAGAACGAACGCCTGCTGAAACGGCTGGAAGAAAACAAAGCCGAATTTGTGAAACTCCAGGGCGACACGGCCCAGAACCGCAAGGACCGCGAAGCCGCCGCGCAGGTGTTTGAAAAACAACGGCAGAACCTGGAGGCGGTGAAAAGCCGGAAACCCTAGCTGGAGATCAGAGAGCAAAGAGCAGAGCGATGAGAATGCCTACGGTCTCATCGCTCTGCTCTTTGCTCTCTGATCTCCTCACTCTTTTTTACCTCGGCGCTTTGGCGGGTTGGGGCGTGGTGGCTTTCGGAGCGGGCGAGGGCCGGGGCGCGGTGGCGGGCCGGGGCAACGCGGCCGGGGCGAGCGCTGACGGAGCCACCGCCGGAGACGGCGTAGTTGCCCGGAGGCTGGGGTTGGTGGCTCTGGGGGCTTTGGGGGAGGCAGGCCGCGTCGTGCGAACGGCAGGCGTGGGGTCAAACGGCTCGAATCGTTCAAAATCAGGTTCAAACCCCTCCGCCATCAGCTCCGAGAGCCGCAGGGAAGCTTCGCCAATGCGTTCGGAAAGCGCGTTGATGGGTTCGTAGAGGCGGGCCAGGGAGTCGGCCAGGAGGGCATTGCGCTCCCACACCGGCTCCATGCGGGCGGCGTCGGCTTCCATCCGTTCGCTCATGGCTTCCATCTGCCGATCCAACTCGGCCAGGGCTTTCTGTTTTTGGTCGAGCAGCGCCTGGGCACCTCGTTTTTTTTGCTGGGTCGTTTCCAATTGGGCCAATTCCTGGTACAGCCGGGCTTGTTTTTGCGCCAGTTCCTGCATGGGTTTGGCGTAGCGGCTGAGTTGCTCCGCCGGGGCTATGGCCTGGGTTTCGGCCAGTTCCCGCTGCAATTTTTCGAGTTGCGACCGGCGGGCGTCGAGGTAGGCGTTCATTTCGTGCGTCAACGAATCGAGTTGGCGGAGTGCCCGCTTGGCCCGGATTGAATCGGCGGGGGGCCGGGGGGGAGCCGGTGGTGCAGGCGGCGGGGGCGGCGGGGCGGGTACACCCACCGCCGGGGCGTCGGGAGCCGGGGGCGCGTCGGGCGCGGGCGCGGGAGGCGGGGGCACGGCCCACCCGCTGCGACGGCGGCTCTCCGCCTTTGCTTTTTCCTTCGCCGGTTTGCCCGTCTGCACGGCCTGCCCCACGGCCAGCCCGGCGGCCAGCAGCAGGCAGAGGCCGAGGGTCCAGCCGTTGCGGCGGACGGGCGAGGCGGCCTCCACGCCCAACACCCGCTTCACGCGGTCGAGCAGGCTAGTTTTTTGTCCACCAAACGCCAGGGCCAGTTCGGGCACCGGGGCCTGCCGGAAACTTTCCAGCGCGGTGAGGGCCTGGGCCAGGGCGAGGCGGTTGCCGGTGAGCGCCACGGCCCGCTCGTCGCAGTCGTGTTCGCGCTCCCGGCGCACCCGCGCCGAGAGCCACCACAGGGCCGGGTGGTAAAAAAACAAGGTTTCCACCACCGATTGCAGCAGGTTGATGAGGTAATCGTGTCGCCCGACGTGGGCCAGTTCGTGGGCCAGCACGGCTTCCACCTGAGCGGGCGACAAACCGGTGAGCACGCCCACGGGCAGCAGCACCACGGGCTTGAGCCAGCCCACGGTCATGGGCACGCTCACCCGCGCCGATTCGAGCAGGCGCACCGTGCGCGAAATGCCCGCCTGCCGGGCCAGCCGGTCGAGGTGCCGCTGCCAGGCCAGCGGGGCCGGGCGCGACCCCCGGTTGGCCCAGCGTTGCACGAGCACCCAGCCCCCCAGCAGCCGCAACGCCAGCAGCCCCGCGCCCACGGCCCAGACCAGCACGACGCTGGGAAAGTGGGTTTGCAGAAACAGCCGCAGGTCGAACGGCGCGGGCGTGGCCTGCACCGGGGTGGAAAGCAGGGTTTGGGTAAAATCAGCCGACGTCACGACGCGGGTCGTCGGGTAGCACACCCAGGCCGTCAGCCCGAAAGCGAGCAGGTGCAAGGCCATGCCGCTCAGGGCTACGCCGTAGCGGGCCGCCGCCGGGTGGTGTTGGATCGCCCGCAGGGTCATGGCTACCGCGACGGCCACCGCCGTGCCCTGCCAGAGCGAATGCACCAACGCCCAGCCGAGGGCTTCGGTGAGCGGACCGGAAAAAAACTGGAGCGTAGGATTCATCGGAAAATAGATTTTAGAGTTGATTGTTACTTTTTTTCGAGGTCATCGAGCAAACGTCGCACTTCGTCGAGTTCGGCTTTCGAGGCCCGTCCGCCGCCGAGGGCCTGCATGACGAGTTTCATCGCCGACCCCCGGAAGGCCGTGTCCACGAAGCGGTTGAGCAAGTCGCGCTGGGCCTCTTCCTCGGTCAGCAGTGCCGAGTACACGTGCGAGCGGCCGTCTTCGGTGCGGGCGAGCAGCCCTTTTTCGTGCATGATTTGCATGAGCTTCAGGGCCGTCGTGTAGCCCAGGTCGCGGCCCTGGCTGAGGTGCTCGTGTACCTGCCGGACGGTGCTCGGCCCGTTTTGCCAGAGCACCTGAAGAATGGCAAGTTCGGAATCGGTTGGTTTCTGGAAGGCCATTTTTTTTGATTACGAATATTTTCGTAGCAAAGATTACGAACGATTTCGTAGATGTCAAGAAATGGCTACGAATTTTTTCGTAGGAAGAAAAAGAGAGCAGAGAGATGAGAGCAGAATTTTTTTCTATGCCCTCATCTCTATGCTCTCTGCTCTCACCTCTCTGCTCTCATCAATTCCCTTCCCGGTAAAACACCCGCCGCACGCGTTCGCTGACGGAGGTGAGGATTTCGTAGGGAATCGTGCCCGTCCAGGCGGCCAGGTCGCGGATGGTGGGGTTGTCGCCGAAGAGAATGACCTCGTCGCCCTCGGCGCAGTCGGCGTCGGTGACGTCAATCATCGTCATGTCCATGCATACGTTGCCGACGGTGGGGCAGAGCGTACCGTTGACCAGCACCTTGCCCACCCCCCGGCTGAGGCTGCGGTGGTAGCCGTCGGCGTAGCCGATGGCGATGGTGGCGATGCGCGAATCGCGGGTCACCAGCCCCCGCCGCCCGTAGCCCACGGTTTCGCCCGCTTTGACGGATTTGATTTGGGAAATGACGGTTTTCAGCACGCCCACCGTGCGCAGGTTGGCCTGGTCGTCGGGCAGCACGGCGGTGCCGTAGAGGCCCTTGCCGAGGCGCACCATGTCGAGGCGCATTTCGGGAAAACGAGCCAGGGCCGGGGAATTGGCGATGTGCCGGAGGGGGTGATAGCCGAGTACGGCCTCAAGCTGGTCGGCGAGGCGGGTGAAGAGCGCCAGTTGGCCGCGGGTGAAGTCGTCCCACTGCGGTTCGTCGGCGGCGGCGAGGTGGCTGAAAATCGAGGCCACGCGGAAGGGTGGGGCCTTTTTCAATGCGTCGAGCAGTTCCGGCACCTGGCTTTCGTCGAAGCCGAGGCGGTGCATGCCGGTGTCGAGTTTGAGGTGAATCCGGATTGCGGCCCCCGTGGATACGGATTTCGGATTTCGGATTTCGGGTGATCCGGTTAGAAACCCCAGGAACTCCCGCCAGATTTTGGGGCTGTAAATCTCCGGTTCGAGGTTGTGTTCCAGCAGTTGGGGGAAGGTTTCGGGCGAGGGGTTCATGACCATGATGGGCAGGCGGATGCCCGACTGCCGGAGGCGCACGCCCTCGTCGGCGTAGGCCACGGCGAGGTAGTCCACGCCGTGGAATTGCAGCAGGTTGGCCACTTCCTCGATGCCGCTGCCGTAAGCGAAGGCCTTGACCATCACCATGATGCGCGTGCCTTGCCCGACTTTTTCGCGGAAATAATTCAGGTTGTGCGACAGCGCGTCGAGGTTTACTTCGAGCACCGTGCCGTGAGTGCGAACGGTCAGGCGGTTGGTTAGTTTTTCAAATTGAAACGACCTCGCACCTTTCACCAGAATCACGCTCTGCTGAAAATCGGAAGGCCGGAAACGGGCCAGAAAATCATCCGTCGAAGCGTAAAATTTGGCGGGCAACGCGAAGGCCATCTGGTGCCGGGTAATCGTCGGACCGATGCCGATGAGTTGGTTGACGCCCTTCGCCCTGAGCAGGTCGGCGATTTGCCGGTAGAGTTCGGCTTCGTCCAGCCCCGATTGCAGCATGTCCGACAAAATGGCCACGCGGTGGGGTCGCTGGTGCTGATTGGCCAGGAAATCGAGCGCCATTTTCAGGCCCACGAGGTCGTTGTTGTAGCTGTCGTCCACCACGTAGCAGCCGTTGAGGCCCTCCTTCAATTCGAGGCGCATCGACACGGGCCGCAGGGCGGCGAGGCGGCGCTGGATTTCCTCGTCCGGCACGCCGAGGTGCCGCAGGAGGGCGATGCAGTGGCCGAGGTTTTCGCGGGAGGCTTCGTCGGCGAATGGCAGGGCGATGTCCGCAAAATCGGCCGGTTCCCAGGCAATGATGTAGGCGTCGTTCGGCAAAAAGTCGTCCAGTTCGGCGGTGACGTCGGCGTAGGCGGCGGGGTAAATCAGGGTTTTGACGTGCCGGAAGAGTTCGAGTTTTTCCCGAATCTTCGCCCGCCGGTCCGGAAACGCCTCGTCGTGGGCCGAGCCGATGGTGGTGAAAATGCCCAGCGTGGGCCGGATGACTTTTTCCAGGTTCGCCATTTCGCCGGGCCGGGAAATGCCCGCCTCGAACAGCCCCAGCGTGTGCGTTTCGTCCAACTGCCACACCGAGAGCGGCACGCCAATCTGCGAATTGTAGCTTTTGGGGCTTTTGCAGACGTGAAAATCGGGCACCAGCAGTTGCGCCAGCCATTCCTTCACGATGGTTTTGCCGTTGGACCCCGTGATGCCCACCACGGGCAGACTGAACTGCGTCCGGTGGGCCGTGGCCATGTTTTGCAACGCCCCGATGCTGCTTTCGGCCCGGTAAAATTGGGCTCCGGGAAAATCCGCCGTTTGAAAATCAGGCGCTTCGACGACGAACTGCCGCACGCCCCGCCGGTAGAGGTCGGCGACGAACCGGTGGCCGTCATGGTGCGGCCCGCGGATGGCGAAAAACAGCGACTCGGCGGGGGCCGTCAACTGGCGGCTGTCGGTGAGGAGGTAGCGGGCGGGGGTTGACGAAGGAGACACGGGAAGTCGGACAAAATTTTCGGTAAAAAACGCAGCGCGGGCACCGGCTTACAACCACCCCTTCCGCCAGAACCACGAGAGCATCACGGCCGTGAGGGCAATCATCACGCCCCACACCCCGTGGTAGCCGTAGCGCCAGTGCAGTTCGGGCATGTGGTCGAAATTCATGCCGTAAACGCCCACCAGCAGGGTGAGGGGCATGAAAATGGCTGAAAACACGGTCAGCACCTTCATCGTGTTGTTCAGCCGGTTGCTCAGGGCCGTCTGGTAGAGGTCGAGCAGGCTGGCAATCCAGTCGCGGAACTGGTCCACCGATTCGTACACCTGCACGGCGTGGTCGTAGAGGTCGCGCAGGTAGGGCAGGGTGGCCTCAGCCACGAGGTCGTCGGCTTCGTCGGCGCGAATGAGCGTACCCAGGAGTTCGCGCAGGGGCGAAACCGCCCGCCGCACCACCGACAGGTCGCGTTTGAGGGTGTAGAGGTCGGTTTGCACGCGGGCCTGGGCGGCGCGCACGATTTGGTCTTCGAGCCGTTCGAGGTGTTCCTCCACCTTGTCGAGCACCCGGAAGTACTCGTCCACCACGACGTCCATCAGGGCGTAGAGCAGGTAATCGGCCCCGTTGCGGCGGGTTTTGCCCACGCTGGCCCGGAGGCGTTCGAGCACGGGAGCAAACGCGTCGTGGTGGCGTTCTTCCTGAAACGAAATCAGGTAGTTGCGCCCCAGCACGAGGCTCACGTGCTCCTGCTCTACCTCGCGGGTGTAGGGGTTGAAATGCAGCACCTTCAGCACCACGAACAGCACCCCGTTGTCGTACTGCTCGTACTTGGGCTTTTGTTGAGTGTTAAGCACGTCTTCGAGCAGTAGTGGGTGCAGGCCGTAGCGTTTGCCGATTTCGGCCACGACGTCGGGTTGGTGAATGCCGTCCACGCTCAACCAGGTGACCTGGTCGGGGGGTGTTTCGATGGCGTGGCACTGTTCAACGGTCTGGAGCGGGGTTTCGCGCAAAAACTGGGCGTTGTACTCGATGAGCGTCACGCGCACGGCCAGGCCGACGGACTCGCCCACGTAGGTGAGCGTACCGGGCGAAGTGCCGAGGTTTTGGGTCGTGATGCGGGTTTTCGCCATGCGGGGGTGGTTGCTGGTTGCTGAAACGCGCAAAGGAAAGGCTTTTTGCGAAAACGTTCGGCTTGTCCAAGAATCGGAGGTTGACGAAGCGCCCCGTCGGGCGGCTGGGGGAGGATGCGCGGGGGCCGTCCGGCGGGTGGGATGGAAGCTACTCACCCGGAACCATGCTCAATGCTCAATGCTCAATGCTCAATGCTCAATGCTCAATGCTCAATGCTC
>ERZ1066118.83-NODE-83-length-104675-cov-13.812110_pt1 | contig 104675 bp, 93 predicted proteins | sample MGYA00382765_ERZ1066118 | MGnify/ENA primary metagenome ERZ1066118 (study PRJEB33369, sample SAMEA5778348) | biofilm metagenome | biome: Industrial cooling water; feature: Water cooling tower basin; material: Biofilm | place: United Arab Emirates | collected...
AGCTACCACGCCTTTTTTTGTGCCCTCCTCTCAGATTAGGATTGACGAACTATTGGACTTACTCCCCCCGCTTTTTTTCAGCTTGACAATCAGGCTCCCGAACGTCTTTTTGGCTTACACGAATAAAGCGTTGAGGCAGGTGAGGCGTAAAAAGTCGTTTCTGTACCACTCATCAATACGGGGAGTTCTTCACTTTTGCATGACAAATCATCGGCCAAGCAGTCGTCTATATGCCAGGTATGCCAGCATCTTAGAGACAGGTATCGCGTCCCAGAGGTGGGGTTATAGGCTTCCATTTTGGCGTTTCGGTCGACAGGTTGCAGGTCGCATAGGACAGGGTTTTGGGTCTCCATTTCTGGGTTTCGGCTGCCAGGGCGAACGCCCCGGTAAGGCAAGTTGGGGTAAGTGAATGGTTTTAAATCCAATTAATTTATGAGCCTCCTATCAAAATACAATCGGAAGCGTTTTTTGTCGCTTTACTGGGTAGTCCCTTTCTTAGCTTGTTTTAATCCGCTTCGGGCCTTTTCAAAACAAAGCCAAAATAAGCTAAATCGTCGTGTGGTTACAGGTGTTAATGCTGCGGGTAAATCAAGTATAATAAGTGATGGATTTGTTCCAAAAAACGCAACCTACTCTGACCCGAAACAATTTGAAATGAATACGCTATGGGTTGAATATCAAGTTCCTGTTGCCTTTGACAAACAACCTGACACGCTTGATGGATATGCTTTTAAGTTTGATCCATCTTTCGGGGGATTCAAAGTGTATTTCATCACTTTTGAGCCTAGTTACAAACCTTTTTTTCATCAAACGAACACAATCGATTTCCTATTTATTATCTCTGGTAAGATTGAATTACTGGTAGAGGGAGGTTCAACCATCCTTTCTTCCGGTGATAGTGTGATTCAACGAGGGACTCAACATGCTTGGCGTGTTATTGGTGAAGAACCGTGTAGGGTTGCCGCAATCATGGTTTCAGCAAAGAAGAGTTAAGATATTTGTGGGTTTCTACTACTCCTCGCCCTGTGCTCCAAATCACTTTGGTCCGTCCCCTGAAGGGCTGGGACCGCCAAGACGATTGTTTGCTTGACTTTGATACCTGTTTTCACTCATCATGGAACGCGAGTGAAGTAGTTTGAAAACTTATTAATTTTAAAGCAAAACCATGTTGAAATCCGCGCTCAAAGGTCACTCTGAGCGCGGATTTTTTGAATTTAAGATTGAGGATGGCGGTTTTCTCCGCAACAAAGGAAATCACAACCCATTCCGCTCCGCAAACCGAATCAGTTCGGCCACGTTGCTCACGCCGAGTTTGAAGTGGATGTTTTTGCGGTGGGTTTTTACCGTGAACACGCTCAGGTTGAGCCGGTCGGCGATTTGCTCGTTAGTCAGGCCTTCGCGCACGAGGCGGATGACTTCCACCTCGCGGAAGGTCAGGTTGTGGCGGCGGGCAAATTCATCGCCGAAGGGGTCGTCGGTGGGCGGGTCGGCGGGGGCCGGGTCGTCGGGGCGGGGGGTTCCGGCCAGCACGGCCCGGATGCCTTCGAGCAGTTCGGGCATGCCCGATTCCTTCAGCAGGTAGCCGTGCAACCCGGCCTTGCGGGCTTCTTCCCGCAATTTGGGCTGGTTGTACATCGTCAGCACGACGACCGCCACCCCCGGAAACGACCGGCGGATTTCCCGCCCCAGGTCGATGCCGCTGCTGCCTTGCAGGTTGACGTCGAGCAGCACCAGCGCGGGTTGCAGGCGTTGAATCGCCGGGAGCACCTCGGGGGCCGAAAACACTTGCCCGCACACCCGGAAATCGGGGTATTCCTGGAAAAGCAGTTTCAGACCGTCGCTGAAAATCCGGTGGTCATCGACCAGCAGCACGTCAAGCGGTCGCGGGTGGGGCGTTGGGGGCTGGGGCATACGGCAGGTGAAGCACGGCGACCGTGCCCGACGGGCTGGCTTCCCGCCTGAGCGTGGCCCCGATGTACTCCGCCCGTAAACTACCCGTTTTCAGCCCAATTCCCGCGCGCTGCCCGTCGGATTTTTTTACCCGGCTGCCCAGGCCGTCGTCTTCCACCAGCAGCAACAGCTCGTCGGGGTGGTACAGCAACTGCACCGCCGCCCGCCGGGCCTGGGCGTGTTTGAGCACGTTCTGAATCAACTCCGAGCCGATGCGGTACACGCTGAGTTCCGTTTCGAGCGGGAGCGGGTGCGGGCTGCCTGACGTGATGAACGTGAAGCGGGTGGGTTCGGGCGGAATCGAACCGACCAGGTGTTGCAGCGCGCTGACGAGGCCGATGCGGGCAAATTCCGGGGGCATGAGGTTGTGCGAAATCCTGCGCAGGTCGCGGATGCTTTTCAGGACCAGCTCTTCGAGGCGAGCGAACGCCGGGTCGGCTTCCGGTTGGGCGAGGTCGCGGCGCAGGTTGACGAGCCGGAACCGCACGGCGGCGAGCGTGCCGCCCAGGTCGTCGTGCAAATCGGCGGCGACGCGCTGGCGCTCGGTTTCCTGGGTTTCGACGATGGCATCCGTAAACTTTCGCTGCAACTGATTCAGGCCGACGAAGTAGCGCTCGCGTTCGTGAAGCAGTTTGTACCCGACCCCCACGCTGAGCACGCAGACCTCGAAAAACGGCGCGAAGTAGGCGAATCGGTAGAACAGCCAGGTGGTTTCGAGGTTGAACACCACCGTCAGCGCGAACCAAATCATGCTGCTAAAAAAAGGCGCGATGGCAACCAGGTAGATGGCCACCTCGTCGTTTCCCCGGCCCCACCCCAGGAGAATCAGGGCAACGATGAGCAGCAGGCCCAGCAAATTGCCGACCGCAATCAGGCTGGCGTGGCTCCCCTGAAACGGCGTCACCCAAACGTAGCCACACACGAGCAGCCAGGCGTACAAAAACCCCCGCGTGCCTTTGGTCAGCCAGGCGGGCGCGTAGGTCGGCGTTTGCAAAAATTCGGTGGCAAAACCCAGCAGGCAGCACAGCGACAGGCCCGCGAACACGTAGTTGGCGTTTTCGTCCAGGAAGGGAATGCTGAACGGGAAAAACTGCCGGAAAAGCCCTTCCAGGCTGGCGAAAAACAGGCCGGTCGTCACCGTGTACCCGGCGTAGAGCAACAGCACCCGCCGACGCGTGAAGGCGTACAGCAACAACGAGGACAGCGACAAAAACAGGTAGATGCCCAGCACGAAGTACATGACCACGTCGTACGAGAAACCCGCCGCGTAAAAAGTTGCCTTGCTGAACAGGCCAACGGGCAGCAACACCAGGCTCTCGGCCCGGTGCACGCGGGCGTAGAGCGTCAGGCGCTGGTTGGGTTGAATCACGAACGGAAAGGCGTACATCCGGGTGGGCACCGGCTTTTCCGCGACGGGCGTGTTGCGGCTGAACCGTTCCCACCGGTGCAGGAGTCGGCCCGCCTCGTCCACCACGTAAAAACTCAGGTCGTTGACTTCGAAGAAATCAAGCCCGAACACGAGTTCCCGAGGCCGTCGGGAAACGCTTTGAATCCGGCACCGCACCCAGTGGTAGCGGTTGTCCATGCCCAGCGTCGGGATTTCCTGCGTCAGCGGCCGGAAGCCAACGGCTGCGGAGCGGGCCTCGGAAACGTCGCGCAGGGTGAGGCCGCGGTCGGGCGTGCTGAACAGGGCGAGGTAGCCCTGCATCGTGCTCCGGCTGAAGTCATCGCCGAGCCGGAGCGTCCGGTCCGCGTCCTGTCCCCGGACGAAGCCCGTCGCCAGCGCGAACGTGAGAAACAGGAGGAGCCGCCGCATCGTAGGGTGGGTTTGGGCCAAAGGTAGGGCGTCGAGCAGCCGTGTAAAATACCCCGAAGTGGGTATTGCCGCCCGATGCTGGGCGGGCTGAATTTTGGGGGCGGGAAAAATACCCTTTCAAACACGGTGAATTTCCCGTTGCCACCAGCCGCACGTCGAAGCAACCTTTGTTTCAGTCAACCAACACAACCCTCTCGCATGAAAACCCCTTTCTTCGCCCCGTTGAAAAGCATCCTTGTGATGGGCACGCTCCTCTTGCTGACCGGCTGCCCCCGAAAGGAAGACCCGGCTCCGGCTCCGGTCGCCCTGTTCGATTATTCTCCCAGCACCAACCTCGTGGCCCCCGTCACGCTCGCGTTCAAGAACTTGTCCACCAACGCCACGAGCTATTTGTGGAAGACCGAAAGCGGTCAATCCAGTACGAGTAAAGAAGTAACGTTATCCATTCCAAAAGGAGGCACTTACACCATGTCGCTAACGGCCACGGGTGAGGGTGGTTCGGATACCTATTCCGAGACCATTTACGTGGATGATCCCGTCGTCATTCCAACAACGGCTCCGGTTGCCGATTTTACCTTTTCGCCGAGTCAGAACCTGATTGCTCCGGCCCGAATCACGTTCACCAACACCTCAAAAAATGCAAGCAGCTATCGGTGGGATTTTGGTGACGGCACCACGTCGACGTCCATGAATCCGGTTAAAGACTTTTCCAAAGCGGGCGATTACTCCGTCAAGCTCACCGCCACGGATTCAAAGAACCAAACCGCTCAGAAAACAGCCACAATTTCGGTGAAAGCGGCAGCCGTTTCAGTTCAGCCACTTGCCGATTGGACGTGGTCAGCCAATAACTTAAAAGTAACCTTCACAAACCAATCGAAAAACGCGAATAGCTACAGTTGGAATTTTGGTGACGGAAAAACGTCAACCGTTGCCAATCCGGTTTACGAATACGCAAAGGCCGGGGTGTACACGGTAACCTTGACAGCCAGCGACGGAAAAACTCAGCACAAAGATTCGAAATTGGTGACGATTTCGGCGGCACCTGGTTCTGCTTGTGATTGGGCGGCATGGCAAAAACTTGTAACTGTCACAAGATGGGAACATAACTATAATTTTTGTAGTAAGACTGAGGGACAAACGTTGTTATCCATCCGCAACGACGCCAATGTAGAAATGGAGCTAATGTTTTGTATTCAAAAAGCCGACGGGAAATGGGAATCGCGTTTCAGTTCTGCAAAACCAGGAGGCATGATACTCAATAACTGGTGGGTTTGCGGTAAGGCCAAGCAGTTAAAATATTGGGTGAGACCCGCATCAAGAGGGACTGGGACTGGTTCAAACCGTTGTGATTTCCCGAGTAATTGTAACTAATTCTGCGCTCGGTGTAGTGTACTTTAACTGTGTGGCTACTTCAACCTCGGTCTTGTGGCACAGAACGAAATTTTTCACCTACCACCTTTTCGTTTTATGTTCCACAGACCGAGGCGAAGGTGTTTTCTCTCCTGCATGAAATTCTCCCAACTGCTCCTCTTCCTAAGTTTGCTGGCCCTTTCCTGCAAAAAAAGCGACCCGCAATCCGGCCAGAAGGCGCTACTTACGTTCGGCTTCACCAAAGTCGCCAACCCCAGCCTGAGCGCCGACGTGAGCGGGCTGATTTCCGGCCAGCAGGTGACGCTGATGCTCCCAGCGGGCACCAACGCCAGCGCTTTGAAAGCCACGTTCAGCAGTTCGCCCCTGTCGAGCGTGGCGGTCAATGGCGTCCGGCAGGAAAGCGGCGTGACCCCCAACGACTTCACCCGGCCCGTGGCCTACCGCGTGACCGCCGAGGATGGCACCACCGCCGACTACACCGTCACGCTGACGGTTACGAAGTCGAACGCCCGCGAACTGCTTTCGCTTCAATTTTTGAAAACGGCCAACTCCAGCCTGACCGACGACGTGACGGTGCCGTTGACGGCTTCAAAAACGAGTTACCTCGTCACCCTGCCCACCGGCGCGGCCCCGGCGGCGTTGAAAGCCACGTTCACGGCCTCGCCGGGCGCGACTGTGACGGTGAACGGCGCAGCCCAGACCAGCGGTGCGACGGTCCTGGATTTCAGCAAACCTGTGACCTACCGCGTGACCGCCGAAAACGGGGAGTTTAAGGAATACACCGTCGAAAGCAGCGTGCAGGTGGACTTGCCTACGGTTGAAAACGCGGTGAAAGCGTTCATGAGCAAGTACAACGTGCCGGGAATGTCGGTGGCGATCACGAAAGACGAGCGCCTGGTATACGCGAAGGGCTACGGGCTTGCCGACAAAGCCAGCGGCACGCCCGTCACCACCGGCAGCTTGTTCCGCATCGCCAGCGTTTCCAAACCCATCACGGCCCTTGCCGTGCTGAAACTGGTGGACGAGGGCAAGCTCAGCCTCGACCAGAAGGTGTTCGGCGCGGGGGGCATTTTGGGTACCACTTACGGCAAACAGCCCTACACGCCGCAGTTGGAGCAAATCACGGTGCGGCAGTTGCTTGACCACACCGCCGGGGGCGATGCCTGGAATCACCTCTGGAACTACCCCACCCGCATCGACCCGTTCTACCAGCCCGAGTGGCGGGGCTACACCCAGGCGCAGGTGCTGTCGGCCACGATTGACACCCGGCCCGTGACCCAAACGCCCGGCACGAAAAACGTGTATTCCAACGTCAGCAGCAATTTTGCGGGGCGCGTGGTTGAAAAAGTAGCGGGCATGAGCTACGAAAAATACGTGCAGGAGGCGCTGCTAAAACCCCTCGGCATCTCAGCGAGCACGATGCGCATCGGGGGAAGCACGCTGGCGGAGCGGTTTCCCAACGAAGTGGTCTACCACAATCCCTACGCGGGCTACGACCAGCCCTACGATTTTTCGGTGCCTCGCTTCGACGCCCACGGTGGGTGGATTACGACGGCCCCCAACCTGGCCCGGCTCTTGACCCATGCCGACGGCGCGACGGCCAAAGCCGACCTGATTTCGGCCAAATCGTGGGCAGACATGGTCACGCCGACGAAAGTAAGCATTCCGGCGGGTGGGTACGCCGGGTACGGGCTGGGCTGGTCGGCGTCCAACAACGGCACCGGCGTGGCCTACTGGCACGCGGGCGGCATGGCCGGAACGGCGTCGTACTGGCTGAAAATCGGCACGTACACGTTCACCATCCTCATCAACACCCGCTCCGCCGCCGCCGATTTTTACGGGGCCATTGACCAACTCTGTTACCAGATGACGGCCAACCTCACCCTGACGGGCTACATGAAGGGCGACCAGTTCGAGGTGTTTTACAAGTAATTCTCTCTTTCCGGAAAATAGCCCAATTCGTTACACTTTTTTACCAATCCAACTAATGAAATCTGTTTTTTCACTGGTAGCCTTGCTCGCTCTGAACACCCCGGCTTTCGCCCAATCCAACCTCGCCACCCGCGCAATCGCCAAGCCCGGCGAAACCGTGTTGGTGTGCCTGAACAGCATCAAAGCCGACAAAAAAGCGCAGTACGAGCGGTTCCTGCACGAGATTTTCTGGCCCGGCGCGGCCAAACTCAGCGCCGCCGACCAGCGCGTGTTCCGCCAGACGCGCATCCTCCACCCCACGAAGGCCGAAAAAGACGGCACCTACGCTTACTTTTTCGTCATGGACCCGTACATCAAAGGCGGTGATTACGACATTCCAAGCTTGCTCAAAAAAATGTTCGGCGATGCGAAGGCCAGGGAACACAACCAACTCTACGAAACGGCCCAAGCCCGCCCGCAATCCTGCTACTACGAAATCCAATCGAAAAATTAAATCAGAACCAGCTAGCCCCATGTCCCGTTCTACCTTCATCCTGATTGTCAGCGTGTACAGCCTGCTTGTCGTGCTGGCTGCCTTGCTCGCACCAGAAGCGTTGTTGAAAACCAACGGCGTGCCCGCAGCGGACAAGTACCACCTCGCTCTGCAACAGTTGATGGCCATGCCGATTCTGGGCCTGAGCGTCGTCGGCCTGATGATCCGCAACGCCGAGCCGTCGGTGGGACTGCGGGCGTACCTGGCCGGCAACGCCACCAACCTGATCGGATTCGTCGCCCTGACCGCGTACATTTCCATCGCCCGCGACATCCCCGTCTCGACCCCCTTCCTCGTCGACAGCCTCTGGCGGCTGGCCCTGGGCCTGGGGCTGGTGTACTACCTGGTGCGGCTGAAGCCGGTCGCTGGCGTAGCTTGAGAACTGCCAAGTCGTGCCACGTTTTGGAAACGTGGCACGACGACGTAAACTGAAAAACGGTTTGGCGAATCCGGCCCCTGGCCGGTTGGAGCTAAGCCGTTTTTTGCCATTTTGCCGGGGCTTCCTCCGATGTTTTTATGAAACACCTCTCCGGCCTGTTCATTCTCTGCCTGCTTGCTCCCATTCTGGGCCGGGGGCAGGCGAAAGTTTACGGGCAGTTCGTACCGCCGCCGGGCCAACGGCTCGAAACCAGCTGGAAATGGCAGGCCGGCGACGACCCCGCCTGGGTCAACCCCGGCCTCGACGACGGGCTCTGGGCACCCATCGACCCCTCGCAGGACATCATGGACTTGCCCCAACTCTGGCAAACCCGCGTCGGCTGGCTGCGCCTGCGGTTTACGGTGGACAGCCTCACGGCCCGCAAGGCCCTAGCCCTGCTCGTGCAGCAAAACGGCGCTTCGGAGATTTACCTCAACGGGCAGTTGATCGGGAAATTCGGTGATTTCGGCGGGAAAACCGGCCCCATCCGGGCGGCCACGCTCCCCATCGGCACGTTCGTCGGCGCGCCCGTCCGCCGCAGTGGGGAGCAGGTGCTGGCCGTGCGCTTCGCCGTGCAGCCCGGTTTGCCCTATTTTCAGTTCGTCCTCCAGCGCAACGTGGCCCTGACGATGCTGCTGACCGAGGTCAACACCATCAATGACTTTCGCCGGGCCGAACTCCGCCTGCAATTCGACTACTTCAAGTTCGGGCTGTTTTTCCTGCTGGCCGTTCTCCACCTGGCCCTGTGGAGCTTCGGCACGGCGCGGCGCGCCAACGGGTATTTTTTCGGCTATGCCCTCAGCACGGCCCTCAGTTCGTTGCTGCTGGGGCTGGTGTTTTTCCACGTCCGCGACACGGCCACCTGGCTGGGCATGCTGCTGGCGGTTTCGGTACTCTACGTGGCCCTGGGGGCGTTTCTGCTGACGGCCATCTACACCATCTTCAACCGCCGCAAGGGCGTGGTGTACTGGGGCCTGCTGGCCTACGGGGTAGCGGGGCTGGTGCTTTTGGTCGTCCGCTACCACGGTAGCTACAACCTCGGCATCACGCCGTACGGCTTCTTGATGCTGCTGGAAGTCGTCCGCGTCACCATCCTGAGCACCCGCCAGAAGTTGCGCGGCGCGGCCATCATCGCCGGGGGGTGTCTGGCTTTCGGGATTTGCTACACGGTGTGGGCGGCCGTCATCCTGGGCTACCTTCCCCAAGGCCCGGCCCAGATTTTCCTGCACCTGGCCTACAACCTCGCCTTCATCAGCCTGCCGGTGGCCATTTCCATCTACCTCGCCCTGGGGGCGGCGTTCGACAGCCGCGCTCTGGCCCAGAAACTGCGGGAGGTCGAACAGCTTTCAACGGAAAAACAGCAGATTCTGGCGACGCAAAACGAAACCCTCGAAAGGCAGGTCAGCGAGCGCACCGCCGAACTCCAGCAATCGCTGTCCGACCTGAAAGCCACCCAGGCCCAACTGATTCAGAAGGAAAAAATGGCGAGTTTAGGCGAGTTGACGGCGGGCATCGCCCACGAAATACAGAACCCGCTGAATTTCGTCAACAACTTCTCTGAAGTCAGCGTCGAATTGGTTGGGGAAATCAAGGAGGAAAGGCAAAAGACGAACGAAAGGGACGAAGGACTGGTCGATGAACTGCTCGGCGAGTTGGGCCAGAACCTTCAGAAAATCACCCACCACGGCCAGCGGGCCGCCGCCATCGTGCGCGGGATGCTCGAACACAGCCGGGCTTCGGCGGGCGAAAGGCGACCCACCGACCTCAACCTTCTGGCCGGGGAGTACCTCAAACTGGCCCTCCACGGGGCGCGGGTGAAAAACCCCGCCTTCGAGTGCGCCGTGGAAACGGCCTTCGACCCCACACTGCCGAAGGTGCCCGCCGAGCCGGGCGAACTGGGCCGGGTGCTGCTCAACCTGTTGGGCAACGCCTTCGATGCCGTGGCCGAGCGGCAGGCCCGAAACCCAACCGGCTACCAGCCCACGGTGCGCCTGACCACCCGGCGGGCGGAGGGCGGCGTGGAAATCCGCGTGGCCGACAACGGCGTCGGCATTCCCGAAAGCGTGCTGCCGAAGCTTTTCCAGCCGTTTTTCACCACAAAACCCACCGGGCAGGGTACCGGCCTGGGCCTGTCGCTGGCCTACGACATTGTCACCCACCGGCACGGAGGCAGGCTCACCGTCGAGAGCCAGCCGGGGCAGGGGGCGGCGTTCGTCGTGTGGCTGTCGGCTACCAGGTAGAGCCTGTTTGAGCGAGTGAAACGCCGGGGCTGGAAATGAACTCAAACAACTTCTCAGCCGTGAGTTGCCGGGATCCCTCACGCCCCCCGCACCGACGACCCCCGTACAATCAGTTCCGTTTTCAGTACTTCCGTCCTCGCCTCAAAATCATCCCCAGCGCCCAACTGCTCCAGCAGCAGCCGCGCCGCCGTGCGGCCCAGGTCGGGCAGGGGCTGGGCCACCGTCGTCAGGCCCGGCTCGATGATGGCCGAGATGGGGTCGTTCGAGAAGCCCACCACGGCCAGGTCGTCGGGGATGCGCACGCCCCGGCCTTTGGCCACGAGCATCACCTGGATGGCCGTCGGGTCGTTGACGGCGAAAATCGCGTCGGGGGGTTGGGGCAGGTTGAGCAGGTGCTGGGCGTAAATCCGGGCTTTTTCGTCGGTCAAATCGTAGGAAATCAACAGTTCCGGGTCGGCGGGCAGGCCGTGTTTGGCCAGCGCGTCGAGGTACCCCTGCTGCCGCTGTCGGCTCACCAGCAGCGCGGGCGGCCCGGCCAGGTGCGCGATGCGCCGGTAGCCCTGAGCGATGAGGTGCTCCACGGCCCCGAAGGCCCCGGCGTAGTCGTCGACCACCACGCGGGGGGTATCGAGGTCGGGGCAGATGCGGTTGAAAAACACCAGCGGCACCCCCTTGCGCACCAGCGCCCGCAGGTGCTCCACGTTGTTGGTCTGGGCCGTGACTGATACCAGCAGGCCGTCCACCCGGCTGGCCATCAGCGCCTTCACGTTGGCCACTTCGGTTTCGTAGCTCTCCGCCGACTGGCAAATCATCAGGTTGTACCCCGCCCGCTGGAGCACCTCCTGCGCCCCGACGATGACGTTCGGGAAAAAGTAATGGTAAAACTCCGGCACCACCATGCCGACGATGTTGCTCCGGCTTTTCACCAGCCCGTAGGCCATGAGGTTGGGCTGGTAGTCGAGGTTCTGGGCCAGGTCGAGCACGGCCTTGCGGGTGCCGGGGTGGATGTCGGGCTGGTCGCGGAGGGCACGGGAAACCGTGGATTTGGAAATGCCCAGTTCGCGGGCCAGATCGACGATGGTGGTCTGGTGGCGCGGAGCGGTTTTGGGCTTCGCTTGAGTCGCACCGAGCGTGAAGTGCGCCCGGCAGGTTTTGCAGAAATACCGCTGCAAGCCGCGCACGATGCCGGCTTTCTGCACGCCATCGACGCCTTCGCAGGTGGGGCATTTGATCATGAGAAACGAAAAAGAAAGTTAGAAACCTTCCCCCACCGCGTCATTGCTTCACTCCGGTGTCAAAAACGAGTGAAATGAGTTTTTGACACCGGAGTGAAGCAATCTCCCGTCGGAGACCAAAATAGTTTTCGCCAAGCCCCATTCCGCCCAACCGTTCTTCCCGAAAGCTATCCTGCTACCGAAGGGGGATTGCTTCGCTCCGGTGAAAAAATGTCGTTTCCCTTCATTTTTTCACCTCCGCTCGCAATGACGCGGTGGGGAGAGATTTTTTAATTTTTCTAATAAACCCTCTTCAAAATTACCCCCACCGCCTTCGCACTGCTTTCCGTAAAATTACCGGCGCAAGCTACCCATTTTTCCTGAAAACTACCTACCGGCAACATTTCCGGGAACATTCCCGGTAGTTTTCGCGCCCTTTTTTTCACTTAACCCATTGATTTTGGTAAAATCCGGGGTAGGTTCAATCAAAAGCCGCCATAACGCTTGCCAACCCCTTTCTCACCATTTTTCCCTCGTTTTTGAATTTATCGAAGAAAGCCAACCTCCAACCTACATGAAAAAACTCCTACGAATCGCGAGTCTGTGCGGGGTGCTCTGGGGCCTGGGCCTCCCGGCTCTGCACGCCCAGGACCGCACCGTGCGCGGACGCGTCACCAACGAAGCCGCCGAACCCCAGCCAGGCGTCAACGTGGCGCTCAAGGGCACCTCGCGCGGCACCACCACCGACGCCCAGGGCCAGTACAGCCTCGCCGTGCCCTCGGGCGCGGCCACGCTCACCTTCTCGTCGGTGGGCTACGCCACCCAGGACGTGGCCGTGGGCAACCGCACCACCCTCGACGTGACGCTCCAGACGAGCGACCGCAGCCTCGACGAGGTGGTGGTGGTGGGCTACGGCACCCAGCGGAAGATCGAGACCACCGGCTCGATTGCCTCGGTGAAAGCCGACGAACTGCTTCAGTTGCCCGTCGCCAACGTCACGCAGGGCATTCAGGCGCGGGTGGCGGGGGTACAAATCACCCAGAACTCGGCGGCCCCTGGCGGCAGCGCCTCCGTGCGGATTCGGGGCACCAACTCCATCAATGGCACCTCTGAGCCGCTGTACGTCATCGACGGGATTCAAATCAGCGTGGGGCTGGACGGCAACTCCAACAACCTGAACCCGCTGTCGCAAATCAACCCCAATGACATTGAAAGCGTCGAAATCCTGAAAGACGCCTCGGCCACCGCGATTTACGGGGCGCGGGCGGCCAACGGCGTGGTGCTCATCACCACCAAGCGCGGCAAGGCGGGCACCTCGCGGGTGAGCTACGACGGCTACTACGGCACCCAGCGCGTGAACCGCACGCTCGACGTGCTGACCGCGCCGCAGTTTGCGGCGTTGGAAAACGAAATCTTTAAATCGGCGATTTTCACCAACCCCGAAAGCCTCCCGGTGGGCACGAACTGGCAGGAGGAAATCTTCCGCACGGCCCCGATTCAGAACCACCAACTCACCGTCACGGGTGGTTCGGAGAAAACCCAGGTGGCCCTCTCGCTCAACTACTTCGATCAGCAGGGCATCCTGCTCAACTCGAGCTTCAAGCGGTACTCGCTCCGGGCCAACGTCGACCACCGCGCCACGGCCTGGCTCAAGGTGGGCACGAGCCTGCTGCTGACCAACGGCGTCAACAACCGCACCCCGACGGCCAACACGAGCATCGACGGTCCCGCCGTGACGGCCAGCATCCTGGGCGCGGCCCTGGCGGCTCCGCCCACGCTGGTGCCCTACCGCGAAGACGGCAGCGTGTGGCCCTTCGGCGACCAGTTCAACGGCCGCTACCGCGAAGCCTCGAACCCCATCGGGCTGGCGAAAATCCTCGACCGCAGCACGACCAACAACCTGCTCGGCAACCTGTATTTCGATTTCACGCTGGCGAAGGGCCTCAGTTACCGGGCCTCGTTCAACGTCACGCAGGGCAACACGCTGGGGGATTTCTACTCGCCCAAGTCCATTGCCAACACCGCCGACCAGGGCGTAGCCGGGTCGGCGGCGAAAAATAATTTTTACAACCGCAGCCTCCTGCACGAAAGTATCCTGACCTACGCCACCACGTTCGGCGAGGGGCATTCGCTCAAATTCACGGGCGTGTTTGCCTCGCTCAAAAACGAAGGCAGCAGCAACAGCATTTCGGCCACGCAGTTTCCCAACGACGCCACGCTGAACGAAGCCATCGCGCTGGGCGTCAACCGCAACATCAGCAGTGGCCGGTCGGAGAGCCGCCTCGACTCGTACCTGGGGCGAGTCAACTACGGTTACCGCGACAAGTATTTCCTCGACCTCACGGCCCGCTACGACGGGGCCAGTCAGTTCGGGGCCAACAACAAGTACGGGTTTTTCCCGGCGGTGTCGGCGGCCTGGCGGCTCATCGAAGAGCCGTTTCTGAAGGGAGTGGCCTGGATGTCGGACCTGAAACTGCGCGGCAGTTACGGCCTGACGGGCAACGCCGGGGCCATCGGGCCGTACCAGTCGCTGGCGCTGGTGGGGTCGAGTTTCGGCACGCTGTACTACTTCAACCACGCCCCCGTGGCCGGCATCGCGCCGACGGGGATTCCCAACTCCGACTTGCAGTGGGAGCGCTCGACCCAGGCCAACGTCGGGCTGGACTTCGGGCTGTTCAACAACCGGTTCAGCGCGGTCATCGACGTGTACAGCAAGCGCACCGACAACCTGCTGTTCGTGCGGCAGTTGCCGCCTTCGTCGGGGTACACGACCATCACGGGCAACTTCGCCAAAATTCAGAACCGGGGCATCGAACTGGCCGTCAATGGCCGGGTGCTCGACGGCGCAGTGAAACTCGACGTTTCGGCCAATGCCACCATCAACCGGAACAAGCTCCTGGGGCTGAACGATTTGCTCCAGAATTTCAACGTCAACAACTACGGCGTTTTGCAGGTCGGCCAGCCCATTGGCGTTTTCAAAACCTACGTCTTCGACGGCATCTACCAGTCGGGCGAAACGGTGCTCGACGGTGCGGGCAGCGCGGTGGGTCGCCCCAAAGTGCGCGACCTCAATGGCGACAACCGGATTTCGGTGGCCGACCAGACCATCACCGGCGACCCCAACCCGAAGTTCATCTACGGCTTCTCGACCAACGTGTCGTACAAAAACTTCGACTTCAGCGCCTTTTTTGCCGGGGTTCAGGGCAATAAAATTTACAACCTCATCCGGTACACGCTCGAAAACCCGCTCGGGGGGCGTAATCTGCTGGCGGTCATGGCCGACCGGTGGACGCCCACCAACCCCAACAATTACTACGCGGGGGTGTTGCAGGGCGGGCGTTTGCCCATTTCCGACCAGTTTCTGGAAGACGGCTCGTTCCTGCGCTGCAAAAACCTGACGCTGGGCTACCGGTTGCCCACGCTGAAATTCATCCAGTCGGCGCGGGTGTACGTGAGCACCAACAACCCGTTCACGTTCACGAAGTACCGAGGCTTCGACCCGGAGGTGAATTCCTTCGGCAATTCCAACACGCTCATCGGCATCGACAACCTCGTGTACCCCGTGGCCAAGTCGTATTTGGTGGGGGTGCAGGTGGCGTTTTGAAAAAAGAATGTTCAATGCTCAATGCTCAATGTTCAATTTTCAACGCTTTGAATTTTAAATAATTGAGTGTTGAAAATTGAGCATTGAACATTGAAAATTCTCCTGCCTTTCCAAATGAAAAAATACATCCTTCCCCTCGCCGCCCTGCTTAGTTTGGGGGGTTGCTCCAAACTGGAGGAAACGCCCTACTCGTCCATTTTCACGGACAATTTTTACAAAACCGCCGGCGACGCCGAAGGGGCCATCGCGGCGGTGTACGGTGCCCTGGCCACGATGTACGCCGGTCCCGGCCCGCTGATGTTCGGCGATTTTTGCGCCGACCAGGTGTACCCCCGGCCGGTGGTGGCCCGCGACGTGTTCACGCTGTTTACCTACGACGCGGCCTACTCGGCCATCGTGAGTTTCAACCGGGCCAACGAGTCGCCCATCACGGTCTGGAACACGGGATACGACGGCATCGTGAAAGCCAACTGGGTGCTCGGCAAAGTGCCCCAAATCCCGATGGACACCAAGCGCCGCGAGGAAATCCTGGGCGAGGCGTACTTCATGCGGGCGTATTTTCACTGGATGCTGACGAAAAACTTCCGCGACGTCGTCATTAAAACCAACACCAGCAAGTCGCTCGACGAAGCCAACCAGGGCCTCAGGCCCAAAGCCGAGGTGTACCAGCAGATTTTCAGCGACCTCGACGAAGCCGCCAAGCGCCTGCCCTCGTACTCGGCCAACCTCGTGAAAGGCCGGGCCTCGAAGGAAGCCGCCCTGGGCCTCCACGCCAAAGCCGCGCTCTACAACGAAAACTGGACCCTCGCGCTGCAAAAAGCCCAGGAAGTCATCGCCTCGGGCCGTCACAGCCTCATGCCCGACGTGCGCGACGTGTTCACCGCCTCGAAGGAAGACGCCGCCCGCATCGAAACGATGTTCGCCTTCGAAGCCGAAGCCGTCGCTCCCGCCCGCACCTCGCAAATCATGGGCCTGTACGGCCCTCCCGGCAGCAACGGTGCCGAATACGGCCCGACCACGTTCGGCTCCATTTTCGTGTACCCGACCTTCTACGATTCCTTCGACCCGGCCGACAAGCGCCGGGCGCTGATGGAAACCTCCTACCTGAACCGCGCGGGAGTTCGCGTGCCCCAGCAGAGCATCACGCCGATTACGCCCAAGGGAATTTTGGTTCGGAAATACCAGGACCCCACGGGCATCGGCGCTTCGCACAACATCAACATCCCGCTGCTGCGCTACGCCGACGTGTTGCTCATCGCCGCCGAAGCCGAAGCCCGGCAAAACGGCGCAACCCCCGTGGCCTACGGCTACATCAACCAGGTGCGCACCCGCGCGGGCCTGCCCAACCTGCGGAGTGGCCTGAGCAAGGACGATTTCATCGCCGCCGTCTTGCAGGAACGCAGTTGGGAACTGTTCTCCGAAGGCGACCGCTGGTACGACCTCACCCGCACGAACACGTTCATGCAGGTCGTGCCGAAGGCCGTCAACGACGTATTCCCGACCCGCACGCCCCAGGCCAAGCACCGGTACTTCCCGATTCCGCAGGACGAAATCAACGCCAACCCGCTCGTGAAGCAAAGCCCGGAGTGGCAGCAGTGAGTGGGGGGATGAGGGATGAAATTCAAGATGCTGGATGCTGGATGATGTTAGCCAACATCTTGAATTTCATCCAACATCTTGCCTTTCATCCATCATCAAACATAGGTTTAGTTTTTGGAAACGACCTCCCCGCCGTTAGGAGGCCGTTTTTTGTAACGCCATGACCCGATTCACCGCCTTTTTCCTCCTCCTCATCGCCGCAGCCCCTACGCTCCGCGCCCAGTCCCGCGTCACGCTCGCCAACGACCGCGTCCGGCTCGTCTGGCAAAAAACGGCGACAGGCTTTCGCCTCGCCGAGGTGGCCGGGCGGAAGGGCCGCGTCTGGGTGAAACTCCCAAATCCGTCGGGCGAGCAGACGCTGCTTTTTTCATCGGAAAAACCCTCCACCGAACCCGCCGAAACCTTCAAAACCCGCACGGGCGTGGATTTTCCGGAAGAGGCTTACAAGTACCAGCGCGAGCAGTGGAGGGAGAGCGTCACCGCCGTGGCGCTGAACCGGGCGGGCGAGGCAGCGTATTTTTTTCCGAAAAACGTGCAGGTACTCGGAAAAAACCACCTGCGGTTCCAGTCCGAAACGCCCTGGGCCACGGTGGCGACGGAGTGGCGGTTTAACGAGAAATTTCCGAATGACGTGCTCGTCAGCCAGACGCTGACGCCGAAAACCGCCGGGTATTTTTCGCTCGCCACGCCCACGCTCGCCCCCGTGGCACCCGCCCAACTGGCCTGGGCCACGGTGCCGGGGTACTTCCAGGGCAACCAACTGGCCGAAAATTTCGCCGGAGCTTACGCCTACGGCCACGGCGTACCCGACCTGCCGGTGGTGTACCGCGAACGCTGCGCCTCCACGCTCAGTCCGCTGATGAGCACGAAATCGGGGCTGACGCTGGCCGTGATTCCCGAACCCGGCCTCGCCCGCGACCCCTGGGCGGCGGACAAAATCACCCAGACCGACTGGCACCTCGGCCTTTCGCACAAAAACCGAAAAAATGAACTTGCCCCGACGCTATACTACCCCGTGCTGGGCGAGCCGAAATCGAACTTGGCTGCGGGCGAAACCGTGCGCACGACGTTTCGCTACCACCTCACCGACGGCGACTGGTTCGCGGCGGTGAAACACGCCGCCTACGACGTGTACCGGTTCCGCGAGGGGCTGGCCCTGCGCCAAAGCCGGCAATCGCTCAGCAACCGCGTCGAGCGGATGCACCATTACCTCACCGACCCGGTCACGTCGCTCTGGAACGTCGAAGAATTCGGGGGGCTGAAAATCGGCGGGCAGTCGTACCTCGGCGGGGTGGTCGGCTCCAACCGCGACGCCATGAAAAACGCCGATTACGGGGCCATGTGGTACCTGGCCACCGCCACCGGCGACCCGCTTCTGACGAAAAACGTGTTGCCCTACGCGCTCAATTTCAAGCTGGCCCAGCAGGAAACCACGCCCGGCTTTTTCGCGGGCGCGGCCGTGGGGCAGTACTACCTGGCCAAGTCGAAAAAATTCGTGGAGGAGTGGGGCGAGGTGGTTGAACCCATCGCCCTGACCTACTACACGATGCTCGACGACGGCAACGTGCTGCTTTTCGAGCCGAAAAACGAGGAATTGAAGAGCCGCCTCCGCCTCGGGGCCGAGCGCCTGCTGGCCTGGCAGAAACCCGACGGCAGTTGGGCCGTGGCCTACGACCGGAAAGCGCAGCAGGAGCTATTCAAAGACATTCCCGACCTGCGCCCCACGTTCTACGGCCTGCTCGTGGCCTACCGGATTCTGGGCGACGACAAGTACCTCGCCGCCGCCCGCCGGGGTGCGGATTGGCTCGTCAAAAATGCCGTCGAAACCGGCTCCTACCTCGGCGTGTGCGGCGACGCCCGCTACGCCCCCGACTTCGCCACCGGCCAGACCGCCCAGGCCCTGCTCGACCTCTACGACCTGACGAAAGACCCCCGCTACCGCGACGCGGCCATTGCCGCCGCGAAGGTGTACACCACCTCGATTTACACGCACCCGATTCCGGGTACCACGAAAAAAACCGTCAACGGCACCCCGCGCGAGGATTGGGAAATCGCCCAGGCGGGCCTCAGCTTTGAGCACGGGGGCATTTTTGGCTCGGCCACCCGCCACGGTCCGATTCAACTGGCCTCCCACGCCGGGCTGTTCGTGCGGATGGCCGGACTGACGGGCGACCCGTTTTTCGCCGACCTCGCCCGCGCCGCCGCGATTGGACGCGATGCGTTCGTGGATTCCAAAACCAGCGTGGCTTCCTACTACTGGAACGCCATGAACCGGGGCGCCGGGCCGTACCCGCACCACGCCTGGTGGCAGGTGGGCTGGATTACCGACTACCTGCTGGCCGAGGCGGAAGGGCGCTCGGGCGGGAAAATCGCTTTTCCCCGTGGGTTCGTCACGCCCAAAGTGGGGCCACACCAGAGCGCGGGTTTCGCGCCGGGGACCATATTCGGCGAAAAAGCCAACCTGCTCGTGCGCGAGGGGCTGGTGGTGCCCAGCGACCCGAACGTGGACTACGTGCTGGCGCAGTCGGCGGACGGGAAGCGGCTGTTCGTGGTGCTGCTCAACAACCGGGCGCAGGCCAGTCGGGTTAAGCTGGTGCTGAACCCCGGTGAACTGGGCAAAACCACGACGGGCGTTCGGCGCTTGTCGGACAATCGCGCCCTCGAAACCCGGGAACTTGACCTGCCCGCGTTCGGGTGGGAAGTGGTGGCCGTGGACTGGCGCTGAAAACGGCCCTGGGGCAAAATCTTGATTTCTCAACATGTCGCAAAGCCGACGTTATTTCCTTGAAACCAGCCTTTCGCTGTTGTTGGGTACGGCTCTGACTGGCCGGGCTGGCGCGAGTACCGGCGACGACCTCGACCTCCACGGCCTCATGCGCCCCGTCGAGGACCGCTCCGTGCTCCGCGACCCGGACTGGTTCATCTGGGGCGGGGGCATCGTGCGCACCGCCGACGGCGTGTGCCACGGATTTTTTGCCCGTTGGCCGAAAAAACAGGGCTTCAACGCCTGGGTGACGCATTCGGAAATCTTCCACGCCACCAGCCCCGACCCGATCGGGCCGTACACCGTTCACGGCCCGGTGTTCGGGCGACGACCCGGTTTCTGGGACGCCGACAATTTGCACAACCCGCTGATTCAGGAATTTGACGGAAAATATTACCTGTACTACTCCGGCAACTTCGGCCCCCGCGACGGCACGAAGGCCGGTTGGTGGATTCACCGGAACAACCAACGGGCGGGCGTGGCCGTGGCCGATCACCCCGCCGGGCCGTGGCGGCGGTTCGACCGTCCGCTCATCGAACCTACCCCCGGCGGCACCGACCACCTGCTGACCAACTCGCCCACCGTGGCCCGGCGGAAGGACGGCAAGTACGTGCTGATTTACAAAGGCGTGTCCGACGGCCCGATGCCCTTCGGCGGCAAGGTGCGGATGCACGTTGCGCTGGGCGATACGCCCATTGGCCCCTTCGTGAAGCAGCCCGGCACGGTGTTCGGTCACGAAACGTTGCAATTCCCGACCGACGACAATTTCATCTGGGGGCAGCGGGCCGCGAACGGCGCCGGGCGGCTCTACGCCATCGTGAAGGATTACCGGGGCGTGTACTCGCAACAAGCCCGCCCCGGTTCTTCCGAAAAAGAATCGCTCGTGTTGTTCACTTCAATCGACGGCCTGGATTGGAAACTGGCGACCCACCCGTTCGTGAGCGATTTTCGCCTCCGTTGGGCCGACGGGCGCGTCAGCGAGCGCCTGGGCGGCACTCCGCTGCACCGCCTCGACCAGCCCCAGGTCTGGCTCGAAAACGGCACACCCTCCGTGCTCTTCCTGGCCGTGAAAGCCAAAGACGACACCGACGATTCCGACCTGTCGTACAACGTCCAGATTTCGCTCAAACCCTGACGGTTAAACCCTGAACTCTAAACTCTGAACATTGAACTCCCTCATCGACACCACCGTCATTTTCATTTTCTCGGCCTTCGTGCTGGGCATCGGGTTGTTGTTTGCCCGCACGGGCCGCAACCTGAAGTCGTTTTTCGCGGGGGGCGAAGCCGTGCCCTGGTTCATCGGGGGGCTGTCGTTGTTCATGTCGTTTTTCTCGGCGGGGACCTTCGTGGCCTGGGGCAGCATCGCCTACCAGCACGGCTGGGTGGCCATCACGATTCAGTGGACGATGTGCATCGGGGCGCTCGTGACGGGCCTGCTGCTGGCCCCGCGCTGGAAGGCCACCGGCAACCTCACCGCTGCCGAGTTCATCCGCGACCGCCTCGGCGAACGCGTCCAGAAGCTCTACATTTTCATTTTCACGCTCGTTTCGATTTTCATCAAAGGCTCCGTGCTGTACCCGGTGGCCAAGCTCGTGAGCGTGTCGCTGGGCTTCCCGCTGGTTGGCTCCACCGTCGTGTTGGGGCTGTTCATGATTGCTTATACCGCCGTGGGCGGGCTGTGGGCGGTGATGGTGACCGACATCCTGCAATTTGTGATTCTTTCGGCGGCGGTGTTCATTCTGCTACCGCTGTCGCTGCAAAAAGCGGGGGGCTGGCAGACCTTCACCCAGCGCGTGCCCGACGACTTTTTCAACCTCCTCCACGGGGAGTACACGTTGGGGTTCGTCGTAGCCTTCACGCTGTACCACGTCGCGTACATCGGCGGCAACTGGACCTTCGTGCAGCGCTACACCTCGGTCGATTCCCCGAAATCAGCGCGAAAAGTGGCGTTTCTGTTCGCGGGCCTGTACCTGATTGCGCCCATCCTCTGGATGCTGCCGCCCATGCTGTACCGCAGCCTCAACCCCGGCCTGGCGGGCCTCGACACCGAAAACGCCTACCTCAACATCTGCCGCCTGGTGCTGCCCCCTGGCCTGCTCGGCCTGATGCTCACGGGCATGTACTTCTCGACCTCGGCCTCGGCCAACACGGCGCTCAACGTGGTCTCGGCGGTATTCACCAACGACATTTACAAAGGGTTCATAAACCCAACTGCGGCGGACAACCAACTGATTCGCGTGGCCCGGCTCTCATCCTGGGCGTTTGGGCTGGGGATGATTGGCATCGCGCTGCTGGTGCCGGCGGCGGGGGGCATCGTCAACGTCGTGCTGAGCATTTCGGCCATTTCGGGCGGGCCGCTGCTCCTGCCGCCGCTGTGGGCTTTGTTCTCGAAGCGACTGGACGGGCGGACGACCTTTTTCATCACGCTCATCAGCTTGACGGTCAATTTGTTTTTCAAAGTGCTGTCGCCTGCGCTGCTCGATTTCGGCCTGAGCCGGGGAGCCGAAAACCTCGTGGGCGTGGGCCTGCCGCTGTTGCTGCTGGCGGGCTACGAATTCTACGCCGGTTCCCGCCAGAAAACCGCCGCCGGGTACCCGGCGTACCTGGCCCAAAAAACGGCCCGGCAGCAGCGGCGGCTGGCCGAAGGCGAGGAAGAATCGCTTGAAATCCAACGTCAAAACCGCTTCGGGCTGCGGGTCATCGCCGGTTCGCTGGTGTTCGTGGCGGTGATGCTGGCCGGGCTGAGTGCCCTGGCCACGTCGGGGCGGGGCGTCACCGCCGCTCTCGCTGCGGTGGTGCTGGCGGGGGCATGGATTCCGTGGCGGGCAGCGGGGCGAATTCGTTTGACCAAAAACCAGCGGCTAAAGCCCGTCAGCTTTAGCTGACGGGCCGCGGGCGGACAGGCAAGCAGGGTAGAATCACATTTATGAAAAAGTCACTTTTTATTTTGCTTTTCACGACGCGGATTGCGTTCGCCCAGACCTCCCTCAACGGCACCTGGGCCTTCCGCACCGACCCGAACGGCGTCGGCGAACAGCGCGGTTGGTTTCAACCCGGCCTGAACGCCGCCGAGTGGGATTCGTTGCCCGTGCCCGGCAACTGGGACTTGCGCAACGAGTACGCCCACTACGTCGGGCGGGGCTGGTACCGCCGTACGTTCGCCACGCCCGCCGAAGCGCGGGGCAACATCACCCGGTTGGTGTTCGAAGCGGTGTACCACGACTGCACGGTCTGGCTGAACGGGCAAAAATTGGGCGAAAACCACAGCGGCTTCCTGCCGTTTGAATTTAACATTTCGGAGAAACTAAACCCGAACGGTCCGAACACCCTCGTCGTCTGTGCCGACAACACGCTCACGCGGGGGGCCATCTGGAACTGGGGCGGCATCCGGCGGCCCGTCACGCTCGAAGTGACCGGCCCCGTCCGCGTCGTGCGGCAGCACGTCACGCCGACGGTCAACCTCGCGGCGGGCACGGCGGCGGTGGCCGTGCGGGTGTTTCTGCAAAATCACACAGCGCAACCGGCCACGGCGAAGGGCGAAGTGGTGCTTTCGGGCAAAAACGGCGTACGGAAAATAGTGCCATTTTCTGCCAACCTGCCCGCCAATTCCACCCAGAGCGTGCTGGTGAAAACGAATTTTTCAAAAACGGAAACCCACCTCTGGCACTTCGACGACCCGTTTCTCTACGAATCGACGGTCACGATGTCGGGAGGGAATCCGCCGGTGAAAAACCGCTTCGGCCTCCGCAAAATCGAGGTCGACAACCAGGCCCTCACCTTCAAACTCAACGGCGAAGCCATCCGCCCGATGGGCTTCAACCTCGTGCCCGACGACCGCACCACCGGCAACACCCTGCCCACCTGGCGCATCCGGGAAGACATCGATTTGCTCAAAAACCTCGGCTGCCAACTCACCCGCCTCTCGCACCTCTGCCTGCCCGAGGAGGTGCTCGACTACCTCGACGAGCGGGGCATCATGGTCATTTCCGAAATTCCGCTCTGGGGTTTCGACCGCTTCGCCGATCCGAAGAGCGAACTGGCGCGGGATTGGATGACGCGCCTCGTCACCAACCAGTACAACCACCCCAGCGTGGTGTGCTGGAGCGTAGGCAACGAAATCGGCGACTACCCGACCACCAACGACTACGTCCGGCGGGCCATCGCTCACACCCGCACGCTCGACAGCACACGGCTCGTGTCGGCGGTCACGCACACGGCCCAGCGCCCCGGCGATTTCATCCAGTTCACCGACCTGGGCCTCATCAACAAGTACGGCAAAAACCTCGGCCCGGTCACCGACCTGCAACACCGGCTCTACCCCGACAAGGTGCTGTTTTACACCGAGTACGGCAACGGACAACTGACCGAACACCTGGGTGCCACCTTCGACGCCCGCCCGTTTTTCGATTCGCTGCGGGGTCGTCCGTACCTCATCGGCGGCTCGCTCTGGACGTTCAACGACTACCGCAGCCGGTTTTTTGGCACGAAAGAAATTTCGGAAAACCGCCCCTGGGGCGTGGTGGATGTGTACCGGCGGAAAAAACGCGTCCATCGGCAGGTCCGGAACGAGCACAACCCGCTGCGGGAATTGGCGGTGAACCTCAGCTCGCCGACGATGGCTGCCGTCCGGCTCGTGCCGCGTGGGGTGCTCGATTTGCCCGCTTTTCCGCTGCACGGCTACCGGCTGGCCTGGAAACGCACGAATGCCGACGGGAAAATCCGCCAGGGGGGAATCCTGGAGTTGCCGACCCTCCGACCCGGCGACCCGGCTCAGCATCGCCCGTTGACCTGGCAGGCCGACGACGCGGCGGCCCTGACTGTCGAACTCCTCGCCCCCACGGGCGACGTGCTGGCCGACACGACGGTGTTTTTGCAAAAACCTGCTTCGCCAAAAATCACCTACGCGCTGGGCGGGCGGGCCAATTTCAACGGCGGTACGGGGGGCGTGCTGCGGGTGCAGTTTGGGCACGTGCCCGGTGCCACGGCGTACTCGGTGCGCTACGGCGAAACGGGGCTGACGCAGCAAACGCCGCCCACGCTGGCGGATTTCGTGGACATTCCGAAACTAACACTTGGCAAGACCTACCAGGTGGCCGTGGTGGCGATGAACGGAGCAGGGGAAAGCGTTTCGGAAACCCGCGCGGTGCCCGTCGAAGTGCTGCATTTTACCCCGCCCGTCGTGCAGCACGTCGAACCGGTGGACGGCGGCTTTTTTCTCGGCTACGCCAGTGAAGCCGATGATTACCTTTACCGGGTGCAGGTGACGGAGAAATCCGGCGAGTACGTCAACGCCCGCGTCGTTGAAACGATGAATCCCGGCACCCTCCAGGTGACGGGCCTGACCAACGGCAAGCCCCATTTTTTCCGGTTCCAGCGCGTGAAAGACAATTTCGCCGACAGCCAGTGGTCGGAGGAACGCAGCGTCACGCCCGACGGCGGACAACGGCCCCCGGCGCCCGCGCTGAACGGCGTGCTGCGGCAAGGCCGAACCGCGCTGGTCGATTTCACGCCGGTGCCCAAAGCCACGGGCTACGCGCTCGAATACCGGCCGCTTGGCCCGCAACCGGGGGCCTGGCAAACCGCCTCCGTCGAAACGGCGCGGGTGGGCCGCTTTTTTCTTCAAAACCTCGACCCCAAACGTCGCTACGAGTACCGACTGGCCGCGCGCAACGCGGCGGGCACTTCCGAATTTTCGTCCCCAGTAACCGAATTGACTCATGCTGAAAGCCGAAGCCGCCGCTAACCGCACCCCGCATACCGTCCGACTCAACGCCGACCTCGTCGTGGTGGGCGGGGGGCTGTCGGGCACCTGCTGCGCCATCACCGCCGCACGGGCGGGGGTGCGGGTGGTGCTCGTCACCGACCGGCCCGTGCTGGGGGGCAACGCCTCCAGCGAAGTGCGGCTGTGGGTGCTGGGCGCCACCTCGCACCTGGGCAACAACAACCGCTGGGCGCGGGAAGGCGGGGTCATTGACGAACTGCTGGTGGAAAACATGCACCGCAACCCCGACTCGAACCCGCTGATTTTCGATTCGATTTTGCTCGAAAAAGTCGTGGACGAGCCGAACATCACGCTGCTGCTGAACACGGCGGTGTTTGAAGTGGAAAAAAACAACGGCGAAACAGTGCGGTCAGTTACCGGCTTTTGTTCCCAAAACTCCACCCGTTACGAGCTTTCTGCCCCGCTGTTCTGCGACGCCTCCGGCGACGGCATCGTGGGGTTCCTCGCGGGCGCGGCCTTCCGGATGGGCGCGGAATCGGCGGAGGAATTCGGCGAAAAATTCGCCCCAACTCAGGAATACGGCGAATTGCTCGGCCACTCGCTGTACTTCTACACGAAAGACGTGGGCCGCCCTGTCCGCTACGTGGCCCCGAAGTTCGCCCTCGACGTGACCGAAACCGTACCGCGCTTCCGCGCCTTCAACGCCCAGGAATTCGGCTGCAAACTTTGGTGGATTGAGTACGGCGGGCGGCTCGACACCGTCCACGACACCGAGGCCATCAAGTGGGAGCTTTGGAAAGTCGTGTACGGCGTGTGGGATTACGTCAAAAATTCGGGGAAGTTTCCCGAAGCCGAAACCCTCACGCTGGAGTGGGTGGGCACCATTCCCGGCAAGCGCGAAAGTCGCCGCTTCGAGGGGGATTTTATGCTCACCCAGCCCGACGTGGTCGAGCAGCGCCCGCACTACGACGACGTGGCCTTCGGGGGCTGGAGCATCGACCTCCACCCGGCGGACGGCGTTTTTTCGGAAAAACCCGGCTGCAACCAGTGGCACAGCAAGGGCATTTTTGGCATTCCGTACCGCTGTTTTTACTCGAAAAACGTCCCGAACCTGTTTTTCGCGGGCCGCATCATCTCGGCCAGCCACGTGGCCTTCGGCTCCACGCGAGTCATGGCCACGGGCGCGCACGGCGGGCAGGCCGTGGGGATGGCGGCGAAACTGTGCCTCGAAAACGGCTGGTTGCCCCGCGACCTGGCCGAACCGGAGCGGGTGGGCCTGCTCCAGCAGGAATTGCTGAAAACCGGCCAGCACATCCCCGGCCTGCGCCTGCACGACAAGCAGGATTTGGTTCAATCGGCCCGCATTTCGGCCAGCAGCGAGTTCGAACTGACCGAACTGCGCGAGGACACCGACCCCCGCCCGATGGAGTTTTCGGTGGGGCAACTGCTGCCGCTGGGAGCGGGGAAGGTGCCGAAATTCATCGTCCATCCCTACGCCAGCGTAGCCACCAGCCTGGAAGTCGAACTCCGCCTCTGCTCCCGCCCCGACAGCCACACGCCCGACGTGCTGGCCGAGGCCCAAACCGTGGCGCTGGGACCGGGTCGCAACTGCATCCACCTTGATTTCAAAACCGTTTTGGAAGGTCCCGCCTACGCGTTTTTGATTTTTCGGAAAAACAACTCGGTTTCGTTCCGCTACGCCAACCGGCGGGTAACGGGCGTGCTGTCGGTGTTCAACTCGGTCAACGCGGCGGTGTCGAATTTCGGAAAACAAGAACCCACCGACGACATCGGCGTGGACGCGTTTGAGTTTTGGTGCCCCCAGCGCCGTCCGGCGGGGCAGAACCTGGCCCTGACAATCGAGCCGGGACTGCGGTGTTTTTCCCCCGAAAACGTGAGAAACGGTGTGCAGCGCCCGACCCACCAGCCCAACGCCTGGGTAGCCGACCCCCGCGACCCCGCCCCGCGCCTGACCCTCGAATGGCCGGAGGTTCAGACGATTTCCCGCCTCGAACTCAGCTTCGACACCGATTTCGACCACCCCATGGAAACCGTGCTCATGCAGCATCCGGAGGCCGATATGCCGTTTTGCGTGCGGGCCTTTCGGATTTTCGACGAAGCCGGGAACCTGCTTTTCGAAGAAACCGCCAACCACCAGACCCGCCACACGGTGCGCTTCGCCGAGCCGGTGACAACCCAAAAACTGGTGCTGGAAGTGGTCCACCCGACCGCCGAGGTCCCGGCGGCGGTGATGGAAGTGCGGGTGTACGGGTGAGTTTAGAGTTCAGGGTTTAGAGTTTAAAGTGAAACAACGCTAAACTCTAAACCCTGAACTCTAAACTCTGAACTCAAAGAATGTACTGGCTCAAATCCCGGTTTTTCACCAGCCCCGCCAGCCGTTCCTGCACCAATTCTTTCGTGACGACCACGTGGGCGTTCGGCCCGATGGTGTCGGGGATGTCGAAGAGGAATTCGTTGAGCAGGTGGCTCATCACCGTTTGCAGGCGGCGGGCGCCGATGTTTTCAACTTCCGAATTGATTTGGAACGCGATTTCGGCCAGGGCGTCGAGGGCCTCTTCCTGAAACGTCAGGCTGACGCTTTCCGAGGCGAGCATGGCCTCGTATTGCCGGGTAAGCGCGTTCTTCGGCTCTTTCAAAATCCGCGAAAAATCGGCCTGCGTCAGCGGATTCAGTTCTACTCGGATGGGAAAGCGGCCCTGCAATTCAGGAATCAAATCGCTGGGTTTGGCCACGTGGAAGGCCCCGGCGGCGATGAACAGGATGTGGTCGGTGTTGACCACGCCGTGCTTGGTGTTCACCGTCGAGCCTTCGACGATGGGCAGCAAATCGCGCTGGACGCCCTCGCGGCTCACGTCCGGCCCGCCACCCCCGGCGGCGCGGTTTCCGGCGATTTTGTCCACTTCGTCGATGAAAATGATGCCCAGGTTTTCGGCTTTCCGCACGGCTTCTTCCTTCACCTCGTCCATGTCCACGAGCTTGGCGGCTTCTTCTTCGAGGAGGAGTTTTTTGGCTTCGCCGATGGTCACTTTCCGCTTTTTGCGCTGTTTGGGCAGCATGTTGCCGATCATTTCCTGAATGTTCATCATCGAAACGTCGTCAATCGGCCCGCCCATCACGCCGATGTTCGGGCCGCCGCTGCCCTGCACGTTGATTTCAATCTTGCGGTGATCCATCTCGCCGGTGCGGATTTTTTCCCGGAACCGCTCGCGGGTGCGCTCGTTCAGCTCCTGGTCGGAGTCGGGCATGGTGTTGTCGTCGGGGTCGTAGGAGGTTTTTTCCGCCGAAAATCCCACGCCCTGCTGGCGCATGGGTGGAATAAGCGCGTCGAGGATGATGTCTTCGACGGCCCGGGCGGCGCGTTCCTTCACCTGCTCTTTTTTGGCGGCCTGCACCATGTGGACGGATTGCTCCACGAGGTCGCGCACCATGCTTTCCACGTCGCGGCCCACGTAGCCCACTTCGGTGAACTTCGAGGCTTCGACCTTCGTGAAGGGCGCGTCGGCGAGTTGGGCCAGGCGGCGGGCGATTTCGGTTTTGCCGCAGCCCGTCGGGCCAATCATCAGGATGTTGTTGGGCGTAATGTCGCGCTGCATGTCGGGGTCGGCGTTCATGCGCCGCCAGCGGTTGCGCAGGGCGATGGCCACGTTGCGTTTGGCTTCGGTCTGGCCAATGATGTACTTGTCGAGTTCGGCCACGATCTGGCGCGGCGTGAGGGAATCCAAAGAGTTAGGCATGAACGCGCATCAGGCTGCCTGCGGCAGGACCTGGATATAAAAGTTGAGGTGTCGAAACGGAAGATCGGCGCAACTTTTCAACGGACGGGGCGGGGGAAAGTTTCCGAATGGAGTTGAATTGTTTGGATAAAAAAAAAAGCCCAAATCGTTCGCCGGAAGCCGGTTTCGTGAAAAGTACGGCCCCCGTTTGCGGTTCAAAGGTACAGCGTCCACGTTCAGGATGCACGCAACGCCCTTCACACAAACGCCGCCGATTTCCGAAACGTCATGTACCCCAGTGCCGCTGCCGCCATCAGGGCCGAGAGGTAAAAGTTGATGGCGAAATTGGCCGGGTTGCCCGCGTAGAGCATTCCCGAGGTGTAGGCCCCGATGCCGATGCCCAGTTCGAGGGCGATGTACATCGTGGCGATGGCCTTGCCGCGCGTGGCTTCTTCGCTGAGGTCCACCGTCCAGGCGGTGATGGTGGGGCCGTTCATGCCCGACGAGAGGCCGAACAGCACGGCCCCGAGCATCAGCGTTGCCACGGAATTAGCCAGCCCGATCAGCACGAGCGAACCCACCAGCGCCAGGGCCGAAACCTTCAGCACCGGCACCCGGCCGTAGCGGTCGGAGGCGCGGCTGGCCACGAGGCGAATCAGGAGCGCCGCCGCCGTGTACACGGCGAAAAACAGCCCCTTGTTCGACAAGCCGACGTGGTCGCTCAAATCGGGCGCGAGCGTGATGACCGCGCCGTAGGAGTACGAAATCAACAGCATCACGATGAACGTGGCCAGCACCTTCGGCTCGAAGAGGTCGCTTTTTTCGAGCACCAAATGCCGGGGCCGGAAGCGCTCGCGGTCGTGGAGGGTTTCTTTCATTCGCCACAAAATCAGGATGGACAGCAGTGCGAAGACCGACGACACGTAAAACATCACGTCCAGACCGAACCACTGCGCCAGGTAACTCCCCAGCGGAGGCCCCCCCGACATGCCGATGGCCTGCGCGATGCCCAGCGTGCCCAGGGCCTCGCCCCGGCGGTTTTCGGGAATCAAATCGGCCACGTAAGCCGAGGTAGCCGTGGGTTTGAAACCCGTCGAAAACCCGTGGATGAGCCGTAGAAAGAGAAACCCCGCCACCGACGAAATAATCGGGTACAGCAGCCCGCACACGAAGCACACCAGCGACCCGAACGCCATAATGGGCACCCGCCCGACGGTGTCGGTGAGTTTGCCCGAAAATGGGCGCGAAATGCCCGCCGTGAGCGTGAACAAACTCACAATCAGCCCGATGTACTGCGCCCCGCCCAGGCTGCGCAGGTAAGCAGGCAGTTCGGGCATGATCATGTTGAAGCTGGCCGTGAAGAGAAAGTTGCTGGCGCAGAGCAGCCAGAACTGGGTGTCGTAGAGGCGTCGTCTCGGTTCGGAATCCATTCGTTCATCATTACTCGGAAGTCGTGCCACGAAAAAAATCGGGGGACGACGCTCCTCACTCCACTTCCAGCACTAACCCCTTCAGGTAACTGCCTTCGGGGTGGAAGGCATTGACGGGGTGGTCGGGGGCCTGCGAAAGCTGGTGTAACACCCGCACGGGCCGCCCCGCTTCGAGCGCCGCCGCGACGACGGTGTTGTAAAACAATTCCCGGTCCACCACCTGCGAGCAGGAAAACGTGAACAAAATCCCCCCCGGTGCCAGCCGCCGGATGCCCTCGGCGTTGAGCCGCTTGTAGCCCTGCACGGCCCGGTGGCGGGCTTCGAGGCTTTTGGCAAAGGCAGGTGGGTCGAGTACGACGAGGTCGTACTGGTGGTCATGGGCTTTCAAAAACCTCTGCACGTCGTCCGTGAAGGCTTCGTGCGGGGCGGTCTCTCCGAAATTCGCTTCCACGTTTCGGACGGTTAGCCCGATGGCTTTCGCCGAGGCATCCACCGAATGCACCACCTCCGCTCCGGCGGCGAGGGCGGAAATCGAAAAGCCGCCCGAGTAGCAAAACGCGTTGAGCACCCGCTTGCCCGGCGCGTAGCGGGCGAGCAGGGCGCGGTTGTCACGCTGGTCGAGGAAGAAGCCGGTTTTCTGGCCGGTTTCCCAGTCAATCAGAAAGGCGTGGCCGTTTTCGCGCACGGGGTGGGGCAGGGTAGGGGCTTCGCCGGACAGGTAGCCGTTCCGCACCGTGGCTGCGTAGCGTTCGGGCAGGGTTTCGGCGCTTTTGTCGTACACGGCCCGCAATTCGTCGCCGTACACCGCCCGCAGGGCGTCGGTGAGTTCGGCCCGCTGCCGGTGCATCCCGACGGAGTGGGCCTGGAGCACGGCCACGCCGTCGTACCAATCCACAATCAGCCCCGGCAGGCCGTCGCCCTCGCCGTGGACGAGCCGGTAAGCCGTCGTGTCGGTGAGGTTGAGCAGGCTCCGCACGCGCCGGGCTTCGGTCAGTTTTTTCGCGAAAAAATCGGCGTTGAGTTCAACGGGCCGCCAGGAAAGCAGCTTGACGGCAATTGAACCTTCGTGGAAATGACCCGTGGCGAGGAAATTTTTCCCGGAATCGAACACCTCCACCACGTCGCCGTCGGCGGGGTGGCCTTCGGTGCGGGCCACGGCTCCCGAAAAAAGCCAGGGGTGAAACCGGCGGACGAAACTATCTTTTCCGGGCTTGAGAAAAATTGCGGATTTCGGATTGGCGATTGCGGATTGAACTGGATTCGACTGTGCTTTTCCCATTTGGCAAAGTTACCAATCGAACCGCCGCCAATCCGCAATCGCCAATCCGAAATCGGCAATCATTCTTCCGGCCTCACTTTCTCCTTCAGCTTTGGGTTCACCTTCTGCTCGGCCTCGTCGTCCGGGTTGGGCAGCAGTTTTTCGGGCAACTGGTCCAAATCGGGCTGGCCTGCTTCCACCCAGCACGTGAACCACAAATCGCCGATGCACTTGATGGCCGCCCGCATCTGCCGCTCCACCTGCCGGTTGAGCAGGGCGTGGTAGCGGGCCGAAAATTCCTCCGAATACACTTTCACGTTCTGCCCGTTGCGTTCCTCGAAGCTGAATTTCTGGCTTTCGCCCAGTTCGTCGGTGGCCGTGCGCTCGAAGGTCAGCACCGAATCAAGGCAGGCGTGGGCCTGGCGGACGGCGCTCCAGATGCGCTCGTGCGGTTTTTCGATGAATTGGGCCGATCCCACGAAGAAATCGTACCGGCTGGCGTAGAGTTCGGGCAGGCGGCTTTCCCAGAACCCGTGGATGCCGCGCTGGTTGGTGAATTGCCCGTTGTAGTTGCGCGTCGTGTGGAGGGGCACGTGCGCGTCGGCCACGTAGTGCCCCAGTTCAGCGGAGAGTTTCAGGATGCGCCGAGCGTCGCGGCTGCGGAAGGCTTCGCGGAGTTGGAAGCGCACGCGCTGGACGTGCCAGGGCACGATGCCGTGTTTTTTGAGGGAATCCTCGCTGAAAAACTTCACTGCTTCGTCCCAGAACGGTTTGGCCCACACGCTGTCGCCGTAGCTTTCGAGGTCGATGTAGTGGCGGGGGGCTTCGTCGGGCACGGCAAACCGGCGCTGGTCGGGTAGGGTGGAGGTGAGCATCAGGTAGCCGATGTTTTTCTTGTAAAACCCAATCATCTCCGGTGGCAGGATGAACACCGCCAGCCGGTTGATGCGCTGGTGGGCGTAAAAGCCCCACTGGGGATTTTGAATTTCGGATTTCGGATTTTCGATTTTTGTTTTTAGAGCGGAAGGCGCCTTGCTTTCCATGAGGGGTGAATCGTGAGGATTGAAATCCACCAGAAAGACCCAGATGATGACGGCTGAAGCGGTGATTTTCATGGCTTCCGGGGCAGAAAATGGGGGTGGGCGTTTGACTTCTGCGGAAATTCGTCTACTTTTGCGGACTCATTTCCAGGAACCAACTTTATTCGGGTAATAAAAAATGGCAAACCACAAATCGGCCCTGAAGCGCATCCGGGCCAACGAAGCCAAGCGCCTCCGCAACCGGTACCAGCACAAAACGACGCGCACGTTCATCAAAAAGCTCCGCGCGACGCACGACCGGGCCGAAGCGTTTGACCTCTTCAAGAAAGTATCGTCGATGCTCGACAAACTGGCGAAGAAGAACATCATCCATAAAAACAAAGCGGCCAACAACAAATCGAAGCTGGCCCGCTTCGTCAACTCGCTGGCTCCGGCGGCTACCGCCGCTGCCTGAGTTTGACCATAAATCGGCCCCGGCAACTCCGCGCCTCGCCCAACCGGCGGGGCGTTTTTGGTTTCAAACGAACGGAAATCAGGGGGTAAAGCCGAATTTTTTCGGGAAAATTTAGTAAACGGTAACGCGGTCGTCCCGAAACCTCCGCAAGTTCGTGGCAACCAATCCCACCCGTTGCCGCATGGAACCTTACAACCCCGCGCCCCTGGGCATCAAAAGCTGGGCGGAAGAAGACCGGCCCCGCGAAAAACTGCTCCTGAAGGGAAAAGCCGCCCTCTCCGACGCCGAACTGCTCGGCATCCTCATCAATTCGGGCACACCCCAACTCACGGCGGTGGACATCGCGAAGGAAATTCTCCGCAAAACCGACAACGACCTCAACCAACTCGCGAAGTTGAGCGTCAAAGACTTAGGAAAATTCAAAGGCATCGGCGAGGCGCGGGCCATCACCATCGTGGCCGCGCTCGAACTGGGGCGGCGGCGGAAGGAAACCGAATCGCGGGAGAAACCGAAAATCACCTCCTCGCGGGATGCCTACGAAGTGCTGCGGCCCCACCTGATGGACGTGCCGCACGAAGAATTTTGGGTGGTGCTGCTCAACCGGGCCAACCAGGTCATCCGGCCCGTGCAGGTGTCGGCGGGGGGCGTGTCGGGCACGGTGGCCGACCCGAAAATCATCTTTAAGGTGGCCCTGGAGCACCTGGCCAGCAGCGTGATCCTGGCCCACAACCACCCCTCGGGCAACCTCCAGCCCAGCCAGGCCGACAAGGAGTTGACGCGGAAACTCAAAAACGCGGGCCAAATGCTCGACCTGCCCGTGCTCGACCATCTCATCCTGAGCGACAAAACGTATCTGAGTTTTGCGGATGAGGGGATACTTTAGTCTGAACCGCGATTGGCCGGGATTTTAGGATTTTCAGGATGAAATTCAAAAGCCATTTTCTCAATCCTGTCAATCCTAAAATCCTGGCCAATCGCGGTTCAGACAATCAATGATGATGCCCGCCATCCTGCGGAGGCCAGTCTTCAAAGCGGGGGCTGTTGTCGTTGCGCTCCAGCCAGCGGCCCACGATGAACGAGCCGATGAGCAGGAGAACGAAGAAAAGAATCGGAACCCAGGTCGGGAGGGGGATATTCAGCAGCATTGGAATCTAAAATTGGTCGGGCAAAATTACGCCGGTCAATTTTCAATATTCAATTTTCAACTCTCAATTTTCAACTTCACAGCACGCCTTTCGTGCTCGGCAGCACGTCGGCGGCCTTCTGGTCGCGCTTGACGGCCATTTTGATGGCTTTGGCGAAGGCTTTGAAAATCGCCTCGATTTTGTGGTGCTCGTTCGCGCCTTCTACTTTCACGTTGAGGTTGCAGAGGGCGGCGTCGCTGAACGACTTGAAAAAGTGGTGGAAGAGTTCCGTCGGTACGTCGCCCACTTTTTCCCGGCGAAACTCGGCCTCCCACACCAGCCAGGGTCTTCCCGAAAAATCAATCGCCACCTGCGCCAGGGCCTCGTCCATCGGCAGCAGGAAGCCGTAGCGGTTGGTGCCCCGCTTGTCGCCGAGGGCGCGGCGGTAGGCTTCGCCCAGAGCCAGGGCGGTGTCTTCGACGGTGTGGTGCTCGTCGATGTGCAAGTCGCCCGCGACGCGGATTTTTAGGTCGCTGCCCGAGTGTTTGGCCACCTGGTCGAGCATGTGGTCGAAAAAGCCGAGGCCGGTCTGGATGTCCGATTTTCCCCGACCGTCGAGGTTCAGGTCGATTTGAATTTGGGTTTCCTTCGTCACCCGCTCGACGGTGGCGGTGCGGGGCGGGAGTTTCAGAAATTCGTACACCGCGTCCCAATCGCCCGTCACGAGCGCGGTAGCTTCGGCCTGTTCGGGGGTGAGGGCGGGTTCTTCCGACGGTTTGTTGGGCGGGTTGATGAGAATCGCTTTCGCGCCGAGGTTGACGGCCAGTTGGGCGTCGGTGGTCCGGTCGCCGATGACGTAGCTGTTCGGCAGGTCGTATTCACCCTTCAGGTACGGCATCAGCATCCCGATGCCGGGTTTGCGGGTGGGCAGGTTGTCGTCGGGGTAGCTGCGGTCGATGCAGACGTTGGCGAAGGTCACGTTTTCGCCCGCGAAGGTGTTCAGCATCTTCTCGTGGGCGGGCCAGAAGGTTTCTTCGGGAAACGCCGCCGTGCCGAGGCCGTCCTGGTTGGTCACCATCACGAGTTCGTAGGCCGTCTCTTCGGCGATTTTTCGCATCGCGGAAATCACCTTCGGCAGGAACTGTAGCTTTTCGAGGGAATCAATCTGAAAGTCAGTCTGCGGCTCGAGGATGAGCGTGCCGTCGCGGTCGATGAATAAAACTTTTTTCATGAGTGAGCTTCACCCCCTGCCCCCTGAAGGGGATTCTCGTTGCTGACACATTCCGTTCAAGAGAACCCCCTTCAGGGGGCAGGGGGTGATTTTCCGCAAAGGTCGGGAACGGAGCCGTTCGGCACAAAGTCAATTTCTCCTTTATTTTTTCGCAACCAGCGCGAACTTATCCGCAAAAAATACAATTTCAGACTTGGGTGCGGCGGAAAAATTCCGTAGGTTTGCACCCGAATTTTGTCGGTTTCCAACCCGCACGCTTCTGATTCGTTCCCGCAGGCCGGAACGTCCCTCTTCCTCTTCACCGAGTTTGTAGCATCAGCAGCCCGCCGGGTTCTTGGTACCGGTTGGTCTCATTTCGTAACATTTTAATCGCTGGTGCCTACGAGCCGGGGCTTCTTGGCAGTATCCGCACGGTTGGCGCGGAAGGTCTGCGGACGTGTACGTCCGTAGGTGCCGAACACACACATGACGCAAGTACATTTTTCCGAACTTCCGCTTTCGCCGGAAGTCCAGCAAGCCATCGCCGACATGGGCTTTGAAACGGCCTCGCCGATTCAGTCCGAAGCGATTCCGTACCTGCTTGAAGGCCGCGACGTGATTGGTCAGGCCCAGACGGGCACGGGCAAAACCGCCGCCTTCGGCATTCCCATCATCGAACGCGTGGACCCCGCCGCCAAACTGGTGCAGGCCCTCGTGCTTTGCCCCACGCGGGAACTGGCCCTGCAAGTGGCCGAAGAAATGAAGAAACTGGCCAAGCACAAGCGCGGCCTGCTGACCACCGCCGTGTACGGCGGCGACAGCATCGAACGGCAAATCCGAGACCTCAAGCGCGGGGCGCAGGTCGTCATCGGCACGCCGGGGCGGGTCATCGACCACATTGAACGGGGCACGTTGAAACTCGACGCGCTGCAACTGATTGTGCTCGACGAAGCCGACGAAATGCTCGACATGGGCTTCCGCGAAGACATCGAAAGCATCCTGGAAGAAACCCCCGCCGAGCGCCAGACGGTGTTTTTCTCGGCCACCATGTCGAAGCCCATCATGGCGCTCACGACCCGGTACCAGAACGACCCGAAACTCGTCAAGGTGGTGCGCAACGAACTCACCGCCGACAACGTGGAGCAGTTGTACTACCAGGTGCGGCCCCAGGCCAAAATGGAGGTGATGTGCCGCCTCATCGACTTTTACCAACTCAAGCAACTGCTCGTTTTCTGCAACCAGAAAAAGAAAGTGGACGAGGTGGTGGAAGCCCTGCTGCTGCGCGGCTACCAGGCCGAGGGCATCCACGGCGACCTGCGCCAGAGCCAGCGGACCAACGTGATGAGCAAGTTCCGCCAGGGCGTGACGACGATCCTCGTGGCCACCGACGTGGCCGCCCGGGGCATCGATGTGGACGACCTCGACGCGGTCATCAACTACGACATTCCGCTGGACGAAGAATACTACGTGCACCGCATCGGGCGGACGGGCCGGGCCGGGAAATCGGGCAAGGCCTTCACGCTCGTGGTGGGCAACGAACGCTACCGCCTGCGCGACATCCAGTCGTACACGAAGGTGACCATCAACAAGGGCGTCATCCCGACGTTCGAAGACATCGTGGGCATCAAAAAAGCCCGGTTCATCGAGCAGGTGCAGGCCGTCATCGAAGAAGGCGACCTCGGGCTGTTCGACGACGTGTTGGACAGCCTGCACCACGTCGGTTTCACGACCGAGCAAGTCGTTTCAGCCCTGGCCAAAATGAACATGGGCGTGCAGAAGAGCGAAGGAGCGGACATGATGCTCGAAGACGACGACCGTCGTTTCGGCGGCGACCGTCGGGGCAACGACCGGTACGGCGACCGCCGCGGCGGCGACCGGTTCGGCGGGCGCGGCAACGACCGTTTTGGCAACCGGGGCGGTTACAACCAAAACCGGGGCTACGAACGCGGCGGCGACCGCTTCGACCGGCAGGGTCAGCAATTCAAGCGGGGCGGTGAAGCGGGCATGAGCCGGTTGTTCATCAACGTCGGCAAGCAGTCGCACATCACGCCGAGCCACATCGTGGGGGCCATCGCGGGCGAAACCGGCCTGCCCGGCTCCATCATCGGCCACATCGACCTGTTCGACAAGCACACCTTCGTGGACGTGCCCAAAGAACACGAATCGACCATCGTCCGCGCCCTCGACGGCAACACCATCAAGGGGCGGCGGGTGAACGTGGAGGTGGCCCGTTGATGTACGAAGTACGATTTACGAGGTACGATTTGAAAAGTTCAATTTCAGATTTTTGAATTTCTAAATCGTACCTCGTAAATCGTACTTCGTACATCAGCGCAGCGTAAAATGTTGCTTCGGTGCGGATTTTCGGAAGAAAACGAGGCCGATGAAGAACAAATCGACGGTCAGTGCGACCCGTGGGTGGGCCTGGAGGTAGCTCCAGGCCTTTTCCATTTCCAGGGACCAGTGGATGTCGTCGAACACGAACAGGCTAGCGTCGTGGGCTTTTTGGAGGCAGGTTTCGAAGTACCGGACGGTGGGTTCGTAGCGGTGGTTGGCGTCGAAAAAAGCAAAGTCGATGCGGTCGGTGACGGCGACGGCGGCGGGAAGGGTGTCGTCCAGATTGCCGACGAGGATTTCGATGTGTTGAGCCTCCAACTCGTCGAAACTCGATTGCGCCACGGCGGCGGTTTCGGGGCAACCTTCAAACGTCAGGATGCGGGCCTGCGGGGTGGCTTTGGCGAAGTACAGCGTTGTCAGCCCGAGCGAGGTGCCCAAATCGAAAATCGTTTGGGGTTGAAACCGCCGCGCGAGCCGGAACAGCAGCCGGGCGATGCGCCGGGGTTTTTCGGAATTCCGGGCGATGTCGCGGAGTTCGCGTTCCGGGTTCGGATTCACTTTGGAGCCAGCGCCAAAATCCCGGATGCGGATTCGGCGGCGGTCGTTCAGCAGGCGGTGGCGGAGGGCTTCGATGTCAACGAATTCGGATTCGCTCGTGCGCCGGGCGATGGTTTTCGTGTAGAGGTCGAAAACGAAGGGAGAATGAATGCCGTGGGCGTTGGTGGAGCGGAGGAGGTAGCGGAGGTAGGCTTTAAGCATTTTTTCGGTCTGAACCGCGATTGGCCAGGATTTGAGGATTTTCAGGATGCTGACTTTTGCGGTTGCATTTCATCCTGAAAATCCTCAAATCCCGGCCAATCGCGGTTCAGACATTAATTCAACCGATACGGCACCACCAGCAGAAACTCGGGCACGTTCACGCGGAAGCGCCGCCCGTCGATGATGCGTTCCATCAGGTAGGTGCCTACCATTTTGCCCATCGTGGTTTTCAGGTTGCAACCCGACACATACTCATGCACTTCGCCGGGTTCGAGCACGGGTTGCTGCCCGACGATGCCTTCGCCTTCCACCTCGCGCACGGTGCCGTTGGAGTCGTAAATCGTCCAATGGCGACGGAGCAACTGCACGGTGTTCTCCGAGCGGTTCTCGATGCGAATCCGGTAGGTAAAGGCATGGTGCGTGGGGTTGACGTGGGTGGAATCCGGCAGGTGCTCGGTTACCACGCTCACCCTGACGCCGTCCGTAATGGCAGTCACCATCGTTTTAGCGAAGTGGGGTTATCTTGAAAACGAAAATAGACGGTGCCGGTTTATCAATCAATTTCGCGAAGCACAAAAATTTTATGGCACCGCTTTTTGGGGCTGTAGCGCATCTGACCAACGCCCGGCACCCAGTCGGCTGTTCTTTTCTCACGAAAATCCATCCCATGAACGTCAACATTGCCGACTCCTGGAAACCCCACCTCCAAGCCGAGTTTGAGAAACCGTATTTTCAGGAACTCGTCGCGTTTGTGAAGGAAGAATACGCCACGCAGACGGTTTACCCACCGGGTCGGCTGATTTTCAACGCCTTTAACCACTGCTCGTTTGATAACACGAAGGTAGTGATTCTGGGCCAGGACCCGTACCACGGCCCCGGTCAGGCCAACGGCCTGGCGTTTTCGGTGAACGACGGCGTATCCATTCCGCCCTCGCTGGTCAATATTTTCAAGGAAATCAAAGACGACCTCGGCAAGCCCCTGCCCAAATCGGGCAACCTCGAACGCTGGGCCGACCAGGGCGTGCTGCTGCTCAACGCCACGCTCACCGTGCGGGCGGCTACGCCGGGTTCGCACCAGAACAAAGGCTGGGAAACCTTCACGGATGCGGTGATTCAACGGGTTTCGGACGAAAAAGAAGGCGTCGTGTTCCTGCTCTGGGGTTCGTACGCCCAAAAAAAAGGAGCCGTCATCGACGCCTCCAAACACTTGATTCTGAAAGCGAAACACCCGTCGCCGATGGCGGCCCAGTGGGGCGGGTGGTTCGGTAACAAGCACTTCAGCCAGGCCAACGCCTACCTGCGGGAGCGGGGCGAAGCGGAGATTGATTGGTAGAGGGAAATCCGTTCTCCTTTTTCCACCTCCGCCGTCTACAATGCCGAACGGCCTTCTGTCGGCATGGAGGTATGCGTTCCGCCTCGTGAAGGGTCCCCGGACGGTGGCGGCAGAAAACCCGACGGAGCCAGTGTCGTCGTTGACGATGGCGTTGTAATTCTTTACAGCGCCATCGTCAAGTTTTACAATGTCATCGGCAACTTTCACAATGCCATTGTAAAACTTGACGGAGCCGGTGTAATTCTTTACAATGGCATTGTAAAAAGTTACACCGGCTCCGTCAGGTTATATGATGGCATTGTCAAGTTTCACAACGCCATCGTATCGTTTTACAAGGACATTTTCCCCGCTTCTCCTTTCGCTGCCTTCTCAGTCAACGACGCTGAACAGCCGTTTCCATCGGATTTTGTTGAGGAAACTACCTTCCGAGTCGATGCTCATCCAGATGAACACGGCCTTGCCCACGACGTGGTCTTCAGGCACGAAACCCCAGTAGCGCGAGTCGGCGGAGTTGTGGCGGTTGTCGCCCATCATGAAGTAGTAATTCTGTTTGAAGGTGTAGCTCGTCACGCCCTGCCCGCCGATTTTCACGCCGTTGTCGGTGATTTCGACGTTCTCGTTCCCGTCAAAAAATTGGATGACGTCGCGGTACAGCGCGATGTTGGCGGCGGTGAGCGGGACGGTTTCGCCTTTTTTCGGCACCTTCACCGGCCCGAAATTATCCAGGTTCCAGGAGGCAAACAGGGGCGAACGGGGGAACATGATGCCCTGTTCGCCGCCGTTTTTGGGCTGTTTGATTTCCTCCACGCCCGTCACGAAATCGGCGCTTTTGAACTGGGCAATCACGTCGTCGGGGGCCGAAACGCGGTAGCCGCGTTCGTCGTTGCTGGCGATGGAATCGGCTGTGTTCCGGTCGTAGGGGCCGCTAAAGGCGTAGGAGGGTACCCCGTACCGGGCGAAGACTTTCTCCGAAATTACGCTGCCTGTTTTCAGAAACCACTCTCGTTGCATCTTTTCGGGGTTTTCCATCGCCTTGCCGTTCACGTACACCTGTGCCTCCCGCAATTCGACCTGGTCGCCAGGAATGCCGATGCAGCGCTTGATGTAGTTCGTGCGCAAGTCCACGGGGTGGGGTTTCAGGCCGGGCACCACGTCGCCGTACTTGGCAATCATGTCGGGCTGGTCGAGGGGCACGTTGAACACCACCACGTCGCCGTTTTTGACCGACGAAAAACCGGGCAGGCGGTACGACGGCAGTTGAATCAGGTCGGTGTACGACGGGATGTTCGTGCCCCAGATGGTCTGGTGGGTGAGTGGCACTTGCAGGGGCGTGCGGGGCGTGCGGGTGCCGTAGTGGAGCTTGCTCACGAACAGAAAATCGCCCACGAGCAGCGAGCCTTCCATCGAGGGCGTCGGGATGGTGTAGGCTTCAAAAAACAGCCACCGGATGAGCGTGGCCGCCACCACCGCGAAGACGATGGAATCGAACCAGTCGCGGACGGCGGATTTTTTCTTTCTCGGTTTCTCTTCGACGGAAGTTTTGGTCAGTTGGGCCATGCGGAGTCAGTCGTAAGTCGTAAGTCGTAAGTCGTAAGTCGTAAGTCGTAAGTCGTAAGTCGTAGGAAGGTAAATCGCAAAGAACGGCATTGGGTGGGAAAGTTCCCGGCGGAAATTTTACGGGCGGCGCCGGTCAGGCCGTGTCGCCGAGCAGGTCGTCCATGCCGAACACGCCCCGCTTGCCCACCAGCCACTCGGCGGCCACGACGGCCCCCAGGGCGAAACCTTCGCGGCTGTGGGCGGTGTGGATGATTTCGAGGTCGTCCACGCCCGAACTGTACTTCACCGCGTGCGTGCCAGGCACTTCACCTTCGCGCAGGGCCACGATGGGCAGTTCGGTATCGTCGGTCGGTGCTCCCAGCACCCAGGTAGAGTAGCGGGGGATTTCGGCCAGGACCTCCTCGGCCAGGGTGAGGGCCGTGCCGCTGGGGGCGTCTTTTTTGTGAGTGTGGTGAGTTTCGGTCATCGTTACCCGGTACTGGGGCTGGTGGGCCATGAGCCGGGCGAGGGTGCGGTTGAGCCGGAAAAACAGGTTGACGCCGATGCTGTAGTTGGAGGCGTAGAAAAACGCGCCGCCCTTTTCCCGGCAAAGTGCCTCGATGTCGGCCCGGTGGTCGAGCCAGCCCGTGGTACCGCACACGACGGGCAGACCCAGGGTGAGGCAGTCCCGCAGGTTCTGCACGGCGGCGTCGGGGTGGCTGAACTCGATGACCACGTCGGCGGTATCGGGGCTGTAGGCGGTGAGTTCGGCGCGGTTGGTCTCGTCCACGCGGGCCACGATGTCGTGCCCCCGTTCGAGGGCGATGCCTTCGATGACCTTGCCCATTTTGCCGTAGCCGAGGAGGATGATTCGCATCAATTACGAATTAGGAAATGATAATTCGACGAAGTCAATTACGAATTACGAATTGACAATCTAACGGGCCTTTGGTTTTGACGAAAAATTAAGGGTCAACGTGGCACCGAGAGGAACGGCGGCGAACTGACTCCGGGCACCGGGGGTGATGCGCAACGAAATGTCGTCCGATTCGTCGAAGGTTTTCAGGTGCGCCGACACGTTGGCTTGCAGCACGTTCATGCCCCAAAGCGCGGCAATGCCGATGTACGACAGGTCGCGGTTGCGGCGATGGAAATTTTTAGTGCTGATGAGTTGCTCTTCCCGCAGGTTACGGATGGCTCCGGCGTAATCGACGGCCACCGTGGCGTTGGGGTTGACCACGGTGCTCGTGATGGTGCCGTCGTCAAGAACTTTGTACTTGAGGGGCAGGATTTCAGCGTAGGCGTTCAGAAATCGCTTGTACCGCACCTGGTTGTAGTACACGAAAAAACCGAGGGTTCCAAATCCCCCGTAAATCACCGGCACGGCCCACCACTGCCCGATGTACACCTGCCCCAGACCCGGCAGCATCAGCGATTTGAGCGTGGCTTTCCGGGGGTCAATCACGCGCTTGACCGTAGGCCGCAGGCTGTCGGCGACGGCCGTGGCCGTGCGGGACACCACCCGGGCCGAATCGGTCGGGACTGGGATTTGGGCCTGCACCGGGGAAACCGTCAGCAGGGCCGACAAGCAGAAAACGGGGGAGATTCGCCTCATTCCACGCGGGCGGCTCGGGTGAGCCGCCCCACAAGATTCAAAATTTAATGGCTTCCAAAATCCGTTCGAGGTCTTCCTGGGAAGTAAACGGAATTTTGATTTCGCCCTTGTTCCGGTCGTCGGCTTTGATGGTGACTTTGGAGCCGAAATGCGACGAAAGCCGGAATTGCAGCGTGCGGAGTTCCTGCTTCAGGGTGTGCGCTTTGCGGGCCACGGGTTGCTGGTGTTCGCCCGCCTGAAGTTCGCGCACGGCTTCCTCGACCCGCCGCACCGACCAGTCTTCGTCCACGATTTTCCGGAACAAATTCAACTGCGCGTCCACGTTTTCGATGTTGATGATGGCCCTGGCGTGACCCATCGAAATTTTGTTGTCGCGCAGGGCAGCCTGGATCACGGGCGGCAGTTTCAGCAACCGGATGTAGTTGTTGACCGTCGTACGGTTTTTGCCCACGCGGTCACCGAGTTCTTCCTGCTTAAGCTGGCACTCGCTGATGAGCCGCTGGTAGCTGAGGGCGATTTCGATGGCGTTAAGGTTTTCGCGCTGGATGTTCTCAATCAGCGCCATTTCGAGCATCTGCTGGTCGTCGGCGGTGCGGACGTACGCCGGAATGTGCGTCAGGCCGGCCAGTTTGGAGGCTTGCAACCGCCGTTCGCCCGAAATCAACTGGTACTGGTCGCGGCCCAGTTGCCGCACCGTGATGGGCTGGATGATGCCCTGCACGCGGATGGAGTCGGCCAGTTCGCGGAGGGCGTCTTCGTCAAAGTGCGTGCGGGGCTGAAAGGGGTTGGTTTCGATGAGGTTGACGTTGATGTCGCTCATCGAACTGCCAATCGCTTCGAGCGGATTCGGTTTGGAGGGGCGGTTGGTCGATTCGCTGTCCTGGAGCAAAGCGCCGAGTCCGCGGCCGAGGCCCACGCGTTTTTTATGGGAATTCAATTGCTCTGCCAAAGCGGTCAGGTTGGTTTTCGGGTGGAACGATCAGTTCAGGGTTCGGGAAGAAATCAGAGCAGTTTTGCCAGGGTGATCAGCGCGCCGATGGTCGTGATGATTTGGATGAACGCCGTCCATTGCAGACGGGTCAACAGGTCTTCCCGCGACTTGGCCATTTCTTTCAGGAGTCGGATCTCGAGGTCTTTCAAATCATCTTTCGTGGCCAGCCGGGCCAAATTTTTCTCATCCTGCACTTCCAGGTACTCGGCCAGTAGCTGCGCGTGTTCTTTCCCGAATGCGTCCTGCAAGGCGGTGTAAGCGGCGATTTTTGTCATGGCTCATGGAAGTTAACTGGGGGGGCGAATTGGGCCTAATCCTGGGCAACGTACCCATTTTTGGCCAGAATCTCCCGCGCCAGGTTGAGGTAGCTCACGGCCCCTTTCGAGTCCACGTCGTGGGCGATGGCCGGCACGCCGAAACTGGGCGCTTCCGAGAGGCGGATGTTGCGGGGGATGATGGTGTTGAACACCATGTTCTGGAAGTGCGCCGTCACTTCGCCCACCACCTGGTTCGACAGCCGCACGCGCAGGTCGTACATCGTCAGCAGAATGCCTTCGATGGTCAGGCCCGTGTTGAGGCGGGACTGGATGATTTTTATCGTGTTGAGCAGCTTGCCCAGCCCTTCGAGGGCGAAGTACTCGCATTGCACGGGAATGATGACCGAGTCTGAGGCCGTCAGGCTGTTGATGGTAATCAAACCCAGCGACGGCGAGCAGTCGATGATGATGAAATCGTACTCCTCGCGGATGTCGGCCAGGGCTTCCTTCATCTTTTCTTCCCGACTTTTCAGGTTGATCATCTCGATTTCAGCCCCCACGAGGTCGATGTGCGAGGGGATGAGGTCGAGGTTGGGCATTTCGGTGTGAATGATGATGTCGGTGGTGCGGACGCCATCGACCATGCACTCGTAAATGCTGTTTTCGATTTCCTTCGGGTTGTAGCCCAGCCCCGACGTGGAGTTGGCCTGGGGGTCGGCGTCCACGATGAGCGTCTTGAATTCGAGGGCGGCCAGGCTGGCGGCGAGGTTGATGGTGGTGGTCGTTTTTCCGACGCCTCCCTTCTGGTTGGCGATGGCGATGACTTTACCCATGAGTTGCTTGGTTACGGGAGGTCAAATATGCGGGGTAGGCGGGCGTATTTCAAAGTTATGTTTCACAAAAAAATAGAAGCGTTTCACGCCACCGGAATCTCAGCGAGGCAGCCCGGCGAAACAACCGTTCAGGAAAAGGAGTTGGAAAGGTGACCGAATCGAAGACCCTTCTTTTACCTCCAAAGCATCCCAAGCCATGAAGTCCCTGCTCACGCCTCAATCCCGCGCCCTGCCCACCCTGTTTGCGTTCATCGCCCTGGCAACCCTTGCCGCTTCGCTCTTCTCGTTCCGCCGTCCGGCGGTGCAGTACGAATTTACCCAGGTGACGACCATCGAATCGGTCGTGGCGGGGGGACTGGGCCGCTCGCGCATGATTGCCACCACGACCGGCGACGAAACGACCATGCAGGAAACCGAATTGAAGAATTTTTTCAGCTTCACCGGCATCAATTTCCAAAACGTGCGCGACAACGACCGGGCCATTACCCAGAAAATCAGCCGGATGAGTGAGGAAGGCTGGGAACTGGTGGACGTGACGTCGGGCGTGAGCAATCCCCAGGGTGCGACGGGCATTTTCATCACCCGGTACTTGTACCGACGAGCGAAGTGATTTTCGATTGCCGATTTTCGATTGCGGATTGATGAATTCGATGACTTGTCGTATCTGGTTCCTCGCCCACAAAAATCCAACATCGAAAATCCGCAATCGAAAATCAGAGTTTATCCCCACACCGTCGTGCCTTCCGTGCAGTTTTTGCACATCTCGATTTCCGAACGGGACTGGATGAGCGATTGCCGGAAGCGGGCGTAGGGTTCGGAAAACCAAAGCTCCCGGAACGACTGGGTTTTCAAATCGCCCAGCCGGTGGTCGGCGTCTTTGTCGAAGCAGCAGGGCACCACCAGGCCATCCCAGGTAATGACGCAGGAATGCCACATTTTCCAGCAGTGGTCGAGCAGGCGGTTTTTAATCGAATACGAGCCGTCGGGCTGCCGGGCGTAGCGGCTGTAGCGGTCGAGGGTCGGGATGAGCGGGTCGCCGCCTTCGTAGTCGTAAATCTGGGCGGTTTTCAGGCCCACTTCGTCCACGCCGAGTTCCTTCGCCAGTTTTTTCACGTCGTCGATCTGGTGTTCGTTGGGCCGCACGACCAGGAATTGGAAAATCACGTGCGGAGTCCGCGACTTCAGGTCCCGCTTCCACTTCAGCACGTTCTTCGTGCCCTCGATGACTTTGTGCAGTTTGCCCCCCACGCGGTACTGCTGGTACACGTCCTGGGTGGTGCCGTCGATGGAAATGATGAGGCGGTCCAGGCCGCTTTCCACCGTTTTGCGGGCGTTGGCGTCGGTCAGGTAGTGGGCGTTGGTGCTGGTGGCGGTGTAAATCCCTTTTTTCGAGGCGTACTGCACTAGGTCGAGGAACTGCGGGTGCAGGTACGGCTCGCCCTGGAAGTAGAAAATCAGGTACGTGAGCGTGTCGCCCAGTTCGTCCATCGTCCGGCGGAAGAGGTCGCCTTCGAGCATCCCCGTCGGACGGGTGAACGAGCGCAGACCGCTGGGGCATTCAGGGCAGCGGAGGTTGCAGGAGGTGGTCGGTTCGAAGGAGAGCGCGACCGGCAAACCCCGTTGCACGGCGCGGCGGGTGATTTTCGAAGCCAGGTAGCTGCCGGTGACTTTCAGGCCGTTCCAGGTACGCCGGAGGGTGAGTTTGCTCAGAAAATTTAATCCGTCGGAAAAATTGCGGTTCATGCCGGGTGAAGCAGGGCGGTTGCAAGGGTAAAGGTACCCCGATTTTGTGGAGAAGGCCCACGGGAAGGCAGCACAAAAAAACGGGAAAAAGCAGATTGCCCGCTCACGCAAGCGCGTATAACTGCATCGCGTGTTGAGGCAGTTTTAAACGTTTCTTAAACAAAATGTTTTTATTTTAGCTTGAAAATCAATTATTTGTTTAAGGAGTTTTTTCAAAATGATGAAAATTTAATTTCCCGGTTAAACAAAATTACCTTACATTTACTTTAATTCTTGTTTTTCCCCCAGGGACCTCGAAGTATTGAGCCATGTGACACGGTGTCAGCCCCCGTCGGCAACAGCAGGACAGCCTATGAGACTACAGCGAAAATCGGTTCTGGTCGCTGAAGACGACCCGGACGATCGCCTCCTGCTGAAGGAAGCCTTCGCCGAGAAGTTGGGGGATGCCGTCCCGCTTGAGTTTGTCAACGATGGGGTCGAACTCATCGAGCACCTCATCCGGCTCAGCGAGGCCAATTCAACCCTCCCGTCGGTCATTCTGCTCGACATCAACATGCCCCGTATGAATGGCCTTCAGGCGCTGGAACGCATCAAGGCGCATTCGCGCATGAAAACCATTCCCTGCGCCATGCTGAGTACGTCGAACAGCCCCGAAATGGTCAACCTGTCGTACCAATTGGGGGCTAGCTCGTACTTCCAGAAACCCGCCACCTTCGAGCAGATGGTTGAACTGGCCGGGGTCATTCATCTCTCCTGGCTGTCGCTGCCGCACAATGTCGTCGGAGCCGCCCAGACCCTTACTCTGAACTACTTCAACAAAGAATAATCCGTAAGCACCGATGACCGGGGAGCGCCGCTTTTGTTAAAGCTGCGCTCCTTTTTTGTGCGCATCGGTCAGGCTTTTCAGAAACGCCATCAGGGCCGCTTTCTCGACCGGCGTGAGGTGCAGCGGCTCGCTCGGCAAAGTCTGATTGGGTAGGGTGGTTTCGAGCACGTCCTGCAAGGAGCGGCGCAGGAGGTAAAGTTTGCCGGTGTTGAGGTCGCCGACGGTTTCGGCCACGTAGAGCATCATCTGGCCGTTGGCGAAGTTCCGGGCCGCCGATGGGAAAATTTTCGCCGGGATTCGATAGGTTCGCGGTACCCAATCGCCCTCCTTCGCTGATGACCCCCGACACCCCCGTTTCCGAAACCGAAAAACTCGCCCAACTCACCCTGCGCCTCACGCCCGGCGTGGGTGACGTGCTGCTGCGCCACCTCATCGGGGCCTTTGGCTCGGCGGCCAGCGTGCTGGCCGCCCGCCCCGGCAAACTGGAGAAAGTACGCGGCATTGGGCCGGGGCTTTCGCAGTTGATTTTGAAAAAAACCGCCGCCCCCGAGGCCGAACGGCTGCTGGAACGGGCACTCCGGGAGCACGTCCGGCTGCTTTTTTACACCGACCCCGACTACCCCGACCGGATGCGCCGCCTCTACGACGCGCCCACGCTGCTTTTTTACCGGGGATCCGCCGACCTGAACGCTCCACGCACGGTGGCCATCGTAGGTACGCGCCAGGCCACCGAGTACGGCAAGCGGGTTTCGGAGGAAATCGTGGAAAGTTTGCAGAAACACCGTGCCCTCGTCGTGAGCGGTCTGGCCTTCGGCATCGACATTGCCGCCCACCGGGCCTGCCTGAAAGCCAGCCTGCCCACGGTGGGCGTGATGGCCAGCGGCCCCGACGTGATTTACCCGGCGGCCCACGCCAAAACGGCGAAACACCTTGCCGAAACCGGCGGCCTGCTCACCGAGCACCCCTTCGGCACCCAGCCCGACCCCCGGTTTTTCGCCGCCCGCAACCGCATCATTGCCGGCCTGTCGGATGCCGTCATCGTGGTCGAATCGGCGAAAAAAGGCGGCGGGCTGATTACCGCCGAGTACGCCAACAATTACCACCGCGACGTGCTGGCCGTGCCCGGCGATTTGCGCCGCCCGCTGTCGGAGGGCTGCAATGACCTGATTCGCCGCAACAAGGCCCTCATTTACACCGATGTAACGGCCCTGGAAGAAGCCCTGAATTGGGATACCGACGGCGCAACCGCCGGAAAGCCCACCCAGGCGGTGCTCGATTTTTCGGCCTTCACCGACGAAGAAAGCCAGGTGCTCTCGCTGCTGCGCCAGGGCGGGGAAGTCCACGTGGACGAACTGGCCCACCGCGCCAACCTGCACCACGCCCGCCTGGCACCCATGCTGCTTCACTTCGAGTTTCAGGGATTGGTGAAAACCCTGCCCGGAAAACGCTACGCGCTTTGTTGAAGTTGTTCGTTTGTTTGGATGTTCGATGGTTTGGTCGCTGTCATTCAACGCCCAAACAGTCAAACAAACAAATCTTCAAACAAATTGTCGGTGCCTGATTTCTACGAACTTCTCGGCTTGACATCGGCCGCCACCGCTGCCGAAATCCGGACGGCGTACCGGCGGCTGGCCCTGCGCTGGCACCCCGACCGTAATCCGGGGAACGCCGCCGCCGAGGAACACTTCAAACGCCTCAACGAGGCCTACCAAGTGCTCGGCGACCCGGAGCGCCGCCGCCAGTACGACACCCTGCGTTGGTACGGCGCGCTGGGGCAGGCTCCCCCCGTGGCCCGGCCCCGCGACCCGGCGTACCGGCCCCGTGCGGCGTACCGGCCTCCCCAAACCGCCGGGCCAACCACCCCCGAAAGCCGCCTGGGGGTGCGGTGGCTGCTGGTGTTTCTGGTCGGCATTGGGATGGCGGTGCTGGCCAAAGCGCCCATCGACCGCTGGCACGGGGTGCGGGAGTACCGCTCGGCCGTGCGGCTCGTGGCGGCGGGCGACACGACCGAGGCGCTGTACCAGCTTTCAGAGGCGCTTTTTCATCAGCCCGAATACGCCGAAGCCTACCGGCTGCGGGGGGAACTGCTCCGCCAGCGGGTGGGCAGCGAACAGTTGGCGTACCAGGATTTGCGGGCGGCGCTGAAATTTTCGGAAACCGACGCGGACGCCGAACTGCGGCTCAACCTGGGCCTGAGCTGTCTGAAACTCGGCCGGACTGCCGAAGCCCAGACCCACCTCGACCGGGCCATTCGCCTCGACCCGGCGCTCGTGCGGGCCTACCTCGCCCGCGGACTGGCCCGCCTCCAGCAGCGCGACACGACCGGGGCCTGCGACGACTGGCAGCAGGCCCTCAACCTGGGCGAAAACGCCGCGCGGGAATTGGTGGAAACGTATTGCCGGTAGGCAGTTGGCAGCGGGGCGCGCAGCCTTGGCAGTTGGCAGTTGGCAGTTGGCAAAATGACAACCCTCAAGTTACTCCATTCAGCGCAGCCCGAGGACTTTTTATTGCCAACCGTAAACTGCCAACTTTTCAACCCTGCCTGGCAAACTCCGTCAGCGTGGTGGTGGGTTTGCCCAGGTCTTGCCAGGTGCGGTCGGCTTCGAAGTGTTCGGGGTAGCCGTTGAGGGCTTCAAGGATGTGCGCGCCGTAATCGGCCTGGCGGCTGAAGTTGCCGAAAAAACGCAGGAGGCCCATCGGCATTGTGAGCACCGAAAGGCGTTTTCGGGGGTATTTTTCGCAAAACACCGTCGCGGCCTCGGAGTAGGTGAGGCTTTCGGGGCCTTGAATCACGTATTCACAGTTGGCCGCATCGGTGCGCTGAAACGCCCGCACCACCTGCTTGCCGTAATCCTGGGCGGCAATGAACCACAGCCGCACGTCGGATTTCCCGCCCAGCAGCAGCCGTCCGGCCTGCACCTGGCGGGGGAGGGCTTCCATGAAGGTGCTGGGGTAAAAAATCGTGTACGGAATGCCCGCCGCCTTCAGCTTGCGCACGGCCTCCTGCTTGACGTCAAACGCCCACCAGCGGAAGCCGTTCACGCCCTGGTAGCGCATCACCAGCGACGAGAGGTAGCCGATGCGCCGGATGCCGAGTCGTTTGGCCACGGGCAGTAGGTTTTCCAGCCCGTCGGTTTCGGTGTGAAAGTCATCCGGGGCTTCGGTCTGGAGGATGGAGAGGTTGAGGTACACCGCGTCCTGCCCGCGCAGGCCGACGAGCAGGCTGTCGGCGTCGCGCAGGTCGGCCCGCACGACGCGGGCCATCGGGAAGAGTTTCTGGGCCTGTTCGGGCTGGCGGGAAAGGACCGTGACCGTGAACCCGGCGTTGATGAATTCCTGCGTGACGGGTTTTCCCAACAAACCGGTCGCGCCAATGACGGCGATGCGCATGGTAGTGGTTCGTTGTCAGTCGATAGTCGTTCGTAAAATTGATTCACCTGTCGACCATCGACTAACGACTGTCGACTAAACCCCCCACCCCGCCGGGTCCTGCCGCCAGTCGGCCAGGGTGGCGAGTTGGTCGGGGCGGATGTAGTCGAGTTCGGCGGCTTCGTCGAGCAGGGCGGCGTAGTCGCTCAGGCAGTGGAGCTGGATGTTTTTCTCCGAAAAATTCCGTTCGGCGGTTTCAAACCCGTAGGTGAAAATAGCCACCATGCCGAGAACGTTGGCCCCGGCTTCGCGCAGGGCGTCGGCGGCCCGGAGCGAACTGCCCCCCGTCGACACCAAATCTTCGAGGATGACCACGCGCTGGGCGGGTTCCACCTGGCCTTCAATCTGGTTGTTGAGGCCGTGTTTTTTGGGTTCGGGCCGCACGTAGATGAACGGCAGGCCGATTTCGTCGGCCACGAGTACGCCCTGGGGGATGCCCGCCGTGGCCACGCCCGCGATGGCCTCCACGTCGGGGTAGGTGGTGCTGATGAGGTCGGAAAGGGCGTGCTTGATGAACGTGCGCACGTCGGGGTAGGAGAGGGCCAGGCGGTTGTCGCAGTAAATGGGCGAGTTCCAGCCCGAACTCCACTGGAAAGGCTGGTCAGGACTGAGGCGGATGGCCTTGATTTCCAGCAACATCCGGGCTATCTGCCGGGCGACGGTGGGGTTTGGGGTCATGCGGCAAAACTACGCACGAAATTGCATTCCAACGGCGGGAGGGCGTATTTTTGCAGTTGGCAGTTGAGAGTTGGCAAGAGATTCAGCAATGAATTGCCAACTGTCAACTGCCAACTTCCAACCCATGACCATTTTTATCAACGACCGCCCCCTTCGGCTGACCGACACCCAACGGGCCGAACTGCTCCGCGAGAAAAGCGATTACGACGCCGTGATTGACGCCCGGCTGGAGGCCATCCGGCCCGCCGTGCTCCACGGCCACGTGCTCGTGCTCAACGCCACGCCCGCCACCCTCGACCGCGCGCTGGCACTGCTGCTGGACGAGCAACCCGGCGGGTTGCAGTCGTTGACGATCAGCGTTTCAGCTCAAAAAGAAGCCGAGGCGCGGTTGAAAAGCCATTTCAGGATCGTGAAAGCGGCGGGCGGGGTGGTCTTCAACGGCGACCGAATCCTGCTGATGTACCGGCTTAAGCGCTGGGATTTGCCCAAAGGCAAACTCGACGACGGCGAACGCTCGAAAGCTGCCGCCGTGCGCGAAGTGGAGGAGGAAACGGGTCTTGAAGTTCAACTGGAAGCGAAAATCTGCACCACCTGGCACACCTACACCCACAACGGCAACCGGATTCTCAAACGCACGAAGTGGTACCGCATGACCTGCCTCGACGACGCGAACATGGCCCCGCAGTGGGAGGAACACATCGAACGCCTGGCCTGGCTCGACAGGAAAGAGCTTCAGAATGCCCTCGTCGATTCGTACAGTTCCATCCGGTACGTGTTTGACCGGCTGTGGAAGGGCGAAGCCGTGGAGGGGTGATGGGAGTTTGATGGTTTGAAGCGGTCGCCGCGCGGTTTGAGGTTCAGATATGCAACGAACTTCAAACCTCAAACCATCAAACTCCACTTACCCCAACGCCTCCCGCACCTCTTCCGGCAGCCGGTAGGGCAGAAATTCATCGACGTTGGCCCCGTAGCGGTGCAGGTCGCGGATGATGGTCGAGGAAATGGGGGCCAGTTCGGGGGAGCAAATCAGAAACACCGTTTCCAGGCCTTCGACCAGGTGTCGGTTTACCTGGGCAATGCTGTTTTCGTACTCAAAATCGGTCGTGTTGCGCAGGCCCCGGAGCAGGTAGTTGGCCCCGTACTGGTCGGCGACGTGGGCCGTGAGGTCGTCGTAGGCCACCACGCGCACGGCGGCCCCTGCGAAGGTTTCCTCAATGCAGCGCATCATCACGTCGAGCGGGAAGTACCGCTGCTTGCGGGCGTTGTTGCCGATGCCGATGATGACTTCGTCGAACAGCGTCAGCCCCCGGCGGACGATGTCTTCGTGGCCCTTCGTGAACGGGTCGAAGGAGCCGGGAAACAGGGCAGTGCGTTTCATGGGGAGCGTTGGCAGGTGAAGGTGGGAAAACGGAACGCGTCACGCCAGCGAAGCAATGCGGAACAAACCCGCGTACCGGTGGGCGGAAATGTCGGCAAACGGCCCGGCGAGGGCGATGGACGAACGCAGGTCGCCCACGTGCAGGCGGGGGAGGTGTTCGCGCAGGGTGCGGTGGGTTTCGTCGTCGGGTTCAATCTGGCCCCAGGCGTGTACGTCGAGGTCGCCGGGGGCAATGCTCAACTCCTCCAGCACGAACAGCAGGTAGTACACCAGGTCGTTGAGGGTGCGGAACGCGAACCGGTTGGCATACACCAGCCGCCCGGCATCGAGGTACACCAGGCAGACCGAACCGGTTTCCAGAAACGCGATGAGGTGCCTGCCACCGGGGGGACGGCCTTCGAGAGCCAGGGCCAGCAGGGCGTCCACCTGGTGAAACATCCGCAGCTTCTCGAACGGGTACACGCTCTGGAGGTAATCGTCGAGGCGGGCGGGGAGCGAAAACACGGTCACGGCGTTCCAGCCGGGGTGCCGGTTGAAGTACACTTTTTCGCCGACCAACGCCGTGCCCCGGGCCAGTTCGAGGTACCGCACGGCGTATTCCTTCCGAAATAGCGCGTCGGGCACGAGCGTGAACGACTGGTGGTCGAGCAGCACGCGCACCGAATGCCAGAAATTACGGGCCAGCAGGTCGTAGCCGTTCACCACGTCCCGCACGTCGTGGAGCGAGGGTCCGTCGGCGGTGGGGCCGGAAAGCGTGAATTCTTCCAGCAACCGGCGTTGGGCCGACCGGGCATCCACCACCGCAACGCGCAGGTAATTGGGGTGCAGTTCAAGGGTCAGATTGCTCGCACCGACCGCCGCCGGCGTCAATGCGGCATCGCGGCGACTGAGCACCGGGGCCGCCGCGGGCGTTCCGAAAACATCGGGGCGCGCCCCGGCGGGCGAAGGAAGCGGCGGGTCGGGAGAAAATTCCAACGGACGTGGGGGAGGTTTGGGGTTGGGCCGGGCCAAATTAACGGCTTTTTGAACGATTCAGCCCCTGCCTTCCCGAAAAATTGCGCCACGTCGGTGGAGCGAACCTGACTCACCGCTTGCTCGCCAGGTCAACCAGGTTCAGGGACTCCCGGCGCAAATCGTGCGGGTCAAACGAGCGGGCGGCCCCGGCCCAGGCTTTCACGCCGTCGTAACTGAGGGTGCCTTTGTAGCGGGAATCGCGCAGCAACAGCCCGTAGCCCGTCACGGCGGCGGCCCACCGCAGGTTTTCGGAGGCTTTGGCGAAGGGCGTCTGGTAGTCACTGATGTCGAGGCGAAGGGCCTGGCTGACGTCGGCGTCGGGGAATTTGTACCGGAAATCAATCCGGAAGGCCAGCGCCACTTCGTAGTGCAGGTTGGGAACGGGGGTAATTTCGTACAGCGCCGTGATGGTTTGCCCGTCGTTGAGTTCGCCCGCGTCTTTTTTGTCGTCAGTAAAATCTTCCTTGTTCAGTTTGCGGTTTTCGTAGCCAATCAACCGGTAGCTTTTCACCACGGCGGGGTTGAATTCCACCTGAATTTTCACGTCTTTGGCCACGGTGTAAAACTTGCTGAACTCGTGCGAAAACACCTTGCGGGCCTGGTTCAGGTTGTCGAGGTACTCGTACACGCCGTTGCCCTTGTTGGCTACCTGCTCCATCATGCCGTCGTTGAGGTTGCCCGTGCCGACGCCGATGACGGTCAGGAAAATGCCCGACTCCCGCTTTTTTTCAATCAGTTCCACCAATTCTTTCTGGCTGCTGGGTCCGACGTTGAAATCCCCGTCGGTCATCAGGATGACGCGGTTGTTGCCGCCTTTCACGAACTGCTGACCGGCGATTTCGTAGGCCGTCAGGATGCCCTGCGCCCCGGCCGTGCTGCCGCCCGCGCCCAGCCCGGCGATGGCGGCGTTGATTTTCGCTTTGTCGGACCCCGCCGTGGCGGGCAGCGCTACCCCGGCCGAACCGGCGTAGGTCACGATGGCGAGGCGGTCCTGCGGCCGGAGTTCGTCAACGAGAAGGGGCAGGCTTTCCTTCAGCAGCGGCAGTTTGTTGGCGTCGCTCATCGAACCCGACACGTCGATGAGGAGCACGAGGTTGGACGCGGGCAGTTGGGCTTTCGGCGTACTCTTCCCGCGCAGGCCGATGCGGACGAGCTTGTTGGCGGCGTTCCAGGGGCAGGTGCTCACCTCGCCGTCCACCCCGACGGGGTGGACACCGGTGGGTTGGGGGTAGTCGTAGGTGAAATAATTGATGAGTTCTTCGGTGCGGATGGCGTCTTTGGGCGGCTTTTGGTTGGCCGTCAGAAACCGCCGGACGTTGGCGTAGGAGGCCCCGTCGGCGTCAATCGAAAACGTCGAAACGGCCTGCTGGACGGTTTCAACGAAGGGGTTTTCCTCGATTTCATTGTACCGCTCGCCGGTGGCGGGGTCGATGCCTCCGGGGCCGTCGAAAGCGTAATTGGCGTATGGCCCGCTGGGCTGAATGCCCACGTCTTTCGCACTTTCACAACCGCCCAATCCGAGCAGGGTGACCACAACGAGCCAGCCGTTCCGGCGGGTAAAAAAGTAGCGTTTCATGGCGAGGAAGTTTTGGTTGAAGGAAAAATCAGTCCCAGGACACGAATGGCGGGCGCAGGGTTGAAAGCCGCCAAAAAAAGCGCATCCGTGTTGGGGATGCGCTTTTTTCACCTGAAAAACCGTCAGGCACCGAGCAGTTCCCGGCCCCTGGCCAGCGCCCGCTCCAGCCCGTCGGGGTCGGAGCCGCCCGCCGTGGCGAAAAACGGTTGCCCGCCCCCGCCGCCCCGGATTTCCTTCGCCAGTTCGCGCACGAGTTGCCCGGCGTTGAGGCCCCGCTCCTGCACCAGGTTGTCCGACAGCATCACGGCCAGTTGGGGCTTGCCGCCCACCACCGCGCCGAGTACGAGGGCCAGGTTGTCCACTTTGGCTTTCAATTCGTAGGCCAGCGACTTGAGGGCGTCGGCGTTGGGCACGTCCACCCGCTCGGCGAGCACGTTGAGGCCGTTGTTGGGGTGAACTTTCGCGAGCAGCGCCTGCTTTACGGCCCCGACTTTTTCGAGTTCCAGGGCTTCCACCCGTTTTTGCAGGGCGGCTTTTTCGTCCAACAGGTTCTGCACCGATTTCACGAGGTCGGCGCTGCCTTTCAGCAGGTCTCGCAGGCTTTCGAGCGTGGCGGTTTGTTTTTCCATCAACTCAATGGCCCGCTCCGACGTCACGGCTTCGACCCGCCGCACGCCCGTGGCCACTGAACCTTCGGAGGTGAATTTGAACAGCCCAATCTGCCCCGTGGCGGGCACGTGGGTGCCCCCGCAGAGTTCGACGCTGAACTTGGGGTCGAAGGTGATGACGCGCACCCGGTCGCCGTATTTTTCGCCGAACAGGGCCATCGCGCCCCGGTTTTTGGCCTCCTCGATGGGCACGGCGCGGTCTTCGCCGAGGGCGATGTTCTCGCGAATTTTTTCGTTCACGATGCGCTCGACTTTGGCCAGTTCCTCGTCCGTCACTTTGCCGAAATGCGAAAAGTCGAACCGCAGCACGTCGGGGCTGACGAGCGAACCTTTCTGCTGCACGTGCGTGCCGAGTACCTGCCGCAGGGCGGCGTGGGCCAGGTGCGTGGCGCTGTGGTTGGCCGATATCAGCCGACGGCGGCGCGAGTCCACGTGGGCGGTCACGCGCAGGTCGGGGTCGGTGAGCAGGTCGTAGAGCGCGGTGTCGGAGGTGAGGTGGACGCTCAGGTCGTTTTCCTTTTTCGTGTCTTCGATGCGCACGACGCGGGCCGACGTGGGGCTGCTGAACGTGAGCGTGCCCGTGTCGCCCACCTGCCCGCCGCTTTCGGCGTAAAACGGCGTGCGGTCGAGCACAATCTGGTACTGCTCGCCGGCCTTGGTGCTCACCCGGCGGAATTTCACGACGTGGACGTCGGCCTCGGTCTGGTCGTAGCCGACAAACTCCGTTTTGCCGCCTTCGCGAATTTCAATCCAATCCGACTTGTCGGTGGCGGCGTCGAGGCGGGAGCGTTGTTTTTGCTCGGCCAAAGCGCTTTCAAAGCCTTCTCCGTCAATCGAAAACCCTTTTTCGCGGGCAATCAGGGCGGTCAGATCGACGGGGAAGCCGTAGGTGTCGTTGAGTTCAAAAACTTTATAGCCAGGAATTATTCTTCGCCTTGCCCAATCCGCGTAATCATAATTCAATCGAGAGTCGTCGCCTTCTGTTAAATCATCAGGACGTTGACGTTCAATGTCTTCAATTAGATTATCAAGAAGTTTCAGCCCATTTTCGAGGGTGCGCAAAAACGAGGCTTCCTCTTCCTGAATCACCTTCGCCACAAAATCCTGCTGGGCGATGAGTTCGGGGAAAACGCCGTCGAACTGCTCGGCCAAAACCGGCACGAGCGCGTGCATGAACGGCTCCCGGAAGCCGAGGTACGTGTACCCGTAGCGCACGGCCCGCCGCAGAATCCGGCGGATGACGTACCCCGCCCGCACGTTGGAAGGCAGTTGCCCGTCGGCGATGGCGAAGGCAATGGCCCGGATGTGGTCGGCGATGACGCGCAGGGCCACGTCCGTCATTTTTTCGGTGCCGTAGGTTTTGCCCGAGGCCCGTTCGAGCACGGCAATGGTGCCCGTAAACACGTCGGTGTCGTAGTTGGACTGCTTGCCCTGGATGGCCATGCAGAGGCGCTCGAAGCCCATACCGGTGTCCACGTGGCGGGCGGGGAGTTCGATGAGCGAGCCGTCGGCCTTCCGCTCGAACTGCATGAACACGTTGTTCCAGATTTCGACCACCTGCGGGTGGTCGGCGTTGACGAGGCTTTTGCCCGGCACCCGCTCCACCTCGCTGGCGTCGCGCAAATCGACGTGAATTTCCGAACACGGCCCGCAGGGGCCGGTGTCGCCCATTTCCCAGAAATTGTCTTTTTTGTTGCCGAGGATGATGCGGTCTTCGCCGCCGAGAATGGCGGCCCAGATGTCGTAGGCCTCCTGGTCGAAGGGCACGCCGTCGCGCTCGTCGCCGCCGAACACCGACACGTAAATCCGGTCCTTCGGCAGCTTGTACACCTCCGTCAGCAATTCCCACGACCAGGCCAGGGCCTCGCGCTTGAAGTAATCGCCGAACGACCAGTTGCCCAGCATCTCGAACATCGTGTGGTGGTAGGTGTCGAAGCCCACATCTTCGAGGTCGTTGTGCTTGCCGCTGACCCTGAGGCACTTCTGCGTGTCGGCGATGCGCGGGGCGGGGGGCGTGCCGTTGCCGAGGAAAAAATCCTTGAACTGCGCCATGCCCGAGTTGTTGAACATCAGCGTGGGGTCGTTCTTGGCCACGAGCGGGGCCGAGGGCACGATGAGGTGGTTTTTCGAGCGGAAAAAATCGAGGAACTGCTGTCGGATTTCGCGGGAAGTCATCGCGTTGGGAAAAAATCGGACGGGCGGTGTGACCGGGGTGGGCTTCACGGCTCCGGGACGAAACCGATTGAATTTTCACCGGGGGCACCGCCCAATCTTCTTGAAAAAAATGCTTGTCTTTTCGCCGGATTCGCCGTTTTTTCGTGAGCGAAACCGCCGGGAACGTCCGGCAAAGGTAACGCAAATTGGGGCGTGTTCGGGAAAGGGCGGGCAGAACAAAACCAACCGGCTGAGGATCAGACGGCTGATTTGGCAACGCACGCGGCACCGGACCCCCCGCAGACGCCCCACCCCTTCCCATGCACCTGGAACAGTTGTCGCCCACCAAACGCTACTATTCGATTTCGGAAGTCTCCCGGATTTTTGGCTTGAGCGTGGCCAAACTGCGGTTTTGGGAGGAAAATTTTCCGTCGCTGAAAATCCAGCGCAACCGGTCGGGGGAGCGGGTTTTTACCCAAAAAGACCTCGAACACCTCCAGTTGATTTACGAACTGGTCGAAGAGCGGCGCTTCACGCTGGAGGGTGCCCGGAATTACATCAAAAACAAGCAGCACAAGCAATCGGAATACGCCGAGGTCCTGGCCCGGCTGCAACGGCTGCGGGGTTTTCTGGTCGAACTGCGCGAAGAAATCGTGGCCGTGGAAAACGGCGGTCGGCGCGAGGTGGAGGAGGAAGTGGAGGATTTTTCGTAAACCTGTTAAGCAATGGATCTCACGGCTGTTTTTCTGAAAGTGCCCGAAGGCTACATCGGTTTCGTCGAAGAACTGCCTGGGGCCAATACGCAAGGGGAGACGCTGGAAGAAACGCGGGAGAACCTGCGCGAGGCGATTGATTTGGTGCTGGAAGCGAACCGGTTTCTTGCTCAGCGTTCGGTGGAAGGAAAGGAAGCCATCCGGGAAACCATTTCGCTGGCGGCCTGATGAAACGGCTCCAGTTGCTTCGTCACCTCGAAAAAAACGGTTGCCAACTCCTGCGCGAGGGCGGAAGCCACACGATTTACGTGAATGAGCAGGCCGGAAGGAGTTCAGCCGTTCCCCGCCACCGGGAAATCAATGACTACCTGGCCCGGAAAATTTAGCGTGATTTGCAAGTGCCCGAACCCTAAAAACGCGGTGCGGCGACCCAAATCAAGTCGCCGCACCGCGTTTTTAGGATTTCGTCTCGGCGGGTTTGGCCGCCGGTTCGGGCTTTTTCTTTTCGGCGGGACGGCGCTTGCCGTAGCTGCCCATGCTGATTTTCCCGCGTTTGGTTTTTCGGTCGCCTTTGCCCATGGTTGAGTTTGAAGTTTAGGGTTCAGAGTTTAGGGTTTTCCTGGCAAAAATATACTTCGCCCCGATTTGCCACAATCCTGGCGCAGTTCACTTCGACATTGAGCCAAACAACTTCAGCTTTGGGATGAAGTCAAAATCTTTGGCGTTGAACGTGAACAACTCAAAACCGAACTCCACCGCAGTAGCGGCAATCAGCGCGTCGGGCACGGATAAGCGATTGCCGTAGGTGAATTGATACGCCAACGCCCGATTAGAAATGGATTTATCCGGGTGGTATAGCCTGAATTTACCGAGTAATTCTTTCGTCTTGCGTTTCTCACCCCGCTTCATGCCAAAGTAAATTTCCTGCGCCGTCAGGCTACTGATGCCGCAATGTGCCAAACCAATTTTATCGACGCGTTCGATGGTTTCGGGTCGCGCCGAATCAGGCGAATGAGAATTCCAGTATCACAAAGCACTATTCCTTTCCGGGCCATGCGCGTTTGCGCAGGGTTTCCAAGTCGTCAATGGCGTCTTCCGAAAAATTCAGTTTTTCGAGCAGGTCCGCAATTTTTTCGCCCGGCTTGGCCGTGCTTCGTGATTCGCTGAGAGCCGATTTTATGGTGCGAGCAGGTGATTGCGCCGTTTTATCCGTCTTCACTTTAGCACGAACCAGTTTGGCTACCTCCCGAAAAGCGGGCAGATATTGTTCTTCGGTGTCGATGATGATGCGCATAACCGGTCTTTTCCCGAAAGCTACAAAAAATGAGGAGTGACGGTAAACCAATCCTCGTTGAGTGAAACAGCCTCAACCCTCAAACCACCACCCCGTACAACTCCGCCTTCTGGGCCTTCACGCGGGCGTCGGCGATGTAGTCGTCGAAGGTCATCAGCTTGTCGAGGCAGCCGTTGGGTGTCAGTTCAACCACCCGGTTGGCCACGGTTTGCAAAAGCTGGTGGTCGTGGCTGCTGAACAGGATGCTGCCCGTGAATTCTTCCATGCCTTTGTTGAGCGCCTGGATGGATTCGAGGTCGAGGTGGTTGGTGGGTTCATCGAAGAGCAGCACGTTGGCCCCGGAGAGCATCATTCGGCTGAACAAACACCGCTGCCGCTCGCCCCCGCTCAGCACGGTGCATTTCTTGAGGGCTTCCTCGCCCGAAAACAGCATCCGGCCCAGGAAGCCGCGCACGAAGGTTTCGTCTTTTTCGACCGAATACTGCCGCAGCCACTCCACGAGGTTGAGGCTGGGGTCGGTGAAGTACTTCGTGCTGTCGTTGGGCAGGTACGAGGTCGTGATCGTCACGCCCCACTTGAACGAGCCGCTGGTGGCTTTTCGCTCGCCCGTGAGGATGTCGAACAGGGCCGTCACGGCGAGGCCGTCTTTGCTCAGGAAGGCGATCTTGTCGCCCTTCGCCATTGAGAAATTGAGGTTGCGGAACAGCACCGTGCCGTCGTCGAGGGTGTAATCGAGGTTTTCGACGGTCAGAATCTGGTCGCCCACTTCGCGTTCGGGCTTGAAGGCGATGTAGGGGTACTTGCGGCTGGAGGGCTGGATGTCTTCGACGGTGAGTTTGTCGAGCATTTTCTGCCGGGCCGTGGCCTGCTTCGACTTGGCCACGTTGGCCGAGAAGCGCCGGATGAACTCCTCCAGTTCCTTGCGTTTTTCCTCCACCTTCTTGTTCTGGTCGGCCTTCTGGCGGGCGGCCAGTTGGCTGGATTCGTACCAGAACGTGTAGTTGCCCGCGTAGAGCTTGATTTTGCCGAAATCAAGGTCGGCGATGTGCGTGCAGACGTTGTCGAGGAAGTGCCGGTCGTGGCTGACGACGATGACCGTGTTTTTGAACTCAGCCAGGAAGTTTTCCAGCCACATCGTCGATTCAATGTCGAGGTTGTTGGTCGGCTCGTCGAGGAGCAAAATGTCCGGGTTGCCGAACAGCGCCTGGGCCAGCAGCACCTTCACCTTGTCGGTGGGGTTCACGTCGGCCATGAGCGTGTAGTGGGCGTCTTCGCCGATGCCGAGGCCGCTGAGGAGCGAACCCGCGTCGGATTCGGCCTCCCAGCCATTCATTTCGGCGAACTCGGCTTCGAGGTCGGCGGCGCGGTTGCCGTCGGCTTCGGTGAAGTCTTCCTTCAGGTAAATCGCGTCTTTTTCGAGCATCACGTCGTAGAGCCGCTGGTTGCCCATGATGACGGTCTGGAGGACGGGGTACTCGTCGTAGGCGTTCTGGTTTTGTTTGAGCACCGAGAGCCGCTCGCCGGGGTCCACGGTGATGGAGCCGGTGGTGGGGTCGAGGTCGCCCGCGATGATTTTGACGAACGTGGACTTACCGGCCCCGTTGGCCCCGATGAGGCCGTAGCAGTTGCCGGGGGTGAATTTCAGGTTGACGTCTTCAAAAAGTACCCGCTTGCCGAAGCGCAGCGAGAGGTTGGATACCGTGAGCATCTGGGAAGATTTTCGATTTCGGATTCAGGATTTTCGCGAATTGAATCAGTTGAAAATCCGGGCGCAAAGGTAGCCAATTTTCGCTGGGGGATTGCCGTGGGTTTTCAACTCAATCCCACCCTCCGGTTCTGCCCCCACCAGTACAGCCGGTAGAGCGGCGCGAAGGCTTCGGCCCGGCGGGGCAGTTGGGCGGCTTTTTCGAGGGCAATCTGGATTTCGTTGTAGTGCTCGAAAAACGCGTGGCTCGAAAGCTCGTCCAGCGCCTCGTTGCCGACTGACGGGCGGCGGAGCAAGACGGACTCTTTTTCAAGAAAATCCGTTTGCAGCCGCTGGCGGTCAGGTTGCACCAGTTCAGAAATCGCACCGTACTGAGTCGCTGCCCGGCGAAACAGCCGCTCGGCCTGCCACCAGAACGAAGCATCCGGCGTTGGGCCGGGTTCGGTGAAATCGTGCAGAAAATTTCCGGTCGTGAACACGGGTTTGAACACTGACAGGGCCGGGAGCGAGGTGCCTGTCAGCCAAACGGTGCCGGGTTCGTTTTTGCGCAGTTCGGCGACCATCGAACCCGTCGTTTGGTTGGGGCAGAGCAGCCCCGTGGCGTGCATGCACACGTCTTTCGTACTGGCCCGGTGCGGGGCGAAGGTGTCGCCGTCGTGGTGGCTGCTCAGGATGTCGATGGCGTTCGCGACGGTGAGCCTGCCGCCCTTCGCCCCCCGCTCCGTGCTGTTCCGCCGGACGGCGCAGGCGCTCAGGCGGGTCATGAACGGGGCCGAATAGACTTTCGCGAAATCGAAAGGCTCGCCCCGTTTCAGCCAGCCTCGTTTTCGGGCAAACTCAATCGCGTTGGGCGAAATCAGGTCGTAGGTTTCGCCAATCGTCAGGCCGTTGCTGATGCTCCGCACGCCGCGCACCCGTTCGGCCACCCACTCCCGCCCGGCGGTTTCGAGCACCCAGGCCGAGGTCGGATCGGCGATGAGGAAGCTGTTGTGGTAGAAGAAACTCCGGTCGCGGTAGCCCCCGCAGGCGTCGGGGCCGAATTCGGTGAGCAGTTCCGTGAGGATTTCGAGGGCCGTTTCGGCGGTCTTGGCCCGTTCGAGGGCCAGCCGGAGCAGGTCCATGCCAGTCAGGCCGTCGTTTTTCTTCCGAAACTTCACTTTCGTAAACACGGCCTCGTTGCCAATCGCCACCCCGTGCTCGTTGACGCCCATTTCGGCCCCCCACATCCAGAAGGGTTTCGACAAAATCACCCCAGCCGTTTCCCGCACCTGCGGCACCTCGATGTACGTGCAGCGGACGCGCTTTTCGGCGGTCTCCCGCCGCCCGATGCGCAGAATCCCCTGGGCTTCGTTCGGTTCCCGGTCGGAATTTTTGGCGAAAATCAAATTGCCCGAAGCGGTGGCGGTGGGCAGGGCCACGAAGGTGTCGCACATGGGAGTTTGAAGTTTCGGGTTTGAAGTTTGAAGTTGCTGCCTGATTGCCCTAAACTTCAAACTTCAAACCCGAAACTTCAAACTCACTTGACATCTGCCCTCGACTTCTACGGCCAACGCCTGCGGGTGCGGGTGTTCGGCCTCTGCCGCCACGGCGACCGGCTGCTGCTGGTGCGGCACCGGGCGTTGCTCCACGACGGCTCGTTCTGGGAGATGCCCGGCGGGGGCGTCGAGTTTGGCGAATCACTGGCGGAGGCCGTGGCGCGGGAGTTTCGGGAAGAAACCGGGCTGGTCGTGCGGGTGGGGGAGTTTCGCTTCGTCAGCGAACTGCTGCGCCCGCCCCTGCACGCGGTGGAACTGTTCTTCGAGGTTTTCCCCGAAACCCACGACGCCAAGCTCGGCCACGACCCCGAACTCGCGGATTCGACCTTGCAGGAACTGGCCTGGCTGACGTGGGACGAAATCAACGCCATCGCCCCAAAGGAGAAGCAGGCGGCGTTGAATCGTGCGCGGAGCTGGGACGAACTTTGGGGGTTGTCGGGGCTGGTGGGGTGACAAAATGCCCCGCCGCAATTCGTATCTTTGAACCGATGAAAACCAAGCCCGACGTCCTGCCTTCCGACCTGCTCGAAAAACGGTTTCCCTTCACGCCCACGCCGGGCCAGATGCGGTTTTTCGCCCACATGGACGAATTTCTGCCCGACGACGATCCCTTCGGCATCCAGGCGTTTCTGCTGAAAGGCTACGCGGGCACGGGCAAAACCACGCTCATCAGTACGCTCATCAAAGTGCTGTCGAAGTTCGGCTACAAGGCCGTGCTGCTGGCCCCGACGGGCCGGGCGGCGAAGGTGATGGCGACGTATTCGGGCAAAAAAGCCTTCACGATTCACAAGAAAATTTACCGGCAGGTCACCAACCCGCACTCGGGGGCGCTGGAATTCCGGCGGCAAAACAACTACCACACCAACACGCTGTTCATCGTCGACGAATCGTCGATGATCACCGACGACGCCGAGTTCGGCACCCGCGGCCTGCTCACCGACCTGCTCGAATACATTTTCATGACCGAAGACGGCGACGCGGGCAACAAAATCCTGTTCGTTGGCGACGTGGCCCAGTTGCCGCCCGTGGGCAAAACACTCAGCCCGGCCCTCGACGCGGAGTATCTGAAAAGCCAGTTTCACATCGGCGTGCGGGAGCAGGAACTGACCGAGGTGATGCGGCAGGACGCGCTGTCGGGCATTTTGTTCAACGCCACCAACCTGCGCACGATTTTGCGGGACGAAAAACCGGCCATTTCCTTCACCACGAAGGGCTACAAGGATTTTTACCGGATGACTGCCGAGCGCCTCGAAGACGGGCTGAACTACGCCTACCGGAAGTTTGGGCGGGAAAACACGATCATCCTCACGCGCAGCAACAAGGCTGCCGTGCAGTACAACCGCTACATCCGGCACCGGATTTTTTTCCAGGAAGAAGAACTCAACGCGGGGGATTTGCTGATGATTGTCCGCAACAACTACCACTGGCTCGACGACGACTCGCCCGCCGGGTTTCTGGCCAATGGTGATTTCGTGGAGGTACGCAAACTCGTCCGGACGGAGGAAATGTACGGCTTCCGCTTCGCCACGCTTCGCCTGGGCCTGATGGACTACCCCGACCAGGAGGATTTCGAGGCGAAAATCATTCTCGATACCCTTCACGCGCCCTCGGCCTCGCTCACGCAGGAGGAAAGCAAGCGCCTCTGGGACGCCGTTTCGCAGGACTACGCCCACATCGTCTCGCGACGGCAGCGGATGGAAGAAATCCGCAAAGACCCGTACCTCAACGCCTTGCAGGTGAAGTTCGCCTACGCCCTCACCTGCCACAAGTCGCAGGGCGGGCAGTGGAACGCCGTGTTCGTGGACCAGGGCTACCTGACCGACGAGCAGGTGAACGAAGAGTTCATCCGCTGGCTTTACACCGCCGTCACCCGCGCCACCGACGAGGTATTTCTGGTGAACTTCCACGCGGAGTTTTTTGGGGAGAAGAAGATGTGAGTAACTTGGTGGTGCAACGACTTGGAAACCAATGGAAAATTTAAAAAAGGACGAACTGGAGCCGATCCCGCCGCTACGGCCGGGACGGAGCTACCGGCCGGAAGACATCCGGCGTTGGGGGGTAGAGCGGTTCTTGGATGAAGTCGCTCCAAAGGAACCTGTTCCGATGCCTGATTTTCAGTTCACCGAAGAGGAAAATCGTCGGATGGACGAATTGTTACGGGAAGAGCAAGAACTGAAAGCCCGTGGTATTCGACTCTAATCTCGTTATTCGGTACATCAGGCAGCAAATCGATTTGCCTGCCCGCGCCATCCTGCCGATAACCGTTGTCGGAGAGATGGAAGCGTTTGCTCTGAAATCAAACTGGGGTTTTCAGAAAATCACACTTTGGGAATCGTACCTCCGAAAGCACGCCATCGTTGACATCACCCGCGCCGTTGTGTCATATTACGCCGAACTGGACGCGTACAGCCAAGGCAAATTGAAGCTACAACCCCTCCCGCCCGGCCTCAGCGCCCGCAACATGGGAAAAAACGATCTTTGGATTGCGGCTACGGCCATGTACCTCGACCTTGAACTTCACACGACCGACGACGATTTTGACCATCTGCCCGCGTTTGGGTTGAAGTTGGTCAAAGCGTGACCGTTCACACCAGCCACTTCAACACCAACTCAAACCCCGGCAGCACGTCTTCTCCCGAAATCGTCCGGTCAAAGCCGTCGAGCACGTCTACGGGTTGGTCGGGCCGGTACACGTACACCCGCTGCTGCCTGCGGTCGATGAGCCAGGCCAGGCGGCAGCCGTTCTCCATCCATTTTTCCATCCGCCGCTGCGAGGGGCCGAGCAAGTCGGATTCCGACATCAATTCAACCACGAAATCAGGGCAGACGTAGGGGAAGGTTTTGAGTTCCTCGGGCGGGATTTGTGCGTAGCGCTCGTTGGAAATCCAGGCCGCATCGGGGGCCTTCATCGAGGTGTCGGGCAGGTAGTAGCCGCCGTTCGATTCGGTCACTTTGCCCAACTGGTGCTCAAAATTCCAGTTGCCGAGTTGCCGGGCCAGTTCGTTGTTGCTGACGCTGGTTTCAAAGCCGGTGGGGGGCAGGGATGGGTATGCGGCCCCGTTCGTCCCGCTCCAGCCGCAAATGCCGGTTTTGCTGGCAGCGATGGAACAGTTCCTCGTCGGTCAGCAACTGGCCCAGTCCTTCGAGGATCAGGCCGGGGGTTTCGTCGGTGATGAGGTAGGTCATGGCTGGAGCCTTGTTTTTCTAAAATTACGGATTTTTCCAACCCCTGCGGCAGAAGAAAACCGCGCTGACGAACGAAAGAACGTCAAAATGCGTAACATCAGGCAACGCCCGCCTCGCCGCCGTGTATTTCCCGTTGAGTGCCCCATTTTTCCCGTTGGTGACACTTGTCATACGTTTGCGCCACGTTGGGCGTTTACTTTTGCGTTAAATCTTCCCCACCATGCATACCCTCGATGTCATCCGGCAGGTTCTCGCCGCGCACTTCTTCATCAAGCCCGATTTTTTCGCCCCGCACAAAAACCTCCGCGCCGATTTCGGCTTCACCTCGCTCGATTTCACCGAACTCGTCGTGTACCTGGAGCAGGCCTTCGGCACCACCCTGCCCGACGACGAACTGGAGCGCGTCCGCAATGCCGCCGATCTGGCCGCCTGCCTGGAGCGCCACGCCCGCCTTTCGCCCGTCGCCGCATGAGCTTCCAAGAATTTCTGGCCCAGAAAAAAATCGACGCCGCCCGCTTTCAGGCCGCCGAACCCGCCCGCTTCGCCGAGTGGGAAGACCTGTTTCCGCACCTGCACCCGGAGAGTTTCACGATGCAGAAAAAATTTCTCATCAACGACGTGCGGCGGCGGTACCCGCTTCGGTCCGAGGTGGTGGAGAAGCGCTGAAATGCCGCTTTTGTGCCCTGCGCATCGGGTCGGGCGAACGGATTTTTTGAGGGAATCCGTCGAAAATGCGCTTCTTTGCGCTTTACGTAGGCGTTGTACTTCGGCCGGGCAAGGTCGCTTGTGCTACTCGTGCGGTTTCATGCACCTCAAAACCTCTTTCCACTCATGTTGTTAGCCAAACAAACCGCGGGCCTCGCCGTCGCGGCGTTTCTGCTTGGTGCCCTGCCGACTTTCGGCCAGAAAAAAGGCACGCCGCTCTTCCCCCAAATGCCGGGGATGCAGACCTACACCTACCGCGACGTGATGAAGACCGACCCGGCCACCGGCCTCGACCGCATCAAAGCCCTCGGCATCACCGACCTCGAATGCGGCCTGTTTGCCGGGAAAACCGCCGAGGAATCGCGTAAGATGCTGGATGAACGCGGCATGAAGTGTTCCTCATTCGGCGGCGGCTACGACCAACTGCTCACCAAGCTCGACGAAGTGGGCCGCAACGCCAAAATCATGGGAGCGGAGTACATCATGCTCGCCTGGATTCGGCGCGGCAACGAATTCACGCTGGAGCAGGCCAAAGAAGCCGTGACCAACTTCAACCGCATCGGCAAAGACCTGAAGGAAAAATACGGCCTCACGTTCTGCTACCACAACCACGGCTACGAGTTCGTCAAGCACGAAGACGGCACGCTGATGGATTACCTCATCAAAAACACCGACCCGCGCTACGTGAGCTTCGAACTGGACTTGCTCTGGGCGAAATTCCCCGGTGCCGACCCGGCGGCGCTCCTGACCAAATACGGCAACCGCTTCAAACTCATCCACCTCAAAGACCTCCGCAAGGGCGTGGAGGGCAACCTGTCGGGCGGCACGCCCGTCGAGAACGACGTGGCCCTCGGCACCGGGCAGGTGGACATCCCCGCCGTGCTCAAAGCCGCCCACAAAGCGGGCGTGAAGCATTACTACATCGAAGACGAAAGCCCCACCTACGCCCAGCAGGTGCCGCAGAGCATCGCGTATTTGAAGAGCCTTCGGTGGTGAAATGCAGAGGAATGTTCAATGCTCAATGTTCAATTTTCAACGTCCAATGATTTTCATTGAGAATTGAAAATTGAACATTGAGCATTGAACATTCTGAAGTTCCCTTTTTCGGTTAACCAATTAATCCTTCCCATGCCCCAATTAAACCTTGATGCCTTGTTCCCGACCCTGGAGCAGGTGCCGGTCGAACACCGCATTCCCGAACCCATCGGGCAGCGCGAGTACCTCGTCGGCGGTGAACTGAAACCCTGGAACGGCGCGACGCAGGACGTGTTTTCGCCCGTGTACCTCCGCCAGCCCGACGGCTCGCTCGCCACGGCCCGCATCGGCTCGTACCCCATCACCGGCCCCGACGAAGCCATGCAGGTACTCGATGCCGCCGTGCGGGCCTACGACAACGGCCGGGGCGAATGGCCCACCATGAGCGTGGCCGACCGCATCGCCCGCGTGGAGCATTTCACCGGGAAAATGATTCAGAAACGGGCCGAAGTGGTGCGGCTGCTGATGTGGGAAATCGGCAAGTCGCTGGCCGATTCGGAAAAAGAATTCGACCGCACCGTCCAGTACATCTACGACACAATTGATGAATTGAAGGCCATCGACCGGCAGAATTCGGGGTTTACGATTACCGAAGGCATCATCGGGCAAATCCGCCGTTCGCCCCTGGGCGTGGTGCTCTGCATGGGGCCGTTCAACTACCCGCTCAACGAAACCTTCACCACGCTCATCCCGGCGCTCATTATGGGCAACACGGTGCTGTTCAAGCCGCCTAAACACGGCACGCTGCTACACTACCCGCTGCTGGAGGCGTTTCGGAGCAGCTTCCCGGCGGGCGTCATCAACACCGTGTACGGGCGGGGCAATTCAGTGATTCCTGGTTTGATGGAATCGGGGAAAGTCAACGTGCTGGCCCTCATCGGCTCCAGCCGCGTGGCCGACAAGCTGAAAAAAATGCACCCCAAGTCCAACCGCCTGCGGGCCATCCTGAGCCTCGACGCCAAAAATGCCGCCGTCGTGCTCGACAACGCCGACCTCGACGTGACGGTGAAGGAATGCATCCTCGGCGCGCTTTCGTTCAACGGGCAACGGTGTACGGCGCTGAAAATATTCTTCGTCCACCGCAGCATCACCGACCGGTTTTTGGAAAAAATGGCCGCCGAAATCGAAAAACTAAAACCGGGAATGCCCTGGACGCCCGGCGTGAACATTACACCCCTGCCCGAACCCCAGAAACCGGCGACCATTGCCGAGTGGCTGACCGAGGCGAAGGAGGGGGGCGCGAAAATCGTGAATGAGCACGGGGGCGAAAGGGCGCATTCGTTCGTGTTCCCGGCGCTGGTGTACCCGGTGAAACCCGACATGAAGCTGTACCGCGAGGAGCAGTTCGGCCCGGTGGTGCCCGTCGTTCCCTTCGACGACGTGGAAGAACCCATCCGCTACCTCATCGAAGCCGACCACGGCCAGCAGGTGTCGGTGTTCGGCACCGACCACGCGCAAATCGCCCATCTCGTGGACCAACTCGTCAACCAGGTGAGCCGGGTGAACATCAACGCCCAGTGCCAGCGGGGGCCGGACACGTTCCCGTTCACGGGCCGGAAAGATTCCGCCGAAGGCACGCTGTCCGTCCACGACGCCCTGCGGTCGTTCTCAATCCGCACCATCGTGGCCACGAAACAGACCGTGCCGAACAAGGAAATTCTCAACCACATCGTGGATCAGCACGAGTCCAATTTCCTTTCGACGCGGTTTATTTTGTGAAAGTCGGCAGTCGATAGAATCGGCAGCGGCCAGCCTTGTTTGGGGCTGGCCGCTGTGTTTTCAAAAAGTGAAATGGTGCTTGACTTTCGTCCCGTTAGGGACGGGATATTGGTAGAAAATACGTTCCCGCATTTGTTGCGTCCCGTACGGGACGCGACCGTGGCAGGCGGGCCTTTCTACCAACATGCCGTCCCTGACGGGACGAAAAGCTGTTCAGCGGTATGGTTTGAGCAGGTCGGCGAGTTGCGGGTAGTTCTCAATGTGCCTGGCAATCAGAGCATCGGTTTCAGCGATGCGTGTTGCAAGGGGTTCAGGGAGAGAAACTTGTGGCATTGGATGGGAAAAGTATTCCGCTTTCTGTTCAGGAGAAAGCGTGTCAAACGCCGCGTAAAATTCTTCCAGAATCCGCTTCTTCGTTGCCATGTCAGGAACTGCGTTGAGGCGTTGGCGCAAATTCTTGACGAGCGAGGCCCAGGAGGGTGGTGTTTGTGCTGATTCATTCATGGCTCTAATCGGTTAATTCACCTCCGCCGTCACCAAATACCCAATCAGCCGGTCTTCCAGTTCGTCCACCGAAAGGTTGCGGTGGATGGCACCCGCCGCGGCGAAGGCGATTTCGCCGGTTTCTTCCGACACGACCACCACGGCGGCGTCGGAGTGCTCGGCCAGGCCGATGGCGGCCCGGTGGCGGAAGCCCATCGCGGGCGTCACGAGGTCGCTTTCCGACACGGGCAACACGCAGCGGGCGGCTTTCACCCGTCCGTCGGCGATGATGACGGCCCCGTCGTGGAAGGGGCTGGTCCGGTTGAACAAACTCAGGAGCAGGGGTTTGCTCAGCACGGCGTCGAGTTCATCCCCTGATTCGATGTAGCGCTTGAGGGAGTCTTCCTTCCGCACCACCACGAGCGCGCCCATGCGGCTGGTGGCCATCGTCTTGGCCGCTTCGATAAGGGGCTGGAGCGCCCAAGTGGTCTGGGTTTCCATTTTCTGTTGAAAAAACCGCCGGAACAGCGGACTTTGGGCCAGGTTGGTCGAACGCCCGACGATGAGCAGGAACCGCCGGATTTCGGGCTGGAAAATCACGAGCAGCGCCAGCACGCCGATTTCCATGAATTGCCCCAGAATCGTCGAGAGCAGTTCCATGCCCAGCGCCCGCACGACGAGGTAAAACCCGTACACGAGCAGGTAGCCCAGAAACACCCGGCTGGCGATGCTGCCCCGGATGAGGAAGTAAATCTGGTAGAGCAGGTAAGCAACCAGCGCGACGTCGAGCAGGTCGATGAAACTAACGTCGAGAAAACCGATTTTAAACAGCAGGGTCATGCGCGGGCGAGGGGAATTTGGCTCGGGAGCGGCGAAAATACCGAATCTCCCGCGAACCGGAGGATTTGTTACCTTTAAACCCGGAAATCACTTCACGCATGACCACCGTCGAAACGCTTTTGCAGGAACCCAACCTGCCCGAACTGCTCCAGGACCTCAACCAAGCCTGGGAGGACGAACAACGCCGCCGCCACCTGTTCTGGGCCGACGTGGACGAAGGCGTGAAAGCCGAGTTCATCAACGGTGAAATCGTTTACCATTCGCCGGTGTACGGACGGCATTGGATGGCCTCTTCGAACATCACAACAGAACTGCTGCCCTACGTAAAGGCAAACCGACTGGGCAAGGTTGCCTACGAAAAAGTGATGATTCGCCTGACTCGCAACGACTACGAGCCGGACATCTGCTTCTGGACCATCGAGCGGGCGGCGGGTTTCGAGGAAAAGCAATCCGTCTTTCCCGCTCCGGATTTTGTCGTGGAAATCCTTTCCGACTCAACCCGCCAGCGCGATTACGGCGTCAAGTTCATTGACTACGCCCGCCACGGCGTGCGGGAGTACTGGATTGTGGACCCCGGCCAGCGCACGGTGGAGCAGTACCTGCTGGAGGGCGAGCAGTTCGTGCTGGCGCAAAAACTGAAGGAGGGCTTGCTGCGGTCGGAGGTGGTCACGGGGTTCGGGATGGCCGTACCGGAAATCTTCGGGAGCTAACCCGTTCAGGCGTTCATCAATTCCCGCAAAATCCGTTGCGCCGCCACAGAAATGATGGTGCCCGGTCCGAAAATGGCCTTCACGCCCGCGTCGTAGAGAAACTGGTAGTCCTGCGGCGGAATCACGCCTCCGGCGATGACCAGGATGTCGTCGCGACCGAGTTTTCGGAGTTCTTCGATGAGTTGGGGAATCAGCGTTTTGTGCCCCGCCGCCAGCGAGGAAGCCCCCACCACGTGGACGTCGGCCTCGGCAGCGGCGCGGGCCACTTCCTCCGGGGTTTGGAAAAGTGGCGTGATGTCCACGTCGAAGCCGAGGTCGGCGTAGCCCGTGGCCACCACTTTGGCCCCCCGGTCGTGGCCGTCCTGGCCCATTTTGGCGATGAGGATGCGGGGGCGGCGGCCGTCGAGGGCCGCAAACTCGTCGGCCATCCGGCGGGCGAGTTGGAAGTTTTCGTCGTCGCTCACTTCGGTTGAATAAATGCCGGAAACGCTGCGAATCACGGCCCGGTGGCGGCCAAAAACTTTTTCCAACGCGCTGGAAATCTCACCCAGCGTGGCGCGTTCGCGAGCGGCTTCGACGGCCAGGGCGAGCAAGTTTTCAGTTTTCGGTTTTCGGTTTCCAGTTGTTTTTGATGCCGCTTCGGTAAGCGCGTTGAGGGCGGCGGTTACTTTTTCCTGGTTCCGTTTTTCCTTCACTCCCTGAATTCTGGCAATCTGGCTTTCCCGTACGGCCTGATTGTCCACTTCGAGGAGCGGGATTTCGGTTTCCTCCGAAATCTGAAACTTGTTCACACCCACGACCACGTCTTTTTTCGAATCAATCCGGGCTTGCTTGCGGGCGGCGGCTTCTTCGATTTTGAGTTTCGGCAACCCCGTGTCGATGGCCTTCGCCATGCCGCCCAGTTCTTCGACTTCCTGAATCAGCGCCCAGGCTTTTTTCGCCAGTTCCGCCGTCAGGTATTCCACGTAGTAGCTGCCGCCCCAGGGGTCCACGGCGCGGGGGATGCCGGTTTCTTTCTGGAGAATGAGTTGCGTGTTCCGGGCGATTTTGGCCGAGAAATCGGTAGGCAGGGCAATCGCCTCGTCGAGCGAATTGGTGTGCAGCGACTGCGTACCGCCGAACACCGCCGCCGCCGCTTCGACGGTCGTGCGGGCTACGTTGTTGAACGGGTCCTGGGCGGTGAGGCTGTACCCCGACGTCTGGCAGTGCGTGCGCAGGGCCAGCGATTTGGGGTTTTTCGGCCCGAACGTGTTCACGATTTTCGCCCACAGCAACCGCCCCGCCCGCATCTTGGCGATTTCCATGAAGTGGTTCATGCCGATGCCCCAGAAAAACGACAGGCGCGGGGCGAAATCGTCGATGTCGAGGCCCGCGGCGACGCCGGTTTTCAGGTACTCCCAGCCGTCGGCCAGGGTGTAGGCCAGTTCCAAATCGGCGGGGGCACCGGCCTCGTGCATGTGGTAGCCCGAAATCGAAATCGAATTGAATTTGGGCATCAGCCGACTCGTGTAGGCAAAAATGTCGGCGATGATGCGCATGCTCGGCCCCGGCGGGTAGATGTACGTGTTGCGCACCATGAATTCCTTCAAAATGTCGTTCTGAATCGTGCCCGAAAGTTTCTCCGGCGGGACGCCCTGCTCCTCGGCGGCCACAATGTAAAACGCCATGATGGGAATCACGGCCCCGTTCATCGTCATCGACACCGACATCTGGTCGAGGGGAATCTGGTCGAAGAGGATTTTCATGTCCTCCACCGTGTCGATGGCCACGCCGGCCTTGCCCACGTCGCCCACCACGCGGGGGTGGTCGGAGTCGTAGCCCCGGTGGGTGGCCAGGTCGAAGGCCACGGAAAGGCCCTTTTGCCCGGCGGCGAGGTTGCGGCGGTAAAACGCGTTGGATTCCTCGGCGGTCGAAAAGCCCGCGTACTGCCGAATCGTCCAGGGCTGCTGCACGTACATCGTGGCGTAGGGACCGCGGAGGTAGGGGGGGAGGCCCGCGCCGAAGTGCAGGTGCTCCGCGTTTTCCAAATCCGCCGTCGCAAACCGGGGCTTCAGCGCGATGCCTTCGGCGGTGCGGAAGGGGCGGTCGGATTGCAGATTGCGGATTTCGGATTTGGGATTTTTATCCAGGACGATTTTTGAGAAATCGGATTTCGTATGCCGATGGGTTTTGAACCGCTCCCACGCCGCCTGCACCAGTTCCCAGGTCAGTTTTTCGAGAAAATACGACCCCGCCGCCGGGTCGGCCACGCGGGCGAAGTGGGCTTCGTGTTTGAGCAGATTGGAAATGTGCAGCGCGTGGCGCGTCGCGGTTCGCCAATCGGGGGACGAATCGGGCAACACCGTCAGCGAGTCGCATCCGGCCGCCAGCACCGACATGGCTTGCAACGAACTGCGGACCAGGTTTTCGGCTTCCACCGGCCCGCCGGTTTTCGGTACGGCACTCACCGTCACGTGCAGGTGAACCGGCACCAACAGGTCCACGCCGTAGGCCCGCTGAAGGTGCGCAAGCAGGTAGCGCAACGCCCGGATTTTGGCGAGGCGGAGGTAAAAATTCGCATTGACCCGCAGGTCAAATTCCAGTTTGGCAAAAACTTCGGCGGGGGAAAACCCGGAATCGGTTAACGCGTCGAGGACGTTCACCGTCTGAAGCAGCAGCACCTCAAGCGATTCGGCGGTGCTCATGGGCGGGGCGGTCAGTTCCCGAATGCCCAGCGGACGGAAACTGGGGGCGTCTTCGGTCAGGCGGAGCGCTTCGGCCAGGGACGCCACGGCGCTGGCGCGCTCGTCGTCCAAAAAGAGAACGTCGATTTCCCCCAGACTGCCTTTGGGCGGGTAGCCCGTCGTGGCCCGCAGGGTACGCAGGAAGGCGTCGGGAGCAAGCTGGAGGGTGAGTGAAAACGAGGCAGGCGTGTCGCTCAGTTTGATGCCGTTCAGCAACCGGGGCAGCGACACATCCGGTGAACGGATTCCAAACGCGACCGCGTCGGCCCCGTTCGCCAATGCCTCGCGCGCCCGTTGGTTGGCCACCTCCTCATTTTTCTCCTCAATCCAGGCCCGGTTTTCCCAGCGCGGCACCGCCTTCTGCGCTGCCTGAATCGCCGCCACGGGCACGTCGGCGAGGTCGTCGGCGGTGTAGTACGGGTCGAGCGAAAGACCCTCCCCGGTGTGCCAACGCAGGGTCTGGTCGAAATCTTTGCCGCGCAGTTCGTTCTCGGCCTGTTCGCGCCAGCGGGTTTTGGGGGTGGGAGGGAAGTCGGAAAACAGGGAATCGGGCATGATGAAGTTTTTGGGCGGCGTGAAGGTACGGGGTTGGGGAGTTTGGGTCAAATTTCAAACCCATTCGGCGCGGAAAACGGGTCAGACCCCTCCCTTCATCCCGCAACTTCTCCACGCGTACGAATCCACGTCATCACGGAGCAAGGATTCGGGGCACCGAAACCATTTCTTAAAAACAAGCAGCGATTGGAGCCATTTCGGGACTGAAAACGAAGCTTTTTTCGGGGCAAAAAAAAGACGCGGTAGGCACCGGGTTGAGGGTTATTTTTTTCCTAATTTTTTTCGGTGGCAAACGGTCGGCTTTCCCCGTCGCGGCCTCCTCTTTTTTTCTATCTTTGCTTCCCTTTGCCCAAAAATCCGCCTTCCAGCCCTCTTAAAACAAGACCCACCCATGCAGCGAGAGGTCAGTACCGTGTGGAACAACTGCCTGAAAATCATCCGGCAGGACGTTTCAGAACAGAGCTACAAAACCTGGTTTGAGCCGATTGTGCCGCTCAAACTGGAAAGCAGCACGCTGACCATCCAGGTGCCGAGTCAGTTTTTCTACGAGTGGCTCGAAGAGAATTACGTCCACCTCCTCCGGAAAGCGATTGACGCCGAAATCGGGCGGCACGGCCTGCTCGAATACTCCATCATCGTCGACAAGGGCGGCGAGAAAAAACCGCCCATCGGCATCACCGTCCCCGCGCCCAAACCCGCCGGGCCACCCCCGCCCAAACCCGCGAAAACCGCCCCCGAACCCGACATCCGCAGCCCCTTCGTGTTGCCCGACCTCGACAGCAACGAGCTAACCTCGTACCTCAACCCGGTGTACACCTTCGACAACTACGTGGAAGGCGACTGCAACCGGCTGGCCCGCTCGGCGGGCATCGCCGTGGCCCAGAAAACCGGCACGACGGCCTTCAACCCCCTGATGGTGTACGGGGGCGTGGGGCTAGGCAAAACCCACCTCGTGCAGGCCGTCGGCAACTACATCAAGACCCACAACCCCAACAAATTCGTCCTCTACGTATCGACCGAAAAATTTACCAACCAGTACATCATTGCCGTTCGGAACAACAACGTGCAGAATTTCAGTAATTTCTACCTGCGGGTGGACGTGCTGATTCTCGACGACGTGCAGTTTCTGAGCGGCAAGGAAAAAACCCAGGAGACGTTTTTCCACATCTTCAACCACCTCCACCAGTCGGGCAAGCAAATTATCATGACCTCCGACCGGCCCCCGCGCGAATTGGTGGGCCTGGAAGACCGCCTGCTCTCCCGCTTCAAGTGGGGCCTCACCGCCGACCTGCAAACCCCCGACCTCGAAACGCGCATTGCCATCATTCTCAAAAAGTTACAGTCCGACGGCATCGACATTCCCTACGAGGTGGTGGAGTACCTGGCGCACTCGATTGACACCAACGTGCGCGAACTGGAGGGCGTCATCGTGTCGCTGATGGCCCACGCTTCGCTCACCCGCCGCGACATCGACATGGACCTGGCCCGCGCCACGCTCCGGCACCTGGTGAACGACACCGAGCGGGTAGTGACCATCGACACCATTCTGGACACGGTGACGACCCACTTCAAGGTCGAACTGGCCGAACTGAAGGGCAAGAGCCGAAAAAAAGAAACCGTGTTTCCGAGGCAGGTGGCCATGTTTCTGGCGAAGGAATTCACCGATTTGTCCCTCAAATCCATCGGCTATCACTTCGGGGGCCGCGACCACAGCACGGTCATCCACGCCATCCAGACGATTTCCGACCTGATGGAAACCGACAAGAAAATCCAGGCCGACGTGAGTGGATTGCAGCGGCAGTTGGGGGGGAAGTAACGGCCAGTTTACAGTCTTCAGTTCACAGTTTGCAGTTGAATGCATCATGTGGGTCAGGCACCTTCGCCACGCTGCGATTGACCGCGCCGCCTACGACGCCTGCGTCGAAGCCGCGCCGAACGGGCTGGTATACGGCCTTTCGTGGTGGCTCGACGTGGTTTCACCGGGTTGGGAAGCGTTAGTTGCAGACGACTACCGGGCCGTGTTGCCTCTACCGGTCAGGCATCGATACGGGATACGGTTTGTGGAGCAACCCCTATTTTGCCAATTGTTAAGCGTTTACTCGCCCAAGGCACTTCATGAGGCCGAAATAGCGGGTATTCTTCATATCCTGACGAAGCGCTTCCGGCTATTGACTCAGTTTAACCTCAATGCCGTGCCACACATCGTCGGTCAGTGGGCACTTCGTCACACGCACCTCCTCGACTTGCGCAAATCGTACGAACTCATTTACAGCAGCTACAACCCTGATCGCCAACAAAACCTGAAACGCGCTAAAGCCGAGGACTGGCAAATTCAGCCAAGTCACGACATCCGCCCACTCATCGACTGGTTCCAACGGTTTCACGCCCAAAACATCCGGGGCGGCGTGGCCCCCGAAGCCTACCGGACGCTGGAAAATCTGTTTCGCGAAACCGAACGGCGGGGCTTGTCAAAACTTTGGTACGTGCTGAAAAACGGCCAGCCCGAAGCGGGAGCCTGGTTCGTGACCCACAAAAATCGCGTGATTTACCTGTTCAACTCCGCCACGCCTGCCGGTCGCCGGGGCAACGCCCGGACGTTTTTGCTGGATGCTTTTTTCCGCGAAAACGCGGGTCAAAACCTGATTTTCGATTTTGAAAGCCCCGAGGTGCCCTCCATCGCTGGTTTTTACGAATCGTTCGGGGCCAAGCCCGAACCCTACGTTTCGCTGTTGTACAACCACCTGCCGTTCTGGGCAAACGAACTCTGGCGCTTGAAAAACCGCCTCATAAAAAAGCCGACCCACTGGGGTCGGCTGCCTGTCGACTAACGACTGACGACTATCGACGGATTAAAACCAGCGCGGCTCAACCTTGAGGCCCTTGTACTGTTTCAAATCCATTTCCAGCGAACCGATGGCCAGGTCCACCTGGGCTTTGACGGGCACTTTGTTGGCGTCGTCAGAAATCCAGAGGCGAATCGAGTCGCTGTCTTCAAAAAAGTTGTTTTTGTTGGGCAGCATCGGGATGATGCGGATGGCGTTGATTTGCCCGAACTTCGTTTTCACCACTTCGCGCCCGGCGAATTTGACGCGCATGTCGTAAAATTCGTTGTCGTAAAACGCCTTCACGCCCACCACGTCGCCCTCGTTCATCCGGCCGAAATCCACCGTGCGGAGGTAGTAGTAGCCGCTGATGAGATCGTGGATGTTGTTGGGGGCGCGGTGTTCTTTGGTTGTTTCCGAATCTTTCGCCAGAATCTTGTCGGCGGCGCGGTCGAATTTCACCCGCTGGTCTTTGCGGTACTTGCCCTCGCGCTGGCTCATGTAAAATTCCTGGGGCAAAATCGTGGACGTGTCGATGTACGACTGCCAGGTGTCGCGCACGCGGGTCACGAGGTCGAACGCCCCCGTGGTGCGGCCGTTGACTTCCACCCGGTAGCAGGGGCGGCTATTGACCTGGTGGATTTTGTTGCTGACGTCCACGACCGCCTCGGCGGCGTTGATAAACCCGTAGTGGACGCGGTATTCGAGGTGCTCGCCCACGGCGAAGCGGCTCACCGGCGCGGCGGCGTGTTCACCCGCAACGGCCTTCGGCATCGATGAAAAAACACCCGAAAGCGGGCGGTCGGCGGTAAAACCGGCCAGCGCCAGCATGCCACTCACCAGACCCAGGGCCGCGGCCCCTTTCAACACGGTACGTTTCATACGAATTGGTTAACGACTTCTTGTCAGAGAGATGGATGTTTGGTTTTCAAATAACTCATATACCTACGGAAATCGCTCCCGAACCGGCCACGAAATTCGTCTTCAAACTGATTCCGCCGCCGGTTGTACGTAGCGAACCCGACGAAAAAGGCGTTGTTCGGTAGCTTTCGTTCCCTGAACCGTTTCGAAGGCTTCACGTACGGAAACCGGCGGTACAAGGTATCGGTCGAACGCACGATGCGGCGGATGAGTTCGCTCTTGAGGCTGTCTTTCACCGCATTGGACTGCTCCGGCCGGAACCCGGCGTAAAGACCATCCAACTGGCGGCAACCCCCATTCAGGTGCTGAATGTAAGCTTCCGAAAACGCCTTGCCCTGCTCGAACTCCTTCACCTTCGGCGAACCCGCTCCGTGGCGGCTGACCAAAAACCGTACCGCTCCGTAGTCGCCGACGAAATTGGCCAGGTTCTCGTTGAATTCGTGGTTATCCTTGACAAACAGCGTGCTGTGGGTCATTTCGTGAATGATGAGGCTGGCCAGCCTTCCGTCGTTACGCGTGAGCATCCCCGACAGAATCGGGTCGTGAAAGTAGCCCAGCGTGCTCCAGGCAGCCACTTCGCCGAGTTCGGTATCGTAGCCCTTCGCCCGCATTTCGGCTTCTTCGCGCTCACCCCGCTCGTGGTCGAAGTAGCCGATGTAGGTGAACGAACCGATGACCGGGAAACTCCACTCCACGGCCTTGAGGCGGTAACGTTCGGCGGCGGTGAGCACCCAGAGAATCGGTTTGCCTTTTTGGTCAAAAAACGTCTGGTAATTTTCGGTGTCGTTGAGGCCCAGCGAATCGATGGCGAAGCGGCGGATGTCCTGGACGAGGCGAAGGCGGTTTTTGACCGAATCGGGCACCGCCGGGTCGGCGAGGACTTCGGTCACGGGCCGGGCGTGCCAGAGTACCTGCAGTTGACCACTGGCCTGCATGTAACCGTAAGTGACCCACCGCCACTGCCAGACGACAACCACTGCCAGCAAAAAGCCCAACACCAGAAAAACTTTTTTCATGCGAGGGAAAAACGCCTAAAACTTCGCAAGAAGTATTCAGGTTTCGGAACCGTTCGCTCAATTTTGTTGCCAAACCGGGAAATTCGCCGAACTTACCGGCAGAATTTCCACCCAAAACGGCCTCTCCGAAAATTTCCGGAAAAACTTCCGCCAATGACGCGGTTTTTTGAGCGAAAACGTCTATTTTTATATCACAATTTCGCAGCAACAGTCCTGCAATCCCTTACGAATTTTTAACTCCATTCACATGGCACAAACCACCGCAACGGAAGCCAGCAACAAGCTGAAGGCCCTGCAAACTACCCTCGAGAAGCTCGACAAAACCTACGGCAAGGGCACCGTCATGCGCCTGTCGGACTCGAAGGTCGTGGACGTACCCGTCATCTCGACCGGCTCGCTTGGGCTTGATCTGGCCCTCGGCATTGGCGGCGTTCCGCGCGGACGGGTCGTGGAAATCTACGGCCCCGAATCGTCCGGTAAAACCACGCTGACCATGCACTGCATCGCCGAAGCCCAGAAGGCCGGCGGCATGGCGGCCTTCATCGACGCCGAACACGCCTTCGACCGTAGCTACGCCGAAAAACTCGGCATTGACACCCAGAACCTGCTCATCAGCCAGCCCGACAATGGCGAGCAGGCCCTCGAAATTGCCGAACACCTCATTTCGTCCGGGGCCATCGACATCATCGTCATCGACTCGGTGGCGGCGCTCGTGCCCAAGGCCGAAATCGAAGGCGAAATGGGCGACAGCAAGGTGGGTCTGCAAGCCCGCCTGATGAGCCAGGCCCTGCGCAAGCTCACCGGCACCATCAACAAAACCGGTTGCTGCTGCATTTTCATCAACCAGTTGCGCGAGAAAATCGGCGTGATGTTCGGCAACCCCGAAACCACCACCGGCGGGAACGCGCTCAAGTTTTACTCGTCGGTCCGCCTCGACATCCGCCGCGCCGGGCAAATCAAGGAAGGAGCCGACAGCGTGGTCGGGAACCGCACCCGCGTGAAGGTGGTGAAAAACAAACTCGCGCCGCCGTTCAAGGTCGTTGAGTTCGACATCATGTACGGGCAGGGCATCTCCAAAGCCGGTGAAGTGCTCGACCTGGCCGTGGAACTCGAAGTCGTCAAGAAATCGGGTTCGTGGTTCAGCTACGACGGCAACCGCCTCGGCCAGGGTCGCGATGCGGTGAAAGACCTGCTGCTCGACAACCCCGAACTGATGGCCGAACTGGAAGTCAAAATCAAGGAAAAAATTCGCGGCGACGAGAACGCCCTGCTCGACACGCAGGAGCCGAACGTGCTCGACGACGGGAAACTGGACGATTAACCGCTGGTTTCGACCGTTTTTCAACCCCGCAACGCCTCAGTTTGCGGGGTTTTTCTTTTTCGGAAAAATCAAATTCCGAGTTTTGGCAGAAACACCACTACTGCCACCACGAGCGCGAAAATGGCCGTGATGAGCACCGCCGCCGCCGCCACATCCTTCACCTGCCCGGCCAGCGGGTGAAACTCCGGCGAGACCAAATCGACCAGTTTTTCGAGGGCGGTGTTGGTGGCTTCGGTCATCCACACGAGCGCGATGGCCAGGGCCAGCCAGAGCCATTCATTTCTCGAAACGTCAAAAAAAACACCCGCGCCCACCGCGCCCAGCGTGGCGATAAAGTGGATGCGGGCGTTGTTTTCGGAAACGACGAGGGTTTTCAGCCCCCGGAAGGCAAAGCCGAGGCTGCGGATGAATTTGGGAACGTCAATCATGGCAATTTTCGATTGCGGATTTTGGATTTTCGATTGACAAGTCGGTTTTCAATCCAAAATCGAAAATCTCCAATCGAAAATTCCTCAATCCTGGCGTGGGTTGAGGTGAATCAAGGCGAGAATGGCAAGGTACGAAAAGCCAATCAGCACCGAAAATTCCACGGTCATCGCCAGCGCCTTCAGGCTGGTGCCCCGCGTGAGGGCGTCCCAAACGAGGTGGTGGGGGCGGAGGAGCACGTCCCAGGTGTTCCAGCGGAGTTCGCGTCCGAGGAAAATGCCCCAGGCGGCCACGGGCAGGTAGGCGGCCAGCAGGGCGTCGGCCCGTTTTGGCCCCAGAAAATGCCGACCCAGCCGATGCATCCAGTACAGCGACACCAGCCCGCTCAGCAAGCCCGTGAGGGCGAAGCCGAACAGCAGCGTGGCATCGAACCAGAGCGGCATGGGCGGCACCCAGTGCAGGTGCATGACGTCGGTGACGAGGTAGGGGGCGTTGGGGAAAAACAAGGCCCAGGCCGCCACGACCGCCGCGAGTTTCAGTTTTGGCGTTTGGTAAAAAAGCGCCAACCGTTCCGCCCAGAGCGTGAGCGGAATCGGCACGAAGGCCAAAAATAAGTTCCAGGGTAGCATTAGCGCGTACCACCAGTCGCGAAGGGCGAAGCAACGGACGAAGAGGATGGCAGTTAATCCGGCGGCAAGGCCCACCAGTACGAGCAGCACGCGGAGGCGACGGAGGGGGAGCAGGAGCAGAAACGGCATGAGGCTTGGTTGGTTTTTGGGGTTGACGTGTGCGGGAGTTTCCTCGAAACGAAACTTCAGTTTTCAATCTTCACTTTTTCGACATTGTCGAAGGGCTCCAGGTCGATGAGCAGGTGGTAGGGATCGATGCCCGCGTCGGCGGGCTTGCCGGGCACCGTCAGCGTGAGGGTCTGCGGGCCGGAGCGGATGCGGTGCCGTTGCAGGTAGAGCGTCTGGCCGAATTCCGCGCCCTCGCCAGTGGGGGCAAACACCCCGACGGGTACCCAGTCGTCCATCGGCACCTCGGTTTCGACGCCCGCCGGGCTGACCGTCACCTTGCGCGCCCGCACGTCGAGCGTCACCCGCCAGGTACCGGCTTTGGTCTGCGTAGCCGCGACCCGCTCCGTTTTCAGTTCCCAAAACGTGTTCGCCTCGAACAGGTCGTGCAGCAGGGTGCGGAGCGAATCCGGCGTCGCGGCCCGTAGCTTCCGGTAGAGGTCGAGGGAGGTGAAGGGGGGCAAGCCCGCGTCGCGTTTTTCGTTCAACCTCCGGTAGGCTCCGTCCACCCGTTCGCGGCCCGTGTACTCGCTCAGGGCGTGCAGCGCGAACGGACCCTTGCGGTAGGCCGCGTAGGGGTCGGCGGCCCGGAGCAGGGGCACCGATTGCCGGATGGGCGGAATGGGCTGCGGTTGCCGGAAAAACCGCAGCAGCCGCCGGAGGTGCTCCCGACCGTACGTTTTTTCCACCACCCCCATCGCGGCGTACCACGCGAAGCTCTCGGTGAGCAGCCCGGCCCCCTCGGCCAGGGCGTAGGACGGCTGAAACTGGTGCCCCATCTCGTGGGCCACCACCGCGAAGGGCAGGTTCAGGTCCTTCGGGTCGGACTTGGGATCAAAGCGGGCGAAACCTTCGGTGAAATCAATCGTGCCCGCCTCGGCGTGCATCCCCACGCCCCGGCCCGGGTTCTCGACGAGCCGGATGTACCCGTGCGGGTAGGGGCCATACGCCCGGGTGTAGTAGTCGAGCGAGGCGCGTACGCTCCGGCGCATCCAGTCCAGGTTGGCGGCGTGTTGGGGGTGGTGAAAAACCTGGATCAGCACGGGTCGTTGCGGCCCCGACGCCGGTTTCCAGACTTCCTCGTGCACCGCGTAAGCGGCGGAAAAAAAGCGGAGGTCGCTGCCGATCGGGGCGTCGGAGGCGTAGCGGAAGTAGCGGCGGCCCCTTTCGGTCCAGGTGCGGCGCAGCGCCCCCGGCGCAACGGCGGTTTGGTCGGCGCTCGTGCCCACGACCGCCTCGAAGGCAATGCCCCCGGCGGTGGTCCGTTCGTGGTGGGCTTCGCCGGTCAAATCTTGGTTTGCCTGGGCGTCGGCCAGCGTCGGAATCAGGGGGCGCGCCTTCAGTCCGTGTGCCCGACGGTCGCCGGGTTTGAACAGTTCGCGGCGGGGCTGGTAGCCGAGGGCGGGCAGCCAGTCGTCGTTGGTGAAGTACGTGCTCTTCGCCGTCACGAAGGGATCCACGCCGCCGTTGCCGAATCCCCGCGGACGGACGCGCACCTCAAAGCCCAGCCGCAGGGAATCGCCGGGTTGGAGTGGTTCCCTGAGGGCGTAAACCCGGTGGCCGAGGGCGTCGTCGGCGAGGACGGGCGCTGCCGACCGGTCGAAGGTGAAGGCCCCGGTTTCAACGGCCGTCACGCTGCCGGGAACGGTGGCCAGGTGGAGCGAGTCGATGGGCACCTGGCTTTGGTTCACCAGGCGGTAGGTGCCGCGGAGGTCCACCGCCCGCCGTTCCGGGTAAATTTCTACGTGCAGGGCAATGGCCGTCAGACTGGGCTGCGGGGTTTTTGCGTAGCGCACGTACCGCCGCTCGTACTCGGCCCGCCGTTCCGCCCGCTCGAAGTCGCTGCGGTAGTCGTTCAGCACGTTGGTATTGTAAAAAATGACCCCACCCAGCGCGAGAACGAGCAGGCTCGCCGCCGAGGCTACCCAGGCCGTCGGGCGGGTGAGGCGGAGGCGGGCCAGGCGGAGCCGCGTCTGGAGGGTCGTTTCTTTTCCCCGCACCCAGAGCAGCTTTGCGCCCACGGCGAGCAGCAGTGCCCAGGCGACCCAGTACGCTTTGAACCAGGCCCACGGCCCGAGCGATGCCCCGAAGCCGCTGATGTCGGAGTACGTCCACCCCGGCCCCGAGCCGTAGACCAGCAGGTGGTGCCGGATGCCCAGCCACGCGGCAAACAACATGAACACGTAGGCGAGCAGGGCCACGAAGTGGCCGACGTACTTCTGGTGGACCACCCCCTGCACCGCGAGGGCCAGCAGGGCAAACAGCAGGTACTCGGGCAGTTGCAGGCCGAACAGCACGCGTAGGTACAGCCCCAGCTCGAACCGGTCGTACCCCTGGCGTACCTGCACGAGCACGCCGGCCAGCGTCAGGAGCGCCATCCACGCCACGAGGAGGAACGCAAGCCCCAGGTATTTTCCCAGTACGTTCACCCACTCCGGCACCGGGGCGGCGTCGGTGATTTCGCCCAACCCAGCCTGCCGTTCCCGCCAGACCGACTCCCCCGCCAGCAGCACGATGAACAGGGGCGTGACGACCCAGGGCGTGAAGGGGTTGGTGAGCGGCGAGGTCAGGAACGTAAGCAGGTACTCCGTCCGGGGCAGGAGCGGCGTGCCCATGCTGTGCAGGTGTTCGGGCAAAATCAGCACGAACAGCGCGAGCGTACCGAGGGCGGCGAGCAGCACGAACCCACCCAAACTCCGGGCCGACGCCCGCACCGAAGCCCCTGCGATGGCGAGCGTTTGGCGCAGGTAAAGCGGGAAGCCGAACGATTGCCGCATTTCGGGGAGCGACGTCGCCCCCGCCGCGAGGCGACTGCCCTCGGTCGTCAGCGTGGGAATCAGGCGCGGGGTAGCCCCGCGCTTGCCAAAGGGCAGGAGTCGGCTCCACCACGGATTGGCCATCGGGTGCGCGAAGCGGAAGCGGGCGTGGGTGAAGGCGAGCGCCCCCAGCGCGATGCCGACCCAGAGCAGGCGGCTCCCGAGCAGCCAGCCCGTCAGCCCGATGAGGCGCGTGCTTTTTTCGAGGGGCGTCCAGCCCAGCACCGCCTCCGAGGTGATGTACACGTGGCCAAACACGTCGAGCAGCGCCCCCAGGTCGCGATTTTCCAGAAAAATTCCCATCAAAATCATCCCCCCGTAGGCGACGAAAAACAGGATGACGCTGCCGAGGTAGGCCGCGATGGCCCGGCGGCTCAGGGCCGCCCAGGCGAACTGAATGGCCGTGGCGACGAAGGCGTTGGGCAGGGCGATGTACCCGTAGGCCGTGAGGTAGGCGGCGATGCGAAACGGGCCGATGGCCGCCGGGTCCACGCCGGGCAGGTACACGGCGAGGAGCACGCCCACCGTCACGCCGAGCAGGATGAGCGCGTTGAGCACGAACGCCGCCAGAAACCGCCCGCCGAGGTACGCGGCTTTGCCGACAGGGGCCGTGTAGGTGAGTGGGTGCATCCCCGTTTCGCCGTCCCGCGCTCCGGCCACGCCCGCCACGGTCGCCGCCAGCAGGAACCAGAACAAACTGCAAAACACCGTGACGCCCGCGATGACGAAGGGCGAATTGACGTAAAAATCGGCGTACATCGCGTCGGCGAGGTAGTTGCCCCGCACGAACAAGAATGCCCCCGCCGCCACGGCCACGAAAAACAACGCGGGCATCCGCCGCCGCACCTGGTAGGCGACCTCGAAGCGAAATATTTCCCGGAATTTCATGCCCCCACCTCCGTTTTTTCGCGGCGACGCCCGACGTGACCGGCCATTGTGCTGAAGTACACGTCCTTCAAATCCGGCTCGGTCGGCTCGAAGCCGGGGCCGGGAGCCGCCTCGCTGTACACGTGGACGACGGTCCGCCCAGCCAGGAGTTTCGTTGAAATCACGGCGTGCTCGCGCTCCAGTTTTTGAAATTCATCCTTTGAAACCACGCGTTGCCAGATTCGGCCCCGGAGCGCGTCCACGGCCCGGAGCGGCTCGGCTTCGAGCAGAATTTCGCCCCCGTCGATGATGGCCATGCGGGAGCACAGTTCGCTCACGTCTTCCACGATGTGGGTGGAGAGGAGCACGACGCTGTTTTCGCCCAGTTCCGAAAGCAGGTTCAGAAACCGCACCCGCTCGGCGGGGTCGAGGCCCGCCGTCGGTTCGTCCACGATGAGGAGTTTCGGATTGCCCAGCAGGGCCACCGCCACGCCGAAGCGTTGCTTCATGCCCCCGGAGTAGCCGCCGAGTTTCTGCTTGCGCACGTCCCAGAGGTTCGTCTGCCGAAGCAGGGCCTCCACCACCTCCCGGCGCGCCCGCCGTTCGGCGATTCCCTTGAGCAGGGCGAAATGGGTGAGCAATTCCTCGGCGCTCACTCTCGGGTAAAGCCCGAACTCCTGCGGCAGGTAGCCGAGGGTTTGGCGGACCTGGTCCTTCTGGTTGAGCACGTCAATAACCTGCCCTGAGCCTGTCGAAGGGAGCAGGTGGGCGGTTCCCGAATCCGCCTCCTGCAAGGTGGCCAGAATGCGCATCAGCGTGGACTTTCCGGCCCCGTTGGGGCCGAGCAGCCCAAACAGGCCCAGTGGAATCGTGAGGCTGACGTCGTTCAGCGCCCTAACGCCGTTCGGATAGGTTTTGGAGATGTTTCGGATTTGCAATTGCATTTGGTTTCAATGGGCTTTTCGTAGGGGCAACCCTTGCGGTTGCCCGTGACGCCGTTGGCAGGAACCGCTCAGGGCAACCCCAAGGGTTGCCCCTACGATGGGTTGATCCAGGGCAAACTCTACTTGGTGGAGACCTCCGCTCGCCCGTAGGCGTTGTACCAATCCACCCGGCGGGTGAGGTACATCACCACGCCCAGAATCAGGAGCAAGCCGAGGCTGCCGAGCAGCAGGGAATAGTCGGCGAGTTGGAGCAGGGAATAGAAAAAGGCGTAGAGCAAGGCCAGGATGCCGTTGAACACCAGCGTGATGCGGCCGTTCTGGAAAATGCTTTTCGTGTAAAAAAAGACGAGGCCCAGAATGGCCAGGCAGCCGATCAGGTACGCCCATTGAAACGACAGATGCTCCGAAATCGACAGCAGCAGCACGTAGAACAAACACACCGCGAAACCCACGAGCAGGTACTGAATCGGATGGAGCCGCCGCCGGTTGAGGATTTCGATGAAAAAAAACGCCGTGAACGTCAGCACGATGAACAGCCCGGCGTACTTGGCCGAGCGGGTGGTTTTCTGGTATTCGTCCACGGGCAACAGCAGTTTCACGCCGAACGCACCGGTCTGGTCGGTGGGCACTCCGCCGACGACCGCCGCGTCCTGCGGTTTTCCGGACCGGGGAATGAATGCGCCGAGGCCCGCCTGCGGGTAATTTCGGTTGAAATGCAACACCTTCCAGTTGGCCGAAAAACCGTCGGGCGTTACGGTGCGTTGGTCGGGCAGGAAAGCCCCGTTGAAACTGGGCGTGCCCCAGGTTGAGGTCAGGGCCACACGGGTTTCGCGCCCGAAGGGCAAAAACGACAGTTCGCTGCTGCCGTTGAGTTGCAGCGTCGCCGTGAACGGGATGGTTGACGCGGTGGCTGACGGGTCGAGCGGCACCGGCGCGTGAATGCCGGAGGCGAAAATGTCGTCGGAAATCGTACCGGGATTGGAGGTGACAGGCCGACCGTTCCAGGTCAGTCCGACGGCTTCCTGAATGCCCCGCAGGTCGGTGACGCCCATCGAGACGAAGGCGTCCTGCCACAAAATCGCGCTTTCGGGAATGTCGAATTTCGAGAAATCGGGCCGCTCGAACGTACCGCTCAATTTCAGCCCGGCCCGGTAAAGCATGACCACGTAAATGCCCCGGTCGCGTTGTTCGGGCGTCACGGTGCCCGCCACGGTGAGCGACGCAGGCAGGAAATGCGCGTAGGCCGTTGTTTCAAGCACTTTGCCCTTTTCGTCCATTTCGCTGCGGCGGTAGGGCACGGTGAGCACCGGGCCGCCCACGGTCTGGGCCGCGCCCCACGAGGCGCTGACTTCCCGCACGGCCTCGTCGCGGGTTTGTTCGCGTTCGCGAATCAGTTCGCGCACGAAGGCCGTCGGGATGAGCAGGGCCAGGGTGAGAAACCCGACGATGAACAGCTTGAGCGTGACGGAACGCGACACCCAGTCGTTGGCGCGTTCCCAGAGGGAGAGGGGTTTGGTGGATGTTTCCATGGGTGGGATGAATTCGGTTTCAGTAATAATTCAAAAAGTACTTTGAGTTGCAAAGTTTGAAGGGAAAAAAATTAAGTTTTCGCGGGTGTTTGTCGGATCAGGCTTTCGAGCGTGTCGAGGTGTTCCTGAAACGCCCGCCGTCCGGCGTCGGTGGCCTGAAACGAGGTGTTCGGCTTCCGCCCGATGAAGCCCTTGCGCACGGACACGTAACCCGCTTTTTCGAGGGCGGTCAGGTGGCTGGCCAGGTTGCCGTCGGTCAGTCCGAGGGCATCTTTCAAGGCGTTGAAATCGGCCCAATCGTTCACCATCAACACCGACATGATGCCCAGCCGGATGCGGTTTTCAAACGCCTTGTTGAGGTTGTCGATGAGGGTTTTCATGCGTTGGGTTTAGGGTTTAGCGTTCAGGGTTTAGAGTTTCTGCATTTTCAACTCTAAACCCTGAACGCTAAACTCTACACTTCATATTTCCGATACATCACCACGCCGTACACGATGTGCAGCACGCCGAAGCCGATGGCCCAGAACAGGAGGGTGAGGCCCGAACCGGCCAGGAAGCCCGAAATCAGGCCGAGGGCGATTTCGCAGAGGCCGAGGTAGCGCACGTCGTCGTGGGTGTACTTGCTGCCGTTGAGGAGGGCGAGGCCGTAAAACACCAGCGTGCCCGGAGCGACCAGCCCCGGCGCGGGGCCGATGAGCAGCAGGCAGAACAGCCCGCCCGTGGCGAGCGGAATGGCCAAGTTGATGAGCAGGCGGCGGCTGGTTTGGTTCCAGACGGTCTGGCCCTTGCGTCGCGCGCCCCGGACGGTGAAATACACGCCCGACGCCAGGGCCAGCCCCAGCACGATGGCTGCGTCGATGGCCAGAAACCGGTACAGTTCGGGCGAACGGGCCACGAAGCGGTGGCTGAAATCCCAGCTCAGGCCGATGCGCTCGGCGGCGACCCAGGCCCCCGCCAGCGCGATGAGGCCCGCCGAGATGCCCGACAATCCGCTCAGAGAAATGAACCGCGACGACCGCTCCATCAGCGAACGGATTTCGGTAAGGTCGCGGAGGGGGTCTTCGGGTTGGTTCATGGCGAAGTACTTTGTGGCGCAAAGCTAATTTCGTCGGAATTTAAGTCAAGGCATTGGCGAAAAAAAGTTGATTGGCCGCAACGATTCAATTGTCCGTCCGCATCCATGCATCCCTTGCGAGGGATGCATGGATGCGGACAAGTAGAGTTCAAGGAATTTCTACGCGATGTACACCTCCAGCAATTTCGCCTCGCCGTCAGGCACCAACGAGATTTTGGCGTGTTCGGCGGGAAGCAGCCACACGTCACCCCGGGCCACGATTACGTCGCCCGCTTCGGTGCGGAGCGTCGCGGAGCCGTCGAGGCCGATGAAGATTTTGAAGGAGTCCAGCCCGAAGTAGTCGCGGTCAAGGGGTTGGGTGAGGTCGAGGCGGTTGGTGGTGAAGTAGGGGCACTCGACCAGCGTCGTCGCCTCGTTTTTCGCTTTTTCGTACCGGGTTTTGTACTCCGAATGCACCGTGAAATCGATGGCTTCCAGGGCCTGCTCCGTGTGGAGTATGCGGCGCTGGCCCTGGTCGTCGGTGCGGTCGAAATCGTAGATGCGGTAGGTGATGTCGGAGGTCTGCTGGATTTCGGCCAGCAAAATGCCCTTGCCGATGTAGTGGACGCGCCCGGCGGGGAGGAAAAACACGTCGTCGGCCGCCACCGGCTCGATGTTAAGCAGTTCGGTGAGTGTGCCTTGTTCGACGGCCTTCACGTACTCATCTTTCGAAACTTCCCGCCTGAAGCCCGAGTTGAGCGTCGCGCCCTCGTCGGCCTGGAGGACGTACCACATTTCGGTTTTTCCGAAACCATCATGGCGTTCACGGGCCAGGTCGTCGTTGGGGTGGACCTGGATGCTGAGGTCGTCGTTGGCGTCGATGTACTTGATGAGCAGGGGGAAGTCGGTGCCGAATTTTTCAAAAACCTTATTGCCGACAAGTTGGCTTTTGAATTCATCAATCAGCGAAACAAGGTCGCGCCCGGCCAGCGGGCCGCTTTCCACAACCGACACGTTGCCCGGCACGCCGGAGAGTTCCCAGGTTTCGCCGCAGTTGGGCAACGAGCCAAAATCCTTGCCGAGAACCGTTCTGATTTTTTGCCCGCCCCAAATTTTGTCTTTGAAGTGGGGGCGGAATTTGAGGGGGGGGAGGAGCATTGGTTTGGCGGGGTGTCTGAACCGCGATTGGCCAGGATTTTAGGATTTTCAGGATGGCTGACACGGATAATTTTCATCCTGCTCATCCTAAAATCCTGGCCAATCGCGGTTCAGACCAGTTTAAACAACCACGTTCACAATCCGCTTCGGCACCACGACGACCTTCTTGGGCACTTTGCCTTCCAGCCATTTCTGGACGGTTTCGTTGGCCAGCACTTCGCGTTCGATGTCGGCGGGGACGGTGTCGAGGGGGAAATTGATTGTCGCGCGCACCTTGCCGTTGATTTGCACGGGGTATTCGAAGCTGCTTTCGACGAGGTACGCGGGGTTGAACCGGGGGAACTCCTGCCGCGACACGCTGCCCGGCTCATTGCCGAGCGCCGCCCACAATTCCTCGGTGACGTGCGGGGCGAAGGGCGCCAGAATCAGCACGAAATCGCTCAGGATGGCCCGCTTGTGGCATTTCAGCGACGCCAGTTCGTTGGCCAACACCATGAAGGCGGGCACCGACGTGTTGAACGACAGCGCCTCGATGTCCTCGCCGACTTTTTTGATGGCTTTGTGCAAGGCCTTCAGTTCTTCCGGCGTGGGCTGCTCATCGTTCACCAAAAATTTGCCCGTTTCGTCCTGATAAAACAACCGCCAGAATTTGCGCAGGAAGTTGAACGTGCCGCTGATGCCGTTCGTGTTCCAGGGTTTGGAATCGGTCAGGGGGCCGAGGAACATTTCGTAGAGCCGCAGCGTGTCCGCGCCGTACTTTTCCACGATGGTGTCGGGGTTGACGACGTTGAACTTCGACTTCGACATTTTCTCGATTTCCCAGCCGCAACGGTATTCACCGTTTTCGAGGATAAACACGGCATCTTCGGGTACGTCGGAACGGGAGGCTTTGAAGGCTTCCAGGTCGAGTACGTCGTTTTCGACGATGTTTACATCCACGTGCAGGGGCGTCACGTCGTACTGGTCTTGCAAACCGGAGCTAACGAACGTCGTTTTTTCAGTGTCTTTGACTCGATACACAAAATTGCTCCGCCCCTGAATCATCCCCTGATTCACCAGCTTTTTGGCAAATTCTTCCTCCGGCACGAGGCCCAGGTCTTTCAGAAACTTATTCCAGAACCGGCTGTAGAGCAGGTGGCCCGTGGCGTGTTCGGAGCCGCCGAGGTACAAATCCACGTCGCGCCAGTAGTCGATGGCTTCTTTTGAGGCGAATTCTTCGTCGTTCTGAGGGTCCATGTAGCGGTACCAGTACCAACTGCTGCCCGCCCAGCCGGGCATGGTGCTGAGTTCGTAGTCGTAGCCTTCAACCTCATCCCCCGGCCCCTTCTCCTGCTGAGAAGGGGAGTTGAAAACCCTCCCAGCAGGGGAGGGCTGGGTGGGGTTTTGGGGCCGGTACTTCCACCCCTCCGCCCGGCCCAGGGGCGGCTCGCCGGTTTCGGTCGGCAGGTACTTATCCACCGGGGGCAGTTCGAGGGGCAGGTCGGCTTCGTCAATCAGGTACGGCAGGCCGTCGCGGAAGTACACCGGCACGGGTTCGCCCCAGTAGCGCTGGCGGCTGAACACGGCGTTGCGCATCCTGTACTGGATTTTGCCCCGCCCGATGCCCCGCTCTTCCAGGAACTGGAGCAGCCTGGGCATGGCCTCGTCGTAGGTCAGGCCGTCGATGAAGCCGGAGTTGACGTAGCGGCCTTGTTTCGTGTTGTCGGCCTGCTGGTCGAGGTGCTGCTGGGCGTCCAGGATTTGGACGATGGGCAGGTTGAAATGCTTGGCAAACAGGTAGTCGCGCTGGTCGCCGGAGGGCACGGCCATGACGGCCCCCGTGCCGTAGTTCGCCAGCACATAATCGGCCAGGAAAATCGGGACCTTTTCGCCGTTGAACGGATTGACGCAAAAACTGCCCGTGAACACGCCCGACACGGTTTTCGCCTCGGCCATGCGGTCCCGCTCGGAGCGGCGCTTGGCGGCTTCGACGTAGGCGTCCACGGCTTCGCGCTGTTCGGGCGTGGTCAGCATGGGCACGAACTCGTGCTCAGGGGCCAGCACCATGAACGTCACACCGAAAATCGTGTCAATCCTCGTCGTAAACACTTCAATTTCGGCGGCGTGGCCGTCCACGGCGAAGCGCACCGACGCGCCCTGGGAGCGACCAATCCAGTTTCGCTGCTGTTCCTTGAGCGATTCGGGCCAGTCGATGGTGTCGAGGCCCGAAAGCAGGCGGTCGGCGTAGGCGGTGATGCGCATCATCCACTGGCGCATCAGTTTCTGCTCGACGGGGTAGCCGCCGCGCTCGCTCACGCCGTCCTTCACTTCGTCGTTGGCCAGCACCGTGCCCAGGGCCGGGCACCAGTTCACCACGGCATCGGCGAGGTAGGTGAGGCGGTACTTCAGCGTGATTTCGTACTGCTCCCGCTCCGATTTTGCCCGCCATTCGTCGGCGGTGAAACTCGGCGCGTCCTCGTCGCAGACGGCGTTGACGGCGGCGCTGCCGCCTTCGGCGAAACGGCGGGTCAGGTCGTCAACGGGCAGGGCCTTGTCGGCGTCGCGGTCGTAGTAGTGGTTGAAGAGTTGCTGGAAAATCCACTGCGTCCACCGGTAGTAGCGCGGGTCGGAGGTGCGCACCTCGCGGCTCCAGTCGTAGCTGAAGCCGAGTTGCTTCAATTGCCGGATGTAGGTTTCGATGTTCCGCTCCGTCGTGATGGCGGGGTGGGTGCCGGTCTGAATCGCGTACTGCTCGGCGGGCAGGCCGAACGAATCGAAGCCCATCGGGTGGAGCACGTTGAAGCCCCGCATCCGCCGGTAGCGGCTCACGATGTCGCTGGCGATGTACCCCAGCGGGTGCCCCACGTGCAGCCCCGCCCCGGAGGGGTAGGGGAACATGTCGAGGACGTAGTATTTGGGCTTTTCGGGCTGGATGTCAACGCGGTAAGTTTGGGCTTCGTCCCAGTGGCGCTGCCATTTCTGTTCGATTTCGCGGAAATTGTACTCCATTCGGGCTGTACTGTCACGCTGAAGCTCTGTCGAAGCGCCGCGTTCACGTCATCCTGAACTTGTCGAAGAGCGAACGCGGCGCTTCGACAGAGCTTCAGCGTGACAGCGTGGGAAGATGTTTCCCGCAAAAATAGGCCAATTCCCTCACCGTTCCAGCAACAGCAGAAACAGTTCCGCCGCGTGCCAGGTGTGCGGGGCGGCGATTTTCAGGTTGACCAACGCCGGGTCGAGCACGGACAGCCCCGCGTACTTCGCTTCGGAGGCTTTCGCTTCCCACGTCAGCGGGTAGTCGAGGTCGCCGAGCGGGGCGCGGTGTTCCGAAACGTCGGACCGCCCGTAAAAATGGTCTTCCGCCCAAATGAGGTAGGGGTAATCCTGTCCTTCGCGGGCGTCGAAGCGTTTGCCCGGCACGTGCGCGGTTTTGAAATCCCACCAAAACAGGCTGGAGTACGAGTCGTACTGCTTCGGAATGGTGTACGGGTCGGGCAGGCCGAGGGACTTGAGGCCGAATTTCATCCACTTCGTCTGGTACACCGGGTGCGGGGCGTAGTTGGTGTTGCCTGCCAAAAACAAGCTGCCATCGGGGGCTTTTTTCTCGAACCGTTTCGCCGAATCAAGCGCCGCCGCCACGACGGGGTGGGTTTTGTCAGAAACCAACGAGGCGAGAAACAGCGCTTCGCCGAGGTTGTCGGCCTCGGCCTGGCCCCGGTTGTTGCGGTCGAAGGGGTCACGCAGGTCGAGAATCCAGTCCTGAATCAGGTCGAGGTTGCCGGTGGCTTTGAGCACCATCGCCATCATCGCGCCATCGCGGAGCCAGGGGTTTTGGTACACGAAAAAATTGGGCAGGGGTTTGCCGTCCACCACGTTCATCAACACGTCGTGGTGCAGGACGCGGAGAATCGGGGCGTATTTTTTTCCGCGAAACGTGGGCAGGCGCACCGGGGCGCGGGTCAGGTAGGCCCGGCCCTTGCCGTCGTCCACGAGCACGCCCACACCGGTTTCCCGGATCATCGTCCAGCGGCCTTTGGCGTCCTGCACCATGACGGTGTAGTCGGCGGGCAAGATGAACTCCTGAATCATGTTCCACTTCCGGATCACCCCGCCCGTGCGGGCGTCGAACAGCGTACCGTTCTGGTACACCATCTTCCGGCGGTTGCCCATGCCGAAGAGGAAAAACTTCATGGTGGGCAGTTCGCGCACGACGGGCCACTCGCGGCGGAGGGAGTCGAGGTTGGCCCGGTAGGCGTCGAGGCTCTGCTGCGGCGTGCGAATCGGCTGGGCGGTGCCCGGGCGGTTGAAAACGAAAAGGCTGACAATCAGCAGAAAAATTCGATTCTTCACGAGAAGTGCGTAAAATTGAGCGAACGGTTCACGAAGCCGTTTCAAACTTCCTACCTTTTGGCCGAAACCCCATCGCCTCCTGTCCATGAGCAAACCCGATTCTCCCGATGCCCGCCGCCCCGTGCTGAACATCAAGCGCCGGGCGCGGCTCAGCGCCGACGACCTCCGCTTGCTGCTCGGGCAACTGGCCCGCAGGGTCGATTTTCCCCAACGTCCCGACACGCCCGAACTGGGACGGCTGCTCTCCGCCGAAGAGCCGACGCCGATGACCATCGACGGCAGGGAAGTCGAATTTCCGGCCCTCGACGAGCTGCTCGAAGCCTACCTCCAGCGGTACCCGCGTCAGATTTACGCCTTCAACGTGGGCCGACCGATTCTGGAACGCGTGCTGGCCGCCGAAGGCAGCATCGGAGCGAAAATTTATTTCGGCATTTTGCCCGGTTACGAACGAACGCTGAGGCCCTTCGCCCGCTTCATCTGGCGGTTGATTTACCGGCTTCAGCGCCTGTTGCCCGCCGAAGCCCGGCCCTACCCCTCGCGCGAACCCCGGCAACTGCTCATTTACGCCCTCGACGGAAATGGCAACCCCCTCCCGCTCAGCGAAGCCCGTGCGGCTTCGCCAATGGAGCAGATTCACGGCACCGAAGCCAGCCTGTCGGCCCCCGCTGGGGCCGTAACCGGGGCCTTCGTGCCGAACATCGTGATGGCCGACGGGGCGCGGATGGGAGCGGAGATGACGAACACCTGCCCCCCGAACTAAAGCCTTGGCCCCTACTCAGCGAAATGAATTCTCTCCAGGTCTTGAATCTGCTATCCACGGTTTCCGCGCTGGTGCCGGTTGGGGTGGCGTTTTTTCGGTACCGTGCCTACCCGACGGTTTTGCGGACGGCGGCGGTGTTGATGCTCGTGGGACTGGGATTTGAGTTCGTGTTTGTCGTGCTACGAGCGGTAAGGGAGACCGAAACCTTCAACGACCTGCCCCTGGCCCATGCCTGGGTTGCCGTTTCCACGGCGCTGCTGGGCTGGGTGTACGTCGAAGCGTTCGCCAACGACCGGCGGTTGCAAACGGCGGTGCGGGCCGGAGTGGGGGTGGTGCTGCTGCTGGTGGGGTCCAATGCCCTGCCTGTGCCCGCTGCCGACGGCCTCTGGCGGATGCCTTCCCAGGCCCTCACCGCGCAAAGCCTGCTGTTCACGGTGCTGGCGCTGGGTTATTTTTACCGGCGGTTCACCGCCGAGCAGCCGGTGGCCGAACTGGGGCAGAGCGGCTTTTTCTGGGTCAATTCGGGCGTTTTGATTTACTACGCCGTCAACTTCTTCGCCTTTGCCCTCTGGAACCGGATGATTGGCCAGGGGCAGGGGCAGTTGAGCAACGTCATTCACCTGAGCACCAACCTCATCGTCAACCTTTTTTACGCCTACGGACTGTTTTGCCAGCCCAAACCAACCCCGAACTGAGCAACCAGTGGATTATTCTGGTGGGCACCCTGGTCGTTGCGATCCTGGTGGTGTTCATCTTTTTGTTTCTGATGCTCTACCAGCGCCGGGTGCTGCGCCACCGCACTGAGTTGCAGCGGCTCGAAACCGAAAAACAGCAGGCCCTGACCAGCGCCGTGCTCGAAACCCAGGAAGAAGAGCGCCGCCGCCTGGCCACCGACCTTCACGACAGCGTCGGGCAAGTGCTTTCGGCGGTGAAAATGAACCTGAGCCGCCTCGAAAAGCGGCACGCCAAAGCCACCCCGCCCGACCCGGCGTACCTCGACATGTTCGCTTCGACCCAGGAGATGGTCAATGATTCCATCGGTGAAATCCGCAACATCATCCGCAACATCCTGCCCCCCGTACTCCGGGATTTCGGGCTGGTGGAAGCCGTGCGCGATTTGTGCGGGAAAATTCAGCAGAGCACGGGTCTGACGGTGCAGTTCAACTACGACGGCGAGCCGTTCCGCGCCCGACCCGAAAGCGAAGTGATGCTGTACCGGGTAGTGCAGGAACTCTTCAACAATGCCATCAAGCACGCCAAAGCCACCGAACTAATCGTGTCGCTCATCCGCCAGGGCGACGTGCTGACGCTGGATTTTGCCGACAACGGCGTGGGTTTTGACCAACAACGGGTCGCCCACGGCCTGGGTCTGCGGGGCATGGAAGGGCGGATTCAGTTGCTGAAAGGCGAAATGCGGGTGCATTCACAACCCGGTCACGGAACGCGCACCACCTTGCGGGTGGCGATGGGGGCGTGATGTTGTCGCTCGTCGGATGGGTAAAACTACGTGCGATGCGGGTTTTCCCCTGTTTTCTAAAAAAAGTACTTTCCCTCTGTTGTTTATTTCTAATTTCTTTCACCTTTGGGGCACGATTCGCCGGTTCTCGCTGAGAACAGCCGCTCTTCCTGAAAACACGTCGCCCCAGCGGCCCGCCGCCGCACCCGTTCACCCGAACCGCCGGTTCGGGGCCGTGCCTTCTGCGTGTAATTCAACCCGTTAACCCGTTCCGTCCCATGCTGGCCCTGGCGATGGATTGGCTGCTGCACGAGTTAAATCAAGTGCTCACCGACCCCCAGGGGGCCGGTCCGGCCGTGGTGGGCGGCAACGTGGCCCACCTCGACGCCGAGGCCGCCGACCCACCCCTGACCAACAAGGTCGTGCTGACGGTGGTCAACCTGGAGGAGGAAAAAACGCTCCGCAACCAACTCCCTTACGAGGAGGTGCTCGAAAACGGCCAGCGCACCGTGGCCTACCGCCAACCGCCCGCGTTCCTGAACGCCTACGTGCTGTTCAGCGCCACGCACGTCAACTACCGCAACGCCCTTCGGCTGGTGGGCGAGGTGGTCCTGTTTTTCCAGCGCCGCCCCGTGCTGACGGCCCAGAATTCGCCCGGCTTCGCCCTGCCCGACGCCCTGGCCGACGCCCGCCTCGTGCTTGACCTGCACTCGCTGAGTTTCGAGCAGTTGAACCACCTCTGGGCATCGCTCGGAGGCAAGCAAATGCCCTTCGCGCTCTACCGCTGCCGCTTGCTGAAATTCGCCCCCGTCCAGACCCCGCTGACCCGCAAACCCATCACGACCGTCGGCGAGCGGGTTCTGCAAAAAACCGAAGCCGAAATCGCGCTCGAACGCGCCAAAGCCAACGCCCCGGACGCGCAGTTGAACCAGTTTTTGGAAGGAAACAGCTAACAAGTTTTCAGTTTCCGGTTTCCAGTTTTCAGTTGTTGCACGACTCAACCAATTGAGAACTGGAAACCGGGAACTGAAAACTGAAAACTAGTCCCCCATGCCTACCTACTTTTCCCCCGGCGTGTACGTCGAGGAAATCCCGAAGTTTCCGCCCTCGGTGGCGCAGGTCGAAACGGCCATTCCGGCCTTCATCGGCTACACCGAACGCGCCGACCGGGCCGGTGCGCCCATCACCGAAGCCACGCGCGTGACGTCCCTGCTCGAATACGAGCGCCTGTTCGGGCGAACGTTGCCCGAAAACGTGAACGTGGACCTGACCGAAGACGTGGGCGGCAACCTCGCCGCCGTGGCCACGGTGGTGCCATCGCGCTACCCGATGTACTACCACCTCCAGATGTACTTCGCCAACGGCGGCGGGCCGTGCTACATCGTGTCGGTGGGGCTGATGACGGCCGGGGGCACCGTGGACAAGGCCAAACTCACCGCCGGCCTCGACGACCTGCGCCGCTACGACGAGCCGACGCTCATCCTGTTCCCCGATGGCACGGGCCTCAACAAACCCGAAGACCTCTACGGCCTCTACAACCTCGCCCTGGCCCAGTGCAACGAGTTGAAAGACCGCTTTGTGCTCATGGACTGCCACGGCGACGACCCGGCCCGCCTCCGCGACGCCAACAAGGGCATCGGGGCCAACAACCTGAAGTACGGCGCGGCCTACCACCCCTTCCTCAAAACCACGCTCACCTACTTCACCGCCGACGCCACGGTGACCATCGTCAACCACCGCAAAAGCCAGCTCAAGGCCGACGGCACGACCGAGGTGGTGGACGGCCCGCTGAAGGGCAAAAAACTCACCGACGTGGATTCCAAAGGCGCGGCCTACTCGCTCGTCAAACAAGCCATCGCCGACGCCTCCGTGGTGCTGCCGCCCTCGCCCACTATCGCCGGGGTGTACGCCGCCACCGACGCGGCACGGGGCGTGTGGAAAGCCCCCGCCAACGTGAGCCTCACGCTCGTCAGCGGCCTGACCCAGACCCTGAGCAACACCGAGCAGGACGGCCTCAACGTGGATGCTACCGGGGGCAAATCCATCAACGCCATCCGGGCCTTCACGGGGCGGGGCATTCTCGTGTGGGGGGCGCGGACGCTGGCGGGCAACGACAACGAATGGCGCTACGTGCCCGTGCGGCGCTTGTTCAACATGGTCGAAGAATCGACGAAAAAAGCCTCGGCCCAGTTCGTATTCGAGCCCAACGACGCTAACACCTGGACCCGCCTGCGGGCCATGATTGAAAATTTCCTCTTCAACCTCTGGCGGCAGGGTGCCCTGGCGGGGGGCAAACCCGAACACGCCTACTACGTGGCCTGCGGCCTCGGCACGACGATGACCGCCCAGGACATCCTCGAAGGCAACCTCGTCGTCGAAATCGGCATGGCGGCCGTCCGCCCTGCGGAGTTCATCATTTTGCGGTTCTCGCACAAAATGCAGGAAAGTTAAATTCCCCCTTTGAAGGCAGGGCCGTTAAGTTCTGATTGGTAGCGCAAAAAATGTTCAATGCGGTCCGCCGCGCGGTTCAATGCTCAATTCTCAATGTTCAATGATTGAAAGTCAGAGAAATAACCCATTGAACATTGAGAATTGAGCATTGAAAATTGAACATTAGGTTCAAGCATTTGAGAACTTAACAGCCCTGCCCTTCAAAGGGGGAATAAAATTCAAAGCACATGGCTACCACATACCCCCTCCCCAAATTCCACTTCCGCGTCGAGTGGGGCGGCACGCGGCTCGGGTTTACCGAGGTGTCGGGCCTCAACATCACCCACGACGTGATCGAGTACCGCGATGGGGCCAGCCTTGACTACAGCAAAGTCAAGATGCCCGGCATGAAGAAATTCGACAACATCACCCTCAAACGCGGCACCTTCAAGGGCGACAACGACTTTGTGGCCTGGATGAAAACCATCAGCCTCAACGAAGTGCAGCGCCGTGATCTGACGATTTCGCTGCTCAACGAAGCCCACGAGCCGGTGGTGGTCTGGAAAGTGCGCAACGCGTTTCCGATCAAAGTCCAGTCCACCGACCTGAAGGCCGACGGCAACGAAGTCGCCATCGAAACCCTCGAACTGGCCCACGAAGGGCTGGAGATTCAGAACGACTGAGTTTGGAGTTTGTGGTTTGTCGTCAACGTATCAACTACAAACTACAAACTACAAACTTCAAACTTCAAACTGATGGACCTCCTCCAAACCTACCCCCTCGCCGGTTTCCACTTCCTGGTGGTGTTCGAACTGTTCCCGCAGACGCCCGTGGACGTGCGGTTTCAGGACGTGTCGGGCCTGTCGGTCACGATGGGGACGGAGAGTTTCACCGAGGGCGGCGAAAACCGGTTCGTCCACAAACTGCCCACCCGCACGCAGTACGCCGATTTGACGCTCAAAAGGGGCCTGTTCGCCGTGTCGGGCCTGACGGAGTGGTGCCGGGAGAGCATCGAAAACTACCAGATTAAACCGCTGAACCTGCTCGTTTCGCTGCTCAACGAAAGCCACATCCCGCTGCAATCCTGGTACGTCGTTCACGCCATCCCGACGAAGTGGGAAGTCAGCAGCCTGAACGCCGAGCAAAGCCAGGTGGCCATCGAAACCCTGACGCTGAGTTACCACTATTTCAAACTCATCAACCCTGCCTCCCTCGCCGCCGGTGCCCTCGGGGCCGTGACTGGGAGTGCGGCGCTGTTGATCTGAGTTCTCAGTTTCCAGTCTTCAGTTTTCAGTTGACCAGCACCAACTGAAAATTGGAAACAAAAACCGAAAACTGAAAACCGAACTCCTGTGCCCGTCATCATCCAGGAAATCGTCATCACCGCCACCGTGGATACGTCCACCGGCGAAACCAGCCCCGGAAAGACCGGCGCGGGCAAGGCCCACGGCCCGCCCCCCGCCGACCGCCAGGCGCTTGTGCAGGAATGCGTCGAAGAAGTGATGCGCATCCTGCGCGAAAAAGCCGAACGGTGAACTCGTAGTGGCAACCGCAAGCGGAACGCCGCCCGGGGTTGCCCCTACGAGTTGAGCATTGAAAATTGAGCATTGGTCATTGAAAATTGAACATTCTGAAACACCTCGTCCACCGTGACAGCCCTCCAAAAACTCCTCCTCATCCCCTGCACCGACCAGACCTTCGAGACCGAAGTGTCGGGCGAGACCTTCAGCGTGCAGGTGAACCCGGAGAAGTATTCGACGGCGCAGGAAGTGCGCATGGTGGAGCAGCAGGCCCAGGGCCAGAGCGCCGCCGAGGTGCAGTACGCCCTGACGCCCCCCCAGCGGATGGAGTTCGAGTTTTTATTCGACGGCACCGGGGCCGTGCCCGAACCCAGCACCGGCGGGTTGCTCGACACGCTGAAAGCCGGTTTTCAACTCCTCGGCACCGAAACGAAAAGCACGGTGATGGAACGGCTCGAAAAATTCCGCCACACCGTCCTCACGTTCCAGGGCGAGCAACACCAGCCCCGGTTCGTGAAGCTGGTCTGGGGAACGTTGCTGTTCAAGGGGCGGCTGGTTTCGATGGACACCCGCTACACGCTGTTCCAGCCCGACGGCACCCCGCTCCGGGCCGTGGTGGCCTGCACGTTCGTTGAAAGCATCGCCGACAGCCTGCGGGCGCGGAAGGAGAATGCCCAGTCCCCCGACCTCACGCACCGCCGCACCGTGCTCGAAGGCGACACGCTGTCGCTGCTCACCTTCCGCCAGTACGGTGACCCGTCGCTCGTCCTCGAAGTCGCCCGCGCCAACGGCCTCGACACCCTGCGCAAGCTCCGGGTGGGGGCGCAGTTAGCCTTTCCGCCGATTGAAAAATAGTTGTTGGTTGTTCGTTGCGGGTTTTTGGATAAAAAACTTCCCATCGGCGAACAACCAACAACGAACAACCAACAACGAACAATGAGCGCCCGCACCCTCCCCATCGCCTCCAAAACCGGCCTCGTCACTTTCACGCTGAAGGTGGCCGGGGAAGTGCTGGGCCGGACGTACCGGGTGAAGAGCCTGGTCGTGAGCCGGGAATTCAACCGCATCCCCAAAGCCACGCTGACGCTCCTCGACGGCAACGCGGCCACGGGCGATTTTCCCGTCAGCAACGAAGCCACGTTTTTGCCGGGGCAACAGCTCGAAATCAGCGTGGGGTACGATTCGACCGAAGAGCCGGTGTTCAAAGGCGTGATCGTGAAGCAGGCCCTCCGCATCCGCGCCGACCGCGCCCCCGAACTGCTCATCGAGGCCCGCCACGAGGCCGTGCGGATGACCCTCGCCCGCCGCTGCCGGGGGTTCAACGACCAGACCGACAGCGCCGTGCTCGAAACCCTGCTGGGCGACTACGGCCTGAGCGCCGAGGTGCAGGCCACCGACGTCACCCACGCCGGGCTGGTGCAGTACCACGCTACCGACTGGGATTTTCTGCTCACCCGCGCCGAGGCCAACGGTCTGCTGGTGAGCGCCAACGACGAGGCGGTGACCATCGCCAAGCCCGATTTCAGCCCCGAACCGGCCCTCGAACTGACCTTCGGCGCGACGATGCTCGACTTCGACGCCGAACTCGACGCCCGCACGCAGTCCGTCGAAGTCCGAACTCAAAGCTGGCAACCCGACGACGGGGGCCTGCTCAGCCTGCCCGCCGCCGATCCGGGCCTGCCCGAAGCGGGCAACCACAGCGCGGAGAACCTGGCCGCCGCGCTCGGGCAGTCGCAAACCCTCCGCCACGACGGCGTGCTGACCCCGGACGAAATGCGGGCCTGGGGCAACGGCCGGTTGCAGCGCCAGCGCCTGGCCAAAATCCGGGGCCGGGTGCGCTTCCGGGGCTGTAGGGCTTTGAACCCCGGCGACCTCATCGCCCTGTCGGGTGTGGGCGAACGCTTCAGCGGCTCTGTGCTCGTGTCGGGCGTGCGCCACGAAATCAGCGGCGGGGCCTGGACCACCGACGTGCAGTTCGGCCTCTCGCCCCTGCCGGTGTTTGAAGAGGCCGACGGACTTCCCGCCCCGGCTGCTCCCCCGGCGGGGGGCCTGCTCCCGCCCGTGCGCGGTCTGCACGTCGGCGTGGTGATGGGGCTGGAAGACCCCGAAGGAGCCTTTCGGGTGAACGTGTGGATCCCCGCCATCAGCGAGGCCGAGGAGGGCGTTTGGGCGCGGCTGGCCCTGCTCCAGGCGGGCAAGGACCGGGGCACGCTGTTCCGCCCCGAACCCGGCGACGAGGTGGTGGTGGGTTTTTTCGAGGACGACCCTCGTTTCCCCGTCGTGCTCGGGGGCCTGCACAGCACCGCCCAGTCCGCCCCGCTCAACCCCAGCGACGACAACCCCCAGAAAGGCATTTTTTCGCGGGAAAACCTGAAACTGCTTTTCGACGACGAAAAGAAAAGCATTCAACTCACCACCCCGGCGGGCAAGAAAATTACGCTGGATGAAGCGGCCGGAACGGTGCAACTCGAAGACGAACACCGTAACAAAGTCACGATGAAATCCAGCGGCGTGACCGTCGAGTCGGGCGCGAACCTGACGCTGAAGGCCGCGGGCACGCTCTCGCTCCAGGCCGCCCAACTCAGCCTCAGCGCCAACGCCTCGCTGGCCGTCAAAGCCACCGGTTCGCTCCAACTCGAAAGCAGTGGCACAGCGGTGCTTAAGGGCGCGGTGGTGATGATAAATTGAGCGGATGCGTAACTCTAAACTCTGAACTTGATGTGCGACGTTAAGTTGGGTTCGATGAAACGACATTGCGGTTAGGTCTGCG
>ERZ1066118.85-NODE-85-length-104428-cov-33.945110_pt1 | contig 104428 bp, 83 predicted proteins | sample MGYA00382765_ERZ1066118 | MGnify/ENA primary metagenome ERZ1066118 (study PRJEB33369, sample SAMEA5778348) | biofilm metagenome | biome: Industrial cooling water; feature: Water cooling tower basin; material: Biofilm | place: United Arab Emirates | collected...
ACTGTCCACTGTCCACTGTCCACTGTCCACTGTCCACTGTCCACTGTCCACTGTCCACTGTCCACTGTCCACTGTCCACTGTTGAACTATTACTAATACTCAACCAAAGTCAGGATCGGCACGTCGGGAAGTTTTTCGCGTCCGCCCAAATCGCGTAGTTCGATGATAAAGCCAAAACCAACTAAATCGCAGCCAACTTGCTGGACTAACTTCGCCGTTGCAGCTGCGGTGCCACCCGTGGCAATCAAATCGTCTACAATTAAAACCCGGCTGCCTGGGTGCAGTGCATCTTGGTGCATTTCCAAGCGATCTGTACCGTACTCTAATTCATACTCAACCGCGTGAACTGCTGCCGGTAACTTGCCCGGTTTGCGGACGGGAATAAAGCCCGCCCCCAGTTGATACGCTAAAGGCGCGCCGAAAATGAAACCACGGGATTCCATTCCCAGCACGTAATCTACCGTCTGTACTGTTTGCTTGCACTTTTCGGTCAAACTGTCAATCGTGTAACGCAGGCCATCGGGGTTGCCTAAAAGGGTCGTAATGTCCCGAAACATAATTCCCGGTTTGGGAAAATCTGGAATATCGCGAATCAGGGATTTTAAATCCATAGGTAATGGTTATTTGAGGTAGTGTTTGGCATTTGAGGGCAAATGACAGTCAGCGGCATCCCAGAGAGGGGCGCTTTTTGACTAGACTTGGAAAGTAGCCCAGAGATAATTTAGCTAAAACGGGCGTACAACCAAGTAGATGCAAAAGAAATCGTACACTGGAGAGTTACACAGTTTGAGAAGGTTAGTTAATCCAGAGAACTCGCGCGCGATCGCCAATTTCGGTAAAATCCTGCTCGAAGCCGAGTTGCTAGGTTAGAAATTGGACGCGACCTGTGAATACTAAAGGTTAGATATCCTATTTAGTGCCATCAATTCTAAATTAGTTTTGCCAAAGTTGAGTTTACCCACCCACCAATGCAAGCTGGAATGAAAGTCACCGCAAGCGCGATGCATACAGATAGTCCACCTGCCCAGGTTGTCCCCCTGATACTGAGCAACCTGCCCGATCCGCCGACGATTGACCCCCAGGATTGTCCCCGTCGCGCGAGGCTGCAAATCGATCTGATTCTACTGGCAATTGAAGCTTTGGATCTGGGCGGTTCTGAGGCCATCTTGACCACAGCCAAAGATCTCGATCTGCAAGGGGTGATAAAAAATCGCGTCGTATTGTGGCGGATGCGTTCTACCAACCCGCTGCGACGATACACCCAGCGCCGTTTCTTGAGCTTGGTAGAAGCGAAAGCCTTGGTAGTGGTTGGTTGCTATTTAGCACGACGCATGACGGTTTTGATTAGACAACTGCTGCTGGCTTACCAACAACTGAGCGAGAAGCAATTGTCCCCAGAACATCATTTTCGCTTATCCGAGTACCTAGAGCGGTTCCGCAAGCATTTCCGCAGCCGCATGAATCCCCGTCGCTCTGCGGTTGTGGCTTACAATTCTGACGAAAAGTTGAACGAACTCGCTATTTCCCTGTTGGCAAAATTGCTATTTTGTACCGGAACCTCTGGAATGCAGCGATTTTGGAGCAGTCTGTTTGACGGCGAAGTGGAATAAGCCAAAGGGAATTTTAGATTTTAGATTTTAGATTTTAGATTGGAATTAAATCTCAAATCTCTAATCTCAAATCTGAAATTGTACAGATCAATTACCCATTACCAATTAGCAATTAGCAATTAGCAAAGTAAAATGACTATTCAACGCCAGTACAGTCTGCCCAATTGCACGCTGTTTTTAGAGGGGTTGAGCGATGCAACCACCGGCAATGGGCAATTAGAGATGCGCCCGGTGATGTCGATTTTGGTGAATGCAGAGTGTCATTTGGCAGGGGGAAAACCAATCATTAGCGGCGGACGAGAATTTTTTGAAAGCTTGATTAAAGCAGTCAGTCGCTACGCCCAAGGGTTTTTAAGCGGCGTACCGCATCCGGATGAGGACGGACAAGCTTTACCGTTGGTACAAATGCAACAAATTGACCGGCATTTGCACCGCTTGATTGTGCAATCTCAGGGAGATGTAGCCGTAGCCAACGGTGCAACGGGTAACTTGAAAGGGACGGCACCAATCCAAATTGATTTGACGACGGTGCAGTTGTTTGATTTAGTCGAGGCGGTGGATCAGTTTTTTGCCGATACTCAAACTTTGCCGGATGTCGGGGTGCCTTTAGTGCCTGTGTCTCGGCGCTATGCTAAACCTGACGAACCGATAGCGAAAAAAGCTGCCCCGGCTGCGTTGGGAGTGTCTAGTTTAGCATTGGCAGCGATCGCTTTCTTCTTAGTCCCCGTCCCCGAAGTCCAAAAACCCCAAGATCCCCGCCCTCAAACCGACGCCAACTCGCTTTCTACCACTCCTAACCCAACCGAAGCACCAACTACGGGCGAACCACCCCTACCCCCAACTCCAGCTACAGGGGCGCTGGTATCTCCATCCCCAACGCCCTTACAAACCCCTCTGGAGGCTCCTCTAGCCTCCCCAACCCCGACCGCAACCCGAGGGGATATCCTCCCAGTTTCCCCATCCCCCACGGACTCGCCAACGACTGGAGCGCTGACCTCCCCCACACCAGGGGTAACACCAGGAACGGCTCTGGTTTCCCCCACACCGGGCGAAATTCCAGGGACTACCCCAGTCTCTCCCACACCTACCGACTCGCCAACCAGTGGAGCGCTGCTCACCCCCACGCCGACGGAAACCCCAGGTGCGGCTCTAGTTTCGCCCACACCGACGGAAACCGCAGGTGCGGCTTTAGTTTCGCCCACACCGACGGAAACACCGGGTGCGGCTTTAGTTTCGCCCACGCCGACGGAAACACCGGGTGCGGCTTTAGTCTCGCCCACGCCGACGGAAACACCGGGTGCGACTTTAGTCTCGCCCACGCCGACGGAAACACCGGGTGCGACTTTAGTCTCGCCCATACCGGCAAACTCTCCTGTCAGTACCCCCGTATCAGAAATCACCGACAGCACCACGCTGCGCCAGTTAAATAGAAGCCTCTACGACGCGATTCAGCAAAATCTACAAACTGGATCTAGCTTTCCAGACAAACTAGAATTTCGGGTGAGCGTGCGCGCAGACGGGACGGTTGTACAATATGAACCCCGCAACCAAGCGGCGATAGATTATGCCAACCAAACACCCCTGCCCAAACTCCAATCTTCTAATGCTTCAGTAGCACCCGCTACAGATACCGGCGAACCGATTGCTTACTACAGGGTTGTGTTTACCCGCAGAGGGGTTTTACAAGTCAGTCCCTGGCGGGGAGTTCCTTAACTCACATCTTGCACCATTCTCAACAAGCATTGAGAAACCGGGTTTCTTAACCAAAAATCTAGGCTTTCAAGTTTAGCTATTTGCAAGAAACCCGGTTTTTAGCCACTGTGCAAGATCTGAGTTACAGCGATTCTCGCTGTTATGAGGTACAGCATTACTAATACTGAGCAAGATGGCGAAGTCATTAGTTCTATCTCCCTCAGCTCCCTCAGCTCCCTCAGCTCCCCCAGCTAGCGCGTGTACCTCATAACAGCGCAACCCGCTGTATGTCCGGTGGTATCGGTAGGCATCAGTAGCGTCAGCCGGGGCGGGTTTAGGGAAATATTTCGTGGTTTCACACAATGGTTGGTAAAACCCGCCCCTACAGCATCAAAAATTATACACTACCGTTGCTAGAGCGCCAGTCCAGTAAACAAGGTTGACAGAAGCAATATGATGTGGGTGTATAGATAGACCTCGGCAGGGCGAAGCATTCGGGAATAAAATTAGTTGGTGATTCTGATTAATTGTCGCCCGAATGCTTCGCCCCTACACAACACATATTTTGTTCTTTTTGTCAATTTATTCTACTGGACTGGCGCTCTAGCGGACATCATATTATACCAAATCTGGGTTAACTACCCCCGTTATTCATAAAGACCGCGCAGGCGGTCTTTGTTTGTGTAGCCGCGACTTTAGTCGTTTGGCATCAAGGGGGCAATCAAAGCGAATTTAGCATTATGCCGTGTCCCTACGCAACAACTCTGTGAGGTTTTTTTATTATGGGCAATTCAGCGGACATCATATAATTGCTAATAGCTAATTGCCTTCAGAGCAGCCATTAGCTATTAGCAATTAGCAATTTCAGATTATTGACATAAATCAACGATAATATCCAAGCGGAAATTTTCCACTAAATTGGTTAGATTTTGATAAATATCTGCATATTCTACGGCAATTTCACCAATTAGTTCCAGACAGCGTTGTTCGTCGAGGGAAGATGCTGCGATCTGTAATTCCGTTCGCCATTGGTTTGGCATTGCCGCTAAAGATGATTCCAATGTTTTTAAAGCTTCTGGATTTAATATATGATCGGAGTTGATGATATTTTGTTCTGGGGCTTTTTCTTGGTTATAAATATAACGTAATTTTAGATGCTGAGCGATTTTGTCAAATAGTTCTTCGATGCGGAAAGGTTTCTGCACCCAGTCATCGCAACCGGATGATAGAATCGCTTTTTTATCGTCAAAAACACCGGCTGTTAAAGCGATGATGGTTGTTGTTTGCCCTTTAAGTTTGGCTTTGATTTGCTTGGTTGCTTCGTAGCCGTTTAACACGGGCATTCGCATATCCATTAAAATTAAATCGGGATGCCAATTTTCCCACAAACTAATTCCTTGTTGACCGTTTTCAGCTTCGCATACTTCAAACCCTACTGATGATAGTAATTGGACCAAGAATAAACGATTCTCTAAAATATCTTCAACAATCAAAATGCGATTGTTTGGTTGATTGGGTGCTAAGCCGATAATCTTTGTTTCCGACTCTTTTGCTGGAATAGCTGAGGCTATGGGTAGCATCAGCGGCAGTTTTAGTTTAAAAATGCTTCCTTGGCCTACTACACTTTTAACTGCAATTTCACCGCTCATTAATTTAGCTAACTGGTAACTGATAGCTAATCCTAACCCGGTGCCTTGCTGAGAGTTTTTACCGGATGAAGTTTGAACAAATTTGCCAAATAATTGGTTGATTTCTTCTGGGGCAATACCGGGGCCAGTGTCTTCGATTTCAAATATTAAGTTTTCGGAGGGTTTTGGGCTGTAATTTGCATCTATATTAGCCTCAGCTACACCATATACATTTTCTAGATCGACACGTAATACAACACTACCCTGGGAAGTAAACTTCAAGGCATTGCCTAAAATATTAATTAAAATCTGGCTTAATTTTCCCTCGTCTGTTTGGATGTATTGAGGTAGGTCTGGCGCTGCATATAAAACCATTTTCAATTGTTTTGATTTGGCGCGAAATTGAAACATTTCTTGCAGGCTTCTTAGCAGTTGGTGCAGATCGGTGCAACTGAGATTGAGTTCGGTTTTGCCTGCTTCAATTTTGGCTAATTCCAACACTTCGTTAATTAAATTCAGCAGGTGGTTGCCGCTGCGGTTGATGATATCGAGTTGTTCTTTTTGTTTTGGTGGTAGGGGTTCGCCGCTGAGCAGTTGGCTGAAGCCTAAAATGGCGTTGAGGGGGGTTCGCAACTCGTGGCTCATATTGGCTAGAAAGGCACTTTTAGCGCGGTTGGCAGCTTCAGCATCTTCTCTGGCTTGTTCTAAGGCTGTGTTTTTTTCCACGAGTTGGGCAGTGCGATCGCGTACTTTTTGTTCTAAAATTTGAGCGTAATTTTCTAATGCTTGGTGGGATTCTTTTAAGGCTTGGTGCGAAGCTTGCAGTTTTGTCCACAACAGATGAACGCGGCTGACGACGGTAGCACTTACTAAAGCTAAAAATGGTGCAGCAGCGGTTACCCACCAACCGGATAAAAACAACAAGTACGCACTACCGACCAAACTAACACCGGCAACGGGAAGCGCTATTAAAAGCCAACTCTCAGCATCTATTTTCCATGCTACTGTCGTTCCTATGCTTGACCAGAAAAATACCCACACCCAATTCACAGGTGCCGGAATTCCCTGCAAAATTTGTCTGTTATCTAAAGCGGCGCTAACAAGTTGACTGGCAAGATCGGCATGGATTTGCACGCCAGACCAAATTGTTTTAGAGTTGATGCTGTAGGGAGTTAAAAAGCGATCGCGCGTACTTTCTGCTACCGAACCAATCAGTACGATTTTTCCCCGCATTAAATTTGTCGGGATTCTGTTTGCCAACACATCTGTTAAAGAAATGGTGGCGGTTTCCTGGTACAGGCGGTGGAAATTCGCCAAAATTTGATAACCGCCGCTATCGACATTCACATAACCGCCTTCATTTTCTTGCAAGGGCGTCAATCTGGCTCTTCCTAATTTAAAACTACCGTCCCGACTTCTCTCAAGTTTAATATTTTCCGCTGCTAAGTAAGATAATGCCAGCTTGGTTCCTAAAGTTGAATAAACTTGGCCCTCGCTGCGGATAGATAACAAATGGCGGCGCACTTTACCATCATTATCCAGCACTAAGTCGCTGGCAGCAACTTGGTTTTTCTGTTTCAGAACGGGTGGCGGCGCCACAACTGGGCCATTACCATCACCGATCGCTTTTTGAATGCCAATTAAGTTGGGTGTGGTAGCAAATGTATGCAGTAATTCCTGATGTCCTGGTTCAACTTTGAGGTCGCGATAAATATCTAAACCAATCACTCGCGGTTGCTGTTTTTTCAGGTTTTGGATGACTTTTGCTAATGTCGCATCGGACATGGGCCAGCGTTTCAAACGAGATATATCTGGTTCATCGATGGTGACAATTACTACACGAGAAGTACCTTTTTCTAGGGGACGCCAGCGAAACCATTGGTCTAAAATCGTAGCTTCGAGCAACTGCAATGCACCAGAGCCTTGCAGCGTTAAAACCGCTCCCGCTATACCGATAGCGGTGATGCCGATACCGCGATAGGGAAGAATTCGATCTGTGAGCTTTTTCCACATAGATGGTTTTTCGCTGCTGCTATCAGCCTTGCCAGCTGATGTTTTCTACTTTTCTTATTGTGTCATTGCGAATGTAAAAATTTTGTGAATATCCTTTGTTTTTTCTGTGCAATTAATTGACAGTGGACAGTTGACAGTGGACAGTTGACAGTTACGCAAAGAAACCGGGTTTCTGTGAAAAATCGTTGATTAAACTAAATATCGCCGAAGAAACCCGGTTTCTTAGATCGGGTGGACAGTTACGCAAAGAAACCGGGTTTCTGTGAAAAATCGTTGATTAAACTAAATATCGCCGAAGAAACCCGGTTTCTTAGATCGGATTGCGAACTAGGGAAATTAATTATTTCCTTTCTGGCTTCCAGGAGGAGGCTAACAACCCATTTTTTCTGGTAAATAATGAAACAAGCGAGACAATGAAGCAGCTTCAGGAGATGATATAACCCGCTCTGAAATCAATTTCAAATGCTTAGAAGTAAGCCCGATCGAGAGGACTTTTCCTATCAGCTATAAAATTTATTTTTTGACGGGTTAATGAGCAATTACGAGTTCTAGAGCTACTGCAAACTGGTTACTGATAACTGGTAACTGGTGAGTGCGATCGCATCTAGTCCCACCGATTTTAATAGTTCTGCCCAAGATGCGGCGATCGCTGCATTTCCAGGTTCTGTTTGTTGCAGTTCCAGCAGCGTATTGACTGCATCGTACCACAACCCCTGCTTAGCATAAAACGATACGCGCTCTAAGCCTCGTACTTTCGCTAGCTCTTGCTTTAAACTATCGTTGAGTTCGGTGCGTTCGATCCAACCGCCTACCACCATGTCTTCGGTGCGTTCTTCAGGATTGCAAACCAGTGCCACTGTCCAGTAGTAGGGTTTATCCTTGACCAAAGATGGCGCATTTTCCGGTAGCTCGATGCTAATTAATCCTGTGCGATTAGAAACGGGCAGGTTCATTTGATAAACGCCGTTCATCTGCTCGTCAAATAAGCTGAATTCCATCGTTTGGGCAGTCGTTTGCGGTACGTAAACCAGCAACCGGGGACGCGCGCTTTGGGTTAAACCCAAGTGACGACCGGGACTCAGAGCGGTTAAAGTTTCGGATTTAACAGCATTTTTGGAGGGGGAACAAGCGCTGGCAACAGGTCGCGACCCGCCGCCCGCCGTACCCCCACGGGGCATATCCTTCCCCGCTGGCGGTTCAAAACTGTTGGCTCGATTTTGTGCCCGGACGCTAGGGCTGAAATTAGTTGCTACCAGGGCTGAAAGCGTCAAGATCGTCGGGATCAGTCTTAAGGTATATTTGCTCAAATTCATTTTCATTTACCTTGGAATAAAGTGAATCTCAGATAAAACGCGGTCTAAAATCAAAAAACTATAATTTTTGGCGAATTTTGCTCTCAAGGCAGCTTTGATTTTTGCTGCCCCAAGTTTAATCCGTTGTAGACTTTAATTTTTTTTATACTACGTATTGGTTGCTATTTATCAACAGATTTTGCTGCTCTACAAAAATTATTGCACTTTACCTGGTTTTGAGCAATTGTTAAACTTTGCATATATTCATATGTGCAGATAAAAAATTGGCGATCGCTTGGCAAAAACCCGCTAAAGCCAACTACCGACCAAAATAAAAGAAGCCCAGAAGTAAGGATGGTTAAATTCGGTTTGTTTGAGCAGGTGAAGCTGCGCCAGTCTTACGGCTTCAGCTTTGGTAACTCCTGGCTTGAGCAATTCTTCGTAGAACTTTACCATAAACTCTGCCGTGGATTCGTCGCTGACCATCCAAAGAGATGCTAAAGTACTGCGAGCGCCGGAGCGCACCGCCACTCCTGCCAATCCTAATGCGGCGCGGTTATCGCCTTTGGCGGTTTGACAAGCACTCAACACCAATAACTCAATCGATGGCGATGCGGTTAATTCTCGGTTAGTCAGCAAGGTACTTAACTGTTTAACGTCAATTTTGCCATCCCAAGTGAGGACAAAAGTTTCTTCTGCTTTGGAACTAAACTGACCGTGGGTTGCTAGGTGCATCACCGAAAATGGCAGGGTTTTGATTTTGGTTTCCAAAGCTTTGGTGGTGAACTGTCGATCTAGGAGAATCGTAGCAGGAACGGTGGCACCGATTTCGGTTACTTCTGCTTGTACCCCTGGTAAGGGCGAAAATTCCTCACTACCTTCCGTCAGTCCTCCAAGTAATGCTTTGATCTGGTTGCGGGCGATGGGACGGGGATTGAGTAATTGTAAACCGGGCGCGATCGCTACTTGATATTGTTCGATTAAATACTTCTCCCCATCGTGCAACGCCGCCATTGGTATATTCCGCAAAGAACCGTCGAGGACAAATACCAAAGTTTGAATTTTTTGCTTAGTTAAATCTGCTACTGCTGGTTTAATTAACCAACCGTAAATTTGCTGAGCCAGACTCAAACGCTCTTGGGCGAAAGCAGTGCGTCGCATCGATTGGCGCATTCGGTTGATCGCGGTTTCTATCTGTGGTTTTTCCAATTTGGTGGTAAAATTCCGCAAAGGTTGACCGGGTAAGGAGAGGATAACTTCGATGCGATCGCTTAAAATAATCGGATAAATCACAGCCGCAGTCGGATCGATTTGGTCAATTTGTTGAGGTTGAACGTCCAAACAAGCTTCTCGAAAGAAATTAGCCAGTTCTGCTAATTGCAGCGCTTCAAGGGTTAATCTGGCTTGCTGAAGTTGCGTTTGACTGGGATTATTTTGCAGTAGTAAATCTACCAATTCTCGATAAACAGGTTCGACACTTTCCCGGAAAGAAAACTGCACGTCTTGGTTAATTGCCGCTAAATCTTGCCGCAGAGATTGCAGAGTATTGACTGCGTCAGCATAACTTAAAATAGCTCTGCTTTGCTCTCCCGTCACCTTCAGCAGTCTGCCGGTTTGCCACTGCCATAAATAAGCAATTTCTGCGGCGCGAATTTGCTGGGCTATGATTAATCCTTGCTGGGTCAAATTTTTGGCTGCATCCCACTGTTGCGTTTGTTCGTAGAGTCCGCCTAAGCGCCCCAAAGCATAAGATTCGCCGCGAGGATTGCCTAAAGTTTTAGCTTCTTTGGCAGCATTCGCCAGAATTTTAGCAGCATTGTTAACCTCGTTGGGCGAAAGTTTTACCAGAGTTTCTGCTAAGTCAATTTTGGCGTAAATAGTTGTTTGACTAGGGGTTAAATTTGCCAATTCGGTTTGAATTTTGCCAAAAAGTGCAAGCCCATCTGCTAACCGATCTAATTTTACCAGCAGTTCTAGTTGATGAATTTTTGCTTGCAATCGAACCGGACTATTTTCAGCGCTAGCTTGTTGGTAAAATTGCAGTGCAACTTCGGGTTGTTCTCTGGTTTGAGCCAGGTTTCCTAAACTGAAAAAAGCAATTTTAATATTGGGCAAATCTTGCAGCTTTTGAGCTATAGTTAAAGCCCCTTCTAGAGTGGTTTCAGCAGTATTAAAATCTCCTAAAATTCGCATAATATTTCCCAAACTTAAAAGGGCGGTAACTTTGAGCTGCGAGTCTGGTTCGCTGTTCAGGGATGCTGCAACTTTTTCTAGGCTAGTTTTAGCCCGAAGGTAAAAACCCAAGGCTTGCAAAGCTCTTGCCTGATTGAGTTGCGTGCCAATTTCGCCAATGCGATCGCTTATTTTTCGATAAACTTGTTCCGCTTTTTTCCATGTTTCTAAAGCTGTTTCCGGTTGTCCCTGAACGAAATAAAACTCACCCTGATTGTTCAAAACTTGAGCAACTGTTAATTGAGCATTTGACTGTTTAGCAATTAAATCCATTGCCCGCTCCATTGCCTCAGTTGCTGGCTGAAATTGTCCCAATTGTTGATAAGCAAGAGCTAAATAACTCGATACCAATGCCAAACTTAAACTATCTCTGCTAGAACGATATGTTTCTGCGGTGGCTTTCCAAGTATCTACTGCTTCTAAAAATCGACCGGATTGATAAAACTGTTGTCCCGTTTGGAGTAGAGTTATTTGGGTATCTTCTGTAGATTGGGGCGAGCGATCGCTAACGGCAGCATGAACCCCTAAAGCCATTATCAAACCCAGAAAACTGCCGATAATGAATAGCAAAGATAGGTTTCGTAACAGGGTTTTTGATAGATAAATTGGCAATAGTTTCATCGGGATTCTAGGAAAATAAATTTTAGGCGATCGCTGATTGAATAACTTACTAAAACCGCCAGCGGGGTTAGGGCGAGAAGCGAAATAATCTCACTATACCAGATTATGGATTTTGACCCCCACAGCCCGCTCGGCCTTATTAGCTTGGATTTGAACAGCAAAATTTAGGGAATGCTTCTGGGCAACAAAATTAAATTTGGTTGACAATTTGGTTGTAACTGGTTACTTAAAGGCATTTGAGCGGGTGTTTCAGCAACCAGCTTTACAGTACCAGCCGCATCAACAACCCAGCCTGTGGCCTCAACTAAGGGATTTTGGTTTGAGGAATCGACAATGGGTAATTGGTAATTGAAAGTTGTTTCCGGCTCTTTTGCAATTCGCCAATCAATCCAAGCGGGGGAAATGTTCAAATATTCTCTAGGATCGGGCGGTAATCCTCCTCTTCCAGTGACAACAAAGCTATTAGCTCTGGTTTGCGGGGAACAAGTTTGAACGATTTGATTAACCGGATCGGTTAAATTTTCTGGTAATTCGACTAATCCAGTAGTGGTTTGAGCCTCTGGGCTGTTAATTTGCACCATGCCGTTAAACTGTGCGCCGAGTTCTGAGGTAGCGGTGATGTCGCTTTCGGGGGTGGTGCGATCGCGCAACGCCGTCCCAAAAATCCCTTGTGTATTAATCGTTACTCGTCCACCCGCACCTTGTTGGGCATTGGCGGTGATGTCGCTATTTTCCAGCGCCACTAAAGTACCCGTATTGATGGTGATATTGCCGCCATCGGCAGCACCGGCATCAGTTCTGATGCGACTACCACCGCGTAATTGAATGTTCCGTACTTGTAGGTTAATATTCGCACCAGCACCAGAGCCAGTAGCGCCATCAATCGTGCCTTGGTTGTCGAGAGCGAACGCACCTCCCACCACATTAATGCTACCAGCCCGCCCCATTCCCAAAGCTTGGACAGTCACCCTCGCCCCATCGCGGACAATCAATTGACCGACATTCAAATTCACCTCACCCGCATTCCCCGTAGCATTGGGATTGGACAAGATGGATACGCTGCCAACCGAAGCTTCAATTTTACTGATAAATCGACCGTTACCCCCACTGCCGATTGCTTCTACCCGCTCAGCATCAATCGTAATATTTCCTGCATCTGCTCCACCTAAAGAAGCCGCAGTAATCAGTCCCCCATCCCGTAAAATCACCGCAGGCGTGGAAATGTAGATATCACCTCCCCGATTGGAGCTAAAGGTTTGAGTAGAGAGAAAACTGGCAGATAGACCTCTATTCGCCAAAGATCCAGAGATACCTGTCACTTCCACCGACTCAGTAGCTCGAATGGTTAAATTTCCTCCTGGTCCCCCAGTCGTAGAAAACAAAGTTTCGCCAACAATCCCACCGCTAGATGGGGAAATTCCAGCGCCATCAGCAACAATCAACCGTTTCGTGTCGATCGTAATATTCCCTGCTCTGCCGATGCTATTTGGATCTAAAGCGTTCGTACCGATCAGAGTTTGCACTATAGCTCCAGGCAGACTCCTTAGCACTTCGACTGATTCGGCAGCTTTAATCGTGATATTCCCTGCTGCTCCTTCACTGTTGCTGATGCTGACAAGAGCAGCACCATCGCGCACCGTTAATCGTTGGGTAGTAATATCGATGTTTCCTCCGGTGCCAGTACTCCTCCTGATTGTCCCCGTGTTAATCGTCGCACCGACTATTTCCACAACATTGGCATCGATGGTCAAATTTCCGACATTTCCAGCACCAAAGGTAGTGGAACCGGCGATCGCACCATCGCGCATTCGCAAATTTCCGGTTTCGATCTCGAAATTTCCAGCATTTCCCATTCCATAAGTCCCCGTTGCCAGAACAAGATTGCGGTCAAACAGATCCAGCGTTCCAAAAGCTATATAATTCGCTACAAACAGTTGATAGCTATCCACTCCTATCCCGCTCATTTCTAATAATTCAGTCGCGCGGATGTTGATATCGCTTCCTTTTCCATCTGCTAAAGTTGCGGTGATAATTTGCGATCCATCCTGTACCCGCAACTGTTGGGCATTTATATCTATGCCTCTACCATCAATATTTCCTAATGTCAATCCATAAATTCGCCCACCGCTGAGGTTAACGAAACTACCTCTAATTTCTACCCTGCCACCACCAATTCCGCTAGTATTTATCCGACTTCCACCTGATATTTGAATGTTGCCGAAATTCTGAATGTTGTCATAATTTAAACTCAACCCTTGTGGAGTTGTTGCCAAATTCACTAACCCAGGACTGGCGACACTACCAAGCATTATTTGTCCGCTACTAGCAGTTAAATTACCGCCATTAAGCTGAATATCGCCGCCAAGTAGCGCTAAAGTTTGACCCGGTTGTACTGCTAAACCAACTTTGTTGTCAATCGGAATTGACTGGGGCAGTGCTGGCAGATTTCCCTCTCCCACAGCAGTTGATTGATTGATAATTTTGCCTGGATTCGACCCCAATTGCAAGCCAATTGGTACGTTAATTGTCAGTAACGGTGGAGCCGTTGGATTAACGGCGCTAAATTCACTGCCATCGGCAAACCTGATGCTGTTTGCAGTACTGCCAATAAACGAACCGCCGATATTTAATCTGGCGTTGGGGCCAAAAACAATACCGTTGGGATTGAGCAAAAATAAATTAGCTCCCCCGTTAGCGCGAATTAACCCATCAATATTAGATATTTTTCCCCCTGTGACCCGACTAAATATATTTTGAATCTCTGAGGCATTGTTAAAGAAAGCTTCGTTGTTTGTAGGGATAGAAAATTCTTGAAAACTGTGAAATAAACTGCTTCCGGCGCGGGTGCCGCCTTCGATTTGAATTAGATTGCCGTTGGGGGTAACGACGCTATTATTTGGCAGCGTTGCATCTGGGATAATTTGTGCTGAACTGGGGCTATTGGCGGTCAGCAAAACTAGAGAAATCAGGCCAAGTTGGCAAAGGTGAGAAGCGGATTTCATTGCATTTGGGATTAATGGGAGCGAACTCTATTACATCCCATCTACGGATGTATCGCCACAGCTAGCAGGTTTATACCAGTAATTCTCCGGCCTCATACTAGGCACATCTGCTACCAACTCCACCTGACCTTGAGCATTGATTACCCATCCCGTCGCCTCAACTAAGCGATTTGGGATGGGGGAATTGGTGATGGGTAATTGGCGATCGGAAGTTGTTAGCTGTTGATTAGCAATTCGCCAATCAATCCAACCAGGGGGTAAATTCAAAGCCTCTGTAGGAGTAGGCGGTAATCCTCCTCTTCCAGTGACAACAAAGCTATTAGCTCTCGTTTGCGGGGAACAAGTTTGAACGATTTGATTAATCGGAGCGGTTAAATTTTCTGGTAATGGGACTAAGCCAGCGGCGGGTTGAACGTATGGGCTGTTGATTTGTACAATGCCGCTAAATTGGGGGCCGAGTTCTGAGGTGGCGGTAATGTCGCTTTCGGGGGTGGTGCGATCGCGCAACGCCGTCCCAAAAATTCCCGAAGTATTGATAGTTACTCGCCCGCCTCTGCCTTGGAGAGCATTGGCGCTGATGTCGCTATTTTCCAGAGCGACTAAAGTACCAGTATCGATTGTGATATTGCCGCCATCAGCAGCACCGGCATCGGTTCTGATGCGACTACCACCGCGTAATTGTATGTTCTGTACTTGCAAGTTAATATTTGCCCCCGCACCAGAGCCAGTAGTGCCATCAATAGAGCTTTGGTTGTCTAGAGCGATACGGCTGACGCCACGCTCCGCGATCGCATTCCCCACCAGATTAATGCTACCAGCGCGCCCGGTTCCCAAAGCTTGGACAGTCACCCTCGCCCCATCCCGCACAATCAATTGATTAACATTCAAATTCACCGAACCAGCGGTTCCCCTAGCATTGGGATTGGTAAAGTTGCTGAGAATGCCCAGGGAAGCCTCAATTTTGCTAATAAATCGACCGTTACCCCCGCTACCCATTACTTCGACACGATTGGCATCAATCGTGATATCTCCCGCATCTGCTGCACCTAATGAAGCCGCCGTAATGAATCCCCCATCGCGCACAGTTACTACAGGGGTTGAAATGTAGAGATCGCCAGCCCGACTCGAGGTGCCAGTACGAGTAGAGAGATAACTAGGAAATGGAACGCCAGTCACCAACGCTCCCGAAATACCTGCCACTTCCACCGACTCACTCGCTCTAATTCTTAAATCGCCTCCTGGTCCCCCATTCCCAGACAAGAGGGTTTCGCCAATATACCCACCGCTGGCGGTTGTAATTCCAGCTCCATCAGCAGCAGTCAACCGCTTCGTGTCGATGGTAATATTCCCTCCTCTGCCGATCCCATTGGGATCTATAGCATTTGTACCGATCAGAGTTAGCAGCACAGTTCCAGGGAGACTTCTTAGCACTTCAACTGATTCAGAGGCTTGAATGGTGATATTTCCTGCTGCTCCTGTGCTGTTGCTGGCGCTGACCAGAATAGCACCATCGCGCACCGTTAATGTTCGAGTAGAAATATCTATGTTCCCTCCTATGCCAGTACTTCTTCTGATCGTTCCGGTGTTAATCGCAGCAGTGACCATTTCCATCACATTGGCATGGATGGTGAGATTTCCGGAATTGCCAGCACCAAAGGTAGCGGAACCAGCGATCGCACCATCCCGCAATAACAAATGTCCCGTTTCGATCTTGATATTTCCAGCATTCTCAATCCCATAAGTCGCCGTTACCAGAACAATATTGCCGTCAAACGGGTCGATTGTTCCAGAAGTTATATACCGCGCTACAAACTGTTGATAGCTATCAAAACCTATCCCGCTCATTTCTACTAATTCAGTAGCGCGGATGTTGATATTACCTCCTTTCCCATCTGCTAAAGCTATTGTGGAAATTTGCGACCCATTTTTTACGTAGAACTGTTGGGCATCGATCTCAATTCCTCTACCGTCTATATTTCCCAGCGTCACTCCATAAATTTTTCCATTGTTGAGGGTGACCAAACCACCTTTAATTTCTACTCTCCCGCCACCAATTCCGCTAGTGTTTATCCGGCTTCCATCTAATATTTGAATATTGCCAAAATTCTGAATGTTGTCATATTTTAAATTCAGACCGATTGGAGTTGTTTCAACCCTTACTAACCCAGGACTGGCGACGCTACCCAGCAAAATTTGTCCGCTACTTGCAGTTAAATTGCCCCCATTGAGGTCAATATCGCCACCAACTAGAGCTAAAGTTTGACCGGGTTGTACTTCCAAACCAACATTTGTCGGGATGGGGAATGGAAGGTTTAGCGGCGCGACTGGTATCGAAGTTTGTGCCTGGGATTGATTGATTATCCTGCCAGGATTCGCTCCAAACTGCAAGCCAATCGGTACGTTAATAGTTAGTAGGGGTGGTGCAGAAGGATTAACGGCGCTAAACTCACTACCATCGGCAAATCTGATACTGCTAGCGGTACTGCCAATAAACGAACCACCGATATTTAATCTGGCATTTGGGCCAAAAATCATGCCGCTGGGATTTAGTAAGAATAAGTTAGCTGTACCGTTAGCGCGAATTAAGCCATCAATATTAGAAATTTTGTTACCAGTAACCCGACTAAAGATATTTTGAATCTCTGGGGCATTGTTAAAAAAAGCTGAGCCATTTGTGGGGACAGAAAACTCTTGAAAACTGTGAAATAAATTGCCGCCGTTTCTCGTGCCACCATTAATTTCACTCTGATTGCCGTTGGGGGTAACGACGCTATTATTGGGTAGCGTTGCATCTGGGACAATTTGTGCTGAAGTTGGGCTATTAGTAGCCAGCCAAAGTAGATAAATCAGGCCAAGTTGCCAAAGATGAGTAGCTTCTTTCATGATGTTCAGGCTGAGGGGGAGCGACGTCTATTACATCCCATCTGCGGGTGTATCGTCGCAGGTAGCAAATTTATACCACGAACTCTCCGGGGTATTAGCAGACACATCTGCTACTAACTCCACCTGACCTTGAGCGTTAAGCACCCATCCAGTTGCCTCAACTAAGGGAGCTGGGGGAGATGGGGGAGAATTCTCCCTTGTCTCCCTTGTCCCCCTTGTCTCCCTTGTCTCCCCATCTCCATTTCCAGCGATGCGCCAATCAATCCAACCGGGAGGAAGAGATAAAAACTCTCTGGGAGTCGGTGGTAAGCCGCCGCGTCCAGCGATCGCAAAGCTGTTGCGCCTCGCTTGGGGCGAGCAAGTTTGGACAATTTGATTGACGGGGTCGGTTAAATTTTCTGGTAATTGAACTAATCCAGCACCTGCTTGAGCATCTGGGCTGTTAATTTGCACAATGCCGTTAAACTGTGCGCCGAGTTCTGAGGTAGCGGTGATGTCGCTAAAATCGGTGGAGCGATCGCGCAACTCAATCCCAAAAATTCCTTGTGTATTAATTGTTACTCGCCCACCCGCGCCTTGTCGGGCATTGGCGGTGATATCGCTATTTTCTAAGGCGGCTAAGGTGTTGGTATTGATGGTAATATTGCCGCCGGTGGCGGTGTTTTGAGCGTTGGTGGTGATGCGGCTTTGGTTTTGCAGCACAATATGATTTGAGTTAATTGTGATATTGCCGCGATCGCCTGCCCTTGTCTCAGCATTCAAAGAACCGCCATTCAGCAGCCGAATCGAGTCAGCATTTACCACCAAATTGCCCGCTGTGCCTGTCGGCGCTAGATTGCTGACAGTTGCTCTCGCCCCATCCCGAATCGTCAACTGTGGGGTTTCTATTGTTAAAGTCCCTGCATTTCCGGTAGAGTTGGCTCCAGCTGAAGCAAATAAGGTACTAATTGTAGGCGGATTCGTCCCCGAAGAGCCGATTATTTCTACAGAATCCCTTGCCCGGATGGTCAGATTGCCCCCCCTACCTACACCAAAGGTAGAGGTGACTATCAGACCACCGTTTTTGACAGTCAACCGCCCAGTTTCAATCGTCATATCTCCCGCATTCCCCGTCACTCCTCGTCTACTGACAGAACTAGCAATGGTAGAACCGGCATATAATGGGGTGTTGGGAAAATCTGGATTCCTCAAGTCGGTAAACCCAATCGCTTCTACTGCTTCGGTTGCTCTGATCGTTAAATGTCCGCCATTCCCAGCACCCGTAGTGGTCGAGAGAATTCGCGCCCCATTTGTTAACCGCAAGCGTTGAGTTTCAATCGTTAAATCTCCAGCATTTCCAGTTGAACCCAGTGCGGCAGCACTGTATAACCCACTCGCAAACGAAGTACCCAAACTGCCAAATGCTTCGACCAAAGAACCCTTAACCGTCATATTTCCCCCATTCCCAGAGCCAAGCGTCGCGGTTGATAATATTCCCCCATTACCCACTAACAAGCTGGGGGTTTCAATCACCATATCTCCCGCCTTGCCACTGGATCTAGCTTGGCTGTTGGTAGATATAATGCTGGGAAACAATACATTCCTCGACGAAGCCAGCACTTGAACCGATTCAGCAGCGCGGACTGTTATCCCTCCCCCATCCCCTGACCCCAAAGTCACTGCCAAAATCGCCGAACCATCCTGCAAAGAGATGCGTCGCCCTTGCACTCGAATAGTACCGCCGCCATTACCACTGGCATCTGCCGAAGCTGCACCCGTCAAACGGATATCGCCAAATTGTGTGGCTAATTGTTCGTTGCTAATTGCTAATTTACCGTTAATATTGCTAATTCCCAATAAGCCATTGTTCGCTGACCACAGTTCAATTCGTCCGCCAACGGCTGTGAGGTTTCCTCCTTCTATGGCAATATCGCCACCCACTAAAGCTAGAGTTTGACCGGCAGGCACTTGCATTCCCAGGTTTCTGTTATCTCTAATAATTGCTGAATTTGCGGGGTCGAACCGCAAGTTATTACCGCTACCCTGCACAACTATTCCAGCGGGATTTGGCCCTAATTGCAAGCCAATCGGGACGTTAATTGTTAATAGCGGTGGTGCGGTCGGATTAACGGCACTAAATTCAAATCCATCGGCAAATCTGATGCTGTTAGCAGTACTGGCGATCAACGAACCGCCGATATTTAACCTGGCATTGGGGCCAAAAATAATCCCATTCGGATTGAGCAAGAATAAGTTAGCCGTACCGTTAGCCCGAATTAAGCCATCAATATTAGATATTTTTCCACCAGTAACCCGACTAAAAATATTTTGAATTTCTGGGGCGTTGTTAAAAAAAGCTTCTCCATTAGTTGGCACAGAAAACTCTTGAAAACTGTGGAATAAATTGCCGCCGTTTTTGGTGCCGCCATTAATTTCGCTCAGATTGCCGTTGGGGGTAACGATGCTATTATTTGGTAGCGTTGCATCGGGGATAATTTGTGCAGAAGTTGGGCTATTACCAGTCAAACACAGTAGAAAAATCAGGCCAATTTGCCAAAAGTGAGGTTCGGGTTTCATATTGTTTGGGATTAATCGGAGCGCAGTCTATTACATCCCACCCGTCGGTAGATTGCGGCAGGTAGCAAATTTATATCATAAATTGTTATATTTTTAACAAATATTTTTACATCAATTAATTTTCTGTGGTAGTGCTGAAACGTTCACCCCGTAGTTGCGTAGGGACGCATGAGAGATATCTCACAGGACTTACGCAAAGAAACCGGGTTTCTATGAGAAATCGTCGCGCAAGAAACTCAAGCTCCGCGCAGAAACCCGGTTTCTAGGATCGTCGTGCGTAAGTCCTGTCTTAGATAAACAGATAACTTTGATCGTGCCGTGTCCCGGCTTCTGATTACGGGTAATCCTACAGAAATTACTCTTTTTTTAGTAGATCGCTCCGCTGTTTGAAGTGAAGAAATTCTTGCTGATATTGCAGCGCTAGTTCTGGAGAGGTGCTAACGGTTTTTTGCCACAATTCTAAAAAGTACCGCGATTGTTTTTCACACATTATCTGTTCGATGCGAGCAACGGCGGAGCGAATTAAATCGGGAACGCGGTAAATATCGTATTGAGTGAGTTCGTTGAGCTGAAATAAAGACTCAACTTGAGCCATTTCTTGTTTAAATTCTAGAGATTTATCTTGTAATTGGGAGAGCAGATCTAAATCTGGCGATGAACTGGTTGTCTGTAACTCTAAAATTTGCCCCCATAAAAATCGATGGTGGGAAAGGCTAAATTGTAAATCTCGCTCCTGCAAAGCATTAATTACAGTTTGACGATGTTCGGGACAGTGGAGGGAAATTCGCAGCAGTAAAGCTTCTGCTTGGGCTAAGCGATCGCTTACGCTTTCCACAACCACAGGTTCTGCGGCTTTCTTGGCTACAGCTCCAGTAGATTGTTGTCGCTGGTAGCGTTTAATCTGCAACAGCAGTGTTTGGGCATTATTCCCTACCAGTCGCGGCTCGCCTTGACTGAGTATTTCGGCACAGTGGTTAATATAATAAGTACGGATTTCTTGGTTGGCAATTTGTGCTAGTAATTTCACCATTTGCCGCACAACTTGCTGATATTGATCTGCCTGTTTCAGATTTTTATCTTTGACGATCTGCTGAATTTGCCAATCTAACCATAAAGGTGCGGTTTCTAGCAAATGGCGATATTTTTCCCCGCCGTCGCTGTTGCTGTTGAGGTATTCATCGGCATCTTTACCATCGGGGATGTTGAGAATGCGTAATTGCACTTCCCCTGTGTTAGCTAACTCGGCAATTTCGCCAATGGCGCGCACAGCTGCGTTTGTCCCGGCGGCGTCGGCGTCGAAGTTGAGGACGAGTTGTTTGGATTCGGTGTAGCGCAGCAGTTGGCGGACTTGCGTTAAGCTGAGTGCGGTTCCCAAGGAGGCGACGGCGTTGGCGATCCCGGCGGCGTGGAGCGCGATCGCATCAAAATAACCTTCGACTACAATACCTTGGTCAAGTTTGGCGATCGCATTTTTGGCTTTATCCAGGGCGAATAAAGTTTTACCTTTATTAAATAGTTCGGTTTCCGGCGAGTTGAGATACTTGGGTTGTTCGTTGGTCAAAGTTCTACCGCCAAAACCAATCACCCGTCCGCTAGGATCGCAGATCGGGATGATAATGCGATCGCGAAAATAATCGTAATACCCTTCCCCAGATGTCCGCCGCCGAATTAATCCCGCTTGTTCTACCAATTGCAGCGGGTAATGTTTGTCTTCAATCAAATATCTATACAGCGTTTCCCACCCGGCGGGCGCATATCCCAACTGAAACTGCTGGATGGTTTCCTCACCCAGACGGCGCTGAGTTTGTAAATATTCTAGCGCCACAGATCCTTGAGGCTGACGCAAAGCATGTTCGTAAAACCGCGCCGTCAATGCCAAAATCTCGTATAACTGCTCCCGTAGCGAAAGTTGTCGTTGCAGTTCTTGTCTTTGTTCTGGTTCCAGGGTTTTGATCGATACTTGGTAGCGTCGCCCTAATTCCAGCACCACTTCCCCAAACGATTGCTTACCCAGTTCCATCAGGAACTTAATCGCGCCTCCCCCAGCTTGGCAACCAAAGCAATAATACATTTGCTTGCTGGGACTGACGGTGAAACTAGGGGATTTTTCGGTATGAAAAGGGCATAAACCAACAAAATCTTTACCCCGCTTCCGCAGCACGACATGTTCCGAGATTACATCCACAATGTCGGCTCTTTGCTTCACTTCTTCGATCGTATCTGGATGCAGGCGGGGATTTTGCATTGCTTACCAAAGGTCAAATCCATCTTTAATTGTATGGGGAGCTGGGAGAGCTGGGAGAGCTGGCGGAGCAATTACGTCTACTTCCTGATTTGTCTCATTTCCATCATCTCTCTCTTTCCCACAGTTTTTCCTTCATTACCTAAAGTTCTTACATAATTTTTGTCGCGAAAACATTTCAGAAAAGCTTCTGTATCGAACAATTTTCCCAGCCAAATTTAATTGCTATTTATTCTCATCTCAGATGAAATTTGGGGGTAATTGTTTTTATTTTTAGTGGTTAATTAGGAAGCGTTAAAGTAGGGTGGGCATTACCGCCCTACTTTCGCGTTTGATTTGGAATGCGTGGATTACTGTATTTAAGGGTGACAAATTCAGAAGATGTACGTCAAGCGTAGATATACGAGGCAGAAGATTTCCAAACTCCCCGTACTATTACTGAAATACTGAGAGATTAGCTCTAAATACCTTAGCTTTACCCTGGCATTGGTACTTACAAAAAGCTTTGTATTAGCAGAGCTTATATAAAAAATACCCGTATTTTTACTGAAAAAACAGCCAAACTATGCTTTTTGGCTGACTGCTGCTAAATATAAAGTTCTCATTAAATTATTCCTCGCTCGATCGAAGGGCGGAGAAAGAAGAGGACTTACGCACGACGATCCTAGAAACCGGGTTTCTGCGTGGATATTTAGTTTCAAAGCGACGATTGTTCATAGAAACCGGGTTTCTGTGGGTAAGTCTTGGAGAAGAGAAATCGAGAGCGATCGCTGCTTAGCACTGGCGGCGCGATCGCAGCTAACGCTCTCTACCATCGTGAGAAAATTTATGCAGGTAAATTAATTATATTTTCCTTTTTCCCCGCCTTTTAAGCAGTCTTGAAAAAGCGGATAATTTCGCGGACGTGGTCGAGAAATTGGCTGTCTGTAGTCAGTTGAGCGATCGCATGTTGTGCTTCGCGCGAAAGGCGTTGATGATCCGCCTGATTGGTAGATCGCAGTTCTTCCAGGGTAGTAGCGATGCGAGATAAATCGTTGCGAGTTGCTTGCAATACGCGCTGTTGGGTGGCGACAACCGATTGCGGTTCTTCTGGGTTAAGTTGGTCTTCCAGGCGCTTTACGGTTGATTCTAGAGTGGTAAAACGCGATCGCAACTCCAAAATATCTTCCCGTGGATAGACGACTTGTTGGCGAATTGCTGCGAGTCTCACGGCTAAATATTCATAAGCGCGGTAAGCTGGACGCAACAACGTTAACAATAAAGCCGCACCAGAACTGATATATCCGATGGGACTAATGCCCGTAGCGGCGAGGGTGTAAAATGCGATCGCAGAAATGAGATGGAGTGTAATGGCGATGGGGAGCGATCGCTTTGCCACCATTTTGGCGTAATTAACTTGTTTTTCATCTACCCTAATTCCTTTTTCCGCAGATTGAGCGGCTTCTGCTATAACTTCTTTGGCTTCAAAATGAATATTCCACGGCACGGTTACAATAACTAATAGCCACTCAAAAATAGCAACGGCAATTACCCAGTCGAGAAAGCTACCAGTTGGCACGTGCAACCATTGTAAAAGGCCATAAACCAGCAGGACAAAAAATACAACTCCGATATTAATGCTGATAATGCTGTAATACATTCGAGTCACCTTTAAAGGGGTTTCGCTTCGATCCTGGCTGGGCTATGTGGCAATATTTGAACAGTCTGTGCCGGTTTTACAAGTTGCACACAATTTTTTTGAACCGACAAGGACAGGAAAGTTATGAAACAATTTGATTACTCGTTGGATTTTAAGAATATCAATTTTCGAGAGCATCCGGAACTGTATCGAGTCGGGAAAGGGGAACAGGGAGTTTTATTAGTTGAACCATATAAATCGGAAATTCTACCTTACTGGCGGTTTAAAACGCCGGAAATAGCGAGAGAGTCCAGCGAAAAAATATATCAGATATTCTTGAATTATCTGGAACGAGATGATTTTGTGGGGGCGGATATGGCGCGGAAGTTCTTGCAAATGGGTTACACGCGATCGCGCAGATATGCGAATCATAAAAGCGGTAGGAAATATAAAAGCAATCCTCAAAAAGAAACTACTGAAGCCGCGCAGAAGCAAGCGCGTAAAGAAATTTTGCCTAATGAAGTTGACCCGATAAAAGCAGAATCAGCAGCCATTTTCAAAGTTAAATGGACAGCAGCTAAGACAAATGAGAAATATCTACAGCTTTTAGCAAAGCATCAACAGTTGTACGAGCAGGAACAGTTGACAGTTGACAGTTGACAGTTACGCCAAGAAACTGGGTTTCTCTGAAAAACCGTTTATGAAATGAAAGAGTGCAGCAGAAACCCGGTTTTTAAGATAGGATTGCGAACTAGGGAAATTAATTTTTCCTTTCCCCCTTAAAGGGGGGGCTAACAACCATTTCTGCTAAATAGAACTATGTCAAAAAAGACGCTTGGCCTTGACAATCAACTGTACAATTACCTGTTATCTAATTCTTTGCGCGAAACAGAAGTGTTGCGCCAATTGCGGGCAGAAACTGCAAAACATCCCTACGCGACGATGCAGATTTCCCCAGAACAAGGACAATTTATGGCACTGCTAGTGCAGCTATTAGGAGCAAAGAAAACCTTGGAAGTGGGTGTATTTACAGGTTATAGCTCGCTTTCGGTAGCGCTAGCACTACCAAAAGATGGAAAGGTAATTGCTTGCGATATCAGCGAAGAATATACCACAATAGCGCGTCGTTATTGGGAAATAGCAGGAGTAGCAGATAAAATCGATCTGCGAATTGCCCCCGCATTGGAAAGTTTAGATAAGTTATTGGCAGAAGGGCAGGCGGGTACGTTTGATTTTGCCTTTATTGATGCAGATAAAGGGAATTATGACGGATATTACGAGCGATCGCTTCAACTAATCCGCCAGGGTGGTTTAATTGCCGTCGATAATGTTTTATGGGGTGGCAGCGTTGCCAATCCGGAAGTTCAAGATAGCAGTACTCAAGCAATTCGAGCCTTTAATCAAAAATTACACCAGGACTCACGGGTAACTTTGAGCATGGTTCCCATTGCCGATGGATTGACTTTAGCACTGAAACGATGAGGTTGCTCGAGGAGCGATCGCATATTTCCCCTGCAACCTCAACTTTTAGCTAAATCGTTTGCGGCGTCCAAGTAGGGCCATTGCAACGGGGGCCTTCTGGTGTCCAGATCAGCTGGTCAATGCACATCTGTCGCGCTTGCATATCTGTATCCCAGGCATGATAAACAACGTACTCAGTGCGACGATCTGGACTCAAAGCGATGGAATTGTGACCGGGACCTAAAACATAACCGGGAACAGAGCGCAAAACACGGGGTCCCGCTTCATTACCGGCATCGGAATAGGGACCCATAACGCTGTCTGCAATGCCATAATCGACGCCGTAACTGTCAGTTTCCCAACGTCCGCCACTGTAGAAACAATAATAGCGATCGCCATGAAAGCGGACAAAAGGCCCTTCCAGGGTGTGCCAATCGTAAATGCCGCCATACATGGGACGATTTGCCAGAAATCGCTGCCAATCGCAACGGGCGCGCAAGACGACGTTACCAGCATCTGCTAATTTGGTCATAGTTTCCAGGCGCGCGACCATCAGTGCAGTGCCAGCACGAACGCCATTCTCAGTATCCAAGAAATCGCGGGCATAGAACAGATACCATTGTCCATCGCGATCGCAAAATGGATGCGGATCGATGGCAAACGGACAAGATTTTGGGTCTAATAATGACTCACCGACATCTTCATACGGCCCCAAAGGGTCAGTACTGGTAGCAACGCGCAACTGATGACGTTTATCTTCATGCCCTACAGAGTAGTAGAGGTAAAACGTACCGTTACAATAAGCGATTTCAGGTGCCCAAAAGTTATCACCCAGTGCCGGATCTGGTGGTAGAAGTGCATTACCTGCAAATTCCCAGTTGATAAAATCCTCAGATCGTAAAAGTGGAAAAACTCGGCGTTTGCCAATCTCCTCAACTTGCCCTGCCGCTTCCGCAGCGCCAGTCCCGATCGCATAATACACGCCCTGATGCTGCCAAACAAACGGATCGGCAAAATAGCCAGAGTAAACCGGATTGGTGTATGTTCCCATTTGAAATATTTTTAGTAACAGTACTGGTAATTGGTAATAGGTAATGGGTAATGGGTAATTTTAGATTTTAGATTTTAGATTTTAGATTTAATCTGCAATTACCTATTACCTATTACCCATTACCCATTACCGCCCACACAACTTGAGTTAGTACTTAAAATTGACGTAAGTTTCAACCTTATTTTCTGGCAACTGCTCTACAACTTCGCAGCGTAGCATCTGCTGTAACGACTCTGGCAGACTTTCGTAGTAATCTCGCGGGAGAGTTAAGTCTACTTTCGGCGTGTGCAGCCAATGCATCACATAACCCATCACTACCATTGGTCTTGGTTGATTCGTTCGATTCGGCGAACCCCGATGCAATGCCAAAGGCGATCTAATTGCCACATCGCCCGGTTTCATATAGAAAGATTCGATCGGGATTTCACCTGCCCTAATTTTCACCAGCGCCTCATCTCTCGGCATCACATGAGTGCCGCGTGCCATCTGAAACGGGCCATTATCTGCTGTTACTTCAACCAAGGGAAAATTGACAGCTAAAGCGTAGAGCGGCGTCACAATTTGATCGGTAAAAAGCGGACGGAAATCGCGGTGTATTTCTTGATAATCCGACCCCTGAAACGGAATATCCGCAGCTAATTGAACTAGCTTATATTCCTGAAAGAATACGCGATTGAGGATACCCAGAATCACCGGATTGGCAAACACCTCTTGATTGGCAAATGGCTGCACCCAAGGAAAAGTTAGATAGTAACGAGCTATTTCACGAGGTGCTAAACCGCCCGGTTGATTTTGGCGCAATTTAAATAAGGCATCAAACGCTTCTGCCCACTCTTGAATCAGATTTTGGTCAAAAAGTCCGCGAATTACGCAAATTCCATCTCGGTTCAGTTCTTCTGCAAATTTATCTAGTTCTGCTTCTGTAAATTTAGCGTTTGCTACCTGTTGAATCATCCTGTTGTCCTTTCCAATTTTGGCAAACTTCAGCCGTGCAGCTTTTCCACAGAAGAAGCGATCGCACTGAAGCTGATTTTCTGTTTCCCCAGAAACCTGTAGCCTGGTATACGCTTTTAATTCTGCCTTGAGACAGAGTTAGAGTACCACTTAACTTAATACGAATTAATATTTTGCCCTATCTCTAACAAACTCAGCCGTTACTAACATTAGTTATTGCTGAGATAGGCGATATTTTGATGAGTTTGGTTGGATAGAATCGAGGACAGTGGACAGTAGATAGTGGATAGTGGACAGTGGATAGTGGACAGTGGACAGTGGATAGTGGATAGTGGACAGTGGATAGTGGATAGTTACTTCTTCCTTAAGCTTATAGGATGGGAAAAGAGGGAAATAAATTTTTCCTTTCCCCCTTAAAGGGATAGTGATTTATATGATGTCCGCTAGCAACGGTAGTGCAAGTGTTTTTGATGATGTAGGGGCGGGTTTTACCTAAACTCAGATCTTGCACCAAACCCAGAAATAAATTTCACACCTGAAAGCTAAAACCCGTTAAAACGGGTTAAAACCTTGATTGTAGTTAGCTTGTCAAGCGCACAGCATTAATGCTGCGCGCTTGACAAACTTGCGCCACAAGGGCTGTATTTCACCAAGTTGCTTTCCCGGTATAATTAGGTCAAATTTCCGCTCAAGCTTTTGCTGTTTCTGTGGACTCAGTTGTTGGTTTGGCTTCAGATTGGGGAGATTGAATCTGGTTGAGGTGAATCGTATTCACTTGGTTAATAAAGATTTCCACCGATTCCTGTACTTTTTGTTTGCGCTGAGCTTCATCTGGTAGATCGTAGAAGCGATAGGGAAAAACTCCTAGAATAAATTTTTCCTGTTCCGCCTCCAATAATTCGACAGTCGTGTTGGCTGCAAGCCAGGTTTTCTGAAATGGAAACGAGGTCGAAATACTCGTGACAATCGCTGCTATAGCCGGGAAAATGACGGGTAACCAACGGGTGAGACTTGAGCCGGTATCAAGCTTGTCCAAAAGTACCAAGATCGGCGTCACTCCTGATAAAACAACTGTAGAGAGTTGAAAGATATAGTAGATGTTTCTGGCATTCCGTCGCGTCACTTTGTAATCGTCAATCAGTTCCTGAGAATATTCAATCGCTCTACCTCGAATCACATTGATCGGATCGTCCTCAACTCCAATCGCTTTGCCAAACATACAATTGTAAAGTTCGGCTTTTTTTTGATTATCCAGTTGTTTAGCCGAGCGGTTATAGGTTTGCAAGAAACGCCGATTGAGAAGGATAAGAAAGACGAGAAAGACGAGAGCCGCGATCGTGTAGATGACTATTGTTAAATAGGTTTGAAACAAGATAGCGACTGCGATCGCACCAATACAACAGGCGATCAGCAGAAACTCTATGACGTTAAAAATTAGGGGAATCTTGACATCGGTTGTGCCCCAGGAACTGGAAGCTACTGAGTTACTGTTCAATTGAGTGGTCATCTTCAAATTACGACTGGTACAAACAAAATCGATTAGAGGGGTTTAATTCTGGTAAGAAAGACTATCCAGATCAAAAGCAATAGCCAAAGCAATTCTTGGTAAAGCAATGACTACAGACAAAGGAAACGGAAACCAACTCGGTTGCCGATATTGTGCTTTGCGATACATGCCGCCAGCGCCAGGAGTCGCAGAACTCAACAAAACGCTACAGGCGATCGCGCAGCGTGCCGGAGGCATATCGCAACGCTAGACACAATAGCCGCCGCCGACAATTTGGCTTTCTTAGTCGTTCCTCCAACCTCGATCAATTCTAAACCGAAATTCTTCCACCGAGTACAAATACAAAAAAGACAAGCCCATGCTGTGCTGTTTTGATACATAAAGCCACTTTGTGCCTATGGCGGTGCTTTCCGGTACGCTACGGGAAAGCGATATTGCCTTGCGGCACGCTGCGCGTGAAGCGAAGCTATCGCTCCAAGAATTGCATTCAATCTCCACGCCAGGTAAAAATAATTTGCTCGTCAGCTTGCCTAAATTCAATATTAAACTTATCAAATACAACTTCTCGCCCCAATAGCAATTGCTCTCCACCTGTATCAGTTTGTAACCAAGCCACAGGAGCAATAAAACTATGTCCATCAATTGTCATTTCTATATTCCGCGAAACATACTCAACCCTTCCACCTATAGTTTGGGCTATCGAAACTGTTTCTGCATAAGCTAAACTCAATCCTAAATCTTGACCCGTTTTTAAGGATATTAAGCTCAGTTCTGCCCCAGAGTCCACTAACATTATTGTAGAAGTTTCTATATCTCTAAATTTAAGTTTAACCGGATAATTTGGTAACCAATTGTGCCTAGTAACAGAGCCAAAGCGAATTGGTAAAATTTGGACAGAAGCGACTTGCCGGGGAACTAAGTAGATTACGAAATGTTCTCCCGAAGCCTCAGATAATTGCAAAACTTCACGCAAGTTTTCACTGTGAGCAATTAATCGGTTGGCGTTGAAGGACACATATTGATTTTTATATAAGTCCAACAACATCTGCCGATTGTGGTTGAGCCATTTCAGCATCTCGCGGCTTTCCTGTGGATTCAGTGTTGTACTCATGACTTTTACAGTATATAAATAAGAGCGATCGCTTAGACTTTACCACCATTTTAGCAATTACCAGCTCTACCCGGAGCGGTGAGAGTGGTTTGTAGTAGAAGCGGAAGCGATCGCTTAACTCACCCCAAACTCATTGAGATAATTCTGAAAATCTTCCCCCGCCTCGCGAATATCCGGATTGTCATGCTGCAAAGCTTGTTTAGCAAGTCTTTCAGTTAATTCCCGATCAATTTGAATGTATAGCTCTAACAAACGTCTATATTCCTCATCTGTCCCATCTTTTAACAACGGTTCAGCACTCTTTTCGATGTTATCTATCAGCCATGTTTTAGGAAGCGAAAGAATAGCTTGTCTGCAAAGTTCAATATCCGAGTGAGAAACACTTGCCAAATCAACTAGATCCTTTAACAAACTCTGACGTTCTTCAATTTTTAGATATTCTATCAGTCGCAGTGCTGTCCCTCTTTCAGTGGGGTTGTGTAGTGCTTTCTGAATAAAAGCCATTCTATCTGTACAATTGTTCAGAAAGTCTTGGCGAGTTTGGATGTAAACAAGTTCTTTTTCAACAAGATGATGCCAAAGTTCGCGTTCTTTCTCTGCGTGTTCTTCTTGAAGCATAGCTGTTCCCCTTTCGGCTTATTTTAATTCCTTCTTCCCTGCGTAAACCCACCCGCTATTGAGAAATTTATCAACAAATTCTGTAAAAGGCATTTCTCGACTTGGGTAGATAGTGTGATGAGTTGGTGAGTGAGCCCCGCCAACATCTTTACCATCAGCCACCACATCAAGACCTTCAGGCAACTCTGTATCTTTATCTAGTTTATGGTAGTGTCCCGTGAGTGGTGCGTATTGGATATCGCCAAAAGTTGATGCACCTGTCGGTGGCTGTGTCGGTTTTACACAATTATTTTCCACTCCAATATCTTTATTTTCACGCGGAGGACGGGGGCTTTGTCTGTTGCCAAATGCGTACAGTGTTGTTTGCAGCGTAACTCGTCTAGCAGTGTTGGCGGACTCTGTAAAAGCTTGCCGTTGGCTATCCGCCCCATTATTAATCACCAGTATTAGTACTCCCTGATGGTCAATATTTTACTTTAGCACTTACTAATCGATAGGCTATACAAGCCAGAATACGGACAAATTTGGCAATCTTTCCCTTCTGTGTATCCTCTGTGCGGGCTGGTTTGTAAAACTTAAGGAGCGTTCGCCTAACAGCTTATACCCATCTGAACCGTAGAAACACGTATTTACCTGACTAAATGCTATTGATATGAATGATGATATCAGTGTTTATTCCATTAAAAATTAATCAAAAAAACGTTATGTTATGTTTTATATATTTTTTGGGAGGACGTAAAAATGTTATCGACGGATACGATACAACTTATTCCCCTATTAATAGCGCAAGCTCAGACTTGTTCGACTCCAGACGCACTGCAATGGATCGCAATAACTGCCTTAGTTGCGGCATCGATTGGGGCAGTTGGAGTATTTGCCGTTAGCTCTGCGGTTGCAATTGCATCCGTAGCGACATCAATAGTACACGGAATTCTTACAGGCGCTTCAATTGCTGCGATCGCTGCTGCAATTCAGGTAGATCTTCAGACAACTGGTATTTCACTGGGGTTAATAGCTACGATGGTTGGTGCTATTCAAGAGATATTAGGATGCTAATAAATTTAGTTGGTTATGACAAATAGGATAGCTGTATTCACCAGCTTTAATATTTTACTGTTTTGATAAAAACAAAAAAGCGATCGCACTGAGTTCGATTTTAGAAACTAGGAGAAAATTAATGCCTGTACCTCTGATAGTTACTTCTGTACTTTCTGATTGGATTGCCAGCGGATTGGCAGATGGAAGCTTACAACGATTTGGAGGTGTAATTTTAGATGCAGTAACGCAACAAGTTGTTTGTTGGTTAAGGGAAAGAGATGTCAACCAACGTCTGGATGGAATTGAAAAGAGTTTAGAATTAAATTCTGCTGATAGTATGCTGAGTTTGAGCGTTGGGTTGATGGTATTTTCTGCCATAACAAAGCGTTTAAACGATTTAGAACAACGTTTAAAACGGTCAGAAGAACTGTTAAAAAAGATCGACCGCAAAATCGATCTTGGGTTTTATGCTAATTTTAGGGCTGCCCTAGATTTGGCAGTCAATGCTTTCACAATGACTAAGGGCGAAACTCGCAGAAGTATGGCGATTCAGGCTATCAATCGTTTCTTGGAAGCTGAACATATTTATACTGACTATACCGACAAAGAACTAGAGCAAAAAAGCCAAATTGCTGATGAATACCTTCTGACCTTATCTTTGGCTTACCTGGCTGAAGCTCGTTGCTATCTAGAATTAGAAGAACACGATACTGCGCTGCGACGCTTTCAAGAAGGGGAAGAAGTTCTTCGCTCTCGTATTCATAAATATGTTAACCTTTTACTCACCTCTAACCCAGCAGCATACCTACAGCCTTGGTTCAAAGGTGAGATTGATTTGCGACGATTAACCAGAATTTACCAATGGATAAATCCAGCTATAGATGAAAGTGCCGTGTTCGAGATGCAACGTCAAAACTTCGTTAATTTTGTCAAAGATCCTAACAAATGGGTGGAATCGCTACCAGCAGCAATTTTAACTCGCGGTGAGGTTCAAGGAGGCTGGTTAGGGTTAGGCCCAAGTAATGAAGATGTGATCCGTGAGGCCGAAAAACGTCTTCCTCAAGTTATGGAAGTAATGGAATCTATGATTGAAACCCATCGCCGTTTTAAAGCATATCAGGTAGAAATACAAGCGATCGCGCAATTAGGAATCAGCTTCCATGACTGGCTAAAGCTCACTCCCTCAGAGGATAAAACCGATAAAGCAAAATTGATGTACATTATCCCAGAGAAACCTTTACAACTAAAACCTGCCTTCTAATAATTACAGCGATCGCTCCCCTCCTCTCTTCCTCTGCGTTCTCTGCGCCTCTGCGGTTCAAAAAAAGAGCGATCGCACACAAATACGATCGCCCAAATAAACCTAATTCTGATAAGAACGACCACCCATATAAAGAGCAGTAGCCAAAGCGATTCCCGGTAAAGCAATGACTACGGACAAAGGAGACTGAAACCAACTCTTTTGCTGATAACGTGCTTTGCCATACTTACAAGCATCGCTGGGAGTAGCAGAACTCAACAAAATAGTACTTGCGATCGCCACACCAGACACAACAGCCGCCGCCGACAATTTAGCTTTCATAGAAGTTCCTCCAACTTGGATCGATTCTAAACCCAAATACAAAAAAGGCGACCCCATGCGATCGCCCCTCCAAATATTATTTTTCTCTATTTAAGGCGTAAAGTTACTCAGTACTTTGGGTAGTTCACCTTGTTTGATAGCCTTTTCCAGATCGTTGCGGAGGGCTTCTAAAAAACAACAATCATTACTGATATCGGAGGCTTCATCTTCATCTAAATCTTCTTTTTTGAGGTTATTTCTATATGCTTCAATCTGATAGTCAAGCGCTTCAATGATAAATTGAACATCTTTAAATGATAAATTCATATAAACTTTCCCTTTTAGTTCAGTAACTATTTTGATCCAGTAAACTTAGCCATCAACTTACTCTGTTGAAAGCTTGACCCATCTGCCGCAGAGCGGCTTTGTATACTTCTATTGGCATATTATAACGAGGTTTCCATAACCAGTGGTCATTATGGTCGTTGACTAACTCTAATTCAGCCGGAATATCAGTCCCTTGAGACAGTTTCCACCAATTTTTACCCGCTCTTAGCGTTGCAAAAGTTGAAATTCCGCCACCCAGCGTAGCATTAACCCAAATTTGTTCTCCCTCTTCGTAGATAGCAATATCCTTATTCGGTCGAACATTATCCATTCTAGGAGAATTAGCATTACCCTGTCGGTACAGATCAATCGGTGTTTTCACCATCTTATACAAAAGTAGGGCAGGTATTACCCACCCTAAATTAATTATTTATCTTACCCCCCCTCTCCTCGCAGGAGAGGGGGGCAGGGGGGAGAGGTCAAACCTTCGCCTCATCCCGCACCAACTTATCCCAACCCAAATCCTTCAAAGAATTATTCCGACGCAGAGGACGAGTCACCAACTCCAACACATCCCGCGCATTAGTAAACCCGTGAATTTGAGCAAAAGTAAACTCAACCGACCACTTAGTATTAATCCCGCGCGCTTCCAAAGGATTAGCATGAGCCATCCCCGTAATCACCAAATCAATTTTCTGGTCATAAATCCGCTGAATTTGATTGTAATTATCCGGCTTTTCCACAATCTTCGGCAACGGCACGCCCATTTCCTGACAAGTTTTTTCCAGCAATTCCAACTCAGCCGCTTGATAGCGCTTATCCATGTAAGGAATGCCAATTTCCGGACAAGTCATACCGCAGCGAATTAAGAACCGTGCTAGCGATATTTCCAGCAAATTATCGCCCATGAAAAACACAGACTTGCCGCGAATTAAACTAATGTAATCTTCCAAACTTTCCCAAATTTGTTTTTCCCGTTCATCCAAACCTTTCGGTTCAATGCCGAACACCGAACAGATTTTTTCAATCCAAGCGCGAGTACCATCGGGACCAATTGGAAAGGGTGCGCCGATTAATTTGCACTTGCGGCGACGCATTAAAGTAGTAGCAGTGCGCGACAAGAAAGGATTGACACCCGCGACATAATACCCTTCTTCTAAAACCGGCAATTCGGTGTAGCGCTTCGAGGGTAACCAACCAGAAACTTTAATTCCTTGCTTCTTCAATTCCAAAGTTAATTGAGTGACAACCGGGTCGGGTAAAGAACCGAAAAGAACTAAAGGCGGATGGTTGACATATTCCGATTCTTCTGCTATTACTTCTTCTTTCTTTTTGCCGAAGTTGAGCAGTTTTTGAATCGCGTTGCGTTCTTCTTTTTCGGCTTCCTTTTCTTTGCTGGGACAACGGGCAGCCATTGCGGCTAATACGGTATCTTCGCCTTGGGTGAAAGCGTAATCCAAACCGTTGGCGCGGGCGGTGACAATCGGAACTCCGATTTCGGCTTCTAGCTTCGGTGCTAAGCCTTCCAAATCCATTTTGATGATTTCGGTGGTGCAAGTGCCGATAAAGACAATTACACTGGGATTGCGATCGCGCTTAATCTGCAAGCACAGCCGCTTCAATTCCTCATAATCATTTAATTGCGCCGAAATATCTCCTTCTTCCAACTCTGCCATCGCGTAACGGGGTTCGGCAAAAATCATCACCCCCATCGCATTTTGCAGGAAATAGCCGCAAGTCTTAGTCCCAATCACCAAGAAAAAGCTATCTTCAATTTTTTGGTATAGCCACGCCACGCAGCTAATCGGACAGAAGGTATGATAATTACCAGTTTCGCACTCAAAAGTCAGCGCTTCAGATTGTTGAGCAACAGTCATTTCTAGTAATCCTCTCTCTATAAATGGACGCAGAAATCCTGCGGAGACTCGCTCCGTAATTTCAACTTGTATTAATTTGGGGAACCAGGACAGGGCTTACGCACGACAAGCCTAGAAACCGGGTTTCTGCGTGGCTCTTTAGTTTCAAAGCGACGATTTCTCATAAAAACCCGGTTTCTTTGCGTAAGTCTTGGAGGAGTGTAAGTGCTGAGGTTACCCAACCTTACAACTCCAATAGATTTTTTGGCGATACTGATGGCGGTTAACTTTTAACTTTTAACTGGCAACAAAATTGCCAACAAATTTGTTATTTTTTCCACTCATCATCATCGTCTTTCAAGTCAACTTCCCCAAGTTCCTCGAAAGTCATATCACCAAACGCATCCAAGTCATCATCATCTGATTCCTTGGAAGATTCTTCACCGAAGCCCTCGAAGCTAATGTCACCCAAATCGGCTAGGGACTCATCGCTGGACTCAGAAGTAGTTTCATCTTCGCCCCATGCATCTAGGGACATATCTTCCATATCGATCAGCGAAGCTGCGCTCGACTCATCAGAGGCTTCGGTGCCAAAATCATCGAGCGCCATGCCACCAAAAGCATCCTCTTCTTCTTCCGAATCATCAGAGGCTTCGGTGCCAAAATCATCGAGCGCCATGCCACCAAAAGCATCCTCTTCTTCCGCATCATCAGAGGCTTCGGCATCCAAATCATCGAGTGCCATGCCACCAAAGGCGTCCTCTTCTTCTGCGTCATCAGAGGCTTCGGCATCCAAATCATCGAGTGCCATGCCACCAAAGGCGTCCTCTTCTTCTGCGTCAAGCGCGATCGCTACAACGGTTTCTTCAATTACGATCGTCGTGGAGCTATCTTCAAGCAAATCCGAAGATTCCTCTTCCTCTTCGTCTTCGAGCAACACAGCCGGTGCAGAGGAAGATGGGGATGGCGTTGTTTCAACTTTCCCAGGTGAACGGTTACCCAGTAAGATGTCCGGGTCGAAATCTAAGTCCAATACCTGGATCAGCGCGTCTGGATCGGAGTTGAGTTTAGAAAAGGGAAACATCAACTGCGCCAGCTTGGGTTCGATCGCGTTCAGCACCCCCAGGATGAGGTAAGAAGGAGGCCGACGACCGCCATCTGGGGTCTTCACGCTATCGACATCCATTTGCAAAGTCATCCAACTGTGATTTTGCTGAAAATATTCCAACCATCTCTTCTTTAGAGATGCCGTAAAGTCGTCAAAGAAAGCCACAGGTTTTCTCCCTCATCCTGAAAACTAGACTGTTTAAACCATCATTAAGTCTAGTTCTTCTTCCTCTGTCTTTGGCGCTTGTTTAGTTGGATTTAAGTAAAAATCTGACAACAAGGCGAACAAATCCCGGTCTGGAGCATCTTTTGGCACTACGCCTTCGGGCAGCGCCAGCAATTGGTCGGCGATGTTGAGGTAGTAGTCGCAGACATAGTTGAGCGAGGGGTCAGTTTCTGCCATTTCAAACAAGGTCTTGCCTTTGACGCGGGACACGCGGATGTCTTCAATCAAAGGCAGCACTTCCAGCACGGGCATGGGGACAGATTCTACGTATTTATCGATCAAATCGCGCTTCGAGGTGCGGTTGCCAATTAAACCAGCCAGACGCAAGGGGTGAGTGCGAGCTTTTTCCCGCACCGACGCGGCGATGCGGTTGGCGGCGAACAAAGCGTCAAACCCGTTATCGGTGACGATGATGCAGTAGTCGGCATAGTTGAGGGGGGCAGCAAAACCGCCGCAAACAACGTCGCCCAATACGTCAAATAAAATTACATCGTATTCGTCGAAGGCGTTGAGTTCTTTGAGCAGCTTTACGGTTTCGCCCACTACGTAACCGCCGCAACCCGCACCCGCAGGAGGGCCACCTGCTTCCACGCAGTCAACTCCGGCGTAGCCTTTGTAAATCACATCTTCGGGCCAAACATCTTCGTAGTGGTAGTCCTTGGCCTGGAGGGTATCGATAATTGTGGGGATTAAGAAACCAGTCAAGGTAAAGGTGCTGTCGTGTTTGGGGTCGCAACCAATTTGCAGCACTTTCTTGCCGCGTTTGGCTAAGGCTGTGGAGATGTTACAGCTGGTTGTGGATTTACCGATTCCGCCTTTTCCATAAACTGCTAGTTTCACTGGGAATTTTCTCCTTATATGCTGGCTTGTCAAAATATGCTTGATTTGTCTAATTCTGCTGGGGGAGTCTTTGATAACCGAAGACTCGCGGTTCGCTTGCTCTACAAAAGCATTATTGTCCAACTTTGCTTGGATTGAAAGGGCTACTGAAGATAGGTAAGGGTTTAAAAAGGCTTATATCGCCTTATTAGTTATTGATAAATAGCAAACCGCTTCTGATTGGCTATAGCGGCTTTAAAATTGATTATATTTAAATTTACTATTTTGATTATAATAATTAGGTACAATAAGCAAAAATAACCAAATCGGTTTCGTAGTGGGCTGCGATCGCATTGCCCCTAAGTCTGAATTGGTTGCGGTCATCAGTATTTGGTGAAAGTTAGACGCCTACACAGCTGCATCCCTGAGAGGTTTTGCAGTGCGGGTGAGGATTTGGTAAAGAATAGTTAATTTTTAGCGCGCGCTCAACTTCAGTCTTGGGTGGGTGGTGGCGGAAAATGGGTTCGGTAGAATAAAGTGACGTTTGCCCCGCGATCGCATGATTAACTCAAAAATATGCCCATTATCGAAGCCATTGACCTGAGCAAGGTCTATCCGGTAGCAATCAAAGAACCGGGGCTAAAAGGCACGCTGAAGCACTTTCTGCGCCGCACCTACCGCCAGGTAAAAGCCGTACAGTCAGTTTCCTTCCAAATTGACCCAGGCGAGGTGGTCGGGTTTCTAGGCCCCAATGGTGCAGGAAAAACCACGACGCTGAAAATGCTCACGGGATTAATTCATCCCTCCAGCGGTAAAGTCCAAGTTGCAGGGCGCATCCCCTTCAAGCGGGACAAGGCATTTTTGCAAAACATTACCCTGGTGATGGGGCAAAAACAGCAGCTGTTGTGGGACTTACCAGCATTGGATTCCCTCAGAATCAACGCCGCCGTCTACGATATCCCAGAAAAAGAGTTTCGCCATCGGGTGGGAGAACTCACCGAAATGCTTGCCCTCGAAGGCAAACTTAACCAACCCGTGCGAAAACTATCTTTAGGCGAACGGATGAAAGCCGAATTACTCGCCGCACTGCTGCACCGCCCCCAAGTACTATTTTTAGACGAGCCGACTTTGGGACTCGATGTTAACGCTCAAGTTGGAGTGCGCGACTTCTTGCGCGAGTATAACCAACGCTACCAAGCGACAATACTTTTAACCAGCCACTACATGGCGGATATTACGGCTTTGTGCCAGCGAGTACTTTTAATTCACCAAGGACAGCTAATTTACGACGGCAGCTTAGAAGGATTATTAGAAAGATATGCCCCTTGCCGCGAAGTTCAACTCGAACTAGCGCAACCGTTACCAAAAGAAAAGTTATCGCCCTACGGGGAAATAGAAGCAATCGAAGGGCGGGAAGTGCGCTTGCTAGTGCGACGGGAAGAACTTACCCGCACCATTTCTCAGATGTTAGCCCAGTTGCAAGTATTAGATTTGACCATTACCGATCCGCCGGTTGAAGATGTAATTGGTCGGGTATTCCGTGCAGGGGTGGTGTGATGAAATTGAGTTGCCTACACCCTAAAGGGTGCGGCTACACGAACTAAGCCTGCCGCCGCAGGCTTGGAAGTCCGCACAGGCGGACTTGGTTTGTATACTCAGATCTTGCACCTTGGCTAAACCTTAGTTTCTTGCAAATAGCTCAGCTTGAAAGTCTAGATTTATCGTCAAGAAACCCGGTTTTTGAAGGCTTGTTGATAATGGTGCAAGATCTGAGTATAGCCACAGGCTTCAGCCTGTGGGCGTTATTAAGACAGGGGCAATAGTGAAATGAAAAAAATTATTAGAAAAGCTAAGACGCTGATTGAAGTTTATTACGCCTACATGGTGGAATACCGAGCCGAGCTAATTTTATGGGTATTGGCAGGCTCTTTGCCGATTATTTTAATGGGGATTTGGATGCAAGCAGCCCAAGGCGGGCAATTTGGATTAAAACCTGTAGACTTTGCTCGCTACTTTCTGGCAGTTTTTCTGGTGCGGCAGATTAGTACAGTTTGGGTGATTTGGGATTTTGAAAGAGAGGTAGTAGAAGGTAAGCTTTCCTTTCGGTTACTTCAGCCAATAGATCCGATTTGGCATCACATTGCTTCCCACGTTGGGGAAAGGTTTGCCCGCTTGCCGTTTTCTTTGGCGCTGGTGGGGTTATTTTTCCTGCTATATCCGGAGTTTTTTTGGATACCTAGTTTATCGAGGTTTTTACTGTTTGTGGTAGCGATCGCTTTCTCCTTCTCGTTACGTTTCCTCATACAATACACCTTCGCTATGTTCGCATTTTGGCTAGAACGCGCGGCGGCGATCGAGCAATTCTGGTTTTTAATCTATCTATTTCTCTCTGGTCTTGTTGCTCCCTTAGAACTATTTCCCAGCGAATTGCGCGAGGTAGTACTTTGGACGCCTTTTCCCTATTTAATCCATTTCCCCGCAGCATTGTTAATCGGATTACCCGTAGATCCAGTCAGAGGATTTTTGACAGCATTGGGTTGGTTGATACTTTTCTTCCTCTGGAACCGTTGGTTGTGGCGTCGAGGATTAAAGCATTATTCTGGGATGGGCGCGTGAAGATGCAGAGGGGCAGGGGAGCAAAGAAGAATTACCAATTACCAATTACCAATTACCAATTACCAATTACCAATGAGATATTTAAGAGTTTTAGGGTTATTTTGGGGAACGGCGATCGCCGCCGAATTAGAGTACCGAATTAACTTTATTTTGGCAGGGTTGAGCAGCTTGGGCAACCTGGTGGGCAGTTTATTTACCCTATTTCTGTTTTACCGCACCGGCTATAGCTTTCAGGGGTGGAAATGGGAAGAAGCTTTAGTGGTGCTGGGAGTGTTTACTATACTCCAGGGTTTTTCTAGTACTTTTCTAGTACCTAACTTAAACCGCATCGTGCGACAGGTGCAAGACGGCACTTTGGACTTTGTATTATTAAAGCCGATTAGCAGTCAATTTTGGCTTTCTGCCCGTAGCGTTTCGCCTTGGGGACTGCCAGATTTAATCTTCGGTTCGGTGTTAGTTGGATATGCGGGGACGCGACTGGGAATTAAAATTAGCGATTATGCGATCGCTACCATACCGATTTTATTTGGTTTGGCGATTCTTTACAGTTTGTGGTTTATGTTGGGAGCAACCAGTATCTGGTTTGTCAAAATTTATAACGTTACCGAAGTGCTGCGAGGATTGTTAGAAGCGGGAAGATACCCGATGGTAGCTTATCCCACAGCTTACCGATTTTTCTTTACTTTTATAGTGCCAGTAGCATTTTTAACAACTGTACCAGCAGAAGCGATGCTAGGGCGGGGTGAAATTGGTTGGGTAATAGGTTCTGCAATATTAGCGTTGGGGTTATTTTTAATTTCGATTGGGTTTTGGCGGTTTGCGTTGAGATTTTATACCAGTGCTTCGAGTTAGCATCACGATGCCCATCCACAGATCCCAGCGAAGACATTCCTGTTTTAAACGCAATGGTTACCGATTTTGCGGCAACGGCTAGAAGCGATCGTAAGTTACCAATTGTGCTGGTAATTAGCGATCGCAGCGGGCATCATATAACTCAAGTTGCTAGCGCTCTCAACCGTGATGCGAATCGCTAATGGCTAATGGAAAGATATTATTAAAGATCTCTCCCAATTACCAATTACCAATTACCAATTACCAATTACCAATTACCAATTACCAATTACCACAAACAGTAAGAATCTCGACACCAGAGTTAGTCACTGCAACTGTATGCTCAAACTGAGCAGAAAGTTTTCGATCTAACGTCAAAGCAGTCCAGCCATCATCTAAAACTTCTACTTCCCAAGTTCCCTCATTAATCATCGGTTCAATTGTAAAAACCATACCCGCTCTTAAACGCTTTCCCGTACCGCGCTTACCATAGTGGGGGATTTCCGGTGCAGCGTGGAAAACCCGGTGAACGCCGTGTCCGGTAAAATTTCTCACAACTGAAAAGCCTTGGGCTTCTGCGTATTCCTGAATCGCCGCGCCGATATCGCCGATGCGCGCCCCTGGTTTTACTTCAGCAATGCCCCTTTTGAGGCATTCCAGGGTAACATCTACGAGCTTTTTCGCTTTAGGTGAAGGCGTACCGACGAAGAAGGTTTTAGACGTATCGCCGTGGTAGCCATCCACCAAGGGCGTCACGTCGATGTTAATAATGTCACCGTCTTTAAGTATTTGCTTAGCGCTAGGGATGCCGTGGCATACGACTTCGTTGACGCTGGTGCAGATAGATTTAGGAAAACCGTGATAGCCAAGGGGGGCGCTTTTAGCACCATGCGCTTTTGTCCAGCGTTCAGCCTCATCGTTGAGTTCTAGGGTAGTAACTCCTGGCTTGACCATTGGTTCGAGATGCTGGAGAAGTTGAGCAGCCAAACACCCAGCTTGACGCATTTTATCTAATTCGCGGCTGGATAACAGTTCGATCGTTTCGTTGGTCATAGTGTTTTGTTTAATTTTTACTGCTTTTGTGGAATCTTCTTTATTAGTATCACCCTAAGAACCAAACCTTCCAACCTGCTGAGGCTTCAATGTGGCGAAATTAGCGACCTGTTCCAGTGGATGATGGCAGGTAATTCAGCGCCTTGGATAGCAGGACTGGGTAGTAGGCAGATCTCGAACTACTACTGAATACCACATGTTTCCCCCTTGAAACAAGTTTCAGGCTTTATACCCGATGTGTTAATAAAGTTAAGGTTAAGGGAACTCTGTAAATAGACCTGACTAAATGCAGCGGATAATTAACGGATACTTGCTAACCCATCGAAACACTTGAATCAGAGCTATGCAGCAAAGCGCTAACAGAACCCTATTCCAACTTACTCCCAAGCAGACTTTTGCGATCGCATCATTGGCGATTCCGATAATCCACTTTTTTCTTAGCAAAGTATTCTCCTCGCTGAGTTTTGTCAATGGGGCATCGGCGATTTGGCCTTCAGCCGGTCTTTACTTGGCGAGTGTCCTACTCTTAGGGTATCGCATCTGGCCTGCTCTGTTGATTGGTTACATTATCGCTTCTCAAATACTTTTTTACCCGAATGACTTTGTTACCAGCAGCCTGATTGCTACCTACAACACTGTTGAATCCTTAGCCGCTAGTTATCTGATTCATCGCTTTATCAAACGGGGTATTTTACTAGAGCGTTCTGGAAATGTATTTAGATTTTTGGTGTTGTTAATCCCCGTCGCAATAGTCAGTACTACCTTTTCTATTACCACATTATGTCTGCGCGGGATTAGTCCTTGGGCAATTTACGCAGAACTTTGGCGTAGTTGGTTTACAAGCATAGTTGTCGGTATTGTTGTTGTCACCCCAGCGCTGTTAGTTTGGTTCCAAAAGTTGCCTGAACAGAAAAGGTTTAGTCGCGAACAGATAATTGAGTTCGCGCTGTTATTGTTATCGTTAATTGCGATTAGTAAGATTGCCTTCTGGGGGGGATATCCGGTCGAGTATATGATGATTCCTTTAGCGATCTGGTCGGCATTTCGTTTTACGGTGCGCGAATCAACTTTACTGGTGGTAATTGTATCTGCGATCGCAGTTTTTGGCACTGCTCGCGGCTTCGGCTCTTTTGCCCAACAAGCATCTGTTAATCATTCGTTATTGCTGCTGCAATCGTTTATTAGTGTAGTTGCGATCGCTACCTATATTCTTTGTGCCGTCATCAATGAAAATCGCCAAGCACAAGCTAACCTGAAAAAAATCAATGACGAACTGGAACAAAGGGTAGAAGAACGCACCCAACAGTTAACAGAAGCATTAGCAAACGCCGATAAAGCCAAAGTTTCTGCCGACAACGCCAATAAAGCCAAAAGTGAATTTCTCGCCAATATGAGCCACGAACTAAGAACGCCCCTCAACGGCATTTTAGGTTATGCCCAAATTCTCCAACGCTCGGAGCCGCTAACACAAAAGGGTAGCAAAGGAGTAGAAATTATTCACCAGTGTGCAACGCATTTGTTAACGCTCATTAACGATGTTTTAGATTTGTCCAAAATCGAAGCCCGGAAAATGGAATTACGCCCAACCGATTTTCATTTTCCATCTTTTCTCCAAAGTGTAACAGAAATTTGCCGCATTCGAGCCGAACAAAAAGGAATTACGTTTATCTACCAGCCTGATGTTAAATTACCAGAAGGCATACGCGCAGATGAAAAGCGATTGCGCCAAGTCTTGATTAACTTACTCGGCAATGCAATTAAATTCACCGATCGCGGTAGCGTCACTTTCAAAATTCAAATCATAGAACGCAAAATTGAACCATTGCCTATTTTAAAAATTCAGTTTAAAATTGAAGATACCGGCGTCGGAATTGGTCCAGGACAATTACAAAAGATTTTCTTACCTTTTGAGCAAGTAGGAGCTACTAAAAAACAATCCGAAGGTACGGGGCTGGGATTGGCAATTAGCTTGAATATTATCTCCCTAATGCACAGTAAAATTGAAGTGCAAAGCGAACCAGGAAAGGGTAGTATATTCCACTTTGAAGTTGAGTTAACCGAAGCCAAAGGTTGGGCAGCAACTTCCAGAGTGGATCGACAAGGTACGATCGTAGGATATCAAGGTAGAAAGCAAAAAATTCTAGTGGTAGATGATAAATGGGAAAATCGTTCTGTTCTGATTAATTTGCTCGAACCTATTGGATTTGACATGAGCGAGGCTAGTAATGGAGAGGAAGGTTTAGAGCGAGCAATTGAATGGAATCCCGATCTGATTATTACTGACTTGGTGATGCCCGTGATGCACGGTTTTGAGTTGCTCGAACAGCTTAGGCAATTACCCCCATTTAAAGATATAGTAGTTATTGCCTCTTCTGCGAGTGTATTTGAGAGCGATCAATATAAAAGTTTAGAAGCAGGTGCGAATGCCTTTTTACCCAAACCCGTACAAGCGGAAAACTTGCTAGAAATGCTTGGTAAATATCTTGATTTACAATGGATTTATCAAGAAAGCAATCAACCAAATGGGGAGAAAATGCAAGTTATTTCGATTCCCAACAAAGAACAGTTACGACGGCTTTACCAAGTAGCAAAAAAAGGCGATATTTATGAAATTGTCAACCAAGCAAATCAACTGAAAGAATTAGATATTAAACTCATACCTTTTGCTCAAAAACTAATTGATTTTGCCGACGACTTCCAACTGAAACCGCTGCGGGAGTTTATCAAAGCGTATCTCAACAATTCCTAATCGTTAGGTATCCAGGATACTCATGCGGTACGCTAAGCAATACCCACCATAAAAATATGTTGTCTCATTAGGAAAAATCATGTCTACTTCTGTTCAAGATCCCGGCTTTATTCTAATTGTCGATGATAATCCAACCAACCTCTCAGTTTTAGCTCAAACCCTCAAAAGTGCAGGCATGAATGTCCGCATTGAAACCGATGGGGAAAGTGCTTTAGAGCAACTTGAAGATGACAGCGATTACCCAGAATTAATTCTACTCGATGTAGAAATGCCCGGAATTAACGGATTTGAAACCTGCCGTCGCATTAAGGCAAATCCCAAAACTCACGAAATTCCAATCATTTTTATGACCGCTTTAAGCGATACGGAAAGTAAAGTCAAAGGATTATCTTTAGGAGCAGTTGATTATATCACAAAACCGTTTGAAGGGAAAGAAGTTTTAGCCAGAGTCCGAGTACATTTACAAATCCGCGCCCTGACTAGAAATCAAAAGCAATGGAACGAACAATTAGAACAACGAGTGGCAGAACGCACCGCCGAATTACAACAAGCCCAAGTGCAACTCGTGCAAAAAGAAAAGTTAGCAACCTTGGGTGAATTGGTAGCAGGAGTAGCCCATGAAATTAACAATCCAATTAGCTGTATTGCTGGCAATATCCCCATTGTCCATGAATACGTAAAAGATTTAATTAAAACGATCAAAATTTACCAAAAACAAAGCCTATTAGCAAGTACAGAAATTGAAGAAATTTTACAAGAAATAGATTTGGAATTTACTATAGAAGACTTGCTTAAGATCGTTGAATCCATCCACTTAAGTACCGATCGCATTAAAGAAATATCGGTTTCCCTGCGAAACTTTTCGCGCTTGGATACCAATAGTACAGTATTGGCAAATATACATGATGGTCTTGACAGTACGCTGGTAATTTTGCGCCATCGCCTTAAACCTGTGGGAAATCGTCCAGCCATTAAAGTAATTAAAGAATATGGCAATATTCCAGAATTTCAGTGCTATCCAGGGCTGCTGAATCAAGCTTTTATGAATTTACTAGCCAATGCCATTGATGCGTTAGAAGATGATAAACCGCGTTTAATGAATGGGGAAAAAAGTGGCAATCAAACATCACCGATGATTCGCATTAACACTGAAGTCGCAGGCGATCGCGTAATTATTCGGATTGCAGATAATGGGGGCGGAATGAGTGAAGAAGTCCAGCAACAATTGTTTAAGCCGTTATTCACCACCAAACCACTCGGCAAAGGAACTGGTTTAGGACTTTCGATTGTCAGGCAAGTGGTAGAAGAAAAACATCAGGGAAAATTAAGTTTTGTCTCGGAATCGGGCAAGGGATGCGAGTTTGCGATCGCGCTGCCCTGGAGGTAAAGCGATCGCAAAATCAATGCGATCGCTTTATATCATGTCCGGTTGCATTGGTAGCGTCAGCCAGGGCGGGTTTAACGAAATATCTCGTGCTTCCACAGAATGGCTGGTAAAACCCGCCCCTACGATCGAAAACCTTTGCTACCGGAGATGATATTATTTGCCCATCAATCGCAACAATTTTATCATAAATTCAGGACGCAATATTGCACGCCAGTGTCAAAAATCCTCACGCCTCCTCCCTCGGCAACTGTTTGCCGTAATGCCTCGGTATTAGTAACTTTTACGCCTGCCAAATAATCGATTCCCATATGGGCTAAATCTGGCAACCAGGGTACCGTTGGCCCCATCAAAACTAAGTTGGAATTTTGGGATAATTCTACTAAGCGCGGAAAGGTTTTATTCGCAATCGAAGTGGCTGTGAGAAAAACCCAATCGGCTTCTGGTAAGAGATATTCACACGCTGTATCGGGTAAATCTTGACCGCTGGGTTGGCGTTCAATTACGGTAATTTCTGTTTCTTGTTCGTACTGAGATAGTCCAGGATAGCGCCCAACAACGACAACTTTTTTACCCCGAATCTGCGGTAAAAAATGCTCAAAAACAGCGAGATTCGCCGCACCTTTGGGCGCAATTGGCTGGGCTTTTTCTAGTAGTGGTGAAGATGGATTGATCGCTGCATTAATTGCTGCCATTCCCACAGTTGCTTGATAGCTATCCCAAGAACGCAACCAGGGGGCTAATTGCGCGATCGCTTTGTTAACCAAAGTTCCTGCCCAAGGCAAGGTGCGGGTTGGCTGCCCCGGACTCATGCACAATCCTATCCCCTCTGCTTGGCAAAATGTCCAGGTTAATCCGATCAATACTTCCCGCACCAATTCCGTCGTTTGACTCGACTCCAGTAGCAAATCGTAGATTTCTCGTGGGTGTATTTTCATGCTTCCTTTGGTAAATCAGCACCTAACTTAGTATCTACTTTTCTTCTCAACGGTTTTGTCACTACCTCTTTCCCAGTTGGCAATGGTATTTTCTGTCACACCTAAAGCATCCGCCAGTTCCTTTTGTGTCAAATGTCGCTGCGTCCTAAGACGCATCAGAGGTGATGTTGCTGGTTCAGTCATGTTCATCATCAGGTATCCCCTCAACGTCTAATCGCATCGCTTTAGCCAAAGTTTTAGGAGAAACATTTAATTCGCGGCACATCGCCAAAAAATGATCGACTCTTGGCAGTTTCCTCCTGTTAGCCCAGTTATTAATGCTTAATTCGGTGACTTTTAGCTTCTGGCTTAATTGCCGTTGAGTTGTCCCCGCTGCTTCTATCAGTTCTTGTACGGTTGTTTCGTCGCTTTTAAACGATTTAGTCATCTCCATACTATTCATCTGGTTGCATTCCTGACTGCGGCCCAAAATCGTCGGGTAAGTCTTCCAAACCGATCTGCAACATTTTAACCAGAGTTTTGAATTGGCTGGGCGTTAACTTAGGTACTGCCCTGCCTCTTTCCCAATTAGCAACTGTATTTTCTGTAACACCTAAAGCATCTGCAAGTTCCTTTTGGGTTAAATGTCGCAGGGTTCTGAGACGCATCAGCGCTGATAAGGGCTTTTCTGCCATCTTAACCTAAATTAATTTAGCCTAAACAGGTTGACGGTTATCCCCAAATTGGTTTAGGCTAAAAATATCAACCCTAAATCTATTTGGGGAAAAAAGAGAGAAAAAGGCAGGCATCACAACAGGGCAATGCTATTGATTGCTGCTTGCCTTTGCTTTAGTGTCTCATCACGTTCTGCTGTTAGTAACCAACTCAAATCGTCAAGAGGCAATATGACCCAAAACACCTACAAGACAAGTCTTTTTAATTGGGCAATTTTTCGCTTTGTGAACTGCAAACCCATTGCCGTTGGTCGGTTTCGCAGTCGCAGTGACGCTGAAGGGCATTTGCAAGTGTTGCGGCGTTTGATCCCGGGTGTGGAATTTGCGATCGCATTCACCCCCCCTGAGTCAGGCGATTCTCTCACGGAGATGCTGCGCGATCGCGCGGTGAGGTAAACTAAAGGATTGTGGATTCGCCTGGAGAATCTAATCTTGCCTACACTCGGCGTCAACATCGACCACGTTGCCACGATCCGGCAGGCACGTCGCACGGTAGAACCCGACCCCGTGGCGGCGGCGGTGCTGGCAGAACTTGCAGGTGCCGACGGCATTACCGTCCATCTGCGGGAAGATAGACGACATATCCAAGACAGGGATGTGCGAATCTTGCGGCAAACGGTTCGCACCCATCTAAATTTAGAGATGGCGGCAACCGATGAAATGGTAGACTTCGCACTCGACATCAAACCCGACTACGTGACGTTAGTCCCGGAACGCCGCGAAGAAGTCACCACCGAAGGCGGACTCGATATCGCAGGACAAATTCCCCGCATGACCGATGTGGTGGCGCAGTTACAAGATGCCGGAATCCCGGTGAGCTTGTTTATTGATGCAGATGATGCACAAATTGAAGCATCTGTCAAGGTAAAAGCCAAATTTATCGAACTGCATACGGGGAAATACGCCGAAGCGCACGATGAAGCGAGTCGGGAAAAAGAATTAGCGGTTTTGGCGAAAGGATGCGAAAATGCGATCGCATCCGGTCTAAGAGTTAACGCGGGACACGGACTCACCTACTGGAATGTCTACCCCGTCGCAGCACTCAAAGGGATGGAAGAACTCAATATCGGTCACACGATTATTAGTCGCGCCGTTTTAGTAGGATTAGAACGCGCCGTCCGCGAAATGAAACAAGCAATATTGGGTAATGGGTAATGGGTAATGGGTAATGGGTAAGAGAAAATTCTTCACCAATTACCAATTACCAATTACCAATTACCAATTACCAATTACCAATCACCCATTACCATGACCACTTACTACTACGCCCTAGCAAGCAAACGCTTTTTAATCGAAGAAGAACCCCTGGAAGAAGTGTTGCGTGAGAGAACCAGAAACTATCAAGAACAAGAAAAAGAAATAGATTTCTGGCTGGTTGTACAACCAGCTTTTATCGAAGCACCTTCAATGGCAGAAGTTAAAGCCAAGTGTCCCCAACCAGCAGCGGCAATTATTTCAACGAATCAGCAATTTATTACTTGGCTGAAATTGCGGTTGGAATATGTCGCAACTGGCGAATTTGAAGCACCTTCGGATCAAATTCCTAACCCGCTAGCTTCCCTCGCCAGCGTGTCCTAAAACATTGTACTTGGGTAATGGGTAATGGCGTTCCCAGGCAGCTTCTCTGGAAGGGTAATGGTAAAAACCCAATTACCAATTACCAATTACCAATTACCAATTACCAATTACCAATTCACCTGTTATGCATCAAACTTCTTTTATCAGGGTGGCACAATCTATTTTAGGGTCAACCTTGCTGGCAACGGCTGGGTTGACGGTTAAAATAGATGCTGCTGTGGCTCAGTCTTCCATTCCCAATTGTCAATTGCCTCAACCGGGCGAGTATTTGTTGTTGGTGGAAAGCAAGACGCCCCGAAGTCGGGAGTTGGTGCGACAAACCGTGCCCAATAGTACCAACCTTTCTGTTTGTCGATATTCAGACAATGTGGTGACGCGCATTGGTGGGTTTGCCGATGCAGAGGAAGTGCAAAAATGGGTGCGTTACTTAAATGATATTGTCGGGTTGCAAGCTTTTTTAGTCGAACCGCCTGTAGTGGTTCAAACTACTAGAGAAACACCTTCTGAAACGGCGGTGACGACGAGAAGAGAGGCAACATCGCCAACGGTAGTAGCTCAAAATATACCTGCTTTTAATCCTCAACCCTTGGGCACGGGTTATGCAGTATTGGTAGATTTTTTTAACAAACCGGAAATTGCCGAACAGGTACAGCGACTGGTAGGGAAGGAAGTGGGTTTAGTTTCCTTCGCCCAACGTCCTTATTTATTAGTGCTGCATACAACTAACGATAGCAATGCAACTAATACATTTCAGTTGCTATCGGAGCGCGGCTTTTTTGCGATGATGGTAGATGGTCGGAGGGTGACCTTATTGCGATCGCAAGTTTTACCCAACCAGCCGAGAAATTAACCTTTAATAGGCTGGTGCGGCTAGCCAGGAAATCGTCACCCCCAACACAGATCCTACAATCACTTGAAACGGCGTGTGACCGAGCAATTCCTTGAGTCTATCTTCGCTAAACGTAGGATGTTCGCGGAATAATTCATCAATCATTTGATTGAGGATGCGCGCTTGCTTGCCCGCCGCCTGACGGACTCCGGCGGCGTCGTACATGACAATGATGGCGAAAATGGTAGCGATCGCAAATTCCGCAGACGCCCATCCCACCGTTTGCCCTACGCCCGCTGCTAAACAGGTTACCAAAGCCGAATGGGCGCTGGGCATTCCGCCAGTCGTCGTTAAAACGCGCAAACTTACCTTGCCATGTCTGACAAGTTCGACCACGATTTTAGACAGTTGAGCGATGAGACAGGCTATCAGCGCAACCACCAGCACGTGGTTGTCTAAAATTTTACCAAAGTCCTGCATATCGATTTAGAGTTTTGGATTTTGGATTTTAAACGAAAAAGATTAAAGCTTTGGTTATTTTTAGTGGGTGCGGCTAGTAATATAGTCAGCCAGCGCTTGTAGCGGTTGAGCTTTTTCACCAAAGGGTGCTAATTCTGCCTTAGCATCCTCAACCAATTGCTTTGCTTGTTTGCGGGATTCTTCTAAGCCCCAAAGGCTGGGATAAGTTGCCTTTTGCGCTTGGATGTCTTTACCTGCGGTTTTGCCCAATTCGTCACCAGTGGCGGTGATATCCAAAATATCATCGACAATTTGAAACGCCAGCCCGATATTTTGAGCATAACGAGTCAATCGTTGCAAATCCGCAGCGGATGCGCCAGCTAAAATTCCGCCGCAAACCACGCAAGCTTCTAACAGCGCCCCCGTTTTATGGGTGTGGATAAAATGCAAGGTTTCCAGAGTTGTATCGGTGCGTCCTTCGCATTCTAAGTCAACTACTTGACCCCCAACTAAACCCGCCGCCCCGACGGCACGCCCCAAACGGGCAATTACTTTTAACAGTTGTTCGGCGGGGACGTTTTTAGTTTCCTCGGCTACATGTTCAAAAGCGTAGGCTAGCAAACCATCACCAGCCAAAATCGCGATATCTTCACCGTAGACTTTATGATTCGTCAGACGCCCCCGGCGATAGTCGTCATTATCCATCGCGGGGAGGTCGTCGTGGATCAGCGACATGGTGTGAATCATTTCCAGGGCGATCGCAGTTGGCATTGCCATTTCTATTGTCCCCCCGGTGAGTTCGCAGGTAGCGAGACAGAGAATCGGGCGCAGGCGCTTTCCACCCGCCAGCAGGGAATAGCGCATCGACTCGTATATCTTTTCAGGATAGGTGACGGGGAAGGCACGATCCAAAGCTGCCTCCACCAAAGCCTGTCGCTGCTTCAGATAAGCTGATAAATCAAAGGTTGGAGATTCCCCTGTTGGCGATTGCCGAGCGTCCGTGACTACCATCCCTGGATTCCTTACGTTTGTCATTTCCGTACCAATTTTACAGGTGATTGGTAATTGGTAATTGGTAATTGGTAATTGGTGATTGGTAATTGGTCACGATTAACAAAAGTTTTAACTGGGAACTCACCGACTATTACCGATTACCCATTACCGATTACCCATTACCGATTACCGCTTCTGGCTATAACTCCACACTGTATTTTGCAACAGCATGGCGACGGTCATTGGGCCAATGCCGCCGGGAACCGGGGTAATAGAAGCGGCGACGCTTTGCACTCCCTCATACTGGACATCTCCCACGAGGCGGGAATTACCCGCGTCATCGGTAACGCGATTGATGCCGACATCAACGACGACGGCGCCTGGTTTGACCATTTCAGGGGTGACCAAATGGGGACGCCCTACAGCGGCAATCAGGATATCGGCACTGCGGGTGATGTCGGGGAGGTTTTGCGATCGCGAGTGAGCGATCGTTACCGTCGCATCCGCTTCTAGCAGCATCAAAGCCATTGGCTTGCCTACTAAAATACTACGCCCAAGGATGACCGCTTGTTTGCCTTTTAATTCAATTTCATACTCTTGCAGGAGGCGCATCACGCCTGCGGGGGTGCAACTGCGTAAACCGGATTCGCCCCGCATCAAACGTCCCATATTTACCGGATGGAGTCCATCGGCATCTTTATCGGGTGCGATCGCGTGCAGCAGTGCTACGCTATCCAAGTCGCCTGGTAAAGGCAGCTGGACTAAAATTCCATCTACCCGTTCATCTTGATTCAAAGATTGAATCGCTTGTTCTAATTCGCCAAAAGCAGTTTCCGTGGGAAAATGCTTGCCAAACGAAGCAATACCGATTTTTTGGCAAGCGCGCTCTTTATTACGCACGTAGGCGGCACTAGCGGGGTTATCGCCTACCATTAATACTGCTAGCCCTGGCGGACGCCCAATTTGAGCTTGTAACGACTGAATTTGAGTGGCAAGTTCAGTGTAAATTTTTTGGGCGAGGGCTTTACCGTCTAGAATTTGGGCAACTTTTGTATCCATCAGCTTCCAGAAATACTGGCGCTTGCGTTAATGTCTTTAACAGCAACTGCAAGCAAACACTTTCTAGTAAAGCAGATTAATCAAAATGACTATCAGCCATCATAAATTCTTTATGATAACAGCTAAGCGCCAGGTAATTCGCTTCGGTACTATATCGCTGATGATGGGAGGCTTGTGCGGTTGCGCTAACTTGGCAAAATCGAGATTGAGTCTGCTGCCAAGACCGGATGTCCCCATTACCACTATCCGCAATGTGCAAAAGAGTTCGCCTAAATCTTCTACCGTATACCTCGAGGGCGAGGTTGGCAAGCAAGTTCCCTTTTTGGATAGTCGCGCCTATGAGTTGAAAGACTCAACCGGAAGTATCTGGGTAGTTACTAAAGAAAAACCCCCGCAGCCACAAGATCAAGTTTTGCTCAAAGCCAAGGTGCAGCATAAAAATATTCGCGTTGGTGGGAAGACTGTAAAAGAAGTGTACGTAGAAGAACAGCAGCGACTGTAAGGGAGAAATTATGGATAGAAAAGAGGTAGCGATCGCCATCCTATATCGCGACGGTAAATTTCTCATGCAACTGCGCGATGATATTCCTGGTATTGCTTATCCCGGACAATGGGCATTTTTTGGCGGACACATCGAACCAGATGAAGCTCCAGAAGACGCACTTCTTCGAGAATTGCTAGAAGAAATTGGTTACGTACCTGATTCGCCCTCATTTTTTGGCTATTATTCCGATAACAACGTACTTCGCCATATTTATCACGCACCCCTGACAGTGGAATTAGATCGATTAATTTTAGGCGAAGGTTGGGATATGGGACTATTAACGCCCGAAGAAATCAGGGCAGGCGAACGTTATTCAGAAATAGCCGGACAAGTACGACCTTTGGGGCGTCCTCACCAGCGAATTTTGTTAGATTTTATAGAGAGGGCATTGTAAAAATTTAATTTGGAAAGAGGTCATGCTTAAACAACTAATCCTGGAAAACTGGAAAAGTTTCCGCCATGCGGTATTTGACATCGATCCCCTTACCGTTCTGATTGGCACCAATGCTAGTGGCAAGTCCAATGCACTTGAAGCATTGGAATTTCTTAAAAGAACGGTAGAAGGTATGAACCTTGAATCGGCTTTAGCAGGAGATTTGATAATTCCCTCAATTCGAGGAGGTGCAGAATGGGTTGCACTAAAACCAGAAACGCAATTTACTTTGAAAGTATTGATTCAGGGAGAAGATGATAATACGGATTATCTTTATAGCATTACGGTTGAAACGAAACCATACATTCAACTAATTGCAGAATCTTTAATTGGAATTAAATCAACTCTAAATTATAAAAATGAATCACCAGAGCAAGAAATATTATTTCAAGTACAAACAACTACAGCATCTGAGTTAATTGAAGCAAAAATTTGCGGTAAAAACATTGAAGCTAAACGACATTTTCTTTGGCATAAATCTATTCTCAGTCATTTAATTTCAGATCCATTTATACTTTTTGACATAGAAGATTCGGAATTCAGCAAACTTGCAAAAAGTATTTTTATCCTTTGGCAAACAATAAGTAATATTTTTTCTATAGATCCTATTCCTTCTAAAATGCGTTCTTATTCACCCCTTTCCAAGCAACTTCAAAGTGATGCATCGAATATTGCTGGAGTATTAGCAGCACTTCCAGATGAAGAACAAAAACAGGTGGAATCAACTATACTTAATTATGTAAAGCATTTACCAGAAAAAGATATTCAAAAAGTATGGGCAGAACCAGTTGGCAGATTGAATAGCGATGCAATGCTATACTGCGAAGAACAATGGATACCCGAGCAACCGCCCATGCTAATAGATGCAAGAGGAATGTCAGATGGAACTCTGCGGTTTCTAGGTATTGTTGCAGCACTTATGACGCGCCCTGAAGGTAGCCAATTGATAATTGAAGATGTGGATAATGGGCTGCACCCATCCCGGTCAGAATTGCTGGTAAAAATGCTAAGAGAAATTGGAACCCAGAGAAAGATCGATATATTAGTTACCACCCATAATCCAAGTTTGCTAGATGCTTTAGGGCCAGAAATAGTACCATTTGTAGTGGTGGCTCATCGAGATAAAGAAACTGGAGAAAGCAAGCTGACTCTGGTAGAAGATATTCAGAATTTTTCCAAGCTGTTTGCATCTGCCTCTTTGGGTAAACTTACAGAGAATGGTGCAATTGAAAGAAGCCTTGTTCGTAGCAGCTAGCCTGAGATATGAGAAAGGCTATTATTATTGATACATCTCTGTTTTGTGTTTGGTTGCAAGTACCGGGAATGGAAATTTATGGTTCTGATGATAATCGGTGGGATTTTGATCGAGTGAACAAACTGATAGAAGAGGAAAAGGCTAAAGGTGCGACTTTGGTACTTCCCATAGCTACCCTGGTAGAAACTGGTAACCATATCGCTCAAGCTAGAATAAAACGGTATGAAACGGCTCAAGCGTTAGCAAAAATTATGACCGATGCTGCCGATGAGACAAGCCCTTGGGCAGCTTTCGGCGCACAGTTTGTACTTTGGAATTCTGAGGAATTGAAAAAATTAGCGGCTCAATGGCCTAATCTAGCAGCAGAACAGACTTCGATGGGCGATGCAACTATTAAGATTGTTGGACAATTCTACGCAGCAAAAGGCTATCAGGTAGAATTTTTAACAGCTGATGAGCAGTTAAAGGCACAAGAGCCATCTCCCCCAGCTAGAACTCAAAAGAAAAGGAGAAGTGGGAATTGAAGTTTTTACGGCAGAAAAATCGCCACAAAAGATAAGGCTGGCTACGGGTTAAGATCTTTAAATGGAAATTCCATCCCTATTAGTGAAAGGTTATGAGCTATTCTACCGACGCATCGACTCCAAAAACAACCAAAAGTGCTAGAGTAAACGAACCCACAATCCGCAATGCAGACTACCGACTGCTGGATAAAACAAAACTTTCACCGATGTATCAGCATTACGTGGAAGTAAAAGAACAGTATCCTCATGCGTTGTTATTGTATCGGTGCGGCGATTTTTTTGAAACGTTTTTTCAGGATGCGATTACGGTTTCGCGGGAATTAGAACTGGTTCTGACGAGTAAAGAAGGCGGGAAAGAAATTGGGCGAGTTCCAATGACGGGAGTTCCGCACCATGCGTTAGAAAGATACTGTGCAATGTTAGTAGAAAAAGGCTATGCGATCGCAATCTGCGATCAAGTCGAAGATGCAGCAGAAGCACAAGGTTTAGTCCGCCGAGAAATTACCCGCGTTTTCACCCCCGGAACCCTCTTAGATGAGGGAATGCTCAACGCCAAACGCAATAATTTTCTCGCAGCAGTTATCATCGCAGGCGAACATTGGGGTTTATCTTATGCAGATATCTCTACAGGCGAATTTTTAACCACGCAATCGACTAATTTAGATCGTTTAACGCAAGAATTAATGCGTTTACAACCTTCGGAAATCTTAGTACCAACCAACGCCCCAGATTTAGGCGCAATGCTACGTCCTGGAGAAAAATCGGAAAGTATACCAGCTTGTTTACCCAATAGTTTTTGTTATGCCTTGCGCCCCCAAAGTCCGTTTAGTTTATCCGAAGCCAAGCCGAGATTATTGCAAAAATTTAATTTGAAATCCCTCGAAGGTTTGGGATGCGATCACCTCCCCCTCGCCGCCCGCGCCGCTGGTGGATTATTAGAATATCTGGAAAGAACGGTAAATAAAAAAGTAGAAGAAAAGGAAACCAAAGGAAAAAATTCAATCCAAAACCTCAAATCCCAAATTCAAAATAAACTCCAGGTTCCTTTGCAAATCCTCCGAACTTACACCATCGCCGATTATTTAATCTTAGACTATCAAACCCGCCGCAATTTAGAAATTACTCAAACCGTCCGCGATAACACCTTTCACGGTTCTCTATTGTGGGCAATAGATAAAACCTGCACCGCAATGGGAGGACGTGCTTTACGCCGATGGGTATTGCAACCTTTGCTCGATATTAAAGGTATTAGGGCGCGACAAGATACAATTCAAGAATTAGTAGAAAATGGCTCTTTGCGCCAAGAATTGCGTCAGTTATTGCGCCAAATATACGACATTGAACGCTTGACAGGACGCGCCGGATCTGGTACGGCAAGCGCGAGAGATTTAGTTTCATTAGCCGATTCGCTGTTAAAATTACCCGACTTAGCAGTAGTAGTGAGTGATGCGCGATCGCCTTACCTGAGAGCATTGCAAAAAGTGCAGCCAGTTTTGGAACAATTAGGTCAAAGAATCCGCGCTTCTTTAGTAGAATCGCCGCCGATTTATATCACCGAAGGTGGGTTAATCCGCGATGGAGTTAATCAGCAACTAGATGAAATGCGCGGGGCGGCTGAAGATGACCAAAAATGGATTGCCAATCTAGAAGTAACGGAAAGAGTGAGGACGGGAATTTCTACGCTGAAGGTAGGGTTTAATAAGACTTTTGGTTACTATATCAGCATCTCGAAAGGGAAAATAGACCAAGTTCCTGATGATTATATTCGCAAACAAACTCTGACTAATGAGGAGCGTTATATTACTCCGGAATTGAAGGAAAGGGAAGCTAGGATATTAACGGCTAAGGAGGATTTAAATCGGCTGGAATATGAGATTTTCTGCGATTTGAGGGCGGAGGTAGGAGAACAAGCGGAGTTAATTCGTAATGTTTCTCGTGCTGTTGCTGCGGCTGATGTTTTGGCTGGTTTGGCTGAAGTTGCTGTGTATCAAGGTTATTGTCGTCCTGAGATGGTGATGGGGCGAGAAATTATGATTGTTGATGGGCGTCATCCGGTGGTTGAGCAATCTTTACCTGCTGGGTTTTTTGTACCTAATTCTACGCAGTTGGGTAATGGAGAAGAACAAAACCAATTACCAATTATCAATGACCAATCACCAGATTTGGTAATATTAACGGGGCCTAATGCTAGTGGGAAAAGTTGTTATTTGAGGCAGGTGGGGTTGATTCAGTTAATGGCGCAACTGGGGAGTTTTGTACCGGCGCGGGAGGCGATTTTGGGAGTGTGCGATCGCATTTTCACGCGCGTGGGTGCCGTGGACGATCTGGCAACTGGTCAATCTACGTTTATGGTAGAGATGAACGAGACAGCAAATATCCTCAATCATGCCACACCGAAGTCTTTAGTATTACTCGATGAAATCGGAAGGGGAACGGCTACTTTTGATGGTCTTTCTATTGCTTGGGCGGTGGCGGAATACTTGGCTACAGAAATCAAAGCGAGGACTATTTTTGCCACCCACTATCACGAATTGAACGAATTAGCTTCAATGTTGTCTAATGTGGCTAATTATCAGGTAACTGTGAAAGAATTGCCCGATCAAATTATCTTTTTACATCAAGTGCAACCCGGAGGTGCGGATAAATCTTATGGAATAGAAGTAGGGCGTTTAGCGGGGTTACCAGGGGTGGTAATTCAGCGGGCAAAACAAGTAATGGGACAGATAGAAAAGCATAGTAAAATAGCCGTAGGATTGAGAGAGGGAATTGGCAGCGAAACGCGCGCTAGTACCCGCAAGAAAAAATCCCCAAAAACCCCCACATCCGACGAACAACCAACCGAATAAAAACCTGTAGGGTGCGTTAGCGGCAGCGTAACGCACCGTTTTATATCATGTCCGGTAGCAATAGTAATCTATAGTAGGGGCGGGTTTTACGGGAAATCTTTGCTACCAGCGCTAGGGGTTAATAAACCCGCCCCGGCATAGGCTACCGATGCCACCGAACATGATATTAGCCCTTTAACTTTAGCCAATCTTGAATCTCTTGAGCTAGCCAAGTAGCCTCATCTTCATTCAAAGCACCGCCCAATTGATAAAGTCCATCTTTGGTGCGAATACATACTTCATAAACCCAACCTTGAAGAGTTAGGAAAACGCCTAAAATATCTTCAACATACCCTTTTCGGCGACTGTAAGTAAAGTTAAATGTCTGCCGGACAATTTCAAAACGATTGCGTTCAAAGTAAATGTGAGTTTGTTTGCCAAAGAAAATTGCTAATCCAGCACCGAAGACTGCGAACATTGTCAATCCAATAATAGGTTTTTGCAAAAACGCTATTATAGAAAGTATGAAGAACAATATAAATGTCCCAAAACTTATAAAAAATAATAGCCCCAAACAGCCGAATTTTTCAAGTTGTTTGGTTCCCCCAGATGTTAGATGAATTTCCATTTTTTCCGCAGATTTACTTAATTTTATGAAAGTAAAAGGTTGGGGTATTTTTCTAGTATAAGTACCGCGAGAAGGTCGAATAATTCCAGATTGTAGCGCTTGCAGCGCGTGCTTAGCATTACTAAATCGCTTTTCTATTGCTATTTCTGTCAGCTGCTCAATCCAAGTTACAAAACTGGGGTTTAGGGTGATGCGATCGCTAAATTGAATCCGCGAATCTTTCTGCGGTAGATCGGCAGGAGCAATCCCCGTTAATAAGTGAATCAAAGTGGCTCCCAAAGCATATAAATCCGATGCGGGAACAGCCCTGCCCCAAAATTGTTCTAACGGTGAATACCCGCTAGTGCCAACAACAGTAAACGTCACCCCCGTAAAAGCAGCTTTATCCTGAACCGCCCCAAAATCTACCAAATAAACTTGCTCATCTTCTCCTAAAATCAGATTGCTCGGCTTGATATCGCGATGCAGAACGGGCGGACTGAGCGAGTGCAAATAAATCAGAATATCCAAAACTTGGGTAGCAATATTTTTCACCTGTTTTTCTGAAAAACGCTTACCTTGTTCTAATAATTCCTGTAGAGAAGCACCGGGAATATAATCTTGCACTATCCCAAACCAAGGCAAGCCTTCTCCTATTTGCCTATCGAGGGAAAAATAATCCCGATACCGAGGAATTCGCGAGTGATTGAGATTCGCCAAAACTTGCGCTTCCCGTTCAAACAATTTCAATTCGTCCCACTGCATTTGAGGACTAAACGCCAGTAACTTAACAATTACCTGCTCGTTAGATTGTAAATCTTTAGCTAACCAAGTTTGACGACCTGCCGCAGTTCGTCCTAATCTTTCTTGGAGTTGATAGCGTTCCTGTAATATCTGTTCTGGCTGCAACATTAGCGATCGCTTCCTAGACAGTGTATTTCTATATTGGCACTCGGCTGCTAGTGTCGCCTACCCCACAAGTGAATCATAATTTTGTAGGGTGCGTTAACGCAGTGTAACGTACCATTTTTGCTCTAGTGTCGCCTACTACCCCATAAGTGAATCATAATTTTGTAGGGTGCGTTAACGCAGTGTAACGCACCATTTTTGCTCTAGTGTCGCCTACTACCCCATAAGTGAATCATAATTTTGTAGTAACGCACCATTTTTGCTCGCGGTGCGTTACGGCGCGGATGACAATTTAACAAAAGCAGTAACATTAAATGCCGCGCCTAACGCACCCTACAATAACTAACTGTCAACTGTCAACTGTTTAAAAGAAATCTGCCATCCAAGGTTCCACACCCGTAAATATCTGCGTCGCCGCCAAAATAGCATTATCGCTTCCTTCTAAATAACCGCTAACTTGCAACTGAGAAGGCGCATACAAACCAGTATAAAGCGGTGCAAGTCCGCGTATATTTAACTGCAACTCGCCTTTACCTCCCCGCATCACTTCGCCTCGCCCACCGGAAACGCTCAGCACAAAATTACCGTTATTTTCAGGTAATAATTCATCCACAATTGCCAAGTGTAACTCGGTTTCCACTCCTGTCGGATAACCTCGACTTTCCAAAGCTTTAGCGACATCAATTATCCGCAGCATCCAGCGATCTAAATATCGCACTTTCGCGGTTTGTTCCGGCAGCAATAATAAGAAAGGATTGAGCGCTGCACCCCGCCAAAACACTTTTTGAATTTGCGAACGGTGATCTGCTAAAAACATCCACGAACGTTGAGCCGCCGCTGCACTTAGCGCTACCCAGTCCAGAATTACTATTTCCGACTCTTTGGCATCCTGTTTAAAAATAATGTAGCCTTGCGCTTGATTTTGCGAACCGACTAAATAAGCATAAATTGTCTCTTGTTCTCGCGGTTGGATAATCGATTGCCAAATGGCTTCGTTTCTGTCTAAATTGCCGTTATTTTGTACTGCCCATTGGCGGTAAATGTCGCGAACAACTTCGTGGCGAATGGGTGCTACTGGCTGCATTGGAATGGCACGAATTGCTCGCTCAACTGGTAACCTCAATCCATCCAACCGCATTTCAAAACCACCCGCCGTCCCTCCCTGTTCGTAACCGACTTGCCGATAAAGATACTGCGTCGCCGGATACAATACCGATATCGGCACTTGCTTCGCCTGAATTTCTTTCAAAGTGCGGGTGAGCAATTCTACCGCTACCCCCATCCCCCGATACTCTGGCGGTATACCCACCGCCGCCAACCCTGCCATCGGCACGCTACATCCCCCAAACCACTGCCCCATCTCAATAACAGCCAAACCGCCCGCAACTTGTTCTCCCTGGCGAATCACCCGGAAGTTTTCGGCGCCGATGCGGTTGAGATAAACAGACCATTCGCTCGGCGGCGAGTTGAAACACTGACTGAGTATCGCTCCTAGCTGCTGAGTCTGTTCGGGGCTTGCAGGCGTGCCAAATTCAAAATTAGATGCCATCGTCTTTAGCCAAAATGCAAAGAAATTTGAATATCTGACTTAATATATTTACTTTGCTTAACAATCTACCCCCAAAAGCGTTAAACTTCATTGCGGAGTACCAAGATAGCAAGACTGTCATGGTACTTTCATTAATGTTGACAAACGGCTTAGAGACAGGAACGGAGAACACTGTGGCAACCCCAACACATCAATCTTTGGCCTCAACTGCTGCATTTCGTGAAGATTTTAGCGAGTACGTGGCTCACCTCCAGCTTCACATGGCGTTACAAGCCCGTAACTTAGTCCCCACCCTCACCCAAGCGGTAGATAGCCGCCAGCAGTTGCTACAGCAGACTCAAGCAGATTTTGAAAAGCAAGTTTCCAGACAAGGGTTTTAAGATACACCCGCGCAGAAACCGGGTTTTTTAGAAAAACCCGGTTTCTTACGCAGATACACCCGCGCAGAAACCGGGTTTTTTAGAAAAACCCGGTTTCTTAGGTTAACACAAACCTAAAACCGCGCACTATAATAAGAAATGTAAGACACGGGGCCTTAATGGTTTCGACAGGCTGGCGAACGCCGCCCCGTGATACAGGCCGAGAGTGAGTCTGCTCTCGTTAATACAAGGCTCAAACAAAAGTAAATGCGAACAACATCGTTCCTTTTGCTCGTAAGGCTGCTCCTGTAGTTGCCTAATAACCCCTAAACAAGGTTCGAGCGTCTGTAGTTTGACTCCGTTAAGGATTACAGACCAACCCCCAACGGATGCTCTAGAAAGTAGCCTCTGGTCAGCTTTCTAGCTAAGAATTAACCAGAGCATCCTGTCATCCGGGATAATGGATGGTTCCCGCTCTGAGGGTAAGAAGAGCTAAGCCTGTGAATGAGCGGTAGGTTAATACCCGGTTTGGACACGGGTTCGACTCCCGTAGGCTCCATTTTAAAACCACCCCGGACAATTAGTTACAGGGTGGTTTTTAAGTTTTTATGGGGAAATCAGTAATAATTTTAAGCTGTGAGAATCCTGCTTGTAGCCAAGAATTTACTAAGTCGCTGGCTGAGTTTAAACGAAGTGAAAAGTTAGGTAGACAGCATTTTTGTTGTTTAAAATGCTTCGCACAGTGTAAAGGAATCAGAAATTTTAAGGATAAGATTAATACAAGTACTGAACATTTACAAAAAGGCAGCGATCGCGACGAGTTTTCGCCGTTTCGCTATTACTTAAAAATTATTAAAAAATCGAGTATACAGAGAAATAAAGAGTATTCTGTAACCCTGGAAGACCTCAAGTTTTTATGGGAGCAACAGCAAGGTATTTGCCCTTATACAGGATGGAAGTTAGAGCTTTTACCTTGCGTAACTGACTGCGAGAATAAGCCTTTAACGCCTAGAAGGGCTAGTGTAGATCGGAAAGATGGTTCTAAAGGATACACGATTGATAACATCCAATTTGTGGCGGCGATCGCTAATTTCACCAAAAATGCTTTTACTGACCAAGATTTAATCGAATTTTGTCAAGCAGTAACTCAGTATGACATTGGCAACGCTGGATTAATAAAATCATCGCTCGCAGAAAATAGGATAGATGAATGGTTGGTTCGCTATTATTTTAAAATGGCAAAAAAGAATGCCAAAGCCAAAGGCAAAGAATGCACTATTACCCTGGAATACTTAAAAATTTTGTGGGAAAAACAAGGTGGGCGCTGCCCTTATGCTGGATGGGAACTAGAGCATCCAGCAACAGCTAAAGATTGGGAGGATTATAGATTTCACCCGAAGAGAGCAAGTTTGGACAGGATAGATCCGCATGGTGGGTACGTGCCGGGAAACGTGCAGTTTGTGTCGGTGATAGCTAACTTGGGAAAGAGAGATTTTCAGGAAGAGGAACTGATAAAATTTTGTCAAGCTGTGGCGGAATATAGGGGTGGGAATGGTTAGGGTGAAGGAGCGATCGCATACCATAAACTAAACTGGAATTACCCTATATTGATTCACCTTAAGAATTATGTTTGAAAAAATTCTAGTCCCAATCGATAATTCTCCCACCAGTAAGCAGGCGTTTGAGCAAGGGATGTTCTTGGCAAAAGCCACAGGTGCTAGTTTAATGCTAGTTAACGTCTCATCCCTAGCTGGACTCGATTCCGGTTATCCCAACCTGGTAATGCCAATTGCCAGCGCTGCTTACATCTCCGCCCAAACCGAAGCTTTGCAAAATTACCTCCAGCAGTGGGAGATGATGAAACAGCAAGACCTAGAAATGCTGAAATCTTTGGCAGAACAGGCTAAAGACGCAGGTATTGCTACAGAATACGCACAACCGATCGGCGATGCGGGTAAAGAGATTTGCCAACTGGCGCGTACTTGGGGCGCTAGTTTGATTGTAATGGGGCGCCGGGGTCACACGGGATTGAGCGAACTGATTCAAGGTAGCGTTAGTAACTACGTTACCCACCATGCGCCTTGTTCGGTGCTGACAGTGCAAGGGCAGGATGGGGGGGAGGTTTGAGAGTGCGATCGCCCACTTTGTCAGGACTTACCCAAAGAAACCGGGTTTCTGTCAAAAATCGTCGCTGCGAAACTAGAGATTGACGCAGAAACCCGGTTTCTGGCCTCCACGTTGTGTCAAATTCCACAAATTTGAAATATCCGCGTCACAACAGCGTCAAAAGGATAAGTCAATATGAACGTAGTAAATAATTTTACTCCTCACACACCATCAACAACAAAGCCCGGAGGTCGGTCGCCCTGGGCTTTTTTATTTTCCGGCGTACCGCTCCTAGCCCACAGCACAAAATGAGTATTAAGATCGTCATCTCCCAGCAGAAGTGAAGGCACAATAGCCATATCGAGACTAGGAGGAAAGCGCGCCCATGCAGCCGATTCGCACTTTTAACGTTACACCCGCCCTGCCCCCGCGACTCGAACCCTTGCGGCGGCTAGCCTATAACATGCACTGGGATTGGAATGCAGATACTAAAGACTTGTTCCGCCGCCTCGACCGGGATTTGTGGGAATCGAGTCGCCACAATCCAGTTTTAATGTTAGGCACGATTTCCCAAGCACGGTTACAGGAAGTAGCCGAAGACGAAGGCTTTATCGCCCAGATGGAACGCGCCGTCCAACAATTAGACGACTACCATCACCGATTAACTTGGTATCACAAAAATCGCAAATTGGTCAAAGGGTCATCGGTAACAGGTAATGGGGAAGAAGAAACTGCACCCATAACCAATAACCAATTACCCAATACCCAAAAAGAGTGCTATGCCTATTTTTCGATGGAATTTGGCCTTGCGGATTGCATTCCGGTTTATTCTGGTGGTTTGGGGGTTCTCGCGGGCGATCACTTGAAATCTGCTAGCGATTTAGGATTGCCCTTAGTAGGGGTAGGTTTGCTTTATCAACAAGGTTACTTTTCTCAGTTTCTTAACGCCGATGGCTGGCAAAACGAACACTATCCGATCAATGATTTTTACAACATGCCCCTACAATTAGAGCGGCATCCAGATGGATCGGAAATTCGGATTGAAGTCAATTATCCGGGGCGCAAAGTTTACGCTCGCATTTGGCGGGTGCAGGTGGGAACGGTACCTTTATACTTGCTGGATACCAATATCGAAGCTAACGCCAGTCAATACGACCACGATATTACCGACCAATTATATGGCGGCGATATCGATATGCGGATTCACCAAGAAATTATGCTCGGTATCGGCGGCATTTTGGCGCTCAAAGCATTGGGATTAAACCCAACTGCGTATCACATGAACGAGGGACACGCGGCGTTTTTGGCGTTAGAACGCATCCGCATTTTAATGCAAGAAAACGGCTTAGGTTACCAAGAAGCTAAGCAGGTGGTGATAGCAAGTAGCATTTTTACCACTCACACGCCAGTACCGGCAGGGATTGATTTGTTCCCGCCGGATAAGGTTTTGTATTACCTGGGTTACTATGCAGATATTTTTGGCTTATCTCGAGAAGAATTTCTGGCTTTAGGACGGGAAAATACGGGCGATCTGGCAGCGCCTTTTAGCATGGCAATTTTAGCAATTAAAATGGCTTCGTTTGTGAACGGGGTTGCTAAGTTGCACGGGGTTGTTTCGCGGTCGATGTTCCACCGTTTGTGGCAGGGTTTACCGTTGGAAGAAGTACCGATTACATCGATTACCAACGGGGTACACGCGCGCAGTTGCACTTCTCCGGTAATGCAAGGATTGTACGATCGCTATCTGGGGCCGCGCTGGCAACACGCGCCAACTGACGATCCCCTGTGGGATAAGATGAAGTCGATGCCCGATGAAGAGTTGTGGCGGTATCACGAACGGTGTCGCGCCGAGTTGGTAGTATTTGTGCGCGAACGGATGGCGAAAAAATTGCGCGATCGCGGTGCCTCTCCCGCTGAAGTCGCCGCCGCGGCTGAATTCCTCGATCCGGGGGTTTTCACTATCGGTTTTGCCCGTCGTTTTGCCACTTATAAACGGGCAACTTTGTGGATGCGCGACGTCGAACGGATTAAGCGCATTATAGGCAACAAAGATCGCAAGGTGCAATTTGTAATTGCTGGTAAAGCGCACCCAATGGATATTCCCGGTAAAGAGTTAATCCGCGAGATTAATCACTTTATTCGCGAACAAGGATTGAGCCGTCAAATTGTCTTTATTCCCGATTACGATTTGCACGTAGCGCGATTAATGGTAGCCGGATGCGATGTTTGGTTAAATACTCCCCGACGTCCCCGCGAAGCATCGGGTACTAGCGGTATGAAAGCTTCGATGAACGGGTTATTAAACCTCAGCGTGCTTGATGGTTGGTGGGATGAAGCGGATTACGTCCGCACCGGATGGCCCATCGGTCATGGGGAAGATTACCAAGATCCTAACTATCAAGATAATGTGGAAGCTAACGCGCTGTACGAGTTGTTAGAACAGGAGGTAGTGCCGCTATTTTACGACCGAGATAGCGAAGGAATTCCCCGCGCTTGGGTGAAGAAAATGAAAGATGCAATTCGGTTAAATTGTCCGCACTTTAATACGGCGCGGATGGTGCGAGAATATGCCTCGCGGGCTTATTTTCCGGCGAGCGATCGCTTCTTCAATTTAATCGGCTCAAACTTTGCCCCCGCTAAAGAGTTGGCGAATTGGAAATCCAAATTGTTTGATAATTGGTACAACATTAAAATCGCCAATGTTGATGTTTCCAATGGCCCTGACGTTCAGGTGAATCAAAACATTGGGGTGAAAGCGCGGATCCATTTGGCAGGGTTGAGTCCCGATGACGTGCAGGTAGAACTTTATACCGGCGAAGTCAATGCTGATGGGAATATTGTCAATGCCAAGTCATCGATGATGGAATTCCAAGGCAAAGATCGGGAACATGCTTGCATTTACACGGGCGATATTATCTATAATGCCAGTGGTTTGCAAGGGATGTCCCTGCGCGTTCTACCCAAACATGAAAATCTCAGCAATCCTTATGAACTGGGATTGATTAGTTGGGCGTAGGAAGATTTTAGATTGCAGATTGCAGATGGCAGATTTAGCTTAAATCTGCCATCTAAAATCTAAAATCTGAAATGAGGATTTTAGATTGCAGATTGCAGATGGCAGATTTAAAGTAAATCTGCCATCTAAAATCTAAAATCTGAAATAATCTACTACCGGCAAGAGATTAAAAAAGCTGCTACAGTTTGGTTAAATACTTCTGGCTCGGTTAAAAAAGGCCAATGATTTCCCGGTACTTGGCAGATTTGTAAGTTTTGCAGATAGGTTTTGTAAGGTTGGAGTTGCCAATCAAACCGATTTACGCCTGTTTCTGGCTGTACGAATAGGGTGGGAATTGGCAGCGGTTTTGTTAGTCCAGGGACGCGCATTACTTCTGCAAAAATCCCGTCGCGGGCGGCGATGGTAAATTTACTCCCCCAACGACCATCGGATTTTTGTTCTATGCCAGCTTGGAAAACTTTTTGTTGCACGGGACTCCAACCTTGATATTGTTTTAATTGCGGTGCCAAATTTACAGCTTGTTCGTAACTATCAAATGGCCCCATTGCTTTGAGAAAAGGCAAAACGCGATACAAAAATGGAAATGTTATTTTGAAGAAATCGGGCATTTTCCAAATAAAGATCGGATCGACTAGCACCATACTTCGCAGGCGCGCGGGATTTTGTCTAGCCCAGATAGCAGCTAGTTTACCCGACCAAGAGTGACCAACTACATGAGCGCTTGACCATCCTTTGGCATCCATTAACGCTTCTAGGTCTGCGATCGCACTTTCAAAGCTATAATCCCGATCGGGTTTGCTACTGTCACCGTGTCCGCGCAAATCTGGCGCGATGATGTGATAGTCAGAGGCCAAAAAGTCGCCCAAACTCGACCAAACTAAGGCATGATCGGCTAAACCATGTAACAATAGCAAGGGTTCTTGACCTTGGTTCCATTCCAAGTAAGAAAGTTGGATTGCAGGCAACCATAAAGTTTGACGTTGTGTCACAATCGTTTCTCCGTTTTGGTTACTGGAAGCATACAATAGCGATCGCGTCCTAGTTGTTTGGCAGTATATAGCGCTCGATCGGCAGCGTTAAGTAAATCTTGGGGCGATAATGTTTGGATCGGCACCACGCTAGCCACGCCTAGACTAACTGTAACGCGATCGCTCGCCATCGACTGACTATGAGGAATTGCCAATTGCCATACTGCTTGACGAATTGTACTGGCAATGTGCATCGCACCCTTGGCATCAGTATTAGGTAGAACCACGGCAAATTCTTCCCCGCCGTAGCGTGCGACTAAATCTGCCGGACGTCTGGCAATTTGTGCGATCGCTACTGCCATTTGCCGCAAGCAATCATCACCTGCCAAATGACCGTAGGTATCGTTATAAAGTTTGAAGTAATCTGCATCAAACAAAATCAAAGATAGAGGTAATTGCTCGCGTTTGTGCCGTAACCACTCAATATTCAGATATTCGTCAAACCGCCGCCGATTTGCTAGTTGGGTTAATCCATCCAAACTTGCCTGCCGTTGCAATTCCAAATTGGCTGTTTGCAATTGCTGATAAAGTTCCGATTGCTGAATCGCAATTCCTACACTCGTCGCCAGTTGTTGCAGTAATTCGATTTCCAAATCTTGCCACTGACGCGGGTTAGCACAATGCTGCGCCACCAACAAACCCCACAAGTTTTCGCCTAACAAAATCGGTACAACCAAAATCGCTTTGACTTGGAAACTTTGCAGTAAATTGACATAGTAAGGATCGAAACCCGCCGCATTAATATCTGTTACCGCCTGAACGCGACTTTTTGTGTAAGATTCGATCCCTTTTGCCGCACTCAGATCTTCTATTCTTCTGCCCAAGATGCCGATCCAAGCCTGGTCTACAGATTCTACAACCACTATACCGCTACCGTCTGGTTCAAAGCGATAAATAATTACCCGGTCGGTTTGGAGAAATTGTCTCACTTCTGCCACGGTGGTATTGAGAATTTCATCCAAATTTAAAGACTGACGAATGCGTTGGGTAATCGCTCCTACGAGCCGCTGAAGTTCGGCTTGCTGACGCAAAGATTCGATTAATTGACGTTCTACTGCTTCCCCATGCTTGCGATCGGTAATATCTTCGGCAATGCCAGCTAGACGATACACTTTTCCGCGCTCATTATAAATCGGAAATGCCCGCGATCTGATCCAACGAATTGAGCCATCAGGGCGTTGAATGCGATATTCTGCTTCGATTTGGTTGGGTTTCCCATCATCGATGGAAAGCAAATTTTTGACGCGATCGCTGTCTGCTTCAACTACACTTTCAATCCAGAGATTCTGGTTGGCATAAAGTTCGGCACAACGACGTCCCCAAACTTGTTCGTAAGCGGGACTAATATAGAGCATCCGACCATCGATCGCATCTTGCAAGTAAAAAATTTCTCGGATATGCTCAGCTAACTGGCGAAACCTTTCTTCGCTATCTCTTAAAGCCGCTTCAGAGATTTTGCGATCGCTGATATCTTGGGCAGTGCCAAACAAGCTTTTCACCCGCCCTTGCCTGTCTAAAACTGCTTCTCCTTTAGCTTCAATGTAGCGGATTTCCCCATGCGGTAGGACAATTTTGAGTTCGGTTTCGTAGGCTTCTCCCGTTGCGATCGCTCTCGCAATCAAAAGCTGAAATTTTTTGCGCGAATCGCGATGATAAAGGCGGATTAATTCTTCATAACTAGGTTCCCCTTGTTTGGGATCGAGGCCGAAAATACGAAATAATTCTTGCGACCAAGTAATTTTTTGGCTGGCAAGATCGTATTCCCAATTGCCAATATGGGCAACTCTTTGCGCGGCGGCGAGAAAAGTTTCGCTCTTACGCAGCTTTTCTTCTGCTTGTTTGCGCGCTGTAATATCAATCATCGAACCCACCATGCGAATCGCGTTTCCTGTACGAACCCGCAATGCTTTACCTTGGGAGAAAAACCAACCGTAACCACCATCCCCGCGTTTAATTCGCACCTCGATGGCGTAGGGGGTGTTAAATTTGAGGTGATTTTGTACGCACTCAGCAAATTCCCGTCGATCTTGCGGGTGTATGCGTTGAATTATTGACTCGAAACCATTGACCTCTTTGGCAGTGGGTGGTAAACCGAGCATCTGATATGCTCGTTTAGACCAAAACCAAGTGTTATTGACAATATCCCAATCCCAAATCCCATCAACGGTTGCTTCCATTACCAACTGTAGCCCTTCTTCGCTGTCGCACAGGGCTGCTTCGGCATTTTTGCGATCGCTAATATCGGTTGCTACTGATGTCACAATCCAATAATCTGCACCTACCTCGCGTCGGGGAGTAAAGGTACTGGAAATCCAGCGCCGTTTGCCATTTTTGCGCTCGAAGCGATACTCTACCGTCGTGTTTCTTCCTGCGAGAATATCTTCAAATGCAGGCAGAATTACCGTTTCCATATCTTCCGGCAGCACCCGCGACGCCCAGAGGGTTGGATCTGCAATCAACTCAGCCGCAGTATAACCAAACACCACTTCGCTACCAGCGGATAGATATTCGTACTCAAACTGTTTATTGGGAAAAACTTTCATACTGGCAATCGCGGCGATCGCGCTGTCGAGAATATCCCTGAGTTTGGCTTGAGTGCATTTTAGAGATAGTTCGATCTGCTTGCATTCCCCGATATCTTCACCCACTAAAAGCACTAGATCTCGGTTGCCATAACGGATATAGCGCGCGTTAATTTTAACCCACAGAATGCTGCCATCTTTTCTGACTAGACGACTTTCCCAACTCTGAAAACGATCCTTGGAGTTGCTCGTTATAACTGTCTCAAATGCTACTCGATCTTGCGGTGCAACAAAGGTGAAAATCTGACGTTGTAACAGTTCTTCCGATTTGTATCTCAAACAGTTTGATGCGAACTGACTGGTATGACAAATTACTCCCGTCCGATCGACGATTAAATAAATTGATGGAATGCTTTCGGATAAAAAGCGATCCCACTCTAGTTCGGCTGCGGTACGGCGCGGTGCTGCTTCAATCTGAGGCAATTGTGCGCTCGTATCAGTCTGGTGCTGCTCAAAAAAAGAAGAAACTTGCTCTTGGGGACTTTTAGGAGAATCGATCATTTGTTGACACACCCCACCACTAAACCCCCGGCGATTATCGCTCTATAGCGTTGACTTACCATCCTAAATTGCTTTGCTATTCCCATTTAATGCTGACTGATATACCGCGTTGCTTCCATAGCAGCGTGAGCGGTCAATCTCGTAAACTAAAGTTGACCGGGCTACAAAGGTATTCACAACCGTGCTGGCGCAACGCACCCGAATTGGACTCACAGACTGCAACGCTGCTAACAGGATTGGTGGGATTGGTCAACCTGTTATCTGCTGTTACACCTAGCGAACCATTGCGATCGCAATAGTTCAAGGAAATTTTTCCATTTTACATTCGCGCGGGCAGACATTTGTTTTCCGCCATTGCTGGCTTTATATTACTAACCTTGGCAGCCAATTTGTGACGCCGCAACCGAATTGCTTGGTTACTCACCGTCGGGCTGTTAATTGTCTCGATCGTTAGCCACCTAGTGAAGGGTTTCGATTATGAGGAAAGCTTACTTGCCGATGTACTGTTAATTCAGTTACTCGTAATGCGGAATATTTTCACCGCTCGATCGGAGCGCCCCTTTATTTATCAAGGAATTCGCGTTTTAATCGGTGGGTTATTATTTACACTTCCATACGTAACCGCCGGTTTCTATATCCTCGACGGGCAATTTAATATTAATTTTTCTTTAACCAAAGCTATCCTCCAAACCCTGGCAATGTTGTTCACCGAAGACAATGCTGGATTAGAGGCGAAAACTAGATTTGGGCAGTTTTTTGCCAATTCGATTTATCTTGTCGGTGCGATAACTTTAGGTTATGCGTTGTTGATGCGGTTGCGTCCGGTTTTGTGGCGCGAGGTGGCGACGCCCCAACAACGACAAACAGCCAAGCAAATTTAACGACAAATCTTATTATTTCAGCGGTACGGGGCGCAGTATAATCGCATACGTTATCAGTAATGCTGTACCTCATAACAGCGAGAATAGCTGTAAATTTGACGGCTGGGCAGATTTTTCGAGCGAGAATACTTGCAGATAATATTAACCAAAGTTGCTACTTACATTGAAAGATAGTGGTAATCGGTAATAGTCAAGATTCCACAAGCAATGAACAATTACCAATTACCTGTCAACTGTCAACTGTCAACTGTCAACTGTCCACTATCAACTATCCACTATTCACTGTTTAAGCTGCTTGTAACTCGGAAAGACGCGCCAGCACTTCTCTGCTATGCACCGATGGATTTACCCCTGTAAATTCCTCGCGGATAATCCCTTGGGGATCGACAATAAACGTATGGCGCATCGAGAAAAATCCCAACCAAGAACCGTAGGTTTTGCTCACTTTACCATCAGTATCGGCTAGCAAAGGAAATTTCAACCCTTCAGAATCGCAAAACTCAGCATGGGAATCGACAGAATCGGCGCTAACTCCCAAAATTTGGGCGTTTTTCGCGATATATTTCGGCAAGTCTTGCTGAAATCGCCGCGCTTCCAACGTGCAACCAGAGGTAAAGTCTTTGGGATAAAAGTACAAAACCACCCACTTACCGCGATAGTCTGACAGAGATACTTTACCCTCTCCGGTATTCGTTGGTAGGGTAAACTCTGGCGCCGCTTCGTTCAAGGGGGGTAGCTTACCGCCCAGCGCAAGAGCAGCAGGGGCGAAGTTGAACCAAGCAATTATGGCTAGACAACTGGCTAATAGGGTACTGACAAAAGTGCGGCGAGAGATCATCGTTAAAATTCAAGTTTTGTTTACATAACTTTACACTTTACCCTGAGATTGGGGATCGAGAAACCCGGTTTAACAACACCTTTGCCAAAATCCGGCACCCTGAAGGGTGCGGCTATACAAACAAAGCCCGCCTGCGCGGGCTGTAAAAATTTTAGCCCGCGCAGGCGGGCTTAGTTTGTGTAGCCACATGCTTTAGCATGTAAGCTCTTGATGTAGTTGCTCAGAAAATAAACTGTACTTGCAAATCCCATCGATTATCCTGACGCAGCAATCGAATTTGGCGAATGAACTCGCGAAAATAAAATCGGCGTTCGGATTCCGATAAATCTTGCCAAAATTGGGGAATCGAGACAGTTTGGGCAGTTTCGCGCAAATTTACGGGTGGAAGTTGGGCAAATTGTGCTTGGAGTTGGGAAATTTCCGTGCGGAGTTTGTAGGCGCGTAAAAGGGCGGTTTCTGCATCTAAAATACCCGATGCGGTGAGTTGATCGAGTTGGGATAGGATATTTTGTTTAGATGCGATCGCTTCCTTTAACCCTGCTTTCATCCCCATCATATCGGGTAAATCCATCTCTGCGACAGCTTTGGGTAATTCCCTACAGATAGTAGCGATAGTATCATCTAATACTTTTGCGTATGCGATCGCCTTACACTTGGGAAGCTTGGGACAGCTTATCGGACGCAGGTAGAGATATTCTTGCTCTTTACGCGGCGAGGTAACACGCGCTACACGCATGTGCGACTCGCACTCACCGCAAACGACCAACCCAGCAAGGGAACGAGGCGCGCTAGCAGTGCGGGGCGCTAAGCGACGATTTCTTCGCAACAAACGGTCGATTTGGGCAGCTTCTTCCCGCGAAATAATCGCCACGTGGGTATTAGAAATAATATCGTTATTTTGATAAGCCGTATCGCCACGATAAACTGGATTGGTTAGCCAACGACGTCCAGTAGATACTGATATTTTCTTGCTGTATTTCTTCGCCAGGTAACGCACCGCAGAGCGTAAAGAACCAAATAGCAGAAATTGCTCAAAAAAATCCTTCACCACAGGTGCGGCACTTTTATCAATTATGTATTTATCTTGACCGCGCCGATAACCGTAGGGCGCTTTTCCGGGAGGTGGTTGTGCGTTGAGACGCCTGATTGCATGTCCGCGACGCAAGCTGCGACTGCGTTGGTAAGAATGGATTTGTTGCAGCAGTTGGAAGAGATTTGCACTGTTAGTTGTAGGAGTTTCAACGGCGACTAAATTAATACCGAGAGATTCGAGTTGGGAAAAGCGCAAGCTTACGTCCTCCAGCGAATCCCCTAATTCCTCAATGCGTCGAATTAAAACATAATCTACGGGTTGATTTTGGCAATCTTCTAGCAATTGTTGCAGTTGTTGACGCCCTCCCAAATCTTGATAAATTCGATCGACTTCCCACCCGGAAATAGAAGCATCGGGCGCTGCTTCCAATAACGGATCGCTGTAAAGGTAGGCGATAATTTTCATAATGTTATCTGTAGGGGCGGGTTTAACCAAAAATTTATGGCACATACTAACAATTTACATAAACCCGCCCCGCCGAGATGTTTATACTAAACCCCTGTCGCATTTCCTCTTTTTTAATTAACCGCAGAGACGCAGAGGACGCAGAGGAAGAGAGAAGTTTGTAGGTTGGGTTGAGCGATAGGGAAACCTAACAAACTTAAAATTTTTGCTCCAGGTTTTGCGCTTATCGTTGGTTACAAGGTCGCCTCGCTCATTTCTATAATGTTGCCATCGGGATCTTTTGTAAATAACGCCGCCCTACCAGATGCACTCATTTGCAGTTCGCATCCATGTTCGAGTAGCTGTTGTTTTGCTTCATCTAAGTTAGCTACAGAAAAGGCGATATGAGGGTTACGTCCCCACTTTTCGGAATTCTGTAATTCTGGCTTAATAGTAGTATCGACAATCAAGTGAATCTGAAAGTTGCCAATTTGATACCAAACACCAGGAAACTTAAGCTGTCGATCTACTTTAGACAATCCCATGATAGTGCCATAGAAGTGTTCGGCACGTTCCAAGTCAGAAACCAACACAGCCACATGGAGACAATCAACAATCTGCATTGCGAGTCGAGCGAAGCAACAATAATTTTATTTTAGATTTAAGATTGCCGATTTGAGATTAGATTTTTAGATTGGCGCTGTGGCGCTGTAGGTTGGGTTGACTCAGATCTTGCACCTGGGCTAAACCTTAGTTTCTTGCAAATAGCTCAGCTTGAAAGCCTAGATTTTTCGTCAAGAAACCCGGTTTTTGAAGGCTTGTTGATAATGGTGCAAGATGTGAGTTGAGCAACGAAACCCAACCCAACCCAATTTTGTCTCCAGATACAGAAATGGGGTTTTTGGACTAGCCCATCCCTACTTGCACTCTATCGTCTACCACCCTGACTTTATAAGTCGGCACTTTCACTGTTTCGTCATCGAGACACTGTCCGGTAAGCAAGCTAAAATTCTGCTTGTAAATTGGCGATGCCACTTTAGGGATGCCGTTGCGATCGCCTACAATTCCCCTAGACAGCACGTAAGCTTTGCTAAACGGATCGTAATTGCCAATCGCATAAATATCCGTCCCAGGTTCGATGCGGAAAATCGCCACCTGTTCGCCCTCAATTAAAGCGCAAACACCTGTATTAGGCAAAATGTCAGACAGATGACAAACATCCACCCAAGTCGTTACATTTTCGCGAACAGTTAAAGTTTGAATCATTTTCCTTTCCTTTGTGAATTGTGTGTGTAGGGGCGGGTTTTAGATCAAGAAACCGGGTTTCTCTCGATTAATCTTCGACTTGAAAACTAGAGATCTACTAAGAAACCCGGTTTCTGCGATCAACAATTTTGATCGACCCGCCCCCGCCAGTTGTTACTGACTAATGACTAATGACTTTTCCGCTTCAGTTGCGGGGCGTTTTTGTCCCCGCTCTTCCACATACACCAAACTGGGATCTGGTTGCTCGGAGTTAACAAAATGCCGGAATCGCTTCATTTTTTCTGGACTTTCAATCGTCGCTTTCCACTCGCATTGATAAGTCTTGACGAGGTGTTCCATCTGTGATTCTAGTTCGGCACAAATTCCCAAGGAATCTTCAACAATCACCTGCTTCAGATATTCGATTCCTCCTTCTAATTTATTAAACCAAGTTGCCGTTCTTTCCAATCGATCCGCGGTGCGGATATAGAAAACTAGGAACCGATCTAAATACTTAATCAGCGTTTCCTTATCGATATCTGCTGCTAACAAAACCGCGTGTTGGGGTTTCATACCGCCGTTGCCGCAGACGTATAAATTCCAACCGTTTTCAGTGGCGATAATGCCAAAATCTTTACCTTGGGCTTCCGCACATTCGCGGATGCAACCAGAGACGGCGGATTTGAGTTTGTGAGGCGATCGCAAACCCCGATAGCGCAATTCGATTTCGATTGCCAAACTGGTAGAATCTTGCACGCCAAAGCGACACCAGGTGCTACCCACGCAAGATTTTACCGTCCGCAACGCCTTCCCGTAAGCGTGTCCGGATTCAAATCCAGCATCAACTAATCGCCGCCAAATTAACGGTAATTGATCGACTCGCGCCCCAAATAAATCGATCCGCTGTCCGCCGGTAATTTTAGTGTAAAGTCCGAACTCTTTGGCAACTTCTCCCAAAACAATTAGCTGTTCTGGTGTAATTTCCCCGCCTGGTACTCGCGGAACAACCGAATAAGTTCCATCTTTTTGGATATTCGCCAAAAAGTAATCGTTGGTGTCTTGCAATCCCACGTGGGATGTTTCTAAAACATGTTCGTTCCAAGTGGAAGCAAGCATCGAACCGACGGCGGGTTTGCAAATTTCGCATCCAGTTCCTTTGCCGAATTTGGCGATTAATTCGTCAAAGGTTTTAATCCGGTTTACCCGCAACAAATGATAAAGTTCTTGGCGAGAATGGGGGAAGTGTTCGCAGAGATGGTTTTTCACTTCTATCCCTGCTTTCTTCATTTCAGATTTGAGCAAATCTGTCACCAGGGGTACGCATCCGCCGCATCCCGTTCCCGCTTTGGTGCATTTTTTCACGCTGGGAACATCGACGAGTTGATTCTCGCGGATGGCATTACAAATTTGTCCTTTGCTGACGTTATTGCACGAACAGATTTGCGCCGTATCGGGTAGATTTTCCACTCCCATCGCCGGGGTTGCTGGTTTGCCTTCGCGGGGGGGTAGTAATAAATCTTCTGGATAGGGTGGGAGGGTAATTTGGTTTTGGACGAATTGCAGCAACGTGCCGTAAGCGGAAGCATCCCCGACTAAAATTCCACCCAAAAGCAACTTGCCATCTTGACTCAGAACTAGCTTTTTGTAAGTGCCGTTAATTGTATCTGCGATCGCAATCTCTTTCGCACCTGGTGTTTTACCAAAATTGTCGCCAAAGCTAGCAACATCTACCCCCAAAAGTTTGAGTTTGGTAGACATATCCGCACCCGTAAAGCTGCTGGGAGTACCTTCGCTGAGGATATCCGCAACGACGCCTGCCATTGTATAACCAGGGGCAACCAATCCGTAAATCCGATTTTGATACAGCGCGCATTCGCCGATGGCGTAAATATTTGAATCGGAAGTTTGACAAGATTCGTTAATAACAATCCCGCCTCTTTCTCCCACCGCCAATCCGGATTGTTTCGCCAGTTCATCGCGGGGACGAATTCCAGCGGAAAACAGAATCAAATCTGTTTCCAATTCCGAACCATCGGCGAACAGCATTTTCACCAGCTTGCCGTTTTCGCTGACAATTTCCGTCGTCGATTTACTCGGATGAACCCCAATTCCCAACTCTTCAATTTTGCGGCGAAGAATGCTGCCACCCGCGTCATCTATTTGTACCGGCATCAGTCGCGGGGCAAATTCAACCACGTGGGTATCTAAACCCAAATTTTTCAGCGCGTTTGCTGCTTCTAAACCGAGTAACCCGCCGCCGATAACCACACCCGTTTTACAGGTTTTGGCATAGGCAGACATCGCCTCTAAATCTTCAATCGTGCGATAAACAAAAGTTCCCGGCACATCCTTGCCTTTAATCGGCGGCACAAAAGGATAGGAACCCGTTGCCAGGACAATTTTATCGTAGTTAACCGTTACTCCATTGGCAGATAGAACCGTTTTATCTTCCCGGTTAATTTCAACTACGCGATCGCCTATATAAATTTGAATACCGTTTTCTTGATATAATCCCGGTTCGACTAAAGATAAATCTGCCGCCGTTTTTCCCGCAAAGAAACCGCTGAGGTTGACTCTATCGTAAGCGACGCGCGGTTCTTCGCAAAAGGTTATCAAATTCCATTTTTGGGTTGCATTCTTAGCTATCATCTGCTCTAGGAACTTATGTCCTACCATGCCGTTGCCGATGACAACTAGGTTCTTTTTAACAGTCATTTTTTTACAAAATTAGGGATTTTGTTCGCTTATACGACTTATGAAACCTGCTAAATTCAGATAATTTTGTATTTTCTGTTACAAAAATTTGTATATTATGCGGTATAGGAATCGTGCCTATTTTGTTTTTGCATCGATTGGCTGGAATGATAGCCGCAGGCTGAAGCCTGCGGCTATAGGAACAAAGTCCGCCTGCGCGGACTAATAGCCTGCGTAGGCAGGCTTCGTTTGTATAGCCGCAGGTTTTAACCTGTGGGCATGTGTTCGCAGATCTCAAAGTACGCCACAATCGAACTATGCGCGAGTGAGGCAAGCCTTGTGGAACTCAGCTTACCCAGTGAGTCTGGCGAATTGTACGAGAAAGATTATTACGCTTGGACGCAAGAGCAGGCGAAGTTCCTCAGAGATGGAAAATGGAACTGTTTGGATGCCTCAAATTTAGCTGACGAGATAGAGACTTTGGGAAAACAAGAGCGGCGGGAACTTGAAAATCGTTTAGGGATTTTATTAGGACATTTGCTGAAGTGGGAGTTTCAATCCGACAAACGTTCTAAAAGCTGGTTTGCCACAATTCGCGAACAGAGGCGTCAAATTTTAAAGCTGCTTAACCAAAGTCCTAGCTTGAAACCTTATTTACCTGAAGCTTTAGAAGAAGCTTACCAGAATGCTTTAGATTTAGCTGTGCGCGAAACATCTTTGAGTTATAAAGATTTTCCTCAACAATGCCCTTACGAACTCGCTCAAACAGTAGATGCTTCATTTTTTCCAGGTCAGCAACTTGAGTCAGATTGCGACTGGTAACCCAGGTTAGTGTGTATGATGCTGAGCCTGGAAATTAGCTAAGCTTTCCTACTTAAGAAGTGAGGGAGTTTCACTCAGCACTTTCTGGATACATTTCATCCAATCTTCCCACGCCGCGGGATCTGCTGGCATTCCATCTCCAACAATTTGTAAACTACCAAGCAATGCCCCAATTTCATCCGCCTTGGTGCGTTCATAATAGTCGTCGAGGAATAGCACCATCGCTTCAAATGCCTGCATTTGGGTTAAACTTTCCACGCTTTTTACCTCCATTGTTTAAGGCTGAGAGGGAATAGAAGCTCCACCAGTTCTGCGACCATTATGATACTTGCCCAGTTGGGCCAAACTCATCAGGTAAATCGTCCAACGTTTTGGCGCGCGATCGCAACAACCGATCCAAAGCCTTCATTTGAGCAATTGTAAACGTAGGAATATTATCCCCCGCTTCCCAACGGCTAACCGTTCTCGCCGAAGTGCCAATCGCCCTGGCAAACTCCTCCTGAGACATACCAAACTCTTCTCTCAATTTCTTTAACGGCGACTCGCCTGCTTCTTCTAGGGCTTTTCTGCGCTTGATCATGCACTGTTTATGACAAACTGTCTAGACCTATTGACAAAAAGCTTTCAAGTCTAGACAATATGTCTATGTAAAGGGTGAAAAAGGGCAGGCAACCAAGCAAAGCGCTGGTTGCCAACTTGCCCTTGCTTTTTATTGTTTCATTTTGTTTAATACCACAAAACCATGAGTTACCAAAAGCAACTGAGTCCTTGGGAGATTTATCGCCATTTGCCCAACCTGCAAAGACGGTTAATTGCCCGTTTCCGTCGTCGAAACGATGCCGAAGCTTATCTAAAAATTCTTCGGCAGATGCTACCTTTAGCAGAATTTGAGATTGTTTATGGAGTGAATTGGGAGCGATAGCGCGAAGCACCTCGCGGTACGCCATCCCGCCTGGGAATTGTATCCCAGGTGGGATATTCATTGTTTTCAAAGCGAGCGATCGCACCCTCACCCCAAAAGAGCGGCCCTTGTCCAATTGAAAACGGTATCGAGGTTGTTCGTATACTGAGTGGATACCGCGACCTAGAAGCTATGTTTTCAGACTTCGATGACGATAATTAATCCTTTAAAGAAACCCGGTTTTTTGGAAAAACCGGGTTTCTGCCTCAATCGATCCCTCTGCGGTTAATAAAACAGTATTTTTACAGGCGTCAAAAGCGATCGCTCACCGTAGCAGTTAAGCAGGTAAACTCAAACTGAGCGATCGCTCAACCTAAGTCCGAATCAAACGCAAAGGGGAAGAACTCGGTTCCCTGTCATGAATCGCCTCAGACAAAGGACGAGATCTCTGCTTTTGAACCGGCAAACCCTTTGTACTTTGATGCAGATCGCGTTCGACGCGAAACACATTGGCAAACAGGTTAGCCAAAATCTGCTGACCTTCTTGCGTTACTTCCAAATAGTCCAACGCATCTTCCATGTAGGTATAGGCCACATTCCAGAAGAAACTGGGATAATTTCGCCGCAAATCTCCCGGATTTTGGCATTTCAGCGCTTTATTCGCCCCCGTTTCTTCAAATTCGTAGAACAAAGCGCTGATTTTTTGCAGGTAGCGGGGATCAGCCAACTGACCGATTAAATCCGCCGCACGAGCTAAACCGGGAAAATTGAGCGTATCTTGATGCCCCTCATCCGGCGGCACCGGGAAACGAGTTAATTCGATATTGCGCTTGATGGTTTCAGTATCAATCAGTTTGTGACCGCCAAACCGTTCATCGATAAACAACTTACCGCGGTCTACGTGATAAGGAGTCAGACTCGCATCGGTACAACCTGCTGGCAATTCAACCATCTCGCCGTTGATTCCCTTGGCGTATAAACTGGCACCCGAATTGTCAGCGCGGCAGACTCCCTTGACATAACCAATATCGTGGCACAACAAGGAGATGATAAAATTCAGCCAATCTTCTGGAGATACTCCGCCTTCGCGAATGTGCTTGCCCTGAAGAATTTCCTGCCCCGTCAAAGTCACCAAAATCGTATGTTCGACATTGTGATATAGTGCGTCGCTGGTGGCGATATTTTCTAGTGCCATATGAGCCGTCCAGATCAGTATATCTACGTAATCGGGTTTCAGCCCTCCGTAGGTGCGACGATAACCTTCCCCCAACTGGTTGGCAAAGTCTTTGACGAGTAATTGAGTGGGATTAAACATTTTTCCTACCTTTGCCCCAGGCGGGGCTTTCCAAGTTCTTAATTTGTAGATGCTTTAGGTAATAATGCCTTGAAAAGCTTAAAAATTAGGATTCAGATTACTATAACTTGACATCCTAGCGCAAACAATAGAAGTTTTATCTGACCATATTCCTAATATCCGTAATTTCTCCCTTGTCATGTGTGATGCGATGTTAGATCGCTGGCGATCGCAATCGGTTTTTTAAGTGATTTCGCGCACACAAAATGTGCGATCTAAAACATAAAACTAAGCGATCGCGCGGCGAGGGGCAATCCCCCACAGTAGAGCTTAGACAAGACAGAAATATTAGTTTTCGTTCGAGATGCTTTGAGCAAGCACATCTTTTAGCCGTGCTTCCCTATACAGAAACTACAGCTCGAGGTTGAGTAGTTTCAGATACGGTTACGTATTTTTACGAAGCGCGATCGTTTATGGGATAGAGGCAAAAACTGCTGCCAAAACGAACCACTCCGAATGCAGAAGTTGTTGGGAAACGCTAATAACAGGTTAAGATGCGACGCAATAAAGATCGGGTTGTCGGTCGTCTCCTTTCCTATGACACAAGAGCAAAATCAACTATCTACGCGCTTAATATCCCTGGATGCGTTTCGGGGGATAGCGATCGCTGGCATGATTTTGGTAAATCAGGCTGGTGTAGCGGATCGAGTGTATCCATTTTTGGCACATGCGGACTGGAATGGGTGTACTGTGGCGGATTTGGTGTTTCCCTTCTTTTTGTTTATTGTGGGGGTAGCGATCGCTTTCTCTTTTTCTCAGTACGTCGAAGCAGGGGCAAATCCTCCCGCTTCTGTCTACTGGCGGATATTGCGCCGCAGTTTAATCCTGTTCGCTTTGGGTATATTCCTCAACGGTTTTTGGAATTATAACTGGGAGAAAATCCGCCTCATGGGTGTATTGCAGCGCATCAGCGTTGCCTACTTCCTAACATCCCTCGCCGTTTTAAAGCTACCGCGAAAAGCACTATGGGGATTAGCAATATTCTTACTCGTGGGATATTGGATGGCGATGGCACTGATTCCGGTTCCTGGATACGGTGCCAATGTGTTAACGCGGGAAGGTAACTTCGGCGCTTATATCGACCGTTTAATAATACCAATGGCTCATTTATATCGGGCAGATGGTTACAATTCTCTGGGAGATCCGGAAGGGCTTTTTAGTACTTTACCCGCCGTAGTTACAGTTTTATCAGGTTATTTTACCGGAGAATGGCTGCGTCAGCGCCGGATGGATTCAAATACGAGCATGGATTTGGTATTGTTTGGTCTGGGCAGTTTAGTTATCGGCATTGTATGGGATGCGGTTTTTCCGATTAATAAAAAACTGTGGACGAGTTCATACGTTATGTTTACCGCCGGATGGGCGTTGCTAGTATTTGCAGCTTGTTATGAATTAATCGAAGTGCGTAAAATTCGCCGTTGGGGAAAACCTTTTGCGGTGATGGGGATGAATGCGATCGCTCTCTTCGTTGCTTCAGTTTTAGCGATCAAAATTTTAGTTAAAACCACAATCGGCACGGGTGAAAAATCTTCATCCACCTTTACCTGGATTTACGAAAACATTTTCGCATCTTGGGCGGGTGGGATGAACGGATCGTTATTATTTGCCCTAGTGACATTATTATTCTGGTGGGTTGTCGCTTATGGTATGTATCGGCGGGGATGGTTCGTCAAAGTCTAATTGCTTAAGTTGCTAGTTAAATCCAACAAACCTAGTAATAGACCAATTAACAATTAGCAATTAGCAATTAGCAATTTAACTTTGGCGAATCGGAATTTCAATCTGAAACTCGGTTCCTTTGTTTGGCGTGGATACACATCGCAACTTACCGCCGTGATGCTCGACAATAATTTGATAGCTGATGGATAATCCCAATCCCGTTCCTTGACCGACTGGTTTGGTGGTAAAAAATGGATCGAACAGTCTAGATTTTACAGTTTCACACATGCCTATCCCATTATCTTTGATACTAATTCTGACCCAATCTTTGTCAATCATTTCAGTAGCGATCAGCAGGCAGGGAGAAGGAAGAGATTGCTTTTCCTTTGCTGCTTCCTTTTGCTTTTGTTCTAAAGCATCGATAGCATTGCTCAAGATATTCATAAACACCTGGTTGAGCTTGCCAGCATAACATTCGATCTGAGGTAAATCCCTGTACGCTTTAATAATTTTAATTTCGCCTCGCTCGGATTTTGCTTTGAGGCGATGCTGCAAAATTAATAGCGTGCTATCAATGCCTTCATGGATATTTACCGGCTTCATTTCGGCTTCATCTAAGCGCGAGAAATTCCGCAATGTTAAGACAATTTCGCGGATGCGGTTGGCTCCTACTTTCATAGAAGCAAGCATTTTTGGTAAATCTTCCCGCAAAAACTCTAAATCTATTTCTGACTGTAAATTTTCAATTTCTGGATCGATATTGGGATAGTATTGTTGGTACAACTTGATTAATTCAAGCAGATTATTACTGTATTCTGTTACATGAGTGATATTCGCATAAATGAAGTTGATTGGGTTATTAATTTCGTGAGCAACACCCGCGACTAATTGACCGAGACTGGACATTTTTTCCGTTTGAATCAGTTGCGCTTGGGTCTGGTTCAAGTTGTGCAAGGTTTTCTGGAGGATTTTGGCTTGATTGATTAGTTTTGATTCAGACTTCCGCAAGGCAATCTCTGTCTTCTTCCGTTCTATAATTTCTTGTTGCATCTGGAGATTTTGCTTGTCGAGTTCTGCTTCTGCTAACTCGCGGCTTTCCTGCGCCAGCACTAACCACCAAGTGCCAATTCCAATCAAAACTAGGAAGGCAGCATATAATTTGAGGAAGGTTCCTAAAAGTGCATTGGCAAGCAATGCCATTTCTGGAGAGAGCCAAATTTCTTGATAATAAATTATTCCTAAACAGGCTCCTACTGTTGCTGATAACACAGAAAAAGTTCTGATAAATTTTAATACTCTTAATCCCATATGGGGGGATATTTTCTTCGTTAAAATACTTTGAATCTGGATTTTATTTGTTCGGTTTGTGGTAATCGGTGAATGCTTGCAAATATCGTGGCATCGACTGTTTAAACTACAACATAAAGAGCAAATATGACCGTCATATACTGGACAATAGGCCATATCTTGTGGTTCGTATTCTCCTCCACAAACTGCACATTGCAGAGAATGAGCAATTGTATTTTTGAGCAAAACATTCTCTCTGGCGATGTAGTATTTCCCTTGAGTCAAAATGGCGATAATTGGAGCTAAAATAAAGGCTAAACCCAGGGCGATGAAAGGGGAGTAAGCTTGAGCAAGGGGGCCAAAGGCACCAACGAAGGCAGCGATCGCAACCAAGGAACCCACCAGCATGGAACCAAATCCGACAGGATTGATGTTGTAGAGATAAGCGCGTTTAAATTCGATATAGGAGGGACTGATTCCCAGGGGTTTGTTGATGGCTAAGTCAGCCACCAAGGCACCAATCCAAGCGATCGCAACATTCGAGTACAGTCCCAAAACCTTCTCTAGGGTAGCAAAGACGCCGAGTTCCATCATCACTAGCGCGATCGCTACGTTGAACACCAGCCATACCACTCTTCCCGGATGGCTGTGCGTTACTCGGGAAAAGAAGTTTGACCAAGCTAAGGAACCGGCATAAGCATTGGTGACGTTAATTTTAATCTGAGAAATAACCACAAACAGCGTGCCGACGGTTAAAACTATCCCTGGATTGGAAAATATCGCTTCATACCCAGCTAGATACATTTGAATTGGTTCTACTGCTTTGGTAAAACTGACGCCATGACTGACAGCTAAAGACGCGAGAAAAGCACCACCTAACTGTTTTGCTCCCCCCAAAATAATCCAGCCGGGGCCTGCTAAAATCACAGCCAACCACCACCAAGTTCGATTTTTTTTGGTTTTATCGGGTAGAAAGCGCAGATAATCTACTTGCTCTCCCAGTTGGGCAATTAAAGAAAAAGATACGGTAGCCGCAGAACCAAATAAAAGCGGATCGAAAGCAGCACCGCTAGTCGATTTTCCCGCAAAGCTGAACCAATTAGAAAGCGCAGCAGGTTCTTTATATAGCACAAAAATATAAGGGGCAATCATCAAGATTAACCATAAAGGTTGCGTCCATAATTGGATCTGGTTAATCAGAGTTACCCCAAAGAATACCAAAGGAATAATAATTAAAGAACAAACAAGATAACCGATGGGCAAAGGTAGGTGAAAATACAGTTCTAGCGCCTGGGACATGATTGCCGCTTCTAGGGCGAAAAATATAAACGTAAATGAAGCATAAATCAGCGAAGTAATCGTGGAGCCAATGTAACCGAATCCCGCGCCTCGCGTTAGCAAATCCATATCGATGTTATATTTCGAGGCGTAGTAACAAATCGGAATACCCGCCAGAAAAATAATCGCGCCCACAACAATAATCGCCCAGAACGAATTGGCAAAACCATAGCTGATCGCTATTGAACCCCCAATCGCTTCTAAGGCTAAAAAAGAAATTCCACCAATCGCTGTATTGGCAACCAGCAACTCTGACCACTTGCGGAAAGATTTGGGAGTGTAGCGCAAGGCATAATCTTCTAGCGTTTCACTCGCAACCCAACTATTGTATTCCCGTCTATCTTTAATTATTATTTGAGCAGCATTGTCAGTTCTAGTTTCAGCAACCGTCTGGCTCGCAATCATTATTTTTCCCCTAAAAACGGTAATAATTATTTACTTTTGTTCAGGATTACATCAAAATCTATTTGGGTTAATTATAGTTTTAGACAAGATGAAATGCCTAGAGGATATTCGTGATTTATAAATCGCAATATCGTGACTAACTCAGTATTTTTACACAGGATGTTTTGTGAATAGCATATGTAGAGCGCGATCGCTGAATTTATCTGGGTTAATAGTATAGATTATAGATTTTTGTAGAAATGGTAATTTTTGTACTGATAAATTACGCAAAGAAATCGAGTTTCTAAGAAACATTGTTGGTTTGGAAGCCAGAGATATACAAAAAAACCCGGTTTCTGGTTGCAGCGGGTTGCTTGATCGTTTGGCGCTTTTAGCAAATTTACGACTCAGGCGCTCTAAAATCATCAGGTAAATCGTCTACATTCCACTTTAATACCTTACATAAAGCTTTGACTTGAGCCAGAGTCAGTTTCGCTTCTTTATAGCGTCCCGTCTCCCAGTTACTGATCGTTTGGACAGAGACATCAATGGCAACAGCAACATCTCTTTGAGTCAGTCCCAACTCTTCTCTACGCTTCTTTAATAGCGACTCTTGCTTTGATCCTTGCTGTTCCGTCATCTTAGTCACTATAAATCTCTTTTACCATATCCGGGCGATTACCCATAATTAGCAGCCGGGACACGGCAAGATCGACGTCCATTGTTTATGCGAGATATATATAATGCCGTGTCCCTACGCAACAACAGAGTGATGTTTTTTTATTATGGGCAATTGGGCGGACATGATATTGGGAAAGGGGGAGTATGAGCAGAACTTTTCCCTTTTTCCCCGCTCTTAGAAACCGGGTTTCTTCGAGGATCTTTCATTTCAGAAATGATTTTTCACAGAAACCCGGTTTCTTTGCGTCAACTCTCAACTCTCAACTGTCAACTGTCAACTGTTGAAGCTATCAAAGAAACCATCGCTTTTTCCACCGCTTGCAATGCTTGCGTAACTTCCTCGGCGCTGACAATCAAAGGCGGTACAAACCGGACAACTTTTGGCCCTGCTGGTACTAATAATACGCCTTCTGCCATCGCTGCTTTGACTATATCGGCTGAAGTTAGTGTTATATCGGCGTTTAATTCCATGCCGTTAATTAAACCCCAGCCGCGTACTTCGGTGATTTTATCTGGGTATTTGGATGCGATCGCTCTCAATCCATCTCTTAATTGTTCGCCGCGTGCTTGCACATTTTGCAGCAGGTTCTCTTTTTCCAGCGTTTGACACACCGTCAATGCCACCGCACAAGCAAAAGGATTGCCGCCAAAGGTGCTGGCGTGATCTCCGGGTTGGAAAACATCGCACTTGGCTTTGCACAATGTCGCGCCGATGGGAATCCCGCCGCCCAATCCTTTGGCACTGGTGAAAATATCCGGTTCAATTCCCAGATTTTCATAGCCCCAATATTTGCCCGTGCGTCCCATTCCGACTTGCACTTCATCGAGAATGAGCAAAATGCCAGTTTCGTCGCAAATTTGACGTATTTGTTGGAAATATTCGCGCTCTCCTGGACGGACGCCGCCTTCGCCTTGCAGAGCTTCCAGCATAATTGCACAGACGCGGCGATCGCCTTCATCGATTTCGGCGATCGCATTCCGAATCGCTTCAATATCGTTATATTCCACGTAGTGGAATCCCGGCATCAACGGGTCAAAATTCTTTTGATACTTCGGCTGACCCGTGGCTGTAATCGTCGCTAGCGTGCGCCCGTGAAAACTGGCGTGCGCGGTCAAAATTACCGGAAACTCGATATCTAGAACCGTGTGGGCGTATTTCCGCGCCAATTTAATCGCCCCTTCATTTGCTTCGGCACCCGAATTGCAGAAAAACGCCCGCTCGGCACAAGAATGGTCGATTAACCACTTCGCCAATTGTCCTTGTACGGGGACATAATACAAGTTAGAAACGTGATGCAAGGTTTGAATTTGCCTGGTTACGGTTTCAACCATTGCTGGGTGAGCGTGTCCTAAAGTGCAAGTGGCAATTCCGGCGACAAAATCTAGATATTCTCGTCCTTGAGTATCCCAAACGCGACAACCCTCGCCTCGTTCCAATGCCAGGGAAAAACGCGCGTAGGTGGACATCACCGATTGGTCAAAATTGGCTGAATCGAACGCTGACGACAGCACTGGCGCTGATTCTGCCGGGATTTGGGGGTTGTCAACTAAAGTTTCTACGCTCACTACCTGTTCCTTTGAATTCGCTAACTGCAATATTGTCTAATTCAACTGCTCAAACATCTGGCTTTAGCTGGGTTTAGATCGAAGACGGCTGTTTTCCCATTGAGCAGATCTATTAATTGTATTATTTATTGGCGCTTGGTTCTGTAGTTTTTTTCACAAATTATTAATCTTGTGGTAGTAATATTACTGTAATTATTGAATTTTTATCTATCATAATGTTACGAAATCATTTATTTGATTGAGCTATCCCATCGCCCAAAGCCATTGCTTGCATCAAAGCATAGTTAACTGCGATACATTGATTGCTTACGTAATTTTGCGATCGCTCGCCTTTCGGGTCAGGCTATATCGCAGCGTAAAATCGGGCAATTTTGAGACTTTTAGGCGCTAATTTCTGCATTATATCCGTTTTTATACTGAATCCAGCTTTTACGCGATTTTACTGAAATTACTTGAATTTAACATTTTTTCAGGATAGTATGTAAATCGAAAGAATATAATTAAATAGGAATTATTACCTTCAGTTTCTGCGTAGTTGAATATACTGAGAAGTTTGGTGCATCTGCTTATTCTAGTCAGAGCGATTTACTGAGCGGGAATCGGTGCAACGCAGAAGCTTTGCGATCGCTGATGTTTCAGTTATATCTTACAGCAGCTGTCAAAACACACCGGAAAATAAATTCCACAATTTATTTAATAGTAAAAATCAAATAAATCTAACTGAATAAAACTTTTTTTATTCCGTTCTTACCCTCCTTTCAACCACGAGTCAAACCATGAGCAGAAATTTCCCAATCATCCCTAATTATCGCATTACCGAACAAATTTACGATGGCTCTAGAACGATAGTGTATCGGGGCATTTCGGAGTCAGACCAAAAATCCGTTGTCATCAAACTGCTGAAAAGCGAGTATCCTACTTTCAACGAATTGGTGCAGTTTCGCAATCAGTATACCATCGCCAAAAATATCGATTTAGCAGGAATTGTTAAACCGATTGTATTGGAAAACTATGGCAATAGTTTTGCCTTAGTTATGGAAGATATGGGGGGAATATCCCTGTCTGAATACCTGGGGGACAGGTCAATGAGTCTGGATGAATTTCTGCCCTTTGGGATAGCGATCGCGCAAATTTTAGCCGAACTTTATCACAACCGAGTAATTCATAAAGATATCAAGCCTCATAATATTATCATCAAACCGGAAACCAAAGAAATAAAATTAATTGACTTTAGCATCGCCTCCTTATTGCCGAGAGAAACTCAGGAAATTGCTAACCCAAACGTCCTCGAAGGAACCCTAGCTTATATATCCCCAGAACAAACTGGCAGGATGAATCGCGGCATCGATTATCGCACAGATTTTTACTCGTTAGGAGTGACATTTTATCAACTATTAACAGGTCGATTGCCATTTGAATCAACCGATCCAATGGAGGTAGTTCACTGTCACATTGCGCGCCAGCCAATTCCTCCGATAGAAATTGTGCCAACGATTCCTCAAGCGGTTTCTGACATCGCGATCAAATTGATGGCGAAGACGGCTGAATTGCGGTATCAAAGTGCATTCGGCTTGCGATATGACTTAGAAAAATGTTGGCAGCAATGGCAAGAAAAAGGGAGTATTACTGAGTTTAGTTTAGGGGAGAGGGATGTATGCGATCGCTTCGTCATTCCCGAAAAACTTTACGGCAGAGAAACCGAAATTAAAACCTTATTAGAGGCATTCGATCGCATCAGCGATCCCCCCCTGCCCCCCCTTACTAAAGGGGGGAAAGAAATCATGCTAGTTGCTGGCTTTTCCGGGATTGGTAAAACCGCCGTAGTTAATGAAGTTCATAAACCGATTGTCCGCCAACGGGGTTACTTCATCAAAGGTAAATTTGACCAATTCAAGCGCGATATTCCTTTTTCTGCTTGGGTGCAAGCATTTCAGAATTTAATTCGACAATTACTTACAGAAAGTGATACCCAGGTACATAAATGGCAGCTGAAAATATTAGAAGCATTGGGTGAGAATGGTCAAATCATTATCGATGTCATCCCAGAATTAGAACACCTGATTGGCAAGCAGCCACAAGTGCCAGCAATAGAAGGCATTTCTGCTCAAAATCGTTTCAATCTATTATTTCCAAAATTTATCCGAGTCTTTGCTACAAAAGAGCATCCTTTAGTAATTTTCTTAGATGATTTACAGTGGGCAGACTCGGCTTCATTGAAGCTAATACAATTGTTGATGAGCGAGACTAATACCCGCTATCTGTTGTTAATAGGAGCGTATCGCGATAACGAAGTGTTTCCCACCCATCCACTAATGGTGACCTTGGATGAAATTCGCCAAGAATCAGCAATAGTCAATCAAATTACTTTAGCATCCCTAGACCAACCTTCCCTAAATAGTTTAATTTCCGATACCCTAAGTTGCCCATCAGAAAGAGCAATTCCTTTGACAGAATTGGTGTTTACTAAAACCCAGGGCAATTCTTTTTTTGCTACCCAATTTCTCAAATCTCTTTACGAAGATGGGTTAATAACATTTGATTTTAATAGCGGCTATTGGCAGTGCGACATTGCCCAAGTGACGGCGCTGTCATTGACCGATGATGTCGTCGAATTTATGGCGACTCAGTTGCAAAAGTTACCTGTCAATACTCAAGAAGTTTTGAAACTAGCCGCCTGCATTGGCAACGAATTTGATTTAGCAACCCTGGCAATTGTCCATCAAAAATCTCAGAGTTAAACAGCGGCAGACCTATGGAAAGCCTTGCAAGAAGGGTTAGTGATTCCGATTGCTGAAGTTTACAAGTTTTTTCAGGACGCGGAATCAGTCCCAGTGGTACAAACTTATGACTTATCAGTTCCCTACAGGTTTTTGCATGACCGCGTGCAGCAAGCCGCATATTTTCTAATTCCTGAAGATCGAAAACAGCTAACCCATCTCAAAATTGGACAACTTTTATTAAGGAATATTCCTGAAGCAGAAAGAGAAGAGAAAATTTTTGATATTGTCAATCAGTTAAATATGAGTGTGGAGTTAATTTCCACTCAAATAGAACGGGAAGAACTGGTAAAGTTAAATTTAATTGCTGCCAGGAAAGCTAAAGCTTCAACGGCTTACGCCACTGCCAAAAACTATTTAACGGTGGGAATAGAACTGTTAGCTACAGATTGCTGGCAAACTCAGTACGACCTAACATTATCGCTTTACGAATTAGACACAGAAGTAGCCTATATGAACGGCAACTTCGAGCAAATGGAAATCGCCGCAGAACTTGTCTTGCAACGGGCAAAAACTATACTGCAAAAAGTCAAAGTTTATGAAGTAAAGATTACAGCATATGCCTCACAGAACAGGCTAAGAGAAGGAATTGAGATTGGATTGCAAGCCTTAAAACTTTTGGGAATAACTTTTCCTGCAGATCCGAGTCAGTTACATATTGAGCAGGGATTAAAAGCAGTCCTATTAAGTGCTGCGGGAAAAAACCCATCAGCAGCGATCGATTTACCAGAAATGACCGATCCTCAAAAGTTAGCAATGATGAGCATTTTATCAAGTTTATTCGCTCCAGTATACGTGTCTGCCCCTGAACTGATGCCCCTCCTAGTATTAGAAAAAGTCAAATTGTCTATCCAATACGGGAATTCTCCTTGGTCGGCTTTTGCCTATGGAGTTTATGGCGTTATTTTGTGCGGGATTATTGGTGACATTGAATCCGGTTATGAATTTGGTAAATTAGCCTTGAATTTGCTGGATAAGTTTAATGCAAAGGCAATCCAGGCGCGAACATTTGATATGGTTGAAGGGTTTATCATCCATTGGAAGGAAAGCGCCCGGAATATCCTGAAGCCGCTACGATGGGGATATCAATGCGGGGTAGAATCAGGCGAGTTTGAATGGGCGGGCTATACAGCTTTCAAAATTTGTCAGTATTCATTGTTGATCGGCAAAGAACTAACTTCCCTCGAACGGGAAATGGCTATCTGGAGTCAAGATCTAGATCGGCTTCAGCAAAAAATGGGTGTCAATTTAGTTGCAGTCACTCGCCAAACAGCTTTAAATTTAATTGGTGAGTCTGAAAACACCTGCGATTTAGTAGGTGAGGCAGTAAATGAAAATCGATTGTTGCCGATTTATCTAGAGGATAATAACGGCTATGGACTGCATTATTTTTACTTAAACAAGCTCATTCTTTGCTATATATTTGAAGAACTAGAGCAGGCGATCGCTCACGCTCAACGTGCCGGAGAGTATTTAGGTACAGTGACAGCAGCACTGGCAATTCCAGCCTTTCATTTATATGATTCTCTGGCTCAATTGGCGCTCTACCCCAAAGTGGAAAAATCCGAACAAAGTAACATTTTAGAAAAAATAGCTGAACATCAAGAAAAAATGAAAATTTGGGCGCATCATGCCCCAATGAATCATCTGCACAAATTTTATCTAGTCGAGGCGGAACGGCATCGGGTTTTGGGAGAAAATATGGAGGCGATGGAGTGCTACGATCGCGCCATAAAAGGAGCCAAAGAAAACGAGTACATCAACGAAGAAGCAGTAGCTAACGAACTTGCTGCCAAATTCTATCTCGCATGGGGAAAAGACAAAATTGCCCAAGTCTATCTTACTGATGCCTACTATGCCTATGCACGCTGGGGTGCTAAAGCCAAAGTTGAGGATTTAGAAAAGCGCTATCCCCAATTACTCGCCCCGATTTTAAACCAGAAAACAGGCTTAAATACAGACGAGACATTTGCTCAAATGATGTATGGAACTATAACATCGACCAGTTCAGGTGTTTCAGAAATTCTGGATTTGGGGACTGTAATTAAAGCTTCTCAATCACTCTCAGGACAAATTCATCTCGAGGGGTTGCTCTCCACTTTAATGCAAGTGATGCTTGAGAATGCGGGAGCAGAAAAAGGCTGTTTGATTTTGCTGGAAGGAGATTCCTTGTGCGTCGCTGCTCAATGCGTTAGCGGTAAAGGCTGCAACTTGCATTCTACTGCTGTTGTTGACTATCAGGAAATTCCTATCACCCTAATTAATTATGTCTGGCGTACTCAAAAAACTTTGGTAATTAATGATGCTACGGCTGACACTACTTTTGCTGGTGACTCTTATATTATTGGGCATCAACCCAAGTCGGTTTTGTGTATGCCAATTCAAAATCAGGGAGTGGCGATCGCTCTGCTTTATCTGGAAAACAATTTGATAGTAGGCGCATTTAATTTAGCCCGCCTAGAAGTGTTAAAAGTGTTAGCTTCACAAGCAGCTATCTCGATTAAAAATGCTCAATTGTACGCCAATTTGGAAAAGATAGTAGAGGAGCGTACCCAAGAACTTCAGGAAAGTCAGGCTAAATTCTCCGGGATTCTTCAGATTGCTGGTGACGCGATCGTTTCAGTGGATGAAAGCCAGCGAATTTGCCTGTTTAACCAAGCTGCCGAACACATGTTTGGCTACACCGCAGAGGAAGTTATCGGTCAAACTTTGGATATTTTACTACCAACAAATGTCCGCGATCGCCATCGGCATCATATTGGTCAATTTGGTCACGAGCAAGCGCCCTTCCGCAGCATGGGTAAAACTGAACGGGGCAAAATTCAAGGACAGCGCAAAAACGGCGAACTTTTTCCCGCAGAAGCATCAATTTCTCGACTGCAATTGCGAGATAGATTGCTGTTTACTGCGATCATGAATGACATTACCGATCGCAAACAATCTGAAGAAGCAATCAAACAAAAAAATGAGGAATTAGCCAGCACGCTGCAACAACTTCAAACCACGCAAGAAGAACTGATTCAATCGGAAAAAATGGCAGCATTAGGTCAACTTGTTGCTGGTGTCGCGCACGAAATTAACACGCCTTTGGGTGCGATTCGTTCTTCGGTTGGTTATATTAGCGAATTCCTCGCAGAAAACCTGAGTAAGTTTCCTGCTTTATTCCGCGAACTTACCCCAGAACGAGAAGAACAATTTTTAACATTGTTAGCGCGATCGCTCACCAATACTACCACCATATCCGGTCGCGAACGGCGACAATTACGAAAAGCCCTCACTAGCGAACTGGAAGCACAAAATATTCACAATGCTGACACTTTGGCTAACTTCCTCCTCGATTTAGGAATTCGCGACAACCTCGAACCCCTCATCCCTCTGCTGCAACAACCTGACAGCGATAGTTTCCTCAAAATCGTGCGTTCATTTGCCCGCTTACAAGAGAGTACTAGAGATATTACTACAGCAAGCGATCGCGCCGCCAAAGTCGTGTTTGCCCTCAAAACCTACGCCCGTTACGACCAAACTGGCGAAACCGTCAAAGCCAATATTCTCGATGGTTTAGAAGCGGTTTTAACCCTCTATCACAATCAAATTAAACATGGGGTCGAATTAATCCGCCATTACCAAGAACTCCCACCCATTGATTGTTACTTCGACGAACTCAACCAAGTATGGACAAATTTAATCCATAATGCCCTACAAGCGATGGATAATAAAGGAACCCTCACCGTCACAGCCATTCAACAAGATGGTTACATCAAAATCGGCATTACCGACAGCGGTAAAGGCATCCCCGATCAGATTAAAGATAAAATCTTCCAACCCTTCTTTACCACTAAACCCCCAGGCGAAGGCAGCGGTTTGGGACTCGATATCGTGCGAAAAATTGTCGCCAAACATCAGGGAAATATTACTTTTGAATCAGTCCCCGGTCAAACTACATTTACCGTTTCTCTACCTATGCTGCCTCGCTTTTAGAGAAGCGTTACTAACGCAAGTTGCTAGTTATAAATATTGTCGGTTCGATCCCCCCTAACCCCCCTTATCCAAGGGGGAGACCCGATTCAAAGTCCCCCTTATCAAGGGGGATTTAGGGGGATCGAAAACGCTTAACCTCATAACTAGCAACTTGAGTTACTATAAATAAACTAACTAGGAGATAGAAATGTTAACTCAAACGCCGCAACGCACCTACACTCCAGAAGAGTACCGAAAGTTAGAAAAAACTGCTGAATTCAGAAGTGAATATCGCGATGGAGAAATTGTACCCATGACAGGTGGAACTATTAATCATAACCGGATAACTGGCAGTATCTATGCCTTCTTGAAATATGCTTTACGGGGGAAGAATGCCGAACCATTTATGAGCGATTTGCGGTTGTGGATTCCCCGATATCGGCGCGGAACTTACCCTGATGTCATGGTAATTTCTGGCAAACCTGTCTTTAATGAAGGACGAAACGATGAGGTACTCAATCCTACCCTGATTCTAGAAGTGCTTTCTAACTCTACAGAAGATTTTGATCGAACAAATAAGTTTCGCTTTTATCGCTCGATTCCTGAGTTCCGCGAGTATATTTTAGTAGATCGATATGAGTTTTTAGTTGAGCAGTACCTGAAAAATGAATCAGGACAATGGTTATTTCAGGAATATGAGGGAGAATCTGCTACAGTTTCCTTTGCTTCGGTAGGAGTGCAAATGTTAATGACCGATATTTATGAAGGGGTGGCTATCGAAACGCAAAAGCTTGAAGCGAATCAATAAACCTGTGGTAAAAATATATAGGGCGGTAAAATGCCCAACCGATAGCCCCAAAACTCACCCATTAAAAATTGAGACAAATTAATGACTAAATTTGCTATTTTGTGCGTTGACGACGAAGCCCTAATTTTAAACAGCGTTATCCGCCAATTGCAAGACGAATTCGAGCAAAAGTATACCTATGAAGCGGCAGAAAGTGCTGAGGAAGCGCTAGAAGTTTTGGCAGAACTTGAAGAAGAAGGGATTAAGACAATCGTCATCGTATCCGATTGGCTGATGCCAGGAATGAAAGGGGATGAATTTTTAGTCGAAGTTCATAAAAAATTTCCCAAAGTTGTCAAAATTTTACTCACGGGTCAAGCAGATGAAGCTGCGATTGAAAGAGCAAATAAAGATGCCGCTCTCCATCGTTATATTGCTAAACCTTGGGAGAAAAAAGACTTAATAGGAGCGATTATATCCGGTTTAGAAAAATTATGAAAAAACCCGTCATTATCTGCGTTGATGACGAGATTACAGTTCTCGATAGCTTGAGAAGAGAACTGTCCAAAGCTTTGGAAGATAAGTTTGATATTGAAACAGCACTTGGCGGGATTGAAGCTTTAGAATTAGTCGAAGATTTACTCGACGAAGGCTGCCATATTGCGATCCCAATTAGCAATTACCTATTAGCAATTACAGGACTTACGCAAAGAAACCGGGTTTCTATGAGAAATCCAGGCAGAAACCCGGTTTCTAGGATCGTCGTGCGTAAGTCCTGAATTAGCAATTAGCAATTAGCAATTAGCAATTACCAATTACCAATTAACAATTAGCAATTAGCAACCAGCAGCCGCTATTCTACCTATTTATAGGTTGTTTAGATGGGCAAGCAATATTCGTGTATTCTACCTTAGAACAAAAATATCTTCGCCTCGAAAAAGAGCTAGTGGCGGGTGCGATCGCACTATTTGGTGTCTTCCTCACCGGCACGCTGTGGTATAAGTTGGTAGAAGGCTGGGGATGGTCTGACGCCATTTACATGACCGTAATTACCCTCGCTACCGTGGGATACGGAGAAACCCAACCTCTCGGTCATCGCGGGCGGATTTTTACCATCGTCTTAATTTTAATGGGCGTGATCGTCATCGGTTATATCGTCAACCGATTTACAGAAGCTCTGATTCAAGGTTACTTTCAAGAAGGAACACGACTGAGGCAATTAAAACGCTTGATTGAATCGTTCAACCAACACTATATTATTTGCGGATTTGGGCGCACTGGACGTCAAATCGCGGTGGAATTTGCTGCCGAAGGCATCCAATTTGTGATTATAGACTTAGGCTTAGAACAAGTACAGGAAGCGCAAGCACACGGTTATGTTGCAGTTCAAGGCGACGCGACTTTAGATGAAGTATTGCTGGCGGTGGGAATTGAACGGGCAATTTGTTTAGTTGCAGCGCTGCCCAGAGATGCAGAAAATCTTTATATAGTACTTTCTGCAAAAACACTCAATCCTACTATTAGAGCGATCGCGCGCGCCAATAGCGAAGAAGCAATCCAAAAATTACAGCGCGGCGGTGCTGATGCTGTCGTTTCTCCTTATATTACCGGCGGAAAGCGCATGGCAGCAGCCGCCCTCAGACCCCAAGTTATGGACTTTGTCGATGGTATCCTTACAGGTGCGGATCGGGCTTTTTACATGGAAGAATTTTTAATCGATCCAGCAACTTGTCCGTTTGTCGGTCAAACATTGCGCGAGGCGAGATTGCGATCGCAATCTGGTGCCTTAGTTTTAGCCATTCGCCGCGCCGACGGTCACCTGATCGGCGGCCCGACTGGCGAAACTGTTATTATGGCTAGAGATTTGTTCATGTGTATGGGAACCGCCGAACAACTGCGCGACATCAACAAACTTCTTAGCCCGATCAATTCCAAAACCCTGCGTCGCCCCAAACACAACTGATGAATTGCAGATTGAAGAATTGCAGATTTTAGATTTTTTTTCAATCCGAAATCTACAATCTAATTATGGAACAACAAGGATAGGATTCCTAACATTTTCTTAAATCTGAAATCTGAAATCTGAAATCTAAAATCCTCATCGCCGATTGCCTTGCCCCGCAATAGATAGTTCTACGGCGGGTTTAGCCAGCTTCCAACCATGCAGAACCGCGACATTTTTTAACACAGACTTAAGAATTCTGGGCGAAGCCGAAGCAAAAAGCGTGCTGGGATAAACCGCAGTACCCCAAGAGGGATGGGTTAAAACCGAACATAGATTCGTCGTTACTGGAAATCCCAGCAGCGCTTTGACTACCGCCGTATCGTCGTGACGAATTTCTCCAGGACGGGAAAGGAGGGGATATCCCGTGCGAGGATCGATTAAGTCGCTTAAAAAGCCGCGATCGCGCAAATTAAACGCCACATCAAACCCAAACCGCATAAATTTTTCCCGCAACCGCTCTTTTTCTCGTTCTACATGGGGTGTACTTTCTGCCAATTGGTACCTCGCTTGCTGCAAAACCACCGCCACCCATAAAACCGGCAAGTTCCAATCAGGAATCACCCGCTCTAGATTTTGCACCATAAATAAACTCGGTCTATGAACCGAAATTTGAACTTCTTGTCCATTGTCGGCAACTAAATGGATCGGAAGTCCATGTCTGACACTTACAGGTTGTGGATAAGCCATAACCAAAAATTAATTTAGTTTTAAAGCGTTCACCGGAACTTCATCCCAAGAATTAACCGTCCGCAAGCGCGCCACCCAACCCGCTGCTTTTTGTCCTTCAGTCAAATTTTGCTTGAAAGACTCGTGGCAATCTTTCGCCAGGTTCTCGTTGCAGGAGGCGATGCAAGAGTAAACAAGACCCATCGGATCGATCTGTTCGTTCACCCAAATTGTCATAGCGCTCCCTCTCATCTCAAATCCGCGAATAGAAAAACCAAGTAGATCTACTTTGTTTGTACTAGAAAATGACTGCCAACTGCAAGATTTTAAATATACTTTTTGACAATTTTTTGAAATTGAGCCACATTTTTTACTTGTCGTGCCCGCTGTGATTCTAACTTTGAGTCATTAACCACCGCTGTTTCCAATGGGAGGTAGGTTCGAGAGCGCAAGTTTTTTGCTCGGTTTGACGGCGTTGTGCGATCGCATCTGATGTGTCAGACAAATTCGGATCGCGATACGGAATGGCGGCTTTAGTGTGCAAATGCTCTTGTTCTTGGAGCGAAAGTGGCGGTAAGTCGTTCGTATAGCCCGCAACTGTGCCCGGAGTTCGCCTTCCTACTGGTAGCGTTGCACCTATTTGCAACCGGGCTGCCATTAGTGCTGTCCGTACTGCTGCGGAACAGGAATAAGTTGCTAGCTTACCATCCGGCTTCAGGCATTTGGCGACCAATCCCAAAAATTCTACCGTCCATAATTGAGGACAAGTAGGAGGTGAAAACGGATCGAGAAAAATTGCATCAGCTTGAAAACCCGATTGATAAACTTGCTGGATCGTTATCCTAGCGTCGCCGATCAGCAATTTAGCTTCCAGTCTGTTCGTTTTAACTTGGTAAGCAGTCGCCAAATTAGTGAGAATTTCCCTAATCGATGGATTCCAGGTATCGAGGAGCTGGTGAGCGATCGCGCTATTAGGCACGCCTGGATCTAATTCCAATCCCATCCACTCTACGCAGCAATCAGGATTAACTTGCCAAATCGTTTCTAAAGCCGCTGCGGTATTATATCCCAATCCGTAACAAACATCCAGCAATTTCAAACTTGGTTGTAAAGCCTTATGCCTGAGTTCGGTTGGTTCGACAAATTTTTTTTCAGCTTCCTGTTTTGCACCATAGCGACTGTGAAACATTTCGCCAAACTGCGTTGAAAAGAAGGTAAACGAACCATCTTCTGTGAGTTGGGGAGTGAAGCTCTCTGTGTTTTCCATAACTCTATTTTAAAGATTGGTTGGGAGGATGCGATACGGGTAACCCTATGCTGCGCGATCGCAACTATTCCAGTCATTTTTATCTCATATCATGTCCGGGAGTAGAAACGTTACATGTAACGTCTCTATTCGTAGGGTTAATATTCTCGTAGGGGCGGGTTTTACCAGTCGCTTCTGGGAGGAAGCGAATTGTGTTGATAAGCTAGCGCGCATCTAAAATTGATAGTGGAGACAGGCAACAGAATCGAGCAATGGATAGAATAGAACAATACCGTCAAATAATCAAAAAAGTTATCACCGAATACCACAATCTTAATCTAAAATCTCCCCGAGCCACCCTTGAGAGTGCTGTGGTATTTGATGAATCGAACGATCGTTACAGCGATTCTCGCTGTTATGAGGTACAGCATTACTGATACTGAGCAAGATGGCGAAGTCATTAGTTCTATTTCCCTATCTCCCTCAGCTCCCTCAGCTCAAGAAAGCTCAAGAAAGCTAGCGCGTGTACCTAGTGGGTATAAAAATTTGGGTTTTGGATAAATGAATAATCCCTCTTTTCAACCAAGAACTAGAAATCGCCTGCGCTGTATAGGTGACAACATTTCTTCCTAAAGTTTTGTGTTTATATTTAGGTAATTGCGGGCGAGCAAAAAAAATTCTTTGTGGTCTTTATAGGCTTTTGTTGCCTCAAAAAAAGATTTCCAGCATTCGTGAAGCCTTAATAAAGTTTGCTGACTAACTTTGGCTGGCAGGGCGTTATAATCAACTGTGCCAGTACAAAGTTTTTGCACTTGATAGTAATCGAGGTATTCTCCTGTGTTAATAAACTTTTGTCTGATTAAATAATTAGCGTAATTGAACAGATTTTTGGAGAGAAAGCACAAATTGTCTAGCTCTTGATAAAGCGAGTGGTGACGAGAGATAATATGCTTTTCGACTAGCTGCATACATCAAGACCGACAATTTGTGAATAAATTACCACAATTGTCTACTAATGTCTATAATTTGAGTTAAGTTTTATCATACTGAGTTTGCCAGCGCTTAAAAATCTCTTTCCCTTGAACAAAAATATGACTGAGAACGCTTTTGTTATATCTCGCCAATGGCTTGCAGAACACTTGAACGATCCGCAAGTAGTGGTTGTAGATTGTCGCTTTTCCCTTGACGATCCAGAACTTGGACAAAGACAATATCTCCAAAGTCACATTAGAGGCGCTTATTATCTCGATCTCAATCGCGATCTTTCCTCTCCTGTTGGGCGTCATGGGGGACGCCATCCCTTACCCAATCTAGCTGAATTAGGCGAAAAATTAGCCTCTATTGGGATTAATTCCCAAGAAACCTTAGTTATCGCCTACGATGATTCTCGCTTTGCCTTTGCCGCGCGTTTGTGGTGGCTGCTACGCTATATGGGACACGATCGAGTTGCGTTGCTTGATGCTGGTTTTGCGGGATGGCAAGCTGGGGGATATCCGGTGACAGATGCCCTGCCTACGCCCCTAGAACCGGGGATATTTGTACCGGACTTGCGATCGCATCTCCTAGTAGACATAGAAGCCGTAAAAGCCAGAAAAGACCTACCAGAGGTAATTTTAGTAGACTCGCGCGAACCAGAACGCTATCGCGGCGAACGAGAACCCATCGATCCGATTGCCGGACATATTCCTGGAGCAGTCAACTATCCTTGGAAAGATGTTACCGACTCTCAATCACAACTGCGCTCTCTAGCCGAACAACAACAACGCTGGGAAACCTTAAAAGACGCCAAAGAAATCATGGTTTATTGCGGTTCTGGTGTCACAGCTTGCGTCAATTTATTGTCATTAGAAATCGCTGGAATTCACACCGGCAAACTTTATGCAGGCAGTTGGAGCGATTGGTGTTCTTACCAGATTGGTAATGGGTAATTGGTAATAGGTAATTGGTAATGGGTAGGTTCTAAATGTAAGAGCAGAACAAATTTGTTTGATCCACAGTACTTACGGAAGGGCGTTCCTAGAAACCCGGTTTTTTCGCAGATAATCTCTTGAAAAATCAACAATTTTTTAGAGAAACCCGGTTTATAGGCGTAATATCATGTCCGGTAGCATCGGTAGTTGAGCCGGGGCGGGTTTAATAAAATACTCGTGATTCCACAGCATGGCTGGTAAAACCCGCCCCTACTCCCGTCAAAAATTATACACAACCTAAGCTAACGGACATCATATAATTCCTGACTCACAGGATTTCTATCAAATCCGCAGCCAACAAATTGGAGTTGCTCCCAATTACCAATTACCAATTACCAATTACCAATTACCCATTAATAAATCGGAAAATTCACGCTGTAAGTGATGCTGAAGAATAAACTATCAAAATCAATGAACGACTCGGAAGAACCCCCAATAGTCGTGCCACCTGAGAAACTAATCTGGCTATCGCGCAAGGCGCCGTAAGTTATGCGACCCATAATGCGATGATACTGGTCATAGCGATCGCGCGCGGTAAAATCCGCACGCTCAAACTGATAGTCCATTGCAAGTTGCAAGTTGGTTTGCAAAGAATAGCTCAAAGATAGGTACAAAGAGTTGATAATCCGACTGCGGCTATCCGGATCGGCAAAACTGACGCGAAAATCGTAGTAGCTATTCAGCCTTAGCCGTTGCGTTAACCGATCTTGTCGCGACAACGACAGGTAAGCCATATGCTCGTTTAAAAAGCGATCTCCAACCTCAGCGCGATAAAACCGTTGATTAGTCCAACCAATTTCACCGAACATTTGACGGCTGAGGCGTTGGCTGATACCCGTTCTAAACCTTAACAGATTGTAATTAAACTGCGGCTCTCTAATGTAACGAATCAAACTACCTTCAATCGAGGGGGTTAAATAAGTATTCCGTCCGATTTGGGGCACCGCCCACAGCGTTAAACTCGGATAAATCAGACTATCACCCACCGGATCGACGCTGGAAAATACATTACTCGTTTGGAAATAGCTGATCCGAGGCAGCAGGTTTAATACTGGTGTTCTTTGACGCGGCGGTGCAGGTGGCGGTGGTTTGGGTGACGGTACGGGTGGGGGTAAGTCCTGTTGTCGCAGGCGCAAAATCCCCAGATCCGGATCGCCATTGATCTGTTCCGTCTCCGATTCATCTTCTGCCTGTTTAGATTGAGACTCAGCTGCTATTGGCTCTGGTTGTGGAGTGCGATCGCGCAGCGAGTTGCTTGGCAACGTATCCCTGTCCTCTGTTTCAAGCAGCAAATCTGCGGCTCCTCTATGGGGAAAACCTCCCAAATCGTTCGCTGTTGGCAATTGGTAACCTTCAACAGTTTCCTGAGAATTTTGTAAAGGGGTTGCTTGTTGCTGGTTAATAGATTGAGCGCTGAGCGAGTGAAGATTGCCTTGGGCATCTAACAAGACACCATTCCAGGGATTCGTATCGCTTGCTTGCCCTAGATCTTCTAAGAGTGGGGCTTGATGGCGTGGCTGCCCTAAGCTAGCAGCGAGGGAGGCGATCGCTGACTCAGATAAACTAACCTCAGAGGAAATTACCGTTTGATCGGGCGTTTTATCTGCAACTGCCAGTAATTCGGTATCATTTCCCCAACTAGCAGCCGCAGCACTCAATCGACTAAAAAACAAAGCTTCTCCACTGACAGCCAACACTATCCAGCCAGCGAGATATATCCAACGTAGTCGTTGAAGTTTTACACCCAGTTGGTTGCGAAACAGCATTTGGTCGCCTACTCACACTCCCCATTAGTTAAATCTTCACCACTGTACAGGATGCGTATCCTCCCTGTCATCGACTCTGGCATAGATTGCCGTTTCCTTCATCTAGGCTCTCTGGTTTAAAAATTTGTTAATTTCTCAACGCTAAATCAGCGTTTTTACTATATCCCTTTCAGCTTCACCAGCAAAATCAAAGTATTTTTACGGAAATATGGGGGATATCCCCAGTGTCGATATAGCAAAATAAAGGCTATCTTGGAAGTGTAGTAGCACAAAATGCTAGCTTGCATTAAATAGCGATGAGTCGCAAGTTAGTCATACTCTTAACCCTGATGTTGTGGAGCGCGATGACCCTGCCCTTTTCTGAACGGGCTAACGGTCAAACTCCTCTAACTAGGGCTATTATTCAGCAATTACGCAACATTGTTCGGATTGTGCCCAAAAATCAACAGGGGCGTCCCGCGCGGTTATCAGAGCCGCTCGCTCCTGAAGATTCTGTGGCAACTGGGAGAGCCTCCCTAGCCGAATTGCGCTTCAACGATGGCTCTTTAGCCCGAATCGGCGAACAGGCAGTATTTCAGTTCTTACCGAACACGCGCAACTTGCGATTAAATAATGGCACCGTCCTATTACTAATACCACCTGGACGCGGCTCAACGCGGGTGCGGACGCCCAACGCAGCTGCTGGGATTCGTGGTTCGGCTTTATTCGTGCGCTACATACCAGAAACTCAAACCACGCTGGTAGGAGCCTTAACCGATAGCAATATTGAAGTATCTAATCAAAATGCTTCCCAACGCCAGGGTTTGCAAGCTGGACAGTTAGCAGTAATTGTAAGGGATAGAATTGAGCGCGTATATGAGTTCGATCTGAGAACTTTTTACGAAACCAGCGATCTGGTGAGAGGATTAAACCTGACAGAGTCGGGTACGAAGACAAATCCCGATCCAGCGATCGCAGCAGTTCAAGCTGAAACGACTACCGCTGTACGGGCACAGGCTCCCATCCCCAGCGAAGCCGCAATTGAAAATCCGGCTTTTGTCCAAATGCCTCCAGGTTCCGGATCTGAACCTCCCTCAGTTAATCCCAATCCAGATCCGCCCGCTCCCAATCCACCTACAGTTGACAATCCCCTACAAGTTGCACCCCCGATAGAAGGCGGGCAAATTCAGAGAGAACTACAAAACAACATACAGCCGCCACCGAATCCAGGCGTGAGCGAACCGGCACCGCCGCCACCACCACCACCGAACCCAGGTGTGAGCGAACCGGCACCGCCACCACCACCGAATCCAGGTGTGAGCGAACCGGCACCGCCACCACCACCACCTAATCCAGGTGTGAGCGAACCGGCACCGGCACCACCACCACCTAATCCAGGTGTGAGCGAACCGGCACCGGCACCACCGCCACCGAATCCAGGCGTGAGCGAACCGGCACCGCCACCACCGCCACCGAATCCAGGCGGGAGCGAACCGGCACCGGCACCACCGCCACCGCCACCACCGAATCCAGGCGGGAGCGAACCGGCACCGGCACCGGCACCACCGCCGCCACCACCACCGCCACCGAATCCAGGCGGGAGCGAACCGGCACCAGCACCACCGCCACCACCACCGCCACCGAATCCAGGCGGGAGCGAACCGGCACCGGCACCACCGCCAC